>OCTA010006089.1_pt1 | contig 10352 bp, 11 predicted proteins | sample 1538991 | NCBI WGS metagenome assembly OCTA01 (sample SAMEA3539302, study PRJEB22396) | soil metagenome | biome: tundra; feature: field; material: soil | place: USA | collected 2010-05 | depth 0.15 m | reverse complement strand
AATACGTTCAGGTGAATGATTCCATCCGCTTCATCAGCACCGCGCTCGGCCTTAGTCCCGAACTTCGCTACACAGGCGGGGACCGCGGCTGGATTGGCGACAATCCGTTCATATTCCTCGACACGGCGAGAATCCAGGTCACCGGCTGGAAGGCCAGGCTGACGATCGAACAGGGGATCGTAAAGACGCTGCGGTGGTTGGAGGCTAATAGGTGGGTGTACGAGAGCCGAAAGTGAGGGGGAGATTGAAAGGGAAGGTCCGAAGTGAAGGGGAGGGTGGGTGTCGGAAGTGAACGTGAGAGTGAAGGTGAAAGTTACCCAGGCGCCCGATTTGCATTAAACCCTTTCCCGGAGGGTTTTTATAGTGGCAGAAAGGATAGGCATCTTGTTCTCGCAGCACTTTCACTCTCACCTTCACTTTCACGCTCATCCTAACTATCGTTCTTCCTGTCACTCTGATTTCCATTTTCACCTTGGGTCCACACCCATTTTTACTCCCCCAACCCCACCTTCACCTTCACTTTCACTTTCACTCGCACACAATCGCGCGCAAGCGCGCTTCCTACACTCTCACTTTCACTGTCACTTCCCATGCGCATCGTATTGACAGGTTCCAGCAGCGGGATCGGTCGGGCCTTGGCTGAGCGTCTCCTCTCCCAGGGCCATCTCGTCTGGGGGCTGGCCCGCTCGGATCAGACAGAGTTCGTGGCGCTCCACCCGGGCGCTTTCTTCGCCACGTGCTGCGATATGGCGGACTGGTCCCAGGTAGCCGGCGCCGCCCGCGAGATCCTCGCCGAGTGGTCGGAGATTGACGGATTGGTCACTTGCGCCGGCCGGCAGGGTGCGATCGGACCCGCCACCGCGATCGACCCATTGCATTGGAGCGCCACGGTGCGGACCAACCTCGACGGAACATTCTACGCCATCCGGGCCTTTTATGCGGCACTCCGCGCCGCCCCGCACCGGGCGAAGATCGTCTGCTTTTCGGGCGGAGGGGCGACCAAGCCCCGGCCAAATTTTTCAGCCTACGGTTCTGCCAAGACGGCCGTCGTGCGTCTCATCGAAACCGTGGCCGAGGAGGAGCGCGACGCACCGGTGGACATCAATGCGGTGGCGCCCGGCGCGATCAATACGCGTCTGACGGACGAGTTGATTACTTTGGGTCCGGATGTCGTCGGCGAATCCGAGTATCAGGCCGCCGTCCGGCAAAGGGAGACCGGCGGCGCCTCGCTGACCCGCGCATTGGACTTGGTGGAGTGGTTGTTGTCGCCCGCCAGCGATGGAATCAGCGGCCGTTTGCTCAGTGCGCAATGGGACCCCTGGCCGGAGCTTGAGCGCCACAAGGGCGAGCTCGCAGCCGGAGACGTCTACACGCTGCGTCGCGTCACGCCGGAACAACGCGGCCAGCGGTGGGGTCAGTAAATCGACCGGTGTTCGGCCACTTCTCGCCGCCGAATGACCCGAAGGGGCGCGTCCGCCGATCGTCGGTGGATTGCGTGGCCGCTCGAAAGTGGCACGGGCGTCCCGCCCGTGGATTGGGACAATCCCCCGGACATGGGCAAGATGCCCATGCCACCACGGATAACCGACAATCGACAAATGCGCCCGACCCGAAGAAGCGTCCAAACCTTGCTTGCGTCCTGCGGCTGGGAGGCATGCGCTTGAGCAGTCCACCATCAAAGCGTGCATCGTGGACACGCCGCAATCGCAATTCGAATGAAAGTCCCCTACTTCGACCTACCCGCCCAGATCAAATCGCTACGGCCCGAATTGGAGGCCGCCATCGCCCGCAGTCTCGACTCCGGCGCGTTCTGCCTTGGGCCGGAGGTGAAGCAGTTCGAGACTGAATTCGCCGCCTTTTGCGGAGCCGGCCACTGCGTCGCCATGAACAGCGGCACTTCCGCTCTGCACGTGGCCATGCGCCTGCTCGATCTCGGCCCGGGCGACGAGGTGATCACCACGCCTTTCACATTCATCGCGACCAGTTGGGCCATCGTGTACACGGGTGCTCGCCCGGTCTTCGTGGATATCGAGGAAAGCACCCTCAATCTCGATCCCGGCCAGGTGGAACAGGCCATCACCCCGCGCACCAAGGCTGTGCTGCCCGTGCACCTCTACGGTCATCCCTGCGATCTTGCGCCGTTGCTCGAGATCGCCCAACGGCGGAACCTGCCGGTGATCGAAGACGCGGCGCAGGCCCATGGGGCGCATTATCACGAGAAACCGGTCGGCACGTTTGGCGTGATGTCCGCCTTCAGCTGTGATCCGACCAAAAATCTGGGCGCCTGCGGAGAGGGAGGAGCGCTCGTGACCGACCGGGCCGACCTTGCCGCCCGGGCCCGTTCGCTGCGGGAACATGGTTCGAGTGCGCGCTATCTGCACGACGAGATCGGCTACAATTACCGCATGGAAGGGATCCAGGGCGCCGTGCTGCGCGTGAAACTGCCCCACCTGGCGGCGTGGAACCAGGCCCGCCGCCGGATCGCCCACCGCTATCACGATCTGCTGCGCGACACCCCGCTCATCCTGCCCAAAGAGGCGGCGCGGGTGGAAAGCGTCTACCACCTATACACCATCCGCCACCCCGGCCGCGACCGCTTGAAGGCCCATCTGGAATCCTGCGGCATCGGCAGCGCCATCCACTATCCCCACCCGCTGCACCTGCAGAAGTGCTTCGCCCACCTGGGCTACCGGGCCGGGGGGTTTCCCCTCGCCGAACGCGCCGCGCGCGAATGCCTCAGCCTGCCTATGTATCCGGAACTCACCGACGAGCAGGTCGCCACCGTCGCCGCGGCGATTCATGATTTTCGCGACTGGTGAACGCCTCCCCCTCACCGGGAGCCATGTACAAACCACCACCCAGCGTCATCGGATTTGCCCTCGTCGGATGTGGCGTCGTGGGCCGGAAACGGGCCTTCGCATTGCATGACGCCCGCCTGCTCTATGCGTGCGACCTGGACCCATCCCGAGCTGCCGACCTCGCCCGGACGGTGGCCGGCTGCCAAGCCACCACCGACCATGCGATCGCACTCGGCGACCCGGCCGTTGATGCGGTCATCGTCTCCACGGTCAATGCCTCGCTCGCGCCGGTCAGCCTTGCGGCCGTGCGCGCCGGCAAACACGTCCTTGTGGAAAAGCCCGGCGGTCTCACCGCGGCCGAGTTGCGGGAGGTGCAGAATGCCGCCACCCGGTCCGGTGTGCGCGTTCGTCTCGGTTATAATCACCGTTTCCATCCGGCGCTGCAGAAGGCCCGCGAACTGGTCGATGCCGGGGCGGTCGGAGCGCTCATGTTTGTTCGTGGACGCTACGGACATGGCGGCCGCACGGGTTATGACCGGGAGTGGCGCGCCAATCCGAAGCTGTCCGGCGGCGGCGAGTTGATTGACCAGGGCGTGCATCTCATCGATCTAGCCGCTTGGTTCCTCGGCGAGTTCGCCTCCGCCGACGGCCATTGCGCCACGTATTTCTGGGACATGCCGGTCGAAGACAACGCCTTCCTTTCGCTTCGGACCGGCACCGGGCAGACCGCCTGGCTGCACGTGAGCTGCACTGAATGGAAGAACCTGTTCTCCTTCGAGATCTATGGCCGCGACGGAAAGCTCGCCATCGACGGGCTCGGCGGCAGCTACGGCCCGGAGCGTCTGACCTTCTACAAGATGCTTCCCCAGATGGGCCCGCCCGAGACGACGGCATGGGATTTTCCCCCCGGTGATGCATCGTGGACAATCGAAACCGGCGCCTTCCTCGACGACATCCGCCTCGGTCGTGAACCCTCGCCGGGGCTGCGCGAGGGCATCCGCACGCTCGATATGGTGGAGCAAATCTACCGGAAGAGCGGTTATCCGAAAACCTGAATCCACCTCCCCGGATTCCGTTTCTTTTTCACCCCATTTCCCGCTTTTCCGCTTTCCGACTTTCCCGCCTTCCGCTTTTCCCTTTTCCCGCTTTTCTTCTCCCATGATCATCACCCGTTCCCCTTTGCGCGTCACCCTTGGCGGCGGCGGCACTGACCTACCATCCTACTACCAGGAACACGGTGGTTTCCTCGTCGCGGCCGCGATCGACAAGTACGTCTATATCACGCTGCACCAGACGTTCGTCCAGGAGCTGATCATCAAATACTCCAAGCTGGAACGCGTCGCCACCGTCGATGAGATCGAACATCCGATCGTTCGCGAGGCGCTCCGGCTCGTCGGCGTGGCTAATCCGCACTTGGAGCTGACTTCGATGGCGGACATTCCGGCAGGCACCGGTCTCGGCTCGTCCGGCAGTTTCACAACGGCGCTGCTCAAAGCTCTGCACGCCTATAAGAGGAACATCATTCATCCCGCCGAGCTTGCCGCCGAGGCTTGCGTCATCGAGCTCGACCGGTTGGGCGAGCCCATCGGCAAACAGGACCAGTACATCGCCGCCGTCGGTGGCATCACCGCTTTCACCTTTCACCCCGACGGTCGCGTGGAGTACTGCCCGGTGCGGCTTTCAGAGGAATCGTTGTTCAATCTCGAAGATAATCTTTTGCTTTTCTTCACCGGTTACTCGCGCGCGGCTTCAACCATCCTGAAGGATCAGAACGACCGATCGAAGCAGAACGACCCGACCATGCTGGAGCACCTCCACCGTACCAAGGAACTCGGCCATAGGTCCCTCGACGCGCTGGAGGCCGGAAATCTCGAGGAATTCGCGCACCTCATGGACATGCACTGGCAGCACAAGAAAACCCGCTCGGACGGCATGAGCAATCCTCAGATCAATGAGTGGTACGATGCGGCTCTCGCCAACGGCGCCTTGGGAGGAAAAGTCATCGGCGCCGGGGGCGGCGGATTCTTGATGTTCTATGCGATCGACAAAGCAAGACTCCGCCGCGCGATGCGCGAGAAAGGCCTGCAAGAGGTTCGCTTCCGCTTCGATTTCGAGGGCACCAAGATTGTGACGCAGAACTGATCAGCCGTAAATCCAGAAACTCTGAAAACCACCAAAGAAGAAACATCGTGCCACGGCTAGGCCTCGAACTAGAAGAGCGGACACTGCAATTCGCGGTCCGCATTGTTAATTTCGCCAGCGTGTTGCCACGAACAGCCGCAGCGATCGCCATCGGGCGGCAGCTTCTTCGCGCCGGCACATCCGTTGGCGCCAACTATCGCGAAGCGAATCGCGCCGAATCCAGGGAAGACTTTGTCCACAAGGTCGCAATCGCTCTGAAGGAGGCGGCGGAGCCGGAATACTGGCTCTTGTTGCACTCCCGAGTCTCTCTCGGAAATACCGAAGAACTCGCCTGTCTGACCACCGAAGCGGGTGAATTGGTCGCTATCCTATCCACAATCAAACGCCGGGGCAGCCAAACTGATCGCTGAGCCGTTTCTCATTTCATGGTTTCGCCAGTTTCTTCTTTCCCGATTGCCATCCTCGCCGGCGGCCTGGCCACCCGGCTGCGGCCGTTGACTGAGAAGGTGCCCAAGCTGTTGCTTGAAGTGGCCGGAGAGCCGTTCTTCACCCATCAGCTGCGACTGCTGCAAAAGACCGGCCTCACCAGGATTGTTCTTTGCGTGGGTTACCTTGGAGAAATGATCGTCGAGCGTTACGGTGATGGGCGGTCATGGGGCGTGCACCTCGAGTACTCGTTCGACGGTCCGCGGCTGCTTGGCACCGGTGGTGCGCTGATCCGGGCCCGGGCGTTGCTCGGCGATGCGTTCTATGTGCTCTATGGCGACAGCTACCTGCCCATTGACTACCTCGCCGTCGGGCGTGCATTCCTGGCCGCGGATCGACCCGGCCTGATGACCGTCTACGAAAATCGCGGCCGCTTTGATACGAGTAACGTCTGGTATCTCAACGGCAGAATCCAAGCCTACGACAAGCGGAACCCGCTGTCCCAGATGCAGCATATCGACTATGGACTCGGCCTGCTGCGGAGTCGCGTGCTCGATGACTGGCCGCGGGACGAAGTCGTTGATCTCGCCGCCATCTATGGCAAGCTCGTCGCGACAAATGAACTTGCCGGCTACGAAGTGAGCCAACGGTATTACGAAATTGGCTCGCCCGCCGGACTCCAAGAACTCGATGCGCTGCTGAGAATCGCCAAGACGCCGCCCGGCTGAAGCGTTGGGAATTCCACGGAAAAGCCGAGACTCTGATTCAGTCTTTCAGTCCTTAAGTGTTTCAGTTCTCTTTCTCCCATGTCCTACTCCATCCAGCATCTCAAAGAGACCGCGGAGATCATCGCCAAGATCGACCCCGCCGCCTGCGAGAGATGCGTGGCCGAGCTGCGCGGCGTGCGCGAACGCGGCGGACGCCTCTTCATCCTCGGGGTGGGCGGCAGCGCGGCCAATGCCTCGCACGCCGTCAACGACTTTCGGAAGATCGCCGGTCTCGAATGCTACGCCCCCACGGACAATGTTTCCGAACTCACCGCCCGGACCAATGACGAGGGATGGGCCAGCGTGTTTGCCGAGTGGCTGCGCGGCAGCCGTCTTAACGCGAAGGACGCGCTACTCATTCTCTCCGTCGGGGGCGGCAGCCTTGAGAAAAACGTGTCGCCCAATCTCGTCGTCGCGCTGCAGCTGGCCAAACAGATAGGAACCCGCGTGATCGGGTTGGTGGGCAAAGATGGCGGATACACCGCCAAGGTTGCCGATGCATGCGTGATCGTGCCCATCGTCAACTCCGACAATGTCACGCCGCACACCGAGGCTTTTCAGGCCGTGCTCTGGCACCTCTTCGTCTCCCACCCGGATCTCAAGCTGCACCAGACGAAGTGGGAAAGCGTGACGGGCAAGACGCCCTGAATCTCGTTCTGTCGATGCTCCTGTTTCGCCCGGCAGTGTTTCTCGACCGCGACGGCACGCTCAACGCGGCGGTCATTCGGGGCGGTAGGTCATTTCCTCCAACCACGATCGCCGAATTCGCGCTCTTGCCCGGGGTCGTTGAGGGTTGCGCCCGGTTGAAAGCCGCCGGCTACGTTCTGGTCGTCGCCACCAACCAGCCGGATGTGGGCCGCGGCACGCAAACCAAGGCGATGGTGGAGACGATCCACAGGAGGTTATGCGAATTGCTTCCGGTAGACCGTGTCGAAGTGAGCTACGATTCCGGCCGCGAAGATCCGCCGTCGCCCTTTCGTAAGCCGGCGCCCGGAATGTTGCTGCGCGCGGCGCAGGAGGTCGGACTCGACTTGGCGCAGTCATGGATGGTGGGCGACCGCTGGCGTGACATCGATTGCGGGAAGAACGCCGGCTGTCGAACCGTCTTCATTGATAGCGGCCGCGTCGAGGACTTGCGGGCCCGACCCGATTTCATCGTCCACTCCTTCGTCGATGCGGTGAACATCATTCTTGCGCATCCCCGAATCCAGCCCTCAGTACCCTCATTATGACGTCGCTCGACAGTCTCAAGGTCCAGATCTACGCCGACGGTGCCGACAAGGCGGGCATCCTCGACCTGTACGCCAAGCCCTATATCAAGGGGCTGACCACCAACCCTACCCTGATGAAAAAGGCGGGCATCAAGGATTATGAAGCTTTCGCGAAGGAAATTCTCCAAACCGTCACCGCCAAGCCCATCTCACTCGAGGTCTTCTCCGATGCGTTTCCCGAAATGAAACGGCAGGCGCTCAAGATCGCCGCCTGGGGCAAGAATGTCTACGTCAAGATTCCCATCACCAACTCCCTCGGCGAGCCCTCACTCCCGCTTATCCGCGATCTGGCAGCGCAACAGGTGCAGCTCAATATCACTGCCATCCTCACGCTCGCCCAAGTGCGGGACGTCACGACCGCGCTCAATCCCGCGGTGCCATCCGTGGTCTCGGTATTTGCCGGCCGCATCGCCGACACCGGCCGTGACCCGATGCCGATCATGCGCGCCAGCCGGTCGCTCCTGAAGGGTCTGCCCAAAGCCGAACTGCTCTGGGCCAGCGTCCGTGAAGTGCTGAACATTTTCCAGGCCGAAGAATGCGGCTGCCACATAGTCACCGTGCCCCATGACGTGCTCGCCAGGGCGGCAAAACTCCTTGGAATGGATCTCGCCGCCGTCTCGCTCGACACCGTCAAGACGTTTGCCAAGGACGCGGCCACGGCCGGCTATACGCTCTAACGCCCGCCCGCATGTCTGTTACTTGCGAGTGAACCCACTACCTGTTCCCTGCACCCTTTCGGTCATCGTTCCGGTGTTCAATGAGGCCGGCACCGTCCGACAAACGCTGGATGCGCTTCTGGCCAAGGAGGTGGCTTGCGCCTCCATCGAAGTCTTGATCGTCGAAAGCAACTCCAGCGATGGTTCGCGGGAGGTCGTGCTGGGCTATCGCGACCGGCCGCGGGTGAAGCTGATCCTGGAAGACCGGCCCCGCGGCAAGGGTCATGCGGTGCGCGCCGGCCTGGCCGCCGCCACCGGGGACATCGTGCTGATTCAGGACGCGGACCTCGAATACGATCTGGCCGATTACGAGACGCTGCTGGCTCCGATCCTCGCCGGACGGCAGGCCTTCGTCCTTGGCTCGCGCCACGGCCGGGGTGGCTGGGCGATCCGGAAATTCAGCGACCAACCCCTCCAGGCATTCGTGCTCAATGTGGCGCACTGGACTTTCACCCTCCTCATCAATGTATCGCTCGGCATCTGGTTGAGGGATCCGTTTACCATGTACAAGGTCTTTCGCCGCGAGTGCCTGCGGGGGCTGACCTTCGAATGCAACCGGTTCGATTTTGACTGGGAGCTGCTGATCAAGCTCGTTCGCAAAGGCTATCGGCCGATCGAGATTCCCATCGCTTATCGCTCGCGCTCATTCAAGGAGGGGAAAAAAATCAGGATCTTCCGCGATCCGTTCACCTGGCTGGTTGCCTGGGCCAAAGCCCGGTTTGGCCGCCTCAATTGACGCTTGTCGGGGCCGCCACGATCTGGCGCAAAGAATTCATTTGGCTTGGTTTGTACGTGCCCCTTTTATCATCCAGCCATGGTCAAAACCATCCTTGTTACTGGTTCGTCGGGACTGATCGGATCCGAGGTTTGCGTCTATTTCGCGCGGGAGCTTGGTTATCAAGTCCATGGCCTCGACAACAACCAACGGGCGGTTTTTTTCGGACCGCAGGGCGACACGCGCTGGAACCAGCACCGGCTACAGGAGACTCTGCCAGGTTTCATCCACCACGAACTCGATATCCGCGACCGGGCCGGCATGCTGGCGCTCGTCCGCCAGCTCAAACCCGCCGCCATTATTCACACCGCCGCGCAGCCGAGCCACGACCGGGCCGCAGCCATCCCTTTCGATGATTTCGACACGAACGCCGGCGGCACGCTGAACCTCCTGGAGGCGGCCCGCCAGGCCTGCCCCGAGTCGCCGTTCGTCAACATGTCGACCAACAAGGTCTACGGCGACGCTCCCAATCTCATCAAGCTTGTCGAACTGGACACCCGCTGGGACTACGCCGACCCCACCTACGTTCACGGCATTCCGGAGACCCTCACAATCGACCAGTCGAAGCACTCGCTGTTCGGCGCGTCCAAAGTGGCGGCAGACGTCATGGCGCAGGAGTATGGCCGCTACTTTGGCCTGCCCACCTGCTGCCTTCGCGGTGGCTGTCTCACTGGTCCCAATCACTCGGGCGTCGAACTTCACGGCTTCCTCAGCTACCTCGTGAAATGCAACCTCGAGGGTCGCGAATACCGGGTGTTCGGCTACAAAGGCAAACAGGTGCGGGACAATATCCATGCGCTGGACGTGGCGCGTTTCATGGCCGCCTTTGTGGCCGCGCCGCGGATCGGCGAGGTCTACAATCTCGGCGGGGGCAAGGCGAACTCCTGCTCGATCATCGAGGCGTTCAGTCTCACCGAGAAGTTCACCGGCAAGAAGCAAGTGCATACCTACGTCGACCAGAACCGCATCGGCGACCATATCTGCTATTATTCCGATCTGCGCAAGATGCGCGTCCATTATCCGCAATGGAATATCAGCGTGAGCCTGGAAGAGACGATCCGGCAGATCGTCGAGGCTTGGCGACGCCGCAACCATTGAACCACCTTCGCTTGATGCATCCTGCAGACGGATCACTTCCCGCTTTCCCTGCGGGCGCGCTCTTGCTTTGCTGGCCGCGATGAGAATTCTGATTTCCGGCATCTGCGGCTTTGTGGGCAGTACCCTCGCCAAGGCATTGCTGGAGCGCGGGTCCGAACGGCAGGTCGTCGGCTTTGATAACTTCGTCCGCCCCGGCAGCGAAACGAACCGGGCGGAACTCAAGCGGCTCGGCGTGCGCCTTTTTCATGCGGACCTGCGCGCCGCGAGCGACCTGGAGGAACTGCCCGACGCCGACTGGGTCATCGACGCCGCCGCCAACCCGAGCGTCCTCGCCGGAATCGACGGCCGCACTAGCAGCC
>OCTA010006086.1_pt1 | contig 10355 bp, 8 predicted proteins | sample 1538991 | NCBI WGS metagenome assembly OCTA01 (sample SAMEA3539302, study PRJEB22396) | soil metagenome | biome: tundra; feature: field; material: soil | place: USA | collected 2010-05 | depth 0.15 m | reverse complement strand
GGGGGCCGGGCGGGCATGTCCGACCCCTGTCTGTCGCCAAAACGCACTTCGGAAAGGAGTAACCAATGAGCACACGTCGCGAGTTCCTTGCCGGCGTCGCCGCCGGCCCACTTTTGGCTCCCTACGCCGCGGCCGCGGAGGAGCCGGGTTCGATCCTATCGAAACAGCGCATCGGCGCCGAGTTCTTCCTGAACAACGGCGAGACGCGCGATGGGGTTTCCCAGCACTTCAGGCGGATGGCCGAGTCCGGACTTACCATCGCCCGCATCTTCACGATCTGGGACCAGATCGAGCGCGAGGAGGGCAAGTGGGATTTCTGGGGCTATGACTGGATCTACGATGCCGCCGCGCAGAACGGCATCCTGATCGCCAACACGCTGTGCTCGGAGGATCCCCCTGGATGGATGGGCACGGCGCCTTTTTACCACCAGTGGGCCGACCTCTCGAATCCGCAGCTCCGGCCGTACTCGGAGATCTACATCGAGAAGGTTGTCAACCGCTACAAGAATCACCCGGCGCATGGCGTTTGGCTGCTCCAAAACGAACCGGGCATTTCGGGCGGGACCGAGCCTTACGTCCTTGCCGAATTCGCCCGCTGGCTGCAAGCGAAATACGGCACGGTGGACAACCTGAATAAGGCCTGGTACAAGCGGCTGCGCCGTTTCGAGGAGGTGCAGGTCCCGCAGAGCGGCGGCTGGTCGGATTACGCCGCCAGCCTGGACTGGCGGCGTTTCCGCTGCGATCACCTGGCGGACCAGCTTCGTTGGATTCATTCGCAAGTGGATCGCTACCACCCCGGCGCCCTGACTCACGGCAACCCGCCGGGTCTGCTGGGCAACATGCCCGGAGGCGGGCGCGACCTGTGGCGTATCAAGCCGACCGTACATTTCCTCGGCACATCGATTCACGCGTCGCACATGTTCGGCATGTTCGGGAGGGAGGACTTTGGGATGGCGTATAGCTGCTGCTGCGACGTGCTCCGCAGCGCGTCGGCTCCGGCGCCATGGTGGGTAACCGAACTGCAAGGCGGCCCCACGATGTTCTCCGGCAGCCGGCACCTGAACCCCGCCGGGACCGAGATCGCTCGCTGGCTCTGGGACGGGCTGGGCAACGGCGCGCGGGGAATCGTCTTTTGGCTGTGGCATCCCAGGACGGAAGGCCTTGAGGCGGGCGAATGGGGCCTCGCCGGGCCGAACGGTGAACCCACCGACCGCACACGCGCAACCCAGGCCGTGGCCCGCGCGTTGCGGCTGCATGAAGACTTCTTCACCGCGGCGAAACCGGTTCCGGCGCGCGCCGCCATTCTCTACGACCGGGACGCCATGATCCTCTACACGGTGGACCACTCCAGCGGGGCGGCGGCCGGCCGGGGCGGCCAGCCGGTCGATGAGATCATGCACCCCCTGATCGGCTGCTACAAGGCGCTGCACCGCGCGCATGTGCCCGTCGATTTCATGGATATCAGCGAACTCGAAGCAAGCGTGGCCGGGCGCTACCGCGTGCTCTATCTGCCGAACTGCTACGCGCTCTCCGCGAAGTCCGTCGCGGCGATTCGCGAGTTCGTGCGCGCGGGAGGCACGCTTTGGGCCGACGGGCTGGTCGCGTGGAAGGACGAGCAAGGCACAACCAGGCAGTTCCCTCCGGGTCCTCTCTCGGACGTGTTCGGCTTTACGGTGGAGGACATCCAGGCGGTTTGGGAGCCATTTGCCATGGGGGACAAGGGCGACATGGCCGGCGAGTTGTGGCGCTGCCTGATTCCGGCGGGATCGGCGAAGGCGCTATTGACTGGCCCCGACGGCCGCTCCACGGCCGTGGAGCACGCCTTCGGCAAGGGGCGCGCGCTGTACTACGGCTCCGCCGTCACGCTCAGCTATTTGCATCGAGAGGATCCGCGGGTCGGAGAGTGGATCGCGGGGCCCGCACTCGAGGCCTCGCGCGATCTCCCGGTGCGGCTCGCGGACGGCCCCGGGTTGGTCTCGTTCCGCGCCATGCAGGCGGAGGGCCGGTCGGCGGCGGTATTGAACAACTGGGGCGCGGCCAGCCGGGCCACGGTACAGTTCCCGGCGGGGACGCAATCGGCGGTGGAAATCCTCTCCGGCGTCAGCATCCCGCTGCGCCGAGCGGGCGCGGCGGTCGAAGCCACTGTCGAATTGAAGGAAGCCGGCAGCGCCGTGCTGCTGGGTACAAGTCGGGGCTGAAGCCGCGAGCGGCGTAAAGCCCGCCTCCGGATTAATTAGAGCCGCCACCGCAAGCCGCGCAGATCTTGTCGGCGGCGGTACGGAAAGGAGCGTATGCGATCTCTTATCGTTCTGACGCTGTGGACGCTGCCGGGCCTGGCGGCTTCCAACCCTGGCGGCCGCGTCATCGTGTCGCTGGATGGCAATTGGCAAGTGGCGGATTCCGTGGCGGCCGGCGACATTCCCTCATCGTTCAATCACACGGCGCCGGTTCCGGGCCTGACGAACCTCGCCATCCCGGCTTTTCCCGACGTGGACAAGTTTGACAGCCGGGAAACCATCCGCCGCGCCCAACGCTCCAACCCTCAGCCTGCTTCCGCCGTCGACAGCGTGGGGATTCCGCGGCAGGCGCGGAACTATTTCTGGTACCGCACCAGCTTCCGCGTTTCTGCAAAGAAGGCGTTCGCGCTCCTTAAGGTGAACAAGGCCCAGTTCGGCACGGCAGTTTGGCTCAATGGCCGGAAGATAGGCGAGCACCTGGGTTGTTTCGACCCGGGGTATTTCGATCTCACGGGCGCGATACGCTGGAACGGTGACAACGAGTTAGTGGTGCGGATCGGCGCGCATCCGGCCGTCCTGCCCGAAACCGCCTTGGCCGGGACCGATACGGAAAAGCGCAAATGGACCCCCGGCATCTATGACAGCGTCGCGGTCTTCCTCTGCGACAACCCGGTGATCGAGAGCGTCCAGGTCGCGCCGCGGATCGCCGGTTCCGAGATCCTGATCGAAACGCGCATCAAGAACTACGGACCGGCAGCCTCGTTCGAACTGGCGCATCGAGTTAAGACTTGGAAGGAAGCGCGCGAGGTCGCCCGCTCCGGCCGCCTGAAGCTTTTGCTGAAGGCCGGCGAAGAAACCGTTCGCAAAGACGTCATCAAAATCCCGGGAGCGACGTTATGGACCCCGGAGAACCCGTTCCTCTACGTCGTAGAGACCAACACCGGCGGCGATAGCGTGTCTACCCGCTTCGGTATGCGGGAGTTCCGCTTCGATACCGCCACCCAACGGGCATACCTGAACGGCAAGGTGTATTTCATGCGAGGCTCGAACATCACCTTGCACCGCTTTTTCGAAGACCCGAACTGCGGCCGTCTGCCTTGGGACGAAAAATGGGTGCGCCAGCTCCTCATCGACATTCCCAAGAAGATGCACTGGAACAGCTTCCGGTTCTGCATTGGGCCGGTTCCCGATAAATGGCTCGACATCGCCGACGAGGCGGGCCTGCTGATTCAGAACGAGTTCTTCATCTGGGGCTACCACCAGAGCTGGAACACCGGCGAGTTGATCGCTCAGTTCAAGGGCTGGATGCAGGATAACTGGAATCACCCCAGCGTGGCCATCTGGGACTCCAGCAACGAAACTACCGAGGATACGCTTGGGGACAAAATCATTCCCGCGGTAAGGGGCCTGGATCTCTCGGATCGCCCCTGGGAGAACAGCTACAACCTGCCCGCCGGGCCGGATGATCCGGTGGAGAATCATCCCTACATGGCGAACGGAAGAGACTTCAAGATGACCGACCTGGAGGCGATGAACGGGTTTGATCGCCCCTCGGGCAGGCACGCCACGGCGCACGCGCGCATCATCAACGAGTTCGACTGGCTATGGCTGAACCGGGACGGCTCCCCCACGGAGCTGACGGGCGGCGTCTTCGAGAAACTTCTGGGGGCGAATGCGACGCCGGAACAGCGCTTTGACCTCTCCGCCTACATGTGGGCCGGTCTGACAGAGTTCTGGCGGGCCCATCGCGCCTATGCCGGGGTTCTGCACTTCGTCTACCTCACGGCCAGCTACCCCGGCGCGTACACCTCGGACCATTTCCTGGACATCAAAAATCTGAAGCTGGAGCCGCACTTTGAAGACTACATGACCGAGGCATTCAAGCCGCTGGGAGTCTATGTCAACTTCTGGCAGCCGACGCTGGCCGCGGATTCGACCCGCCGCTTCCTGGTGATGATGATCAACGACGATGCGGAGCCGGTGGAAGGCAAGCTGGCGCTCTCGTTGGAATCGGCCGGCGGCCAGGAAGTCGCCAGGCAGGAACTCCCGTTTTCTCTCCGCGCGTTGGGGCAGTTCAGTTATAACGTGGAGCTGAGGATCCCGAAGGTGACCGGCGATTACCTGTTGAAGGCCACCGCCGCTCCGTCGCGCGGCCGGCCCGCGACTCCAACCGTGAGCCGCCGCCGGGTAACCATCAAATAGTGTCTGGAAACCACGTCGGCGTCCCGACTTGGCCCAGCAGGCGGTTGGAGAATTTCGCCATGAATCGCAGACAACCGCTGTCATCGGCCGGCATCATCGCCGGTGCCGGAGCGGCGTTCAACAGCCTGCTCGCGCCAGCTAAAGCCGTAGCGGCTGAGGGATCGCCAGCACACTGACATACACTGCCGGATCTTTTCTCCAAGACACGCTCGTGACGTCCCTCGGCGTGCTCGTCGACATGGCCACGCTGTCTCGCCAAAGCGAGTCTGAATCTGTGGTTTCAGATTGCGGCGCCTAATCGGCGCGCTGCCCAAGCAGTACATCGAAACAGAGAATCGTCGGCGCGCGGACGCGACTCTTTCCATTGGTAGATTATGGCGCGGTTCCAGCGTTTAGCGCTGGCCCGTTTCCATCAACCCCCTTTCAAACCGTGCTTGCGGTTTTCCCGCATATTATGCGGCGCGCCACATAATATGACGTTATGTCTGGCTATTTCCGGGGATCTGATAGGCTCTTTTGTCACTTTCGGAATTATTTGGCGTACTTCTTTCGGCGCTATTTTCAATTACGACAAGCAGTAGCCGAAAGAGAAAGCGCAGTCAGAAAGGGCGGTTTGGCGCGCTGAGTGCCCGCCAGACCGGCCCGTTTCAGCCCGAGAATGGGTTCCGATAATGGCGGTTATCGCCAAGGACACCGGGCACCGACGGATGGACATCGGAACCTCATGCCCGAATTCAGCCGGAAGAGCTCATGCCAGCCGGGAGAAGCGCCGGCTGGACTCCGGAAAGTCGACACCCATAGCGCAACAAACCACTGCGCCGAAAGCCGCCGACGGGAGCAGTGTGCTCCAGTCGAGGTGCGCGGTAGGCGCCGGCTCGCTTGGGCCAAGCGCGGTCATCAGGGCTCCGGCGGCGACGCTGGCCACGGCGGCCCACTGATATAACCGAAGGCCCGCAAAGACCGGGGTTTGCGGCTCGCCCCGCCATGCTTCCTCCACGAACCGGCCGAGGCCGTTAAGGATGAAGTACAGACCGGCGATCAGGTGCAGCGGTGCGTGCAGAAACCACAGGCGCGTGATTACCACCGCAATGAAGGCGTTACACAGGATCGAGTAGATGGGAGTGGGGTGCAGGGGCACGCCGGTCCACTGCGTCATCCGGCAGACGCGCGAGCGCGGGTGCGTGTACCGAATCCCGATGGAGTCAGGCGCGGGCCGCCCATGACAACAACCCTGCACCAGACAGCGCAACCGGCCCATCGCCTGCGCCCAAGGGCCGCCGGCGGCGAAGGCGGCTAACACCAGCCACGCGCTCACCCCGAAGAAAGGAGCCAGCAAGGCACCGACAGTCCCGCCGAGCAGGCCGCCGTAAAAACCGAACGGCCGCAGAAGTTGGGGCGATCCCTCGATATATTGCGCCCACAGCGCCGCCATCACCACGGACGCGAGCGCGGCGACCACCACTGGCGGCCGCCGCCCCGGGCCGACCAACGTTATCGCTATCCAGAGCGCCAGGGCCGCGCCTAAACCGGCGTAGATTCCGTGGTTGATCACACGGACCGGCCCGATTCTCCATTCGTGCCAGGAGTTGGCGATGCGCTCGCCCTGTTGCCGGACCCACTGCCACAAAGCGGGTCCGCGCGCCACCAACCACACCGTGACCAGACCGCCGGCCACATCGGTGACGGGATGCTGGCCCGTGGCGATGCAACTGGCGGCCACGAAGGCAGCCCAAACGCGGAACACCCACGCGAGCCTCGGCCAGCGACTCACGTAGACGCCCGCAGCCAGCACTGCCCAGATTACGTGGAATGAGGGGAACGCGCCCGCGGCGTTATCCAGGGTTCGCTCCCAAGCCAGCAGACGGCCGAGTGCAACATGCGGCGTAAATGCACGTTGCGGCGCGGCGAGCGGGACGGCGAAATACAGCGGGAAGGCGACCAGCATTGCCCAGAGGGAGCGCACGCAGAATCGGCGGAGATCGCCGCTGGTCCGGGCGAACAGCGGCGCGAGCGCAGTCCCAAGGTAAGCGCTGAAGTAGAAAAGCTCAGACCATTCGAGAACCGGGAGGCGTTCTTCCAGCGGCAGCCACACCGTTGCGGCGCCACTTGGCGCGCCCATCGCAATCACGGACTCGTAAAGCGCCAACCAGGGTACGAAGACGAAAAGGTAGCAGGCCAGGCGGTCATAGGACGAAGGACGGGCAGCGCCGGCTTCGGGGAGCAGGCGGCGAGGAGCCCGGCCGAATCGTTCGGCCAGGTCGTGGTGCTCATAACCCAGCACCAGCGCGGCGCACCCAAGAGCCACGATGGGCGAAACGAGCCAGAGCCCGCTGGCCGAACCAGCGCTGATGGAGGCACCCGCGCAGAGCATCACAAAACCGCCATAGATGGGATGCGGCAACAGGCGGTAAATCCCCCGCTCCACGTATCGCGGAGGAGGGTAGGCGTTCATAGGCAGGCCGCCGCCGTATCTCCAGAGATCCAGCATGCCGAGGAGAAGCAGTCCTGCTCCTGCCGCGGCGATCGGAAGACCCAGTGGTGGCGATAGGAGCGGCAATCGCACCATATCCGCAGTCGCGGCCGCCCATGCCGCCAAGCCGATTGGGAGCGCCACCGCGAATCCGGCTCCGTAGAGCCATCTTCCGAGTTGGTTTAAGGCCATTCAACCACCTCATGGATTGCCATCCCTATGGAATCGCAGCGGCCGGGCTGCCGCAGCACCGCCCGGCTGAGCCACTTCCGCTCCCGCACATTGAGCATTGCAGGGGGGAACAGACGGTTAAGGTTGGGGAGCACCGCAAGAGCGGTCGCTCGCAAGGCGCCCTCGCGCAACACTGCGGACTCGTCCAGAGTCAGTGTAGTTTCGCCATCGGCCAGCCTGATCTCATGATCGCAGACGATCTGGGCAGCAACGGCGACACCGTTGTGGTAGACGACCTGCCGGTTGTAAGGGCCGCGCCAATCGATCCAGACCAGCGCGTCGGTCGCATTGACGAACCGGCCCCATCGCAGTTGGTGGATCGGCAGGCGCCAGGGTGGCAGCGAGAGCCGGAGGTGTTCCACATAACCCCATCCGCGGAAATGCTCGTCCTCGCCGATGCGAAATTGGACGGCTGATCGCGGCGCCACGCAGTCCCACTCGAGCGAACCCGCGGGTGAATGGAAAAGCGTTTCCCGGACCGCGTCCCCCGGTTCCAGCCAACAGGCTTCGACATTCCAGGGCCGGGACCTCCAGGCGATGCCTCCATCCTGCGCGTGCGGGGGCGGCTGTTTGCGAAGAGAGATGCGGCTCCGCGCCGGACCGCCAGAACGATACGTGAGGAGGCTCGTGTACTGAATCGCGGGTCCGCGCCAGCGAAGTTCGGCGGAATATACGATTAGAGCGTCGCCCTGATCGGTGGCGCAATCGGCATACCATTTCGAGAGTTCGAAACCAGGCATTGGCCCCGCCTCCCGTCAGGCTCCTCCCCAGGCGAGCGCCAGGGAGCCCAGCAACATGGGGATCCGCGACAATTGTATGCGCCTGCCGGCGCTGAAACCGGGCCAGGCGAACAGACACGCCAACGAGAGCAGCGTTGTTGCGGCCGCCAAGGTTGCAGCAAGGCCGTGGACGAGGGCCACCAGGACCGCGGCCGAGGCGAGCATTAACGTTGCGCCGATTCGTGCCGTCCCGCGGCCGCCGAGAATCGATGCAATGGTTCGTATGCCGGCCTTGGCGTCGCCCTGCAACTCATCAGCATCCATCAAGACTTCGCGGCCAAGCACGAAGCACGCCAACACGGCGTATGAGAACCACGGGAAATGCCCGTCTCCTACCTGCGCGCCGTAGCACAGGGGCAGGCAACACAGGCCGGCTACAAAGGCGTCTTTAGCAAGCGGATATCGCTGCGCCAAAGGCGAGTAGAAAAGGAGGGCTGCACTGGTGATTGCCAGCACGGGTCCACCCCCGCCGGCAACGGCCGAGAAAAGACCGGCGCACAGAAGCAGGGTGGCGGCCAGCCATGCGGCGTTTCGTCTGGACAATGCCCCCGCGGCAATGGGACGTTGAACTCCGGCGGTGCGGTCCTTTTGGTAATCGGCAATATCGTTGACGACGAATCCGAACATCGCGAGCACCGTCATGGCACAACCGGCAGCCACGCCCCGGAGAGTCGGCCCGTCATGTCCTGCGATGGCCGCCGCCGCGGCAAGCGTCCCGACTACGACGGATGACAAAGGCCGGGTAGTCGCCAAAATGGCCGCGAACCAGTTCTTGCCACCTGTGCGATCGCCAGACGGCGGAGCCTGGGTCGCCGGGCCCGCGTCCGCGCCGACGCCGGCTGACGCGCCATGCCACATTTGCGAGAGATTATAGCGCTTGGCCACATTAGAGGCAAACGAACGGGAGGATGCCGCGATCGTGCTAGCGGTTGAGATAGCTTCCGATATTGCCGCATAACGCCGCCTTCAAGGCCGATCTCCTGCCACCGATGGCCTCGCCGGTGCCACTTTCCGAGTTGCCTACCACACGCCCGGAGCGCTCCCTCCGGCCGCCTAGATTTCTTGCGATTGGACGCCAGGGAAAACTGCTCAGGGAAAACTGCTCAGCCTGAACTGCGCGATTTCTTCGCCCCTCGTGTTCGCTCCGCAGAAAGCGCCAACCGGCTCGCGATACCGATCGCCTACAGTTTCATCCGCTCCAGCTTCCGATACAGCGTCTTCCGCTCGATCCCCAGTAACTGCGCGGCCTTGCTCTTGTTCCCGCCGGTCGCCGCGAGCACGCGGCGGATCTGGTCCTCTTCGGCGTCGGCTAGCGTGTCCACGGGCTTCTCGCGGGACTCCATGGCCGTAAGTGCGGAGTGGACGGCGTCGGCGTCGATCCGGTCGGCTAGCACCGTCAGACGCTCGATCACGTGCTGCAATTGGCGGACGTTGCCGGGCCAGGTGTAATCCTGGAGCGCCTTGATGCCCGAATCCATCAGCTTCACGCTGCGGTTGTACCGGGAGTTGTACTTATTGGCGAAGAACCATGCCAGTTGCGGGATGTCCGTGCGGCGCTCGCGCAACGGCGGCAGCGGGATGCGCACCGTGTTCAGGCGGTACCACAGGTCCGAGCGGAACTTACCTTCGTCCACCATGCGCTGCAAGTCTTTGTTAGTGGCGGCGATCACGCGCACGTCCACTTCCTTGGCGCGCGAAGCGCCCAGTAGCGCGTATGCTATTCTGAGAGTCGCATATGGGTTGCATGAGGCAAGCATGAATGCGCCGCTCTCTACGCTCGTATTCGTGAAGATGCGGATTCCCGCCGAGCTGTCCAACGCCGATTCCGGAGGTTCCCGATGACCGACCCCCGCCAGCAGGCCCACCAGTTGATTGACCGCCTGCCGGAGACGCAGCTCTCGGCCCTGGTCGGGCTGCTCGAAACCATCGTCGATCCCGTGGCCGCCGCTCTGCGCAACGCACCCATGGACGACGAGCCCGAGACGGAAGAAGAGAAGCAGGGCGTGGCCGAAGCGCGCGACTGGCTCACCCGGCGCGGCGGCAAAGGTATCCCGCATGACGAAGCTATGCGGAGGCTCGGCCTAGAGTGAGAGAGATCGAGTGGACCGAGCCGGCGCTGGAAGACATGGCCGCGCTCGATAAAGGCATCGCCCGCCGGGTCAAGCAGACCGTCGAGCGCTTCGCCGATGCTGGCGCGGGCAACGTCAAGTGGTTCCGGGGCATCGGCCCGCCCGAGTACCGCCTCCGCGTGGGCGACTACCGTGTCCGCTTTCACGTGGAGGGCGAGACGATCCAGGTGTTGCGTGTCCGCAACCGCCGTGAGGCCTACCGCTGAAAGATCCCGGTCCCCGGGGCTCCCTTGCGCAACGGTTACGTTCCGGTCGCGGTAGGGACGACCATCGCTGATCGCCGCCGAGTCGGCCCGGGGAATTTCAC
>OCTA010006085.1_pt1 | contig 10355 bp, 9 predicted proteins | sample 1538991 | NCBI WGS metagenome assembly OCTA01 (sample SAMEA3539302, study PRJEB22396) | soil metagenome | biome: tundra; feature: field; material: soil | place: USA | collected 2010-05 | depth 0.15 m | reverse complement strand
TTCCGGCACCCACCTTACATTGACCTTGCCCGCGAAGGTGTCTACACTGGCGCCCGACTCTGGCGGCTGATTCCCTGAGATTTGCAGCTCACCCTCCGGGTGAACCTCAACGACCTCTTCTTCTTTGCGCATGTTGAATCATAATAACCACTTCCACGTTCAAGGCGCACGGCCTACTGCCGTTTTTAGGATAAAGAAGCTTCTCGAAGCAGGAAATGAAGGGCCATAATGAAAAGGTGGCAGAAATGACGTTGAAAACCATGAAGCCTGCATTTATCTACGTTCGCGGCCTTCTTCTTGGCCTGCTGGCAGCCGTTGCTGTGTCAGCACAGGATGACCCAGACCTTGCCCGGCGAACCCTCAAGGGAATCAAGGGCGTTCATGTCTTCGCAGGAGTGGCCAAGGACATCGAAGAGGCGGGCTACGTACCGACGTCATTAAGACGGATACCGAACTGAAGCTGCGCCAAGCTGGGATTCGTATTCCAGAGACGGCCGTCGAATTCGCGTCAACACCGGGATCGCCCATGCTAGCCATCTCCGTGGAGGGACTGTCCTATAAAGGAACCTATGCATTCTGTGTCAGCGTTGCGCTCTCTCAGAGTGTTCTGCTTGAGCGTGACCCGTCGTTGAGGGGAACCGGTAAGTACCGCGGTCTCTCATTCACAGCCGAAACATGGAACGCAGCCATAACGGGCGTGGAATTTGGCAATCCATCCGACCACATAAGATCAACGGTCAAGGACTTGGTTGACAAATTCATAAACGCTTACTTGGCGGCCAACCAAAAGAGCCCCCAATAACGCTTGCCGCCAATTGTGAAACAGACTTTTGAAGCACATCGTCCTCCGCCCCTCAAGCCTCTGGCAGAACTACCGTGAATCTGGACCCTTTGTTCAACTGGCTCTCCACCGACACGGTGCCCTGCATCTGCTCAATCACGTGCTTGACGATCGAAAGACCCAAGCCCGTGCCGCCCACCTCGCGCGACCGGGCCTTATCCACGCGATAGAAGCGCTCGAAGATCCGCGGCAGGTCCTCGGAAGGAATCCCGATGCCGCTGTCGGCAATGCTGACGGCCACTTTGCCGCCGGGCATGCGGCCCGCCTCCACCCAGACTTCGCCGCCCCCGCGGTTGAATTTGACCGCGTTATCCAGCAGGTTGACAAACGCCTGCTCCAGCTTGATCTTGTTGCCCATCACCTGAAGGTCCTCCACGGTGCCCCAGCCCAAGTGAACCTTCCGCATGGCCGCCTCGGATTCGACCGTGCGCATGGCCGCCTCCAACGTGGCCAGCACGGACAGTCTGCCCGGGGCCACCGGCGCCCGGCCGGACTCCAGCTCCGATAGCGTGAGCAGATCCGAAGCGATGTTGTTCAGCCGTATGGCATGCGATTGAATGATCTCGACGAACCGGCGGCGGTGGTCGGGATCGTCCAGCGCGCCGTCCAGCAGCGTTTCCGCATAGCCGCGGATGGCAGTCAGCGGCGTGCGCAACTCGTGCGAAACGTTGGCCACGAAGTCCTTGCGCACGCGCTCCAGGCGCTCCAGGTCCGTGATGTCGTGCAGCATGGCCATGGCGCCGCTGCTGGAAGCGCCGGCCAGCGGGGCCGCCTGCACTTCGAAGGATCGGCTGTCTGCGCCGATCAAATGCATGCGCCGCTTCAAGGACTCGCCCGAGGCGACCACCATGCGCAGCATCTCCAGAAAGTCCGGATCGCGCACCAGCCGCAGCACCGGCAAACCCGCGGGCACAGGGCCATGCACGCCGAATGCAGTGGCAAACGCCGCATTACAAAAGGTCACGCGCAGTTCTTGGTCCACCGCAAGCACGCCTTCCACCATGCCGGTCAGGATGGCATCGCGGCGCGCGCCCTCCAGCCGCACTTTGTCCACCAGCTCGTTGACCTGCGCCGCTACCCGGCCCAGCGACTCGGCCAGTGCGCCCAATTCGTCCGGCGAGTCCGGTGGCGGGAGTTGTGACGATCCGGTGACGAGTCCTTCGGCAAAGACCTTCAGCCGTCCGATGCGCTGCCGGAGGCGGCGCGAGAACAGGAATGCGTAGGCCAAGCCTGCCACCGCCATCGCCAGGGTCGCCCATGCCATGCGCCAGCGCAGTTCCGGCCCCGCGGCGCCCGGGTCCAGGCCCGCCATAGACATGACCGAAAAATTCAGCAGCGCCAGCTCGATCGCGGCCAGCAGCAGCACCCCCCACAAGAGTTTTTGGAATATCGAGCGACGCATGCGAAACCGTTACAATCGTAGCAGTGCACTCCGCCGAAACCCAAGACCTGTACGAAATCGTTCGCGAGCGCATCGCTCCGCACCTGCCGGCGCTGGCCGCCTGCCGGAACAGCGCCGAGTTGTGGGGGCTGGATCTGTACCGCGCGCTGGAGCCGGATATCCGCCGCGTGCTGGATACTCCCGAAATCGGCGATTTCCGTGGGGCGGACCTCCAGGTCTGCGCGGGTCCTCCAGGACCCGCTCCCCCGCAGTACCGCTTCGTGGCGTGGAACGTGGAACGCGGCGCCCAGTTTGAGGGGCAGGTGGAAGTCCTGCGGACGCACCCGTTTCTACGGGAAGCCGATGTCCTGTTGCTGACGGAGACCGACGCCGGGATGGTCCGTTCCGGCAACCGCAACGTGGCGCGGGACCTGGCGCGCGCGCTGGGCATGCAGTACGCCTTCGTACCCTGCTATCTGAACCTGACCAAGGGATCGGGCAGCGAGCAGGATCTGCCCGGCTCGAACGGCCTGGGTCTGCATGGCAACGCCCTGCTAAGCCGCTATCCCATGGGCAACGTCAGGCCCGTGTTTCTGGAGAATGGCGTGGACATCATGGCTTCGCGCGAAAAACGCATCGGCAGGCAGGCGGCGGTGGCGGCGGATATCCGTTTTCCCAATGGTACGATAACGGCGGTCTCGGTGCATCTGGATGCGCAGTCCACGCAACGCCACCGTTACCGGCAACTGCGGGACGTCCTCGATAGCGTGGGCGCCGCGCAGGCCGTAGTGGTGGGCGGCGACTGGAATACCAGCACCTACAATTCATCGCGGGCTTTGCACGCCATCCTGGGCTTCTGGCTGCGCGTCATGATGGGTGTGGATAACGTGATCCGCAACCACTATCTGCACCCCTACCGGCGTTTCGAGCGGGACCTCTTCCGGCTGCTGGAGGAGCGCGGCTTCGATTATCGGGAATCGAACCGTCTGGGCGAGCACACGGTTTCCTACGACGTGGAGGATCTGCGCGCGACCAAAGCGCTGCGCGACTGGGTGCCCGGCTGGTGTTTCCACTTCATTCGCTGGGCGCTGCGCAACCACGGCGGGCGATGCCCGGTGAAGCTGGATTGGTTCGCCACCCGGGGCGTGCGCTGCCGGAATCCGGTGGTGATTCACGACGTGCGGGAAGGGCGCGCCGTGCCGCTGTCGGACCACGACGCTATTGGGGTAGATGTGTTGGCGGGCTAGGTGGGACAGACCTCCTGGCCTGTCCTTCTTTGCGTTACCAGGCGCCGGCGGCGTGCGGCAGCATCAGAGGTACGCTACAGGGCTGCAGCCGGTAGCCCAACCCGAAGACGGTTTCGATGTGCCGCTTGCTGTATGACTCCAACTTGACCCGCAGGCGGCGGAGATGCACATCCACGGTGCGCGTACGAATCTCCGGACCGTAGCCCCACACGTTCGACATCAACGTATCCCGCGACACAATCTCACCTGCATTCCGGGCCAGTTCGGCCAGGAGGGCAAATTCCATCGGTGTCAGGCGGACGGTTGCGCCGTCCAGAAGCACCGCCTGTGTGTGGAAGTCGACATCCAGGCGGGCGTCCCGATAGCGCCGTACACGATTGGATTCCATCTGAATCAGTTCCATCGAGCGGCTCTCCTTAGCCGGGCTGGCGCGCGGCGCTCGCTATCCTTGCTGGTGCCTCAACCGCCGCACCGCCGCCATCCGTAGAGCCCAACGGAACCGTCTCCGTAAGTTACGCATCGTTTTGCCACCTCCAGGCCAATACTGACGCGATCCCGGCGGCGACGCAATATATTCCGGCTGTAATCGAGATTCACAGGTAACCATTTGAAAACAATTGAGATCCGCGATCGTCTGTCCTGCGCATCCGACGCTTCGCGGCGGTCGGGCCCTACCGGCCGGGCCCACGGGATCGCCAAGCTCGACGAACACGTCCGCCGTGCAGTGAAAACGCGGTGAAAATGCGGCTGTAATCCAACTGTACAGCTAAGCGATTGTAATACCGTGAGATATTCGATCGTCTGTACAACGATTACCCCCGTTGAAAAGTACTGCCCGGCAGTGCGACGATTGCTGAGGGATGGATCGCACGGACAAGGTGCTCGCGCTGGACTGGCTCAGGGGCCTGGGCGTCCTGATCATGCTGCAAGGGCACCTGTTCAATTCCTTCGCGCGCGCCGATCTCCACAATCACCCGGTTTACGTTCTTTCGCAGTTCATCGGCGGCATGCCGGCGCCCATCTTTTTATTTCTGGTCGGCGCGACGCTGGCGTTCCGGCTGGACCGTGGTGATCGTGCAGGGCTGCCGCCAGCCGCCCGGCTGAGGTCCGCACTCACGCGCGCGGCCTTTCTGGCGGCCATCGCCTTCGCGTTCCGGCTGCAGTTGTGGCTGTTCGCGTGGGGCAATCCTTGGACGGAAATCGTCCGGGTGGACATCTTGAACTGCATGGCGTTGGGCGTGGCAGTGCTCTCTCCGGTGGCTCTGTTGGCGCCGCTCAAGAGAATCACCTGGTGCGCCGTGGCCGGACTGGCCATCGCCGCAATGGCGCCGCTCGCCTCCATGCTGGACTGGTCCGGTGTTCCCTGGCTGGTCCGCAATTACATCGTACCCAACAAGACTTTCTTCAGTTTCTTCCCGGACGCGGCTTACATCGCCTTCGGCGTCAGTTTCGGAGCGCTACTGCGCACGGCCGCGCCGGCCCGCGACCGGATCATGCAATGGGCGGCCTGCTTCGGCCTGGCGCTGGTGGTCACCGCCCATTATTTTTCCAACCTGCCGTTCTCCATTTACCCGAACGCCGATTTTTGGCTCAATAGCCCCGGCTTGATTTTCATCCGCTTCGGCATCGTGCTGGTGCTGGTGGCCGCCGGTTTCGTGTGGACCGCCGGGCAGCAACCGGAAAAGCTGGCCTTTATGCGCCGGCTCGGCACGAATTCGCTGCTGATCTATTGGGTCCACGTGGAGTTGGTCTACGGCCGGTGGTTCTGGTTCGCCAAAGAGCGGTTGACGATCGGGGGATGCGCCGCGGCCAGCCTGTTGCTGATCGTGCTGATGTATGGACTCGCGACGCTGAACCTTCCCACGCGCGTGAAGCGCCGGTTGCGCCGCTGGAAGCCCGCCGCGCCGGTGCCGGAGACAACATGGCCCCGATAGCCGCCGCGCCTCGGCCGGATGGCACGTCGGCGAAGGCGCGTCCGCGCCGGCTGGAAGTGGCAGCCCTGTGCGTGCTGGTGGCGGGCTTCATCGGCATAAGGCTCTGGAACCTGACTGCATTCTGCCTGGACTCGGACGAGATCTTCAGCCTGCTCTGCGCGCGGTATAAGCTCGGGCACCTGCTCGAATCCGTGCAAGCCGACGTGGTGCATCCGCCGCTTTCCTATCTCCTGCTGTGGGTATGGGTGAGGATCGGCGGCGAATCGATGCCTTGGCTTCGGGTGTTGCCGTTCCTGCTCTCGATTCTGGCGCTGGTCCCGGTGTGGATCGTCTTTCGCCAGCTCAAACTCAACGCGCCCGCCAGAATCATCGCGCTGGCGCTGCTGGCCATTAACGACTACCAGGTGTTTCACGCCCGCTATGTGCGAATGTACGCGCTGTTCTTCCTGCTGAGTCTCGCTTCGATGGCGCTGTACAATCTTCTGCTGCAAGGGGCTAGCAGGAAACGAATCATCGCACTTACGGCGGTCAATCTGCTGCTGGTCTACACGCAGTACTTCGGCTGGATGGTGATCGGGATCGAGGGGCTGCACCTTTTGTGGATGGATCGCCGTAAGTTGAAGCCCTTCCTGCTGGGCACCGCCGTCATCGCGCTTCTGTTTGCGCCTTGGGCTTACGCGGCGGCTCAGGCCGCCATTGCCAAGGGCGGCCTGGCGCCGAACCTGGGCTGGATCAGACATCCGAAAATCGGCGATGTCTGGTGGTACTACGTGGGCTGCGATGGCCCGCTCTGGCCGGTTCCAGTGGCCTCGGCCATGGTCTTCTTTCTGTTCGGCGCCATGGCGGCCGGGCTTTGGAGGGTGTTTCGCGCCGCCCACGACCGCCTGCAATTGAGCAGGCTGCGCTTCGCCGCGCTGCTGGCGTTTCTGCCTCCGGTGACGGCTTACCTGTTGAGCAACGTGCTGCGCAATTCGATCTGGGGCAACCGCCACCTGATTGTTTCCGCGGTGCCGTATCTGGCGCTGCTGGCGATGGGCCTGGTGGCGCTGCGGCCCAAGTGGGTGCGATTCATCGTCATATCGATCGCCGCGGCTTGGGGGGCCTTCGGCGTTTACCGTGTGACCCTATACCCGGAACTTAGAAACAACATGGACGTGCTTACAGGGCAGTTAGTCGAGCTGAATGCGCGCGACGGGCCGCGTCCGGGCACGGCGACGGTCGAGTTTCTGGACCCGTATCTCGCGTTCCCGATGAATTACTATCTGGAGTCACACTATCGCCAGAAGTGGAATCTGCTTAATGTCGCCAGTGTGGACCAGGTTTCCGGAGACAGGGTGTGGGTGGGATACAACCATAAGTCCTGGAAGCAGGCGCAGAGTCCGGAGGAACTGCTCCGCCGGCGCGGATACGAAATCGGCCCGGGCGCCTGGGCGGGCGACCGGTGGGACCGCATTGCGGTGTTTCTGGCGTATCGGGAGAGCAACTAACGCCTAAGAGCGGGTTCTGGAGAACCCGCGCAGGCCTGGAGGCCTGCCCCACACATCTATAATTAAATCTATGTGCGGCATCGTCGGATACATCGGAAACCGCAAGGCGGTTCCTATCATCTTGGAAGGCCTGAAGCGCCTGGAGTACCGCGGCTACGACTCGGCCGGCCTGGCGGTATATTGCGATGACGGTCAGCTCGCGGTGCGGCGCGCATCCGGCAAGCTGCGCAATCTGGAAGAAGCCATACGGCTGAACCCCGTGGACGGCTCGTATGGCATCGGGCATACGCGCTGGGCCACGCACGGGCGCCCCACCGAGGAAAACGCGCATCCGCACCGCGATTGCACCGGCGACATCGTGGTGGTGCACAACGGCATCGTCGAGAATTACCTAGCCTTGAAACAGCAGTTGCAGGCCGAAGGCCATCAGTTCAAGACGCAGACCGACACCGAAATCATCGCGCACCTGGTGGAGAAGTACTTCAAGGGAAATCTGGAAGAGGCGGTGTGCGCCGCCGTTAAGGATCTCACTGGCGTCTTCGCGCTGGTGGCGATTGCGCGCACCGATCCAAACAAGATCGTGGCCGCGCGTTTCGGGCCTCCGGTGGTGATCGGGCTGGGCGACAACGAGTATTTCGTGGCGTCGGATGTGCCCGCCATCCTGCCGCACACGCGCGACATGTTTTTCCTGGCCGATGGAGATTTGGCGATACTCACGCCGGACGGCGTGCGGATCGGCGATTTCGACGGCCGGCCCGTGAACCGGCAGGTATCCCACATCCTGTGGGACCCCATCATGGCCGAAAAAGGCGGCTACAAGCATTTCATGCTCAAGGAGATTTACGAGCAGCCGCGCGCCGTGCGGGACACTACGCTGGGGCGCGTGAGCCAGGAGACCGGCCACATTTTTCTCGACGAGATGGACATCACGCCCGCGGAGTTCCGCGAATTCCGGCAGGTGAAGATCGTCGCGTGCGGCACGAGCTGGCACGCGGCGCTGTGCGGCAAGTTCATGATCGAGAAGCTGGCGCGCATGCCGGCGGAGGTAGATTACGGCAGCGAGTTCCGCTATCGCGACCCGCTGGTGGATGCCGGCACGCTCACGGTGGTGATCTCGCAATCGGGCGAGACCGCCGATACGCTGGCGGCGCAGCGCGAGGCCAAGCAGAAGGGATCGAAGACGCTGGCCATCTGCAACGTGATCGGCTCGATGATCACGCGCGAGGCGGCGGGCGCCATCCTGACGCACGCGGGGCCGGAGATCGGCGTGGCGTCCACCAAGGCATTCACCTGCCAGTTGACGGCGCTCTTCATCCTGGCGATGTATCTGGGGCAGGCGCGCGGAACGCTGGACGCGGACGCCTCGCGCGCGCTGGTGGAGGAGTTGTGCCGCATTCCGGGCAAGCTGGAAACGGTGCTCTCGCACGATGCGGTCTACGAAGAGCTGGCGCGCAAGCTGTTCCGCGCCGGCGACTTTCTGTTCCTCGGACGCGGCGTGCATTTCCCCATCGCGCTGGAGGGCGCGCTGAAGCTGAAGGAGATTTCCTACATTCACGCGGAAGGCTATCCGGCGGGCGAGATGAAGCACGGGCCCAATGCGCTGATCGACGAGAATCTGCCGGTGGTGGTGCTGGCCACGCGCGATCCTTCGAGCGAGGAGAGCCGTGTGCTGTATGAGAAGACGCTTTCGAACATCCAGGAAGTGAAGGCGCGGGAGGGCACGGTGGTGGCGATTTCGACCGAAGGCGACGAAGCCGCGCGCAAGACGGCCGACCACGTGATCGAGATTCCGGCGGCGAGCGAGCTGCTGACACCAATTCTGGAAATCGTGCCGCTGCAGCTTCTGGCGTATCACATCGCCGTGCGGCGCGGCTGCGACGTGGATCAGCCGCGCAACCTGGCCAAGAGCGTGACGGTGGAATGAACGGCGGCCTGTTGATGCTCGCCGGGCACGCCATCTATCAGGGCGGCCGGTGGCATGGAGGCCATCGGAACGAAGACCGGCTCTACGAAACGCACGTGCGCGACGCGTTCCGCATCCTCGCCGCCGAGGGTTACCAGGCGCTGGCGTTGAGCGGCGGCCGGTCGCGCCCGCAGCTCGCGCCGGAGATCGGCAACTCGGAGGCGGAGGGCATGTTGGAATATGCCCGCGAGGCGGGGCTGGCGGGTCCCGGCGGGACGGTGCTGCTGGAGCAATTCGGGCGCGATAGCTTCGAGAACCTTTTCTTCTCGATGCTGTGCTTCCACCGGCAATTCGGCGAGTGGCCGTCGCGCGTGGGAGCGGTGAGTTGGAAGTTCAAGGCGCTACGGTTCTACCTGATCGCCTGCGGACTGCGGCTGGCGGACGGACGATTCCGGTTCTTCGGCAGCGGCGACCCCGCGGGGCAGCCGGCTATCGAGGCGTTTGCCGCAGCCAGCGTGCAGTATGACGCGATGATCGTGCGCGGCGGCGAGATTGTGGACCCGCTGCATCGCGACCGGCAGTGGTTCGGGGCGAAGCGAATGGGACGCACGCCGCGCGAATTCGCGAGTAATAAGGATTATCTGCAGCGGGTCAAGCAGGAGTATGGCAACGCAGAGTTGATCGACTTGGTCGAATCGATCAAGCCGGGTCCAGCGTGGCGCGATGTGCGATGGCCTTGGTAGAACAATCAAAGCCCAAATAGTTGGATCTAAAGAAGATGGTGGGTGGGTGCGCTTTGCGCGGGCCTGAGTGCCCTCCGACATCACATAGTCGGGTTGCGGAACCGGCGCCGCAGCGGGTTTCGCGGGCTGCGCCGTTTGCGCGGGCTGCTGCGGCTGCCGGGCCTGACGCTCCTTTTGCGACTGCTTCATGTCCTCTATGGCGGTGCGGAAGGAGCGCTCCAGTTGCGCGCGTTGTTTCGAAACATAGCCCAACATGACGAACTGTTTTTCGCCGAATTCGATGAACTCGTAGACCTTCCTCTCGCTATCGGCAACCCGCGCGAGCAACCATTGGGAGGTGACCATGGTTTCCAGGTAGCAGCGTTCGGTGCGGTCTTGGGGTTGCCAGTCGGCTTCCAGTTCGTCCCAGAGCCGGGAGTAGTCGTGGCGCGGGTGCGCAGACCGTAGGTGAGGGCGTTGAAGCGGATGGCCGCTTTGCCCTCGGGGGTCTTGGGACCTGTAGAATGCTGAGCATTCTGCCGATTGGATTTCTGGTTCTTCTCTGAAATTATCATGTGAAATTATGCAGGGGAGAGTTTTATTTTCTCAGCTTGTGACTGGGCTGGCGCAGGTGTCCCCACGAGTGGGGACACGGCACGTTAAGAACGTGCGCCACCAGGGGGTTTGCCATGGGGTTTGCCATAGATGGCGTCGCCTACCCGGCGCATCCACTGCTGTTCATCTTCCGGCATCGGGCCGAGACGTAAGGCCTCCAGCGCTTCCTGGAATTGCTGGGCATTGGACGGTCCGGTCATGCAGATATTCACCGCGGGTTGGGTC
>OCTA010006083.1_pt1 | contig 10357 bp, 9 predicted proteins | sample 1538991 | NCBI WGS metagenome assembly OCTA01 (sample SAMEA3539302, study PRJEB22396) | soil metagenome | biome: tundra; feature: field; material: soil | place: USA | collected 2010-05 | depth 0.15 m | reverse complement strand
CCAGCCGTGGGGTCGGGAACCAAGTTCGACTGCACTGGGGCTGGTTACAGTGCGCTGATCGGTCCAGGGGGCTTAGGGTCTTGACGCCCCTCCCTAACGGCGACGTGTAGACCGAGGCGCTCCGTTTCCAGGATCTCGCCCGGCGATATTCGCTATTATCGGACACTGTTTTCCGACAGCGAAGTGCCAGCGATGCGCGCGGGTGCCGCCCGAAGCCGACAGCTAGGCCGGATCCGGTGGTCGGCCACGTCCGCGTATGCGACGCAACCCGACCAAGGGAAGCGCTACTTCCTCCCAGCCCGCTTGGGCCAATCACGCGGCTGATGGTGGGGAGGGCTGTTCTTAGACTAAGCCCTATGAACACACTTCTTCGACCACCGATGTGCCTTTGGATAGGTCGCCGTTCGTCCAATGCCAATCTTCCAGCAGGCATATACGGCCATCAGGAAGCAGTTCAGGGACCGCAAGGCAAGTACCGGTGCGGAGATTCCCGTCGGGATCGACGTGCTGATAGCGCATATCCAGGCGGCCCTTGTCATCGCCGACTGCGACAAGGGTACCGAAGCGAACCCGGCCGCCGTCATACGTAGCCCAAACTCGTTCCCCGCGCTGATAGTAGTGGAACCGGGTGTCGCGACTGGCATCGCCGTTCGGAGTATTCTCGCCCGACATAAAAATTCTTTTGTCCAGATTGACGGCAGGAATAGCGGGCTTGGCGCATGGCCCTTCGGGCTCCGGATATGGCTTCGAGAACGAGAACGCGACGGCGGTATCGCCATGCGTCCGCCGAAATTCGAGACGATCGACCGCTTCTCTCACACTCGGGATATGACCGGCGGGAATCCACCATAGCGCCAGATGCGCCTCCTGCGGCCGCTCGAACCATTTCGTTCGGTCACGCAGAGAAGTCTGATGGCCGCTCTTATACGCGAACGCTTTCAACGTTTCGACGGACTGCCACACAGAAAGATTAATTAGGATAAGGGGGTCGTCATAGGGTCGCACCTCAGTGGCCTCAGTCAGTCGCCATACAAATCCGTCGCTGCGGTCGGCGACAGCATTCACGAGAGGCAGTTGCGCCACAAATTCCGCCATTACCGGCGAGTCGAGCGGTCCCAGCATCCGCCCTACGTTGAGTTGCGCGAGGTGGTAATGATGCAAAGCCATAGATCGAAGTATCGCACGGTGGGCATTGTCACCGGGCTGCGGACACTGCGCCACCCAGAAGATCCGCCGACATCGATGGCTGCTGTGGTTGGGCAGGCGGCTCAAGGACGCGAATCAGGTTACCTATGTCCGTCGGCGAAAGCTGAAGCATCGCCACACTGTCCATCTGCCGCTGGGAGCGGCATGATCGGTCGCACGTCCATGCATCGATTGGAGCAGGCTGTCACGGCTGCGGCAACCGACAGGATGCTCGCGGCCCCGTCCCGTTCGAGGAGTTTCCCGCCGCAACCAGGACACGCAGGTTGCGGCCACTCGGCTGTTGCCAAACCGTCGAGTGGGCTTGGTCCAGCCATAAGCGGCACCCATTCCACGCGAGCGATATCACCTCATATCGGTAGCTTGCGGTAGGCAAGGCAGACTGCCCGGCGTGTTCCTCCGCGAAGGTTCACTTATGGGACGGCTCCAACTTTCCGCCAGCCCCGTTTTCCTTGAGTGATCGGAAATCCCCTCGGCAGAGTAGCGCCCCGGGACCCTCAGTTCTGGCCTGGTCTCTCGATCTTCTCGATAACGAAAACCGCCACCGGCCCCTTCTTGGGTTGCAGACGCAGCCCGAGCGTTTCGGTGAGGGCGGTAAGGATCGGGGCGACCCCGGCCGGGGTCGCCCGTCGTTGCCCGTTCGGGTACCACAACCGGCTTGGCAAGCGGCATCGTGGAATCCGGAGCCAAGTCCATCTTGAAGTCGTATGCGCCATCCAGCCCGGTCGCGTTCGCGGACCGAGCGACCCAGAAGGATGGACAACGACTCGGCGAGCGCCTTCATCGTGGCAAGGGCCTGGCTGAGCGCTCCAATAGTTAAGTTAGGATAAACTTATTCCATGAGTTTTGCTCCGGGTGTGCGTCTCGGCGGATACGAGATCATCGGGCACCTCGGATCGGGAGGGATGGGGGACGTTTTTCGCGCTTCGGACGCCCGTCTGGGCCGCGACGTCGCCATCAAGGTACTTCCGGGCACCGTAGCGAACGATACCGACCGGCTGCGCCGTTTCGAGATCGAAGCTCGCACGGTCGCCGCGTTGTCCCATCCCAACATTCTTTCCGTCTTCGACACGGGAGTGTTTGAAGGTTCGCCCTACATTGTGACGGAACTACTGGAAGGTGAAACGCTGCGGCAGAAGCTGGATCATGGTCCGGTCGCGCCCCGGCACGCGATCAAGTGGGGTCTCGCGACGGCTAGAGGTCTCGCCGCGGCGCATGCGAAATCCATCATTCACCGCGATATAAAGCCTGAGAATCTCCTGATTACGAAGGATGGCAGATTGAAGATTCTGGATTTCGGGCTGGCGAAACAGTTGCCGGCCGCTCCTTCCACGGAGTCGCAGACGACCGCCCTTCTCAGCTCGCCCGGAGCGGTAATGGGGACGCCGGCATATATGAGTCCGGAGCAGGTGCGCGGCGAGGCGCTCGGAGCCGGCTCCGATCTTTTCAGCCTGGGATGTGTGTTGTACGAGATGGTGACTGGGTGCCGGCCGTTTCGGGGCGACACCTCCATGGACGTGATGAGCGCAATTCTACGGGAGGAGCCACCTGAATTCACTGCGCAGCCTCCGGGGCTCGCCAGCATTATTCGCCGGTGCCTGGAAAAGGATCGTGAGGCGCGGTTTCACAGCGCTGCTGACTTGGCGTTTGCGCTCGAAGCGCTCTCCAATCCTTCGGTCGCGTCATCCCCGGACGTCAGCGTTTCGCCAGTCACGCGAAAATCGAGGGCCGGTATCTACGGAATTCTGGTCGCTGCATCTGTGCTTGCCTCGATGCTGGCTGGCTGGTGGTGGCTCAGCCGGCGGCAATCGGCGGTGCGGACGCCGGTGTTTGAACGGCTCACATTCCAGACCGGTTCCATCGATCGCGCGCGGTTCGGCGCGGACGGCAAGACGTTTGTCTATTCCGCGGACTGGAGGGGATTGAAGAGTGGGGTCTATTCCACGGTTCTTGGCAATCCGGAATCGCGCCCGCTGGCTCTCCCGGATGGGGTCAGGCTCGCGTCCGTCTCTTCCACTGGGGAACTGGCTCTGCTGAAAGGAAGCGTGCTTTCACGGGCCAGAATGGACGGGACGGCGCCTCGTGACGTTGCGACCGACATCGAGGATGCGGACTGGTCGCCCGACGGATCTCAACTAGCCGTTATACGAAATCTGCATCCCGGATTACAGATCGAATATCCGTTGGGAAAAACGCTCGCGAAAGTCGGTTGGTCGCCAACCATCCGCGTATCTCCAAAAGGCGATCGAATCGCTCTGCTCCGCGTGAACAAAGGCGGCGATGTTATCTCGACCTTGGATCTTCAAGGCCAGTTTACCGATCTTGTTCCAGATCTGATAGCGAGCACGCAAGACCAGTTCTGCTGGTCTCCCGATGGCCGCGAGGTCTGGTTTATTGCAAGTTCCGGTGGCACATCCTTCGACACCCTGAAAGCGGTGACGTTGTCCGGCAACGTTCGGGAGATATATCAATTCCCCGGCACCAGCGTCAATCTCGATTCCGCGACGAGCGATGGGCGTGTTTTGCTGCGTATCCACCACCTCACACGCCAGTTGATGGCGAATACAGCGGAGCAGGCCGCGGAGCGCGACCTGACATGGCTCGATGCTCCGGAGCTAGCCGACCTGTCCCCTGACGGCGGCACGGTGCTGTTTTCCAATACCGGACTGAGCGGCAGTTCGCGCTATGGAGTCTATGTCCGTTCCACCGATGGATCCCCGGCCGTGCGGCTGTCGGACGGCATTGGCGAGCTTCTATCGCCGGACCTCAAGTGGGTGATTGCAACCATCCCTTCAGGACAACAAGTCCTGATCCCAACCGGGGCGGGCGAGCAGCAGTCTTTATCGTTTCCCGGGCTGACGGGAGCCAGGGTTCGGGCGTTCCTTCCAGACGGAACGGGCTACGTCGTGTCCGGATTCGAGGCCGGAAAGAGACTCCGGATCTACACGTATTCCCTGGCGTTCAATCGATTGCAGCCCGTCTCAGGGGAAGGCATCGAAGGTAGCGCCAACGAATGGTTCGTTTCGCCCGATGGCAGCCAGCTAGTTTTCAGCGTTACTAGCCGTGCAACGATTCTGCCGCTGAAGGGAGGCGAGCCGCGCAAAGTGGATCTGGAGCCAGCGGATCGACTAGCGGGATTCACGGCGGATAGCCATGCTGTGTTCGTACTTTATAAAGGCGGCAATACGTCGGCCGCAATCTACCGGGTCGATCTCGCCACGGGAAAGCGAAGCCTGTTGCGCGAACTGGTGTTGCCCGAGGGATACTCGATAGATTCCTTGCGAATCACGCCTGACGGACGGCGGTATGCCTTGACGCGGAGTTCGAAACTGTCGGAACTCTACATGGCTGAGGGCATCGATCGAAACCGCTAACGGTAGGTCATTAACGTCTCATCCCGGCCAACGTCTCGCTCCGCCAATTCGAGTCAGTCGAATCGGGCCAAAAAGGTGACGCTTGAAGCCGCGTCTCGATCCACGCGAACGTTAAGTACCAATATCGGTAGGCAACTATGCGCGCAAGCTGGCGGCCCGACGCGCTCTTTCCGAATAGGGCGTGACTCGCCCGGGACCATCAATCGCGAGCGGAAAACGTTTCCTGGGTTTTGAGTACCGGCGCATACTCAGCCTTCGGCGGAAGTGGCGACCCTACTATGCGCCCAAGCTGAAGAAGCGGACGGCGCTGTTTGAAAAGCTCAGGGAGATCTTCCGAAAATACGTCAGCTGGCCGGTAGAGTTCCAGCACCTCGCGCTCTCTGAAGCCGGAATTTCCATTATTGGCGCCGATTTTCTAACCAGAATAGGCCCTTGGCAACCAGGTGAGCGAACTGGAGAAGGTCTGGGCCTGCGGGTTCACGTCAGCGGCGATTCTGTGGGAGCCCCGTAATGAAAGTCGTGGTCCTGAGACAGTCCATGTTCCACCAGGAGATGCCCATGAGCTGGTTAGCGCGCACAAACCGCATCCAGGTTTCCTCCAAGGATGTGGTCGGGCTAACTATGCGAATCCGCGCGCCAGGAGTAAGCATCTCTTGCAGCGCGCCGCAGCGGAACACATCACCAGGGCCAGAGACGTGGGCGATTGCACCATCGAAGCCGATCATGGCCCGGTGCTCGATAGGCGACCCTGGATTCAGCCGCCCTAGGATGTCTCCCGGCCTGACGGGAAGGCCAGCAATTTGATACGTCGGTAGGCCCGTTCGGATGTACATACCAACCTGATTATATCGCGCGGTGGATCGTGCGCGGCTGTGGCTGATTCCGGCCTCGGATTGGCTTCCGATATTAACTGTTAACGCTCTTCGCGGATCTGGCGCCGCCCGCACCGGCGCAGCTGCCGTTCTACGGTTTGACTACGCGTTCGCGTGAACAGAAAAGGGCCGAGGGTGAGGTGCGCTTTCGCGGCCAACTCAGAAAAGAAGGGAACCAACCTTGGGGGCGAAGATCAAGAGCGGGAAAGGCGCCATTATGGTGCCGTGGACGAACGGACTGAACTGCTATTCCTTTGCCGCGAAATGCGACATGCCGGGTGGCACCGGAGCGGTGTCCTGCGTGCCAGGTGCGCGAGCGGGGGCCTCCGTTACCGCCGTGACGATCGATAAGAAATCGCTCTACCACGCCTGCGTGGCCGACGGCTTTGAAGATGTTTCGGGTGGCGTGATCGGGAGCGACTACAAGTTCAAGAACCCGCCCCATTGCGACAACGCGCATTACCTGGTAGCGGTTTTCTACGACAACCGGCATTCCTTCCACTTTGCCCGGCAACTGGCTGACGGCAGCAAGAACCAACGCCAGTGGGTGCACAAGCCTTCAGCGGTGCAGGACGCTCACAACATGCAAAACGCTTGGTATCTGGGCGAAGATATCAGTAACGTTCCCTGGGGACCATATTTCGAGTTCGTCGCCTACCTGATTGCGCCGCTGGCCGGCGTCACCGTCAATCGCGCGGCGTTTTAGGCTGCGTCGTTTCCGAAAGAAGACGCTACCGATAACCCGAAATAACGCCGCCGCAAGGCTGACAGCAATTCGCCTTCTGCGGGCGACTGTCCGAGTGGCCGACGACACACCCGAAGGTCCAGGTAAACGCTACGCCGTCTATCATTGCCTATCCACGTTCCCAGCTCAGGCGGTCTACTTGCCGGGCTCGTCGGATTTCAGAATCCGTAGCACTGAGAGTATTGTGTTCCAACTGCGCGTTGTCGCCGGCGCCCCAAAGAGCCTGTCGATCTGGCCGAGATAGCCAATTGTTTTCATGTGGCGGCGGTACACCCCATACACGATACGATTCTTCGAACCAACGATTCGCACAAGCCACTCCCCACCTTCGGGAAGAGCAATGGGAAGAGAAACTCTGCGGCGTCCAGCCTCCGACAGGATGCTTACAAATTGAACAACATCTGCGCGCGGTGGCTCAGTTCCAAACGGATTGTCCATCTCTAGTCGAATCAGATCACTGCCGTCGCAGAAAGCGATTGTTGCTTCAAACGGCAGCTTCCGGCGCAATTCGGCAAGGCACTTTGCGCGCAACCCAGGTTTGCGAATGACAAGCGTGCCTGCGGCGCCCACGTTCACGGCATCGTAGATGCCCAGTTCTTTGGCGAGCACGCTCGGACGAAAAGCCCTGTGTCCTCCAACGTTGATACCCCGGAAGAAAACGATCAAAGCCATGCTGCCCATTGTTGCAGCACCGAAGTATCGAGGAGAAGCGGAAGCTGTCGGGCCTGACGATAGATAACGTGTAGTGGCGAGGCGTTTACCCACGCTTCCGGGCTTCGCCACTGACTACTCCGGCCGGTACACGCGCCATTCGGAGATTGCCGGAGCGCCGGGGCTCTCCGGTCCCACCGTCCGGATGGGCGACCATCCGGCCGAAGCCACACGGAAGCGTCCCAAGACTTGGAGTAGGGGATTGTGGGAGGGGGGCTCTGGGGTCTCAATGGCGACTAGCGTTTCCACCGCGACAGGCGAAACCCGGCGGGCAGTTGGGCGTGTTCCACATCGATGTCGTCCGCGGCCACCGGAATGGTCAACGATATCGGGTTGGCGGGCGAAGGAGCGTTCTGGCTGATAAAAATCCGGATGCCTTTGGGCGTCGCACCTTCCACCACCGAGACGGTGCGGGTGGCGTCCGAGTACGAACGCAACTCGGCGGCGGTTTTGGGCGTCGCGGCGGTCAACAGAGCTTCGTGTTTCTTTCCTTCCGCCGACGCGTAAGTGATCACGCCTACCACGTTGGGCTGTTTCAAACGGGCGTCGGCCACATCGTCCGGTGGCACCTCGAAGCCGATGTACCGCATCTCGAGAGCCTCGCGCGAAATCGAAAAGCCGACCAAAGGGACGTAGGTGTCGAACAGATGCTGGCCGGTGCCAAGCTGATAGACCGACCTCCATTCCAACTCGCCGGTTCCGCGTTCGATCACGAAGAGACTTCCGTCCACGGTTCTGCCGCCCGTGCCGGTGGCCTTGATGGTGTAGATCGGCTTCTGGCTGAGGCTGGCGCCGAGCGGCCAGGCCTCCAGCACCGTAGTGGCCCCCCATTCCGGCTCCTCCAGAATCGCCTGGGACGTACAGGTCTGGCGCAGTAGCAGGCGCTCGGCCCCAGGCCTGCCGGGGACGTAGGTCGGAGTTACTTCATAAGTGACGTTGGTGATATCGAGTTCTTCCGTATCGCCGACTTTGGTCAGAGTGACAGTGGACGCCGCGCGCGCCTGAAATGGCTGCTGCGCCGGTTGGGCGCCGGCGGCCATCGCCCAGAGGATCGCAGCCGCGATTTTGAAACTCATACTGATGCTCCTGTCAAGCGTTGGTTCCGGCACGAAGCGTTTTGGCGGCTGTCTTCACCGGCATTTCCGCATCCTCCATACCCAAAAAGTCCAACCCAACGCTTGCATTTAAGACGAAGTCGCCGGCTCGACTGTCACAATCGCTCCTGACTCCTGGCCTATTCAACGATTGCCGCTGTCGAGTGGAAGCCCGGCAAACCGGGATTTCCATTTTAGACTTCCAAGTCCAATTGAGTATAAACCAAGCCGCCATCCTATGCTCTTGCGTTTGTTCCTCCGGGAGCCGTCTTCGCCCCCAAGCCGCAAACATCGTCCTGCCCGCGGCGCCGGGGGCCAGCGGAATTCCGCAAATACCCAAGATTCCCCGCGTCCTGGATGTTGCCGCCTTAACGAATTGGGGCGACGGCCCGCCAGAGCAGCTGCCGATATCACCACTTAACGCTCTACGGACCTAATTGCCCGCGACCAGATCACCATTGGCCTTTCACCGAACCGTCGTTCCGAGATGCATCAAGTAGTGCTCGGCGATCGGCCCGAGCGATAGGGCTGGGAAGAACGTCAAAGCTGTCACCAGTATGATGGTGCCGAGGAGCAAGGCTGCAAAGAGTGGACCGTGGGTAGGCATGGTTCCGCCGGTGACAGCCAGGCGCTTTTTCAGTGCCAGGCTCCCTGCTATGGCGAGGGCTGGGATGATAACCAGGAATCGCCCGATGAGCATCTCGACGCCGAGAGTCACGTTAAACCACGGCGAATTGGCGTTGAGCCCTGCGAAGGCGCTGCCATTTGTGGCCACCGCGCTCGCGTTCGCATAAAGGACCTCGCTCAGCCCGTGCGCGCCCAGATTCGTGAGGTTCTCCGTTAGCGCACCGGCAGGGTTCCAATAGCTTGACTTGGGAAGCTCTACCAGAAATGTTGCGCCGGCGAACACTAAAATCGTGGCGCCTGTGGCCACAAATGACAACATGACCATCTTCATTTCTTTGGCCTCGATCTTCTTGCCAAGGTACTCCGGGGTACGCCCCACGAGTAGGCCGGCAATAAAGATCGTCACGACGACTATGAAAATCAACGACACGATACCAGTTCCTACCCCTCCGAAAATGACTTCGCCTGACGTGAGATTGAATATCTGGACGAGGCCACTGATGGGAGTGAAGCTATCGTGGGAGCTGTTTACGGCGCCATCCGAGGTGGCCGTGGAGGTCACGGAAAACAGCGCGGAACCGCCGATGCCGAACCGCGTCTCCTTGCCCTCCATATTCCCTCCGGGTTGGCCGAGGCTGGGCATGGAATTGATTCCTGCTGCACTCAGGACCGGGTTGCCAGCCTGCTCGCTCAACGTCACGACCAGACTGCCCCCTGCAAAGAAGACAAGCATTACGGCAAACAGGGTCCAGCCTTGCCGCTGGTCATTCACCAAACGGCCAAAGGTGTAGGTCATGCCTGTCGGCACTGCGAGCATCAGCAGCATCTCGACGAGATTCGTAAGCGGCGTCGGGTTTTCAAATGGGTGGGCGGAGTTGGCATTGAAATACCCTCCGCCGTCGGAGCTGAGAAGCTTGATCGACTCCTGCGACGCCAGCGGCCCCATGGAATAGTTTGTCTCGCCCCCTCCATGGTTGTGATGGCGCGGTTGTGTCCGAGGGTTTGAATCACGCCCTGTGAGCACAGGAATAGAGCCCCGAGGAAGGACAGCGGGATCAGTATGTATAGAGCGCCGCGCGTCAAATCAACCCAGAAGTTCCCCAGGTAGCCGGTCCGTTCACGAACGAACGCGCGGATCAGCGCTACCGCGACGGCGATCCCAGCGGCAGCCGAAGTGAAACTCTGTACCGCGATTCCCGTCATCTGGGCAAAATGGCTGAGGGTCATCTCACCCGGATACGACTGCCAACTGGTGTTGGTCATGAAACTGATCGCGATATTGAAGCCGAGGTCGGGAGTGATGGGAATACTGCCGGACGGCGCGTGTGCGGTTCCGAACCCGTTCGGATTCAAAGGCAAAGAGCCCTGCAAACGCAACAGGGCATAGAACAGGACAAAATTAACGAGCCCGAAGATGAGGGTCGCCGCGGCGTAGGTGGTCCAGGTCTGCTCGATAGCCGGGTCAATCCCGCATATCCGATAGATGGCCTTCTCAATCGGGGCCAGAGGGCGGGAAAGAAAGGTGCGCTCTCCCCTGAAGACGTTGGCCATGTAGGCGCCCAGAGGCTTCGTGATAGCCACCAGCGCTCCCAAAAAGACGACGAGTTGCGCCAACGAGGGCCAAGTCATACGTCCGGATTTGCAACGCGGCTGCCGGACCCACGGAGTTCGACTCGATGCCGGGCCACCGTTTCGCTCTCATTCGGCATTGTCATTTTCAGCCTACGCGAC
>OCTA010006080.1_pt1 | contig 10361 bp, 10 predicted proteins | sample 1538991 | NCBI WGS metagenome assembly OCTA01 (sample SAMEA3539302, study PRJEB22396) | soil metagenome | biome: tundra; feature: field; material: soil | place: USA | collected 2010-05 | depth 0.15 m | reverse complement strand
TGTTATTACAACGCAAAAAGGATGTTTGTTGGTCAGTGGGGCAATGGTCTCCATTCATGCACGGCCAGGGCGGCGGCGCCCAGCGCACCGTTAAAAGTGCCCAAGTTGGAATTGACCACCTGCGGAATGCCGGAAGACGGGCAATAAGTCCTTAAGCTCTTTTCAAGGCGCTGGAGAAACAGATCGCCGAACGTGGTCAGCACCCCCGCCAGAATGATCTTCTCCGGGTTGAAGGCACAATTCAACTGGTTGAGCGCCAGACCCAAGGTCAAGGCGGCTTGGTCCAAAATCTCCAGCACGGCCTGGTCCCCCGCCTTCGCGGCGTCGATGAGTGCCTCTACGGGGACCTCCGTCCCGGGCGCCACCAGCGAATTGGGCTTGGGCGCAGCGGACACAGGCAGCCGACCCTGGACTGACTGAAAGGAGGTGATGTCCTCCAGCCGGAGAAAAGCTCTTCGCGGGCGCGACCCGCCCGCGCCGTTCCCACTCGCCAGGACACATGGCCAATCCCCGATCTCTCCGGCCTGATTGTTGGCCCCATGGTAGATCTGCCGATCAATGATAATGCCCGCACCAACACCGCTGCGCACACCCAGGCAGATGAAATTGCGCAAGCCGCGTCCCTGGCCGAACCACAACTCCGCCAGCGCCATGGTGCGAACGTTATTCTCCAGAAAGACTGGCACGCCAAACCGCTTCGCCAGGCGGCTCACGAGAGGCACCTGTTCCCAGCCCTTGATATGCTTATAGCTCAGGGCGATGCCTCGGGTCGGATCGATCACCCCGGGCACGCCGGCACCAATGCCCAGCACCTTTCGGCTGTCACCAGCGACCACCGTCTCGATGGCGTGCTCAATCTTGCGCAGGATGTTTTCCACCGGCTCGGCGACGGCGATGGTATCGTGGAATTGCTTCAAGGGCCGTTGGGAAAAGTCCACCGCCACCGCCATGATGTTGCGCGCCTCGAAATCGACTCCGATGAACCGGCCTCCCTGCGGGTTAAGCCCCAGAATCGTCGGCGGCCGGCCAAAGTCCCGCGCGGCGGTCTTGCCCTCAAAGAGATACCCTTCCTCCACCAGGTGATTGACGTATATGCCCACGGTCGAAGGAGCCAGGTTCAGACTCCGCGCCAACTCGACCCGCGAGAGCCCATCCCGGGCGCGCACCAGCCGCAGCAGGTCCGCCTGCTGGCCGGCGATCGTGTGCTGCTTGATCTTGGGACGCCCGGAACTCACTCGCGGAGCCCGGCGTCGTAACTTGCTCTCAACTAGCATAAATCAAACCCGGTCAGAGGATATATTTTGTTTTCACAATATGTCAATCGATTCCGCCGAATTATGATGTGCATCCGTGCGTGCGGTGTTTAGTCGCAGACGGCAGGCAGCCGGACAGCATCAGGCCAACGGACCACCAGCTTGTCCCAGGGGTTGATGGCCGACCCTTGGAGCAGTTTTTTCATTTGTGCGAAAAGTCAGGGCAGACAGGTGTTCAAAAAGCTACACTTGGGGGTCGAATTCTCGCCTTTGTAAGTTGAACAATATCAGCTAGTTGCACGACCCACATCGGGGCACCTCCATACCCCCTCCGTTCCCCCTCCATGCCCCCACGCTTGGAGGTGGCTGGCCACGCGGAGAACTCGCAATACTGAGACGGAGCTTTTGCCTGTTCCATTCCACAGTAAACAGCGAAGAAGCTTAGACTACTTAAGCTGCCTGGCTTTAATGGCTTACAAGTGCCCATGGGTTTGCCTGAATCGTGCAGTCTTTATGATACGGGTCCGGGCGCGCGGTACTTGGTCGCCAAAGGCAGGCGGCCGGGCAGCAGCAGGTGCCAGTAGAGCCAACGGAACCCTAGCTTGCCCCAATGGTTCACGTAGGACTCCTTAAGTAACGGAAATGGCCCGATCCACGGCAACGGGAAAACCCCGGGCTGCGGCTCGGCAGTGTAGCTGTAGTCGATCAACAGGGCCCGCCCAAAGCCGGATTCGATGAAGCAATTGGCATGACCGTCGAACTGCTCCGCCAGGGGCTGGCCCCTCAGGTGGTGCCAGAGGTTTTCCACCAGCACCTCACCCATGAAGTGCGCCACCGACCCGGCTTTGGCCGTGTGCACATCGCTGGCATCGCCAATTACCCACACATTGGGCCATTGCTTGGATTGCAGGGTTTGCGGGTTGGTTTCGACGTAATTCAACTCGTCGCCCATGCCGGAGCGGCCAATCACCTCGGCGCCCTTGTTGACGGGAATGGTGACGAGCAGATCATAGCCCACCTCTCTATGGTCGTAGGCAACCAGTGTTGTCCGCCCATTGTCCACGTCGCTCAGGGCGAAGTCGGGGACGACCTGGATTCCCTTTTTCTTCAGCAGCCCGCTCAGCGCGGCTGAGGCTTTGGGTTTGGTAAACGCCCCGGACAGCGGCGTCACCAGGATCAGTTCGACTTTGCTCCGCAGGTTGCGGCGATGGAAGAACCAGTCCGCCAGGAACAGGAATTCCAGCGGCGCGACCGGGCACTTGATGGGCATTTCCGCCACGTTCACGACCAGACGGCCGCCGGGCCAGGTCCGCAGGCATTTGCCCAGGGCCGTGGCGCCTTCCAGTGTATAGAAATCGAAGATGTTCTTCCGCCATCCGCCGTCCTTCATCCCTGGGGTCTCCTCCGGCGCGATGTCGCATCCCAGCGCGATCACCAATTGGTCGTAAACGATTGCGTCCGGCTGCCCGGACAGCTTGACCCGGCAGGCGGCAGGCTCTATCGCTTCAACCTCGGCGAAAATGACCTTCACCCGGCTGGACAACAGGCGCCGCCTTGGTTTGATAACATCCGCCACGGAATAGCGCCCGAAGGGGATGAACAGCAAGCCGGGCTGATAGACGTGCTGGTCGTCACGGTCCACCACGATAATCTGCCACTCCCGCGAGTCCAATCGCCGGGCCATCTTATTGGCTACCAGCGTGCCGCCCGTGCCCGCGCCAAGGATCAGCAGCGTTTTCACCTAGACCTCGGAGATGGTGATCGCCTGCTTCTCGCACACCGACACGCAACTCTGGCAGCCGCTGCACTCGTCGGAGTTGCCCACGCTGAGGTGATCGCCCTCGATTTTATAGATTTCGCTCGGGCAAATCTTCACGCATTCCCCGCAAACCTGGCACTTTTGATCGTCAATTGTGATGATGTACATAGTGGCTCATTGTGACTGGTGACTTGTAATAGTGCGCGGCAAACGCGCGCTTCTGACTTTGGACCTTGGACTTTGGACACTGGACTTCATACCACAATCGCTTTCCCCAACAAATCCATCACCCCTCCAACCTGGGCTGTGACGCCGTAATGCTCGAACGCCACGGGCAACTGCGCCTTGCAGATGGCGCAGGGCGTGGCGAGGTAATTGGCCCCGCTGGCCCGGAAAGCATCCACCCTCGGCTTGGCGCCCTTCATGCGCACGTCCATCAGTTCGTCGGCCAGCATGCCGCCGCCTGCTCCGCAACAGAAGGTGCGCTCGCGGATGGTATCGGCGGGCATCTCGCGGAAGTCATTGACCACCGCGCGCAGAACCTCGCGCGGCTCCTCCATCAAGCCTCCCGCTCGCGCCAGATTACAGGGGTCATGGTACGTAACGGTCCGGCCGTCATTGGCGGCTTTGTTGAGCCGAAGACCGCCCCGCCGAATGACCCGGACGGCAAACTCGCAAATGTGCTCCGGACGGGGCGATTCCAGGAAATCGAGAGGGCCATTCATCGTGTCCATGAAAGCCTGGGCCGCGCGCCAGGCATGACCGCACTCGCCAATGACGAGCCGTTTCACTTTGAGCTGCCGAGCCGCATCGACGAGGCGTTTGTTGACTTTCTGGGTGTGTTCGTAGCTGAGGAACATGCCGAAGTTGCCGGCCTCGCTGGCGTAGGTGCTGGTCGTCCAACTGACCCCGGCCGCATGGAGCAGCTTGGCATAGCCAATCATCGTGTCGGTGTTGGCGAAGAGATCTGCGGAAGGCGGCACCAGCAGCACTTCGGCTCCCTCCTGATTGACCGGGATGCGGATGTCCGCACCGGTTTCCTCTTTCATTTCTTCTTCGAGGAACTGGCAGCTATCGCGCCACGCAGCCTCGGGGATGCCCATGTTGTTGCCAATCTCATGGGCCTTTTTCACGACCTCAGTGACGTATTTTGTGGCAACGCCGACCGAGGCCATCACCTCGCGCGCCGCGGCGGTGATCTCCGCCGTGTCAATGCCAAACGGGCAGAACACCGCGCAACGCCGGCATTCCGAGCATTGGTAAAAATAGGTGTACCACTGCTCCAGCACCTGCTCAGTGAGATCCTCGCCAGCAGCCAATCGCCCCGCGAGCTTGCCGCTCGTGGTGAAGTAGCGTCGATACACTTTGCGCAGCAGTTCCGCGCGCGCCACGGGCATGTTGTTCGGGTCACCGGTGCCGAGAAAGAACTGGCACTTGTCCGCGCACGCGCCGCACCGGACACAGAGGTCGAGTGAAAGTTGCAGCGACCGCCGCTGCCGGCACAACTCCTCAAGCTTTCGCAGGGCCACCGTCTGCCAGTCGGGCGGCATTTCTGCCGGCAGGCCCAGGGGTGTCAGCAATTCCTTCCTGGCCCGGTGCGAACGCACACCGGATGAAGCGCCTGGGTTAAGTGGCGGAACTTTCATGCTCTTGGCCCCTGACTGCTGATCGGAGAGCCGCCTGCTTGAAGCCTGTCCCACGGCCCGACATGCCGGTGCTCCCGCGCGTTGTTCCTTTGGTTGAGCGTGGGGCTCAGCAACAAACCGCCCAAGTGCACCAGCTTGCTAAATGGAATGTAAGCCAGCAGTGCGCAGACCAGTAGTAGATGGGCCACAAAGGCCGTGTCGGAGGGGGGCGCCACCGGATGGAACGACAGCAAGCCTGACACAAATTGGCGTGCTCGCGCCAGGTCAAGGGCACCCATGAACCGCATTTGGTCGCCGGTGGCAATGACCAGCAGCAACAGCGCCAGCGCAAAATAATCGCTGAAGGTGGAAATGTAGCGTAGCCGCTCCATTGTAAGCCGCCGGAGCAACAGGCAAAGCAAGGGGACAACTGCTAGCACGCCGAACACGCCGCCGGTGACCTCCGCCAATTGATGGAATTGATCCTCCGTGAGTCCGAGCGATGCCCGGGCCAGCTCGGGAACCACTAGGCCCGCGACATGTCCTACCGCCAGCAACACTAGCGAGATGTGAAATACCCAAGCCGCCACCCAAAGCCAGCGGTCCGCCCCAAACAGGCTGCGAAAGAGCAGCGCCTCTCCTCCCAAGCGACGCGCCACCCCGGCAGCAGTGGCGGGACCGGGCGTGAGCACGATGTTCAAAGGCACAGGGGCGCGAAGCCAAGCCGCCAAGCGCCAGCCCATGCCGACCAGGAACACTGCAGCGGACGCGTAAACCAAGGCGGGCAGCAACGATGTCATGATCACCCGGGATCGGAGCGCGGACATTCCTGTCCGCGAGGCAGTAGGACAAGGGGCGGCGGACAGGAATGTCCGCGCTCCGATGTCGGCCTCGTCTCCAGCTTATCTTTGTGCTGCCCGCTCACACACAACCAGTCGGTTTGGGCAGCCCCGCCAGTTTGCAGGCGCCCTTGGCCGGGCCGGTGGGGAACAGTTGGTAAATGTATTTGAGCTGGAAGCCGGTCTCTTTGCAGAGCTTGCGGATCATCGGTGCGATGCCGAACTGGAGATAATAGCTGCGCAGGAAGCGAATCACCTTCCAGTGTTCCTCGGTCAACTCAGTGATTCCTTCCGTCTCGGCCAAAGCCCGGGCCATTGCGTCGTCCCATTGACTTGGGTCCTGCATAAACCCGTCTTCGTCCACTTCAAATTGTTTTCCACCAAGCGTGATAACTGCCATAACTGTTTTAACCTATTTAATTGCTCTATACCCCTTGCCGCCGCGTCTCACCATCTGAACCGCACATTGGCCTTGGCGTATTCGAGGGCGCGGGCATCGTAACCGTCCACCACCTTGAAGGAGAGCGGCAGGCCGGTGCGCTGATAGAACCTCACCCAGCCGATCCGGTTGATCCACTCGCCTACCCGCTCGTCCTTGCGAGCATTGGCGCTCCAGGCATCGACGATCTTCTTGACCGTGCCCGTTACTTCGGGCCAGTACGGCGGGTTGTTGGGCAGGTAGGGAACGACAACCTTGGCGATGGCCGGACCATCACCCGTATTGGCCGCTTTGCCGCCTACCACGATGGCCACGCCGTCGCCGTTAGGGCTGCCGATGGGCGCCATGGCGGCGCACGCGACTGAACAGGCCGGGCAGTGGATGCAGCGTTTCGGGTCGATCTCCACCATGTTCGGGCCCTTGGGCTTGATCGCGCCGGTGGGACAGACCGAAATCACCAGCGGCAGTTCGCACCCCTTGAGCTTGTCCGCCTTGATGGGCGGCAGGTCGCGGTGGACCGCCACAATGCCAATGTCCGCGCAGGACCCTTCCCCGCAGTTATTAATGCAGCCCGAGCCGGAAATCTTCAGCTTGGCCGGCAGGCAGTCGGTCTCGTATTCCCGCAGCAGCAGGTTCGACACGGCGTTCATAATGGCGGCCGGATCGGAGGCGGCCAGGTGGCAGTGCATATAGCCCGTGCAGCAGGTCGTGTTGTGCAGCGAACGGTTGGTGCCCCCGACGGGAAAGCCTTCTTTGGCCAGACGCGCGATAAGCTCGTCGATGCGCGCGGCGGCCACGCCCACGAACTCCAACGAGTTGCGTTGCGTGATGCGGAAATAGCCTTCCGCAAACTCGTCGGCTACGCCGCAGAGCATCCGCAGGGTATGCGTGCTGACGCGGGCGTTGGGCGGCATGCCCGCCCGCACCGTGTAGCAGGCCTCGCCGCTTTCGGCATCATGCTTGATGACGCCGGGGCGGACGTGGTCGTGTGAAATCCATTTGCCGTAGTTCCGCTTCACAATCGGCGGAAGGTTGGCTTCGAGCGGCGGTATTCCTATTCCGGGCATGGTCTAGAAGGGGATAATGAGTTAAATGGGTCGGATCAATCGGATCAGTTGGCTTGGCGTTCGTCTTTGATTTCCTCAGGTTCCCAGTGGTAAAAGAGATTGGTGCGCGGCTGCGAGAAGAGTTGGGGAGAAGGCGGCACGCCGACCAGCCGGAAGAACTCATTGATCCCAATGCGCAGCAGAAAGTCGCCCATCCGTTCCTTTTTGCGGGCGTGCTCGTCATAAACTTCGGTCAGCCGTTCGATGAAGTCGAAGACTTCCTTGTAATCCGGCGGCTCGGCTTTCATGAAGGGCACCAGCACCTTGGCCAGCATGGGGCCGTATTTGCCGCGCATCTTCCCGCCCACGAGAATTGCCACGCCGCGGTCGCCGCCGGGCCGGACGCCGGGGATCTTGTTGATGCAATACATGCAGCGGTAGCAGCTATCCCCGTCGATGCTCAACCCCTGGCTGGCATCCCACTTGAGGCAACCGCCCGGACAACGCGTGCAAACCAGCGCAACGTCTCCGCCGCCCTTGACCCAGGCGCCCACTTTCGCCTGGTCGATCTTCGGCAGGTCACGGAAGACGCCGCACACGAAAATGTCCGCCTTCTGGCCGCCGCGCACGCAATCGTTGGGGCAGCCGGAGAACTTGCATTTGACCTTGTGCGGAAAACGCGGGTATTGGATGTCATCCAGGAACCGCTGATACCACGCATACCGAAACCCGAGTGTGTCGTAGAGGGGCAGATCGCACTTGGCCGGGCCGATGCACTCCTCGCTGGTGCGGTAGTCGTCCCCCGTCGAGCCAACGTCGAAACCCAGCTTGGTAATCTCTTCCACCGCCGGTTTGAGGTTCTCGGTAGGAATGCCGAGCATTTCAAGGTCCCCCCCAGTGCTCAGGAGGTGGAGCAGGCCGTAGGCATACTTGTCGGCGATATCACAAAGCTGGCGCATGGCATCGGCTTTGAAGAAGTTGCCGCAGGGGTCCATGATGCGGAGGAAATTGGAGCCCTTGGTGATCTCGGGCCGGGCGGAGGAGCGGACGAGCACGCCGGCGGCGACACCGGGCAGAGAGACGTAGCCACCGTAGCCCCATTGCGTAGAGCGCTTCTGGAGCGCCTCCTCATACATCTGGACCGGGTACTTCGTTTTCTTCAGTTCCGTCGTATGGCTGGGCCAGGCACCCTCAGCGACGGCGTCCATCATGGGCGTGGGAGACGGGGCATGGACTTCGTGGCTGACTGGCGCCGCAGTCGAGGACTTCGCCTCCACCTGTGTGGCCGGGGCCGCCGCCGCTTCTTCGGAGGAGCGCACCTCCTTGAGCCGGCCCGACGCCAGGCAAGACGGGCAGATGCTCGACTTGTTTAGCAGATATTTATAGCGTTTCGCCTTGCGCGGAACTTCGGCCAGTTCGCCGGCAGTGTATTCCTCAATGGTAAAACCACATTTCGCGCAACAAAGTTTGATCTTTTCCATCGGCTCTTCTCTACCAGGTTCTGTGGGCACGTTCGAGTATTCTGTGTTCTCGGGCACATCTTACCGGAATCGGGCAAGACGGATCAAGAACTTGTTTTGATTTGCAAATATGGCCTCGGCTGCCACACTGGGGGCGGCGTGATGGAAGAAACTGTAACCATCCGCCAACGCAAACTGTTTGCGTTAAAGGTCAAAGTAAATATGAAACATAGCATCCTATTGCACGAAATGGACGATGACGTTGGCGTGGCCGTCGCCGACTTGAAGAAGGGCGCCAGCGCCGGCACGGTCACCCTCGAAGGCAAGGCGGGCGCCAGCGTCAAGCTGCGCGACAATGTCCCGCTCGGCCACAAAGTCGCCTTGCGCGACCTCCCCAAAGACAAGGCCGTGATCAAGTACGGCCGCCAAATTGGCAAAGCCGTCCAGGCCATCGCCAAGGGCGGGCATGTCCACACCCATAACCTCAAAAGCCTGCGGTGGTCCCTATGATTAAACCAGACAAGCTCAAATTCACCGGTTACCGCCGGCCCGATGGCCGGTTCGGCATCCGCAATCACGTCATCATCCTGCCGGTCGATGACATCTCCAACGCCGCCGCCGAAGGCGTGGCCCGCCTGATCAAAGGCACCATGGCCCTGCCGCACCCTTATGGCCGGCTGCAATTCGGCGAGGACCTGGACCTGACCTTCCGCACGCTGGCCGGCACCGGGCGCAATCCGAACGTTGCCGCGGCCGTGGTCATCGGCATCGAACCCAAATGGACCGACCTGATTGTCAAAGAGATTGCCAAGACCGGCAAGCCGGTGGCCGGGTTTGCCATTGAGCGCTCGGGCGATTTGAAGACGATTGAGGCGGCCTCGCGCAAGGCGATGGAATTCGTGCAGTATGCCACCGAGCTGCAGCGCGAACCCTTTGCGGCCAAACAACTGTGCATGAGCACCAAGTGCGGGGAGTCGGATACGACCTCGGGTCTGGCAGCCAATCCCACGGTGGGACGCTCCTTCGAGCGCCTGCTGGCCGCCGGGGCCACCTTGATGTTCGGCGAGACGACCGAACTGACCGGGGGCGAAGACATCGTGGCCTCCCGCTGCCTCAAGCCCGCCGACCGCGCGCTCTTCCAAGCCATGTTCGACGATTACCAGAAGCTCATTGAAAGCCAGGGTGTTGACCTGATGGGCTCACAGCCGACCGAAGGCAATATTCGGGGCGGGCTCACGACCATCGAAGAGAAAGCGATGGGCAACATCCAGAAGATCGGCCGCTGCAAGATCACATCGGTGCTCAAGCCGGCGGAAGAGCCGAAGAAGCCGGGGCTGCACTTCATGGACTCATCGAGCGCAGCCGCTGAGATGGTGACTCTCTGCGCGGCGGCGGGTTCGGTCGTGCATTACTTCCCGACGGGCCAGGGCAATGTCATTGGCAACCCGATCCTGCCGGTGATTAAGCTCTCGGGCAATCCCCTAACGGTAAAGACCATGTCAGAACACATCGACGTGGACCTGACAGGCATCCTGCGGATGGAGATGAACCTGGATCAGGCAGCCGACGCCGCCCTGACTTGTCTCGAGCACACGATTCGAGGCCGGTTTACCGCCGCGGAAGCCTTGCGACACGATGAGTTCGTGCTGACCAAGCTCTATCGCAGCGCTTAGCTGTAACGGTTACATGGTTACATGAGGCGCGCACCCTGGCCGCGATGTAACCATGTAACTCCTGTAACGACGTAACAGTCATACAGGGTGTATTCCCCAGGTGCCGGAGCCTTGTCGGGTTCGAGTCGCTGCTCCCTTCAAGGCGATGGTTGTCTTGCGTGGCGGGAATCCCAAGGACATCAACCAGTACCGGGGTGCCAATCCTGCCTCTGAATCGAGATAGGGGGGAGGCTTGCGCCTCCTCCCCTCTCACACCACCCGGCGTGC
>OCTA010006077.1_pt1 | contig 10362 bp, 5 predicted proteins | sample 1538991 | NCBI WGS metagenome assembly OCTA01 (sample SAMEA3539302, study PRJEB22396) | soil metagenome | biome: tundra; feature: field; material: soil | place: USA | collected 2010-05 | depth 0.15 m | reverse complement strand
AGCAGGTCGCGGCGAAAACGGACGGATCGAGCAGCCAGAACAAACAGGAGCCACAACAGGCGGAGCATGGAGCGAGTTTGACACGGAAGATCCGGCGAAACCCGATACACCTCCATCTGTCTGATTTAGCGGCAGATCGTAATTTTGGCGAGGCACAGGCCTATCAGAAAAAGCCCACCACCGATGAGGCCAGGATCGATTACCAACGCGAGTATCAGCGTAAATGTTGGGGAAACTCGGAAGGCGAGACATGTGTCATCGAATTGTCTGGTCTGCCTGCAAAGAATTTCGAGGAATCGCGGGAGCGGGAGCAAGGGGTATCTACCGCCGCCACGCTCGAACATCCCATTCTGCGCGGCTCTCATGGACCCATCGCTCGCGGGCTAATTCCCAGCCCTCCCTCCGCTTCGCTCCGGTCGGGCTTCCCCCTGCTCGCTGAAACTCTCCAAACCCCTGATTCTGATTCAGTCCAACAGGCTGGAAGACAGTCATGCAAGTGCATCTCCAACAGCAGATCGCGGTGAAAAGCAAAGGAGCGTGTAGCCAGAGCAAACAAGAGCCTCAGTAACCGAAGCATGGAGCCAGTTTGACACGGAAGGGCAGGCGAAACCGGCTAAACTTCTATCTGACTGATTACACGACAGATCATAATCCTGGCGAGGCATACCTACCAAGTGTCAGCAAGGGGATAAGCCATTGTGGCTCGCTGCCGTGTCGGTACAACCACTCAACTCGGCTCTTCCCGGCCGACGGAGTCAATCTCCATTTTTGAAGAGCCTACAGGAATCGATTGTGGCAGAACGACCAAAACGGTCGTACCTCGACCGGGGCCACTTGATATCTGCACGTCGCCGCCGTGGAGGAAGATGATCTGTTGAGCAATAGCCAGACCCAATCCGGTACCGCCCGTGTTTCGCGAACGCGCAGGATCTGCGCGATAGAGACGGTCGAACACGCGCGGCAGGGCGTCTGCGGGAATTCCCGAACCGGTGTCGCGAACCTCGATGCGAATCTCTCCGTTCTGCTGCTGTGCGCTGAGCCAGATGCTATCTCCTGCCGAGCAATGCGCCAAGGAGTTCGAAACCAAGTTTCCGAGGGCGCGGAGGAGCAGCAGCCGGTCGACGCTCGCCACAATGATGTCGCTCCGGACCGTCACCGACAACATCACGTCGGCCTCAGTGGCTGCTGCCTCATAATAGTCACAAAGGTCAGTTAGGAGCCGCCCGACATCTTCTTGTATTCGCTTGAGATGATCGCCCGGGCTTTCGGAACGCGCCAGAAACAGCAGAGACTCGATCAATTCCGACAACCGTACAGACTCCTCCAAGCTTGAGCCAATCACTTCGATATACTCTTCCGGGCTACGATTGCGTGCCAGTGCCACTTCCGCTTCACCGCGAATATTGTTGACCGGGGTACGCAGTTCGTGGGCGATGTCGGCGGAAAAGCGGGACATGCGAGTGAAAGACTCTTCCAATCGTTCAAGCATGGCGTTAAAAGCCTCTGCCAAGATGCGTATCTCCACTGGATAACCCTCGGTGCGAATGCGCTCGTTGAGAGTACTCGACCCGATGTGTCGGGCAGTTTCGGCAACCTCTCGCAAAGGTCGCGTGCTTCTCTTGGCGATTGCAAACCCGATACCCGGACACACTATCAGCGCCGCGGCCAGTAACGTCCAGACCCAGACTCGCTGTCGCCCGAGAACTACCTGCTCTTGTGTGAGGTCTACCGCGACCTGAAGCGTCCAGTTATCCCGCCCCAAAGCGTCCCGCGGCACCGTGGCCACCATAGCTCGATATGGTGCCCCCTTCGGCGAATCGATCCGAAAGATACCGCGGTGTGCTGCAGCCGCCTCGGTAACCCGCGCTTTACTCAGATCCTGATCCATACCCGGCGTGGTGGTGGACGCCGCGCCCTGCCCATCAAGCACCCGAATGTAGAACTTCTGATATCGCCGTACAGCGGAATCGATCTCCACCTCTTCGTGCAGCGGATGCGAATCTCCACCCTGTTCCAGCACCAGCGCGCGGCAGACCTCTACCTCGTCCAGCAAAGACTGTTCGGAGATTCTTCGCAGATTGTCCGACAGTGCGAGATAAAGTAGCCCCGTCGCAACCGCCACCACCATGAAGGATGCCGAGGTATACCAGGCAATGAGCAGCAATGCAAGGGATGCCCCGCCGCCCGCTTGCGTCCTAGTGTTCTTCGGGATTCTCAAGGACATATCCCACCCCTCGCACCGTGCGCAGCAGCTTCCGTGGGAAGGGATCATCCACTTTGGTTCGAAGCCGCCGCATGTTTACATCTACGACACTGGTATCGCCATCGGAGTTCATATTCCACACCGACTCGGCAATCAGAGTCCGCGTTAGGACTTCCCCAGAACGGCGCGCCAGCAAGGAAAGCAAACTGAATTCACGACCGGTGAGCTCGAGCCGCCGGCCCGACCGAACAGCCTTGTGACCGGTCAGATCGAGTTCCAGATCGGCGACTCGCACGGTTGCCGCTTCGCGGATGGGCGGCCTGCGCAGAATGGTGCGGACCCGCGCCAACAGTTCGGAGAAGGCGAATGGCTTCACAAGATAATCATCGGCTCCGATTTCGAGTCCGCGAACCCGGTCAAATACCTTATCGCGAGCAGTCAGAATCAGCACCGGCGTCTGCACCCCGGCGCCTCGCATCCACTTCAGAATCTCCCAGCCGTCCATGCCGGGCAGCATAAGATCGAGCACAATAAGGTCGAAGCCCACCGCCTCGATCTGCCGCTTGCCTTCGAAGCCGTCCGGGGCAATGCTCACAACAAATCCCGCCTCGCCGAAGCCGCGCTTCAGAAAGTTCGACGTTTTCACCTCGTCTTCTACAATCAAGAGTTTCATTCGCAGCCAGAGCCATCATTGCATAGTTTGCGTTTATCGAGTTGCCCTTTGGGCAAAAGAGTTCTCTTGCCCGGCAAGCCGACGGCGTGGCAGGCGGTATGCGCGTCGACGTAAGCTATTGCCGCAGAATGAGGTTCGAGGAGCAGATTGCAGCGAGAATGGACGGATTGGACGGCCAGAACAAACAGGAGCCTCAGCAGGCGGAGTGTGGAGCCGGTTTCACACGGAAAGCAACGCGAAAACTGAATACACTTGATCTGTCTGACTTAGTCAGCAGATTGCTATGTTGGCGAGGCACAGGTTCTTACTAGGTCACACCTTATACAGATGGAAATAAATTAGCTCTCACCGCGCAAGAACTTGCACTTGCGGTTTCCTCGAATCTCGGGTTGACCATCATGGCGACCGAGCCATCTTTAGATTTCATGACTCTTACAATCACGTTACAGTTTCCAAACAAAAGCCTTACGGCAAAGTTTCAGATCTCGCATGGTTCGTCAAGTATTTTGACTTACGTTCCTTAGATTTGGCCCATTGATTGCATTCGCGTGGGGTGTTACCGCATTTCTGTGATCCCATCCGGTGCTGCAGTGGCCTAGATGGAAAGCTCACGCGAGATGTCCATGGGCCAGTCTGGTGATTTGCCTCGCCTTTGCTGTGAGAGGCGACTTCACTATTGAGGTGCTGCATGTCATCCTTTTGCCGCGGCCCCCGAGCTATTTTCGTTGCACTGCGCTTGGTGCTCCTTCTCTTTCTATATATGCCTGTTCTGCGGGCCGAGGTCGGAGGTGATATCTCCGGGACAGTCACGGACCCGCAAGGTTTAGTGCTTCCCGGTGCTAAGGTCACGGCCATTGAACTCAATACCAATGTCAAACAGACCACCGTCACTGATGACAGGGGATTCTATTCTCTGGCGGAGATGCCAGTCGGCCAGTACGAGATAACAGTCGACGCCACCGGATTCAAAGAATACCGCGAGACGAACCTGAGGCTGAACGCCAGCGCCGCGTTGCTGGTAAACGCCTCTCTCGTGGTGGGAGCAAAGACCGAAACGATTACAGTGTCGTCTGCCAACGTCCGCGTGGAGAGCGTCGATACGCAGCTTGGCGAGGTAATTGAGAGTTCTGAGGCGACCGCTGTTCCTTTGAACGGGCGGAGCTTTACCGACCTGCTGTCGCTTCAGCCAGGAGTTGCGCCTGCAGCCTCGTTTACCGCGGGCTCGCTTACCGCGGCGGGAGCCAGTGTCATTTCGCCTTCGGGAGATCTCAATCCCGGCTCCCTTTCGATCAATGGACAACGTGAATTCTCCAATGGATTCACCGTGAACGGCGCCAGCGGGGAAGAGCCGTTCACTATGGGAGCGGCGGTCATCCCGAACCTCGATTCCATAGCCGAGTTTCGGATCCTGACGAGTAATGTCGACGCAGAATACGGAAATTACAGCGGCGGCCAGATCAGTGTGGTTACTAAGTCAGGCACGAACCGATATCACGGCAGTGTATTCGAATTCCTTCGCAATACAGAACTGGATGCTCGCAACTTCTTCTCGCCGGATCGGGGCACTTTCTTACAGAACCAGTTCGGCGGCACATTGGGCGGCCCAATCAAGAAGGACAAGCTCTTCTTTTTCGGCGATTACCAGGGCACCCGAATGACGCAAGGTGTCGATAGTGGGCTAATACTTGTTCCGTCCGTGCAAGACCGGGGCGGAAATCTGCCTGACCTTGCCGGTGACTTGACGGGGAGTGTCAGCGGAGCCTATCGGGCAAATCAACTGTCTCAGAAGCTGGGTTACTCGGTCTCGCCGGGCGAGCCCTACTACACTCCTGGCTGCACCAAAAGCAATTGCGTTTTTCCTGACGCTGTGATTCCGAAGTCCGCCTGGTCCAGTCCGGCGCAGCAACTGCTGCAATATATTCCTTCTCCCAATCTTCCGAGCGGCGAGTTTTCCACGTCGGCCCAAGATCAGACGCTGGGCGATAACAAGGGGGCGATCCGCATCGACGCAAGCACGCGGTGGGGAAAGATCTCGGGCTACTACGAGATGGACGATTATGCGGTCAACATTCCTTACCCTACCCAACAGGGCGGAGCGACGGTTCCTGGCTTCAGCGCCGCGACCAATGGACGGGAGCAACTCGCCAGCCTGTCCGATACGACGACCTTTGGCTCCAGGACGGTCAATCAATTCCAAGCCTCCTACCTGCGCGACGTCAATATTCTCGGCAATCCGGTCGGTGCTGTGGGAACCACCCTGGTTTCTCAGGGATTTGTCACCAGCAGCGGCGCGCCCAGCATTCTTCCACAGCGGCCTGCCATCGAGGGGGTCGAGAACATTATCTTCAATAACTACGTAATCGGATCTACCGTGACCGGTCTGAACCAGTACGACAATGTCTTTGCGTACTCGGACACATTCTCTCGTGTGATTGGGGCTCATACGATGAAGGCCGGTGGTGAGTTGAAGTTCAACGAGGTAAATGCGGCTGCTGATGTGCAATCGAACGGGCTCTTCGCCTTCTTCGGTACAGAGACAGGCTCGGATTTCGCCGACTTTTTGATCGGAGCTCCAAGCCGATATCAGCAAGGCGACGCCCAACCTTTCTATATGCGTAACCGCTATGTCGCATTGTTCGTGCAGGATAGCTGGCGGTTGCGGCCCAATGTGACTTTCAACTCTGGTGCGCGTTGGGATGTGGAGATGCCCTTCTATGAGAAGTTCAAGCAAATACAGACCCTCGTAGCAGGGGAACAATCGGCTGTCTATCCCGGCGCTCCGACGGGGTTGGTATTTCCAGGTGATCCTGGGATCTCGCGTGCGCTTGCGCCCATACGCTGGAACAACTTCTCGCCGCGACTGGGCATCGCCTATTCGCCTGGCCAGCACCGCGGCCTGCTTGGCTTCCTGCTAGGGAAGGCGGGCGACTCCAGTCTACGGGTGGGTGTGGGTCGCTTTTTCTCGGCGATCGAAGGAATCTCCTCCGGTGTGATGGCGGGCGACGCTCCCTATGGCAGCACCTATGTCAGTCCGGCACCGCCCCAGTTTGCAAATCCTTTTGTCGATGCGGCAACAGGGTTCAATGAAGGTCAGCGATTTCCTCTTCATTTCCCTGCATTCGGCGCATCCCCGAAGAATCCAAACAATACAGTGGATTGGGCTCCATTTTTGCCTATCTCCGGACTGCCAGGGTACGCCCCGGGGAACGTGAGCCCGTACGCGACCCAGTACAACCTGTCACTGCAACGGCAGTTGGGCCGGGATACGGTGCTGAGTGTGAATTACATCGGCAGCGAGGGCCATCACCTGCTGGTCCTGGTGGCGGCAAATCCCGGTAATCCAGCCGCCTGCCTGAGCGTGAGTCAGCCCAGCCAGGTTGCGCCAGGCTACGCCACTTGCGGGCCGTTTGGCGAGACGGGAACCTTCACCACAAGGTCGGGCCAGATCGTGAATGGGAGAGGGCCCTTCGGAGCGAACTTTGGCAGTGTGGATCTCGAGAAGTCGGTCGGCAATTCGAACTACAACGCCTTGGAAGTAACTTTGCGGCATGTCAGCGGACGGGCGCAATTCCTGGCCGGCTATACCTATGGCAAGTCTCTGGATATATCGTCCAGCATCGCCGACGAGCTTGTTCCCGGCAACGATCATCGGACCTATGGTTTGTCGGCCTACGATGTGGAACATAACTTCGTCGCGAGCTATAACTATCAGCTGCCAATCGATGCGCTGATGCACGCAAAGAACCGGCTCACGGATAATTGGGCCATCTCTGGGATCGTACGGCTCAGCACCGGCCTCCCGGTTACGATGCAGAACAGCGCGGACACGTCGCTGCTGGGGACGCAGCCGAACGGAGTCAATCCCTTCGGCGTCGACCTGCCGCAGGCGCAGCCGGGGCCGCAGATGCTGAACCACAACCCGCGCAACGGGAGCCCGTACTTCAATACATCGCTATTCAGCTTGCCGCCGTTGGGACAACTGGGAAACACGGCTCCGCGATACTTCTTTGGGCCGGGGCTCGACAACTTCGACATGGCCGTGCAGAAGGATGTGCGAGTGTCCGAGGGGACAAAATTGGAGCTGCGCCTGGAAGCCTTCAATGTGTTCAATCATGCTCAGTTCTTCGGGCCGACGGCGGTCGGCAGCAATGTGAATAGTCCTCGCATTTGCTCGTCGCCCGGTCAGTGTAGCGGCAGCTTCGGCCAGGTCACCAGTGCAGACGCGCCGCGACTGATGCAGGCGGCGGTGAAATTCGCGTTCTAAGCTCACGTCAGATCTACAGGAGGCGCAAGACCATGGAGCATCCAGGGCTGTGCCTCGCCAAAATTGCGATCCGCCATGTGTCCGGCTGCGCCAAGAGACCATTCGGACTGCTCTAGATCCTCAATGGCCGACGGTGGATATCGAACGGGGAATCTCTCCACGATCACCGAGCGTTGATGTCAATTCTGCATCCGGATTGAATTTTAGCGAGGCACAAGCCTCATTTGGGGAACAATTCCTAAGCGAACATTTCCCGACTAGCGCAACACTGGATCGACAAAACCTGGACCGTCCACATACCTGCATGCAGGCTGATAGCCAAGCTCGCACCCCTCCTCGAACCGCTTCTGCGAGAGCTCTACATTCTGCGGACCTGCCGTGCCGCGTTGGTAGAGCAACGCCGCTGCAACGCAGCTTTCTCCCCAGTGCCCCGCGCACGAGCGCTCGAAGTTCTCCAGCGCCTTTGCGGTATCCCGCGCTGTACCCTCGCCTACTAAATACATATTTCCTAACATGCCGCACGCGCGCACATAGGCAGTTACTCCCACTTAGGCGGTTCACGCTGACCGAACTGTCGCGGAAACGGAAGTAGTTTTCCATTGACTATGCAAGGATTTGCATTTTTTGCTGGCGGTGTGAAAGTTTCAGTTTGATTCTATTGACTTGCCATCAATATCGTATGGCATCTGGATTGCTCCATAGTGTGCATCGAAGTAGGGCCCGTCCTCCCCATTGTTAGTTGTTGGAAGTGCCGTAATGCAGTTGTGTTCCCTGTAACACATTGCCTTCCAGTTTCGGGAACCAACGCAAACGTGGCAGACCCAAACTTGTCTGGAAACAGATGAAGGATTGAGACGCATTGATTGCTTTTGGTTGACTGTCGTTTCCTCTGGACTGGCCGGCTATGCGGGCCAGCCTAAGTGGAAGCTGTCGAGGCGTGAGAGGTTCCGGCCAATGGCCAGGGAGAAAGTATGAAAAAACTATTTGCAGTTATGAGCATGGTATTGCTGCTTCTCAGTGCTGGCGCGTCGCGGTTGCTCGCTCAAACCGAGGAGAATGACTTGGCCGTCAACGTGAATGGGAACTTCCTGGACGGCGAAAACGCCTCCAGTTTGGCAGCCTGGGAGAGTTCGCTTCCTTTGGCCAATTTCAGCAGTTTCAATACGGCGACGGGATTGGGATCCTTCACGCTCACCTACGATCCCGGCACCAGCGCCGGCGCCGGCACCTCATACTTCATTGACATTCTGGACAACGAGTACGTCGGCACTCCCTACTACAACACCTTCGGCAGCACCAGCGGATCCGCCTCCTCTGGCGAGAAATGGGAGATTGGCGACTGGTGGAACGGGAGCATTTACACCGATGCACAGGGGAGTCCGACGGATGCTTTGCTCGACGCAAACTATCTGCTGGAGGGGGCCACCAATTATTTTGCGCCGGTCTCCAATACCGACTCTGCCTGCAGCGGCGATGGCCTAGCCGATGATTGCAACGGCATCGCAGCCATCGCGCTGGGCGAAACCTTCACCTTGACCTCGGTTGAGCAAGAGGTCCTCACGTTTACCGTGGCGAGTTCGTGCGGGTCGACCGGGATCTGCCTGGCGAGTACGAATCCGGGAGATTCCAATCCGAATGATGTATTCGTACCTCCGACGACCGTGTATTTCAGTGAGACTGCCACGGAAGAGCCGGCTGGCAGTGGGCCACCACCCTCTGCGATCCCTGAGCCAAGCTCATGGATTCTGCTGGCGACCGGCCTGATAGGGTTTGGCATGATGCGACTACGTCGCGAGATTGTTCAGGCCTGAGGCAACCTCGGTTCAAGGTTTCTAATCGAAGTCCAACCTTTCGATCTATAGGAATAGGAGCTGGAACGATGAAATTACATCACATGTTCTCCTTGAAGGCGGCAGGCAACGTCCTCAGCGTGGCCGTCCTGCTCGCGGTGGCGCTGATCGCGGCGCCCATGGCTAGCGCCCAGGCAGTGCTCACGGTACCGTGGGACCCGTCCAATCCGGCTGCACCGCACACCGCTTATGCGGGAGCAACCATTGTTCTGGGGGCCACCTTCAATACAGGTGGCTCTTCCGACTCCTTCACCTATCAGTGGAACTATGGCGATAACTCTTCGGGTTCAGTCACCGCCATTTCGAACCCAAACGACATCTCCGCGACCCACGTCTATTCGGTTGAGTCCAACGGCGTCACCCCGGCGACGGTCGGCTATACCTGGACGGCGGTCGTCACCGTAACCGACACCACCAACCACGCGCAGTACACCGGGAACTACCTGGTGATCTGGGAGAATAACAACTTGCAGTCGCGGGTGAACGTGGCCATCGACCTCGGCCTCTGGTACCTGCATCAGGCCATGTATCATCCGTCGTCAACCACGGGAACCTGGGAGAGTTGTTCGAGTTATCCGCCTGTATCCGGTGGCGGTTACGCCTGCAGCGGCTACGGCTCGCTGAGCGCGACCAATACCCAGGCGATGGAAGTGAACGGACATACCGCGAGCGAGACGAATGCAGCCAGCGATCCGTACGCAACCGACGTTGCGGAGGCGCTGAACTACCTCCTGATCAACCGGCTCGTCGTAACGTCGAATGAGTCGAAGACAGTCACCATCAATCCGGCGTCGCCGAACTTCATCTGCAGCGACGGCACCGCTCCCACAACGACGAACCAAACCTGCGTGGCCCCGGCAACGCCCGTCTACCTCAACGCCGGCGCCACCTCCTGCACAAGTCCTCCGTGCGCATTCACGTTTGATGGGAACAAAAACGGTCAGATGATTTATGCGCCGCAATATAACAACTTCGGATACGAGCAGGGCATGTATATCGATGCACTAGTGGCTAGCGGAACTCCGAGTGCCACAGCTCCGAGCTCGGCTCCTGCGGGAATCGGGAATGAGACCTATCAGAATATTGTTCAGGACATGGTGGACTATACCAACTACTGCCAGTACGGTAGCGACCTCTACGACGTGCAAAGCGGCTATCAACGCGGCCAGGAACCGTACCAGGGCGGCGGCTGGTGGTATGGCTGCGGGAGTGGCGATGACAACTCCGTGTCGCAGTGGGGTTCGATCGGCTTGATCGCTGCAGAGCGCGGGTTTGGCATATCGGTGCCCAAAATTGTCACGGATATGAACAACTTCTGGGTGACCGCCAGCCAGACCGTGCCCAGTCAGGACGCGACGACTTCCGCACCCAT
>OCTA010006076.1_pt1 | contig 10362 bp, 7 predicted proteins | sample 1538991 | NCBI WGS metagenome assembly OCTA01 (sample SAMEA3539302, study PRJEB22396) | soil metagenome | biome: tundra; feature: field; material: soil | place: USA | collected 2010-05 | depth 0.15 m | reverse complement strand
GGTATTTCTTCTGTTCCAGGATCTTCATCATGGTCATGACCGTGGTGTAGGCCACTTTGCGCCGCTCCAGCAACGCCTCGTAGACGTCGCGGACGGTGGCGCGGTCGTGCTCCCAGACGATCTTCATGATCTCCAGTTCCTGCCCGGTCAGGGTCGAACTCGGTTGCCTCATACTAATTAATTAGTACTAATTGAAGTGGATGTCAAGAGAAAAATGAGCGTGATCAGCGGCGGATAAGGCGGTCAGCGACGCTTCTTGGCGCCGTGCTTGACCAGGGTCTTTGGATCGCGTTTATGCGGTGGATCGGCCATCGGCATGGGGGCCGCGCTCAGTAGGCTCCGGAGAACCGCATCGAACCTGTCTTTCGGGACTTTGGGGATTTGGGCCACGAGACCATTAGATTGCTCGATGGGCGCTCCGCCATTGAGCCGCGACCTAGCGGGGACTGAAAAGGTTCTGTTCAAGTGCACTTCGCATCTGAGATTCTCGCGGGTTTGCCCGCGCTATTACCATTCGAGAGAATGAGGCAAAGATCCTCCACCCGACCAGGCTTAAAGATGCGATTCGATTTGATAGCGCCATGTCAGCGTTTCTAATCTGGCAAATGCCATCGAATTTTATGGCATTGCAAAGGACGTCCGGGGCATCAGAAGGGAGTGCGGGCAGGTACATGGATTCAGTCCTTTTGAATTTCAGAAGGTAGCTCAGTTTTGTCCAGGATTCCGGCTCCCCTTCTCGAATCTCCTTGATGCGCAACAATGCCGCATACTGTCGCCTGTGCGGCACGAGGTCGCACGAGGAGCTGAGCACAACGTATTTCGGCGAGTTGATAACGCGCTCGCCTAAGAAATACGCCGATTCCGTAGAAATCACATCGCCCTGCAAGAACGTGAAATCGTCGCTTGGCTCAGTGAACCCGAGAGCCTTCGTCTCCTCCGACAAAATCGGTGATCGTACGATGGCCCCGGAGGCGTTGAAAACGTCTAGCCTTTCACGAGAGTCCTTCATCTCTGCCGCAAACTGCTTAATCGCGCTGATGGCGGAGTCATTGTGCGACAAAGAACTGAGACTCTTTTCGAGTTCGCCCAGCGTGCGAATTGGCGCAACGTTTTCGCTCACAATGTGGGGCGCGGAATTTCAGAAGCCGGAATATTGAAGCCCTCTTCTCTGTGCTCTTCAGCTTCTTCTGGCGTCATGTGAAATATGTCATGCCCCTCGCGCTCAGGGAGTATGCTCGATTCGCTCAGTAACGACGCCGAACGGTACAGAAGTTCCATGCTGTCACGATCGTTTGGGTACTTCGCAACGACCCTGGCTGCCTTGACAACAAAAGTAATCCCTTGCTTTAGTCGATGCACCTCTGACGCGAGGCCCACAACGCGCTGAAAGTCGCTATCCCCCAATATCCGGAAGACTTTCGATTTTACGTGCAGGGTCGCAACGGAGCCTACCGTAACACCTTCCAGGGCAGAACTGCCCGCGATGCGGAATTGTTCAAACGAACGCCATTCCGGTCCAGGGACGAGGACCGGAGACCAGTTGGAGACAGCGGCGGTGTTGGAAAGAATCGGAGCCATTAAAGTTTACCTGTAGACAGCATAAAGCAGTTCCAACGAAAACACAACGAAGATCGTTGTGTCTATGTACTAAAACCAACGGTACTACAACAATATCCTATCACGCTGGTGGCCAAGACATGAGGATTCAGAATAGCAAGTTTAATATGTGCAATGGTTTACGGGGAAAAACTTTTTGTGACTGAAAAAGGTTCCATCAGTTTCGCGGCGCGGGAAAGCGGGGGAATGGAGATGGCCGGCTGCCGCGAAAGTGATGAAACCGCGCAGTGTTCGCCGCTACAATCGCCCCAGCACCACCGCGATGGCTTCCATCAGTTGGTTCACGGTGTAGGGCTTTTCCAGAAGGCCGGCCATATCTTTCCCGGCGAAATGGTGCGCGGCTTCCAGTTCGCCGTAGCCCGTCGATATGATCACCGGGACACCCGGGCGGATGGCTTTCATGCGGTCCAGCGCCTCTTCTCCACCCATGACGGCCATGGTCATGTCCAGAATGACGGCGGTGATGCTCGCCTGATTCTCCTCAAATAACCGAACGCCTTCGGCGCCATTTTCGGCCAGCAGCACACGCCAGCCGTTGCGCTCGAGCGCCGATTGGGCCAGGCGCCGCAGCGCTTCCTCGTCGTCTATGAACAGAATCGTGCCGCCGGCGGGGGTTTCCGTGGGCGCCATGCGGGGGCGGCGGTCCGCTGCCTGGGCCGCCACTGCCGGGAACAGGACCTGAAACGAACTCCCCTGGCCGGGGCTGGAGTATACGCGTATGGCGCCCTTTTGGGCCCTCACGATGCCGGACACCGCCGCCAGCCCCAAACCCCTGCCCTGGAACTTGGTGGTGAAGAAGGGATCGAAAATCTTGTTCCTGGTAGCCTCATCCATACCCGAGCCGGTATCGCGAACCTCGATGCCGGCGTAGGAGCCTGGCGTCAGTTGATCGTTGGGAAACTCTCTTCGGATCTCCTCCGCATCCAGATCGCGAGTTTCCGTCCGGATCGCCACCTCGCCCGGGTTGCCCTCACCAATGGCCTCCGCGCCATTGACGATGAGGTTCATCACGAGTTGCTGAATCTGCCCCGGATCGGCCTCGACGGCGGGGAGGCCCGCTGCGAGGTCCAGTTGGATGTCCACCATCCTGGGGATGGAAGTATGTATCAGCGGCTCGATTTCCCTCACCAGTTGCGACAGGTCGATTCGCTCCAACACAAACCGGCCCTTGCCCGCGTAGGCCAGCAACTGGCGCGTCAAATCGGCCGCGCGTTCGCTGGCGCTCACGATCTCCCGGAAGTATCTGCGCATGGGAGCGGAGTCGGGGAGCTCCGTCAACCCCAGGCTGGCGTTTCCCAGAATGCCGGTGAGCAAATTATTGAAATCGTGCGCGATGCCCCCGGCGAGCAAGCCCAGGCTCTCCAACTTCTGAGTGTGCTGGAGGTGGCGTTCGAACCTCTTGCGGTCCGTAATGTCGCGAATGTTGAGTTGAATTACGTGGCGATCGCCTTCCGCGTACTCGTTGGCCACCAGTTCCACATGCACCGCGCGTTTGCTCTTGGATTTCAGCAGCAGGTCGGGGAAGCGCGCCACTTCTTGCGCACGCATCCGCTCGAGCGTGGATTTCACATCGGGAAGGTCGCGGAGCGGTTCCGTTTCCCACCATTTCCCGCCCACCAGTTCCTCGCGGCGGTAGCCGAACAGAGCCTCGAAGTGCGGGTTTGCATCCGTGATTTCGCCCGTGCCCCGATCCGCTATTAAGATGCCGTCTTTGGCGGCCTCGAACAACCGGCGGTAACGGGCCTCGGCGGCGCGCTTGCGCTCGGTGATGTCCTCGAAAGCGAGCAGGATCAGTCCGGCCTCTTCCCGCTCGATGCGGCACGCGTTCAACAAGATGGTCTTGCGGCCAATCCGTTCGAAATCGCGCTCGATCTCCACGTCCTCGATGCTGGAATCCGTCCGGGCCACGCGGCCGAGTAAATCGCGGAGCTTGGGGAAGTCGAACTGGCCTCCGCCCACTTCGTAAATCGGTTTCTTCAGGTTCTCTTCCGGCGATGTGCGGAACGTCTGAAAGAAGGCCTTGTTGGCCGTCTCGATTCGCAACTCCTGGTCGAGCACGATCAGAGGTTCGCGGACCGTCTCGACGATGGCCGCCGCGTAATCCCGCGCGTGCCCGACCTGCTCCAGAATCTTCTTCGACTGATCGATGTCGATCAACTGGAGGACGGCGCCTTCGATGCGATTCTCGCTGGTGCGGTAGGGTCGCACGCGAAGGGAGTACCACCGTCCCTCCCGATCCTGCACCTCCCGCTCGTCGGGAACGAGTGTGGCGACCACTTGCGAGATAATTTCTTCCAACTGGGGCAGGTTAATCCTGGGCTGTAAGTCGGAAACCGGCCTCCCGATATCGGTCGAGATCAAGTTGAGCAGCTTTTCCGACACTTGCGTGAAGCGCCGGATGCGCAGCGATGCGTCCAACATCAGAATGGGAGTTTGCAGGCTGGCCAGCAGGTTGAGCAGGTCGTCGGTCAGGATCTTGAGCTCGGCGTTGCGGCCCTCCATTTCCGCATTGAGCGTATGCAGTTCCTCGTTGGAGGCTTGCAACTCCTCCTTGGCGGTCTGCAACTCCTCGTTGGAACTCAGCAGCTCTTCGTTGGTGGACTGCGCTTCTTCGTTGGCCGACCGCAGTTCCTCGATGATGGATTGCAGATACCGGCGCGTGGAGGTCAGTTCCGTTTCCAACTGGGAAATGCGCCCCAGGGAATCGGGCGGCTCCTCCGGATTGGCGGCCCCGTCCGTCGAAGGCGCCCCGGCTCGCGGATCGTCTTCGAAGGTGATCAGGAAGTGCCGCCCGATCTCGGCGGTTGAGAGCGGTGTAACGGCCAGGGCGATGGTCCGCGGCCCGCCGAGCGAGACCGGGATGCCTTCCACCCGGACGCCCATGTTCTTTTGCCGCGCCTCTTCCAGCGCCGCGCCCACATGCAATACCACATCCTCGCGCAACATGCGGAACAGCCCCAGATCGGCTTCGCCCGCATGCGGGGCGAGGTACGGCCCCACCTGGCCGCGGAACTCGACAATGGAAAAATTGTCGTCGATCACCACTGAAGGCGGCGCGTATTCGGCCAGCAGCAAACGATCCACCTGCTTTTGCAAAGGGCTGAGCGGAGCGCCTTCCCGCACCTTCGATGCGCCAGCCAGGGAATTATCGTCCGGCTTGAAAACCGGGAACATGGCTACGCGGGCGGGCAGCTCGAATCCATGCCGGTCCGCCGACGGTTTCCGGGTGTAAATCCGGTGCTGGCTATCGAGTGGATTAAAGTACTCCGCCAGGCTCCCGGGAGTCTCCGAGCTGCCGAGCACCAGACAGCCGCCGGGCTGCAATGCGTAGAACAGCGTACCAATGACGCGTTGCTGCAAAGCCGGTCCCAGATAGATCAACAGATTCCGGCAACTGATCAGATCCATTCGGGAAAACGGAGGGTCGGCGGCCAGGTTATGAACGGCAAAAACACACCGGTCGCGAATCGGCCGGACGATCTGGTATCCCGCGTCCACTTGCACGAAAAAGCGCTTCAACCGCTCGGCGGATATTGCGGTCGAGCTGCTGGGATTGACAATGCCGGCCCGGGCCTTCTGGATGCTCCTCTCACTGGCATCCGTGCCGAAGATGTGGATCGGAAAGTCCAGCCCGGCGTCTTGCATGTATTCGATGAGGCAGATGGCGATGGAATAAACCTCGTCGCCGGTGGAGCATCCCGGAACCCAGACCCGGATGGGCTGGCCCGGTTGCCGTTCCCGCACAATCGCGGGGAAGACGCTTTCTTTTAGCGCCTCGAAGACGGCCGGGTCGCGAAAGAACTCGGTGACACTGATGAGCAGGTCCTCGGAGAGTGCCCGGACCTCGGCGGGATTTTGTTGCAGGATCCGAAAGTAGTGGTCGGGATCGCCGGCCTTCTGCATGACGATCCGCCGCTCCATCCGGCGCAACAGCGTGTTCGGCTTGTATTGTGAAAAGTCTACTCCGACGGTGGTCTTGAGCAGTCCTAAGATCTTCTGAAATGCGCGCGTCTCCTGGAAGTCGGGCGCCGCGCCACCCGTGCGGTATGGATGACCTGCAATCGCGGCCAGCTCCCTGGCAATTCCATCCGGGGGCAAAACGAAATCCACCACTCCCGCGACCACGGCGTTTCGCGGCATCCCGTCGAACTTGGCGGATTCATCCTGGGCAAACGTGATCCCACCCTCGGATTTGATGGCCTTCAGGCCGAGAGTGCCGTCGGTGGCCGCCCCGGAGAGGATGACTCCAATCGCCTTGCTCTTCTGATCCGCCGCCAGAGAGCGCAAAAAGAAGTCGATGGGCATGTATCGTTCGCCGGCTTCGGGACGCGGCGTCAGGCTGAGAGCGCCTCGCGCGATGGTCATGTTCGCGTTGGGAGGAATCACGTATATCCGATTCGGACGCACCACGGTCCCGTGCGCGACCTCGACCACGGGCAACTTCGTGCGGTGGCCAAGCAGCCCAGCCAGCGCGCTAGTGTGGTGCGGGTCGAGATGCTGAACCAGCACGAACGCCATCCCAGTGTCGTTCGGGAGGGCATTCAGCAGCTCGCCGAACGCCTCGAAGCCTCCCGCCGAAGCTCCGATCCCGACAACCGTGCACGCCGCCACGAGCGACGGATCGGGTTCGCCGCTGTCGGTCTGGGCAGCCTCGTCTTCTGGGGGTTCATCCAATAGGGCCATGGGGTAGCCTCTTCCGGTCGGGGTAACCGTAAGTCATCGTATCGCACCTGACACCGCGGTGGGGCGGTCTCTGCGACGGAGGCCGGGGATCGGAGACAGGTTAGTATCGAGATCACCGAAGGGTGTTACACTCAAGTGCAACCGGGCGTGGCTTTCAGCGCATCGCCCGGGTGGTGTACGTGAAGCGTAGAGCAGATATCTGTGGGCGGAAATGCCGCCCCGAACGAGGCAGATTATGAAAATGAAATACGCGGCGATGCTGCTATCCATATGCGTGAGCGGCGCGATCGCCCAAGTACCGACCGGATACGTCCACACCGATGAAATCGCCTGGGGAGGTGCCGGTGCTTATGGACCAGGAACGTCGAGCAGAGCGGTGTTCACCAAAGACTCCGGCGTCTTCCAGGATGACCTCATTCGCGGCATGTGGGTGGTGAAAGTGGACCCAGGCGGGCAATTCACCGTGACCACGTCTCCCAAGGAAGATGTGGCATTCTTCGTGTCTAAAGGCACCGGGAAGTTTACCCTGGGCGACGATCAGATCGACACCAAGGCCGGCGACGCTTACGGCGTTCCGGCCGGCACCAAGTACGGGCTGGCGAACAACGGGAGCGAGCCGGTGGAGATGCTGATGTACGCTGCCCCCTTGATTGCGCCCAACCCCGCCAACAAGCCGGCCAAGGGAAGCGCAGACAGCATGGAGTGGGTGCCGAATAACACTCATGGCCCGGGATGCGACCAGAAGATGCTGCTCCGCGGCGGTTTCAGCTCAGTGATCCGGAATATGTGGCTGATGAGGGGCAATCCAGGCTCGGTCAACATGGTGCACTCCGGCGGGGACCTTCAAATCATGTACCTGTGGGTGGCTCCGGTACCCTCGGCAACCCCCCGGGACAGCCGTACGTATGGAGCGCGGGTCATCCTGAGGGACCGCGTCGTGCAGGCCAGGCAGGGCGACGCATTCTACGCGGGCGGCGCACCCAGGCGGGACGAGCACGGGCTGTTTGACGAGAGTCCCAAAGATCCGCTCATCTACATTGCCATCGGAGCCCTCCCTCCAGGACAAGGTCCCGGAGGTCCCGGAGGCCCCGGCGGGCGCGGTGGGCGTGGCGGGCGTGGCGGCGAGCCCGGCGGACCCCCGCAACCCGGGCGATAGCGGATTCGGTTGCACGAAAGCCTTCCGAGGCGCCCGATTCAGGCATAGACTAGCCGGAAAAGCCAGGACTGTATCTGGGGTGAGTACGGCGGCCATCTGATTTGTTCCGCAGCGCCGTGGCCCCCAAGCGTCGAGAAGAGTCGACGCGGCACGCCGGAGTGCGTGCGCCACGGTGAAGATGCCCCATGTACAAGGCCCTCATTTTCGACCTCGGCAGAGTGCTTGTCGATTTTGATTTCGAGCGCGGGTATCAAGCATTGGAGGGCGTCTGCCCTTATGACACGGCGGAGATTCGCCGGCGCATCGCAGCTACCGACCTGGTGGAGCGCTTCGAAACCGGTCTGATCGCGCCGGCAGATTTCGTTGCGCAGCTCTCCGGGATTCTGGCCCTAGACGTAGACTACGCCGGTTTCTGCAAGCTGTGGAGCGGCATCTTCACCGATCCGCTCCTGCCCGACGCCATGCTGGAAGGGCTGGCGGCGCGCTACCGGCTGGTGCTGCTCTCCAACACCAACGCCATCCATTTCGAGGCGATCCGCGAGAGCTACCACTTCCTGCGCCACTTCCACCATCGGATTCTGTCCTACGAGGTGCACGCCATGAAGCCTCGGCTAGAGATTTTTCAGGCGGCCCTGGAATGCTGCGGATGCCCGCCCGAGGAGTGTTTCTACACCGACGATATTGCCGCTTACGTCGCAGCGGCCCAGCGGCTGGGCATCGACGCTGTGCAATTTGAATCCCGGGCGCAGTTGGAACGGGAACTGAAGGCGCGCGGCATCTGCTGGTAGAAAAAAAAGACCGGGCGTCCCGGAGGAGGACACCCGGTCAAGAACTCCCGCGATCCGCTCGGAGGATTCGGATCGCAGGGGTGGAGGAGCTTGTTACGCCAGCAGACCGCCGTGTCCCAGGCAGGCCACCTCCCAGCCTGTGACGTGATAGCGGGCCAAAAGCGGTGGCAGCACCAGGTCGACCACATTGGGCTTGGCCGACCGGAAGCAGCCGGGCGCCGAAATGATCGGCGTCTCATCCTTGTACGAGAGCAGGAGCAAATTCCCCGGTTCGACGGGCGCCAGGAACCGCTCCACCTGGCAGCCAACCTTCACCATGGCTTGGCCGACGACATCTTCCGGACCGGCCGGCGCCGTGGTGGAGGCCACCAGAATCACGCACGGCTTGGATCGAAGCAGATGTTGCAGGCAGCGCGCGACTGAATTCTCATCTTCCGTGCAGGCCAGAACGAAGTTGGCGTTCACACCGAAGCGGTCCAGCCGCTGGCGCATGATGTTCTCGAATAGCTGCCGCGCCCGCTCGCCGCTGATGGGGTCGGTGTAAAGAACCCCTACACTCGGCGTCCGGACGGGGCGCGCCTGCAGGATCGGCCCGCGCTCTTTCAAAATCCCGGTGACGGCGTCCAACTGGTCCTTGGAAACCGCGAACGGAGCGCTCTTTACCGTGGCAATCCGTTGCCCGGCAATGGCATAGCTGAAATTCAACGAGGTTGCGATGACCACGCTGGCAGTGCAATTGATCTGCTTCAGGAGTTCGTCGTCCACCAGCACGCAGCAGTTCTCGGTGGCCAGGAGATTGGCCCGGCCGCCCGCCGCCAGGCGGATTTCGAAACTCCCGCATCCCATCTCGCTGGCCACTGCACAGACCGCGTCGTCCTCGCCGATCTCGCCATCCTCCAGCTCGGTAACCCAAATGGTTTCCATGCCCTCGGATGCCAGGACGCGGATGTCTTCATCGCTGATTACATGGCCTTTCGCCAGTAGTTTCTTCCCACCAGGTCGGAAAACCGTGCAACACAGGACCCGACCAGTTGAGGATTTCACGTCAACCGTTTGCGCTCTCATGCTTGCCTCACAAGAAGTAGGATCAAAATCACCAGGAATTAGGAGTCTTACATCTCAAAAGGTGATTCTACATCTAATTGTCCAGAAAACGTGGATTTTCTCACCGGTATTTTGCGGGGAACGTCGGAAGTCCCCTAATGAGGGTACTGTCTACAACAGGTTGCGCGGCGTGGGAATCTGAATGAGCTGATCGTCACCCGAGCTCAGCACCTGTCCCCAGAACATTTGCGCTTCCGCCCCCGGCTCCAAGCGCAGAAATCGCAGCACGGCGATCTCATCGCAGGCCTGGAATTTGGGGCAGCGCACGCAGTCTTTCCACGCCTTCATGGGAAGCGCTCCGCGCTCCACTTCGTGGAATCCTACCTTGCGGAAGAACTCTACCACGTAAGTGAAGGCGAACACCGCCTCGAGTTCATATTCCTGGGCCTCCTCAACCAGCGCTTCCACCAGCTTGCGGCCGACGCCCTGCGTCTTGGCCCGCTCGTGGACCGCCAGGGAGCGAATTTCGCCCAGCGTGGGACTGTAGAAATGCAACGCGCCGCAGCCCACCAATTCGTCGCCAAGCATTACGGCGGTGAAATCGCGGATGGCTTCCGATACCTCGAATTCCGTGCGCGGCAGCATGAGGCCCTTGGCCGCATACGCGTTGATCAGGTCGAGGATGGGCGGGATGTCGTGCATCGCCGCCTTGCGGACCACCAGCCGCCCCTTGGCTGGGGAAGATTCCACAAAAGCATCCGCGTACAGCCCGCTGATCATGTTGTGGGCGCCTCGCCCAGCACCATGCGCGTGCCGATGCCGTCACCCGCCAGAACCCGCTCGAGCACGCCTTCGGCAGCGCCCGGGGCAATCCGTACCTGCTCGACGCCGCCCGCCAGCGCTGCCAACGCGGCGTTTAGCTTGGCCTGCATACCGCCGGTGGCCACGCCATCCGCAATCAAACACTGGCTCTCGGCCGCGGTCAGCACAGGCCGCACGCGCCCGGAGCCGTCGAGCACTCCCTCCACGTCGGTCAAAAAGACGAGTTGGCGTGCGCCAAAGGCTGCCGCGCAG
>OCTA010006074.1_pt1 | contig 10363 bp, 3 predicted proteins | sample 1538991 | NCBI WGS metagenome assembly OCTA01 (sample SAMEA3539302, study PRJEB22396) | soil metagenome | biome: tundra; feature: field; material: soil | place: USA | collected 2010-05 | depth 0.15 m | reverse complement strand
ACCAGGTCGGGCGTGCCGGGCAACCCGGTGTGCGTGATCGTCAAAAGATCGCCCGATCCCAACTCGTCGCGAAAAGGGGCAATCGATCTCAAATGCCGGGGAAACATTGAGGATCTAAGTGTTCCTCCAGTCGTATCTGCCTCGACCTCTGAACGAAGGACTTCCCCAGGAATCGCCGTTGACCGCAAAGAATAGAAACCGTCGCCGAATGCTTCAACCGTGAGACTGCCACCATGGATCGAGTCACGCTCAGAGGGGGACTGTCCCTGTGCCGCGCTTCCAAGCCAGACAGGCAGAGTAGAAAGCACAAGCAGCAATGCAAGCTTCGAATTCGTCCGTCTCATCACAAATGATCTCCTATCGAAGCAAATTGGCCACGATTCTGTTGCCAACCTGCGGTGCCGCGCGAGAACTGCGGCTTTCAATTTAGTCCACATGCATCAGGTCTCAGCGAGCCACGGCGATAGGAACCCGGGATTGGTCGGCCTCGGGCGGGATTGCAGAGCCCGCGGCCGGTCCGTGCCACACTCCGCCGCCGTACGTGGTGATGTAGATTTGCGTGGCGTCGTTGGGGTCGAGAATAACTCGATGGCCCCACTTGAAGTCGTAACCCCTGATGCGCGCCCAATGGACCCCGCGGTCCGTTGACCGATAGGCCGCGGCGTCAAAACCGGCCATGTAGAGAGTGTCGGGATTGTGCGGGTCGATGGTCAGGTCATAGACGTGCTGCGACTTTGTAAAGAGGGGTTGCCAGGTCTTGCCTCCATTATCGGAGGCATACACGCCGCCGTTCCGGTCCGCGTCATCTTCTTCCTGTCCCCACGCAGTGAGATAGAGCCGCTGCGGGTCGCGCGGATCGATTTCCAGACCGGTCGGCCCCGTGACACCTGCAGGCAGTTCGACGCGCTGCCAGTGATCCGCCTTGTCGGTTGAGCGGTAGAGCGTCCCGACTCCGGACGGAGAGCGCTCTTTGCCCTCGCTGCGACGGGATACAACGAGGTAGAGCGACCCGTCCTGAGACGGAGTGACGCGCCAGGCGAACGGTTCTTCGCCAACGATTCCGGTGTTCTTTTCGCTCCAGGTGCGGCCGTTGTCGGTCGACTTGTACACTCCGCGGCCAAAGGCGCACGCGTAGAGGGTGCGGCTGCCGGCGGGGCTGGAGGGATCGAGAAGAATGTGGGTGATGGAATCCGGTGGAAGGCCTGTCCCGCTCGGCTGCCAGTGGTTGCCGCCATCGGTTGATACGGCCACGCCACCGGTAAAATGTCGCGGGCTGCGGCTTCGCCACATCTTGGGACGAGGAAGATCGTGCGCGCCGCTGAAGGCCCCCCAAACGAGGCCGCGCTGGGTCGGGTCGAAGGCGAGCCAGTAGGTGGTGTTGCGCCAGGCCTCGGGGACTCCTTCAGTGGTGCTTCGCCAGGATTGCCCGCGATCCGCGCTCTGAAAGAGGCCCATGTCCGTGTTGTCCATGTAGATGTGGCGCGAATCGAAGGGATCGAATTGCACGCCGTAGTTTGTGGTTACATCGAGGCCGCGTGAGGTCCAACGGTCGTCGCCGGCTCGCTTGGAGTTCATCTCCTGCCAGGTTGCCCCGCCGTCGAGAGTGCGATATGTGCGGAAGAGGTCGCTCGCGTAGACAACGTCCGGGTTGGCAGGCGCCACCGCCAGGCTGTAGGGCGTGTCAAACCAGATGTTCTCGTTCCCCTGCCCGGCACGCTGTTCGATCCAGGTTGCGTCCAGGTTTGTGGATGGCTGGTTCGATTCTTTGAATACGATCTTCCACGTGTGGCCGCCGTCCGTGGTCTTGGCGATGCCGTTGAACAGGTTCGCTTTCCCCTCACCGATTTGAAGGCCGCGAAACCCTGCATAAGCGAATTCCGGATGGCGGTCGCTGGCCGCAATGGCCTCAAACTTGCCGGCCGTTTGTTGGAGTTCGAGCGTGACCGTTGCAAAGTGCCGGCCGGAATCCTGGGAAAGGTAGACTTTTCCGTCCTGGCCGGTCGCATAGATCCAGACCGAGTCTTTGGATTGGCCGGCGCTGGCCGCCCGGAAGCCGGATGGAATGCCGCCCAGCTCAGTCGAGCTTCCATCGGGCGCGATGCGATAGGCGGCAGAGCCGGACAATGCGATCAGACCGTAATCCTTCGCAGCGAGGAATAGGACGCTTTGGGGCAAGGTTGCCAGGCGATTCCAGGAGATTCCGCCGTCTGCAGAGGAGACGACTACCGCGGGTTGTCCCTTGCGATGAAAAGCAAGATAAAGGTGCTCCGGCCCCTTGCCGCCATCTTTCGGCGGAGCGATTGCAAGTGCAGAAATATCGCCGCCGGGATAGGCTGGATCGCTCGAGGTCAGACTATAGTCGGAGTGATCGCCGAGTTGATGTTCGACCGTGTTGCTGCCGGGGCTGGGAAATACCATCTTCCAGGTTCGCCCGGCGTCGCTCGTCCGCCATAGGGCCGCGTTCCCGGCATAAATTACCTGTGGGTCCACGGGATCGAATGCGAGTACATCGATGCCGCCGCGGAGATTGAACATGTGCCATGACAGGCCGTCGTCGCTGGTCACGTACCCGCCGGTCATATCGCAATGTTCAACAACAAGATGCGAATTGAAGGGACTAATCGTTGGCCCGATGGTGGTGCCGCCCCCGCCGGGGCCGACTATCTCCCAGCCGCCGGAGCCTGGCTCTTGCGCGAAGCCGGCAAGCGAGGTGAAAGCCAGAAGGATCGCGAAACTCAACCCTTGTCCGATACCGATATTCAACCGCATTTTCATTGTTCCCGCTTTCATAGGCATCGGACGGACTGCCGGACCGTTAACCCGATCTGGGCCGACCGCTACGGACGCTTCGAAACAAGATCTCCGAATGCCCCCAGAAGCTTGTACTTGCTCGACCACGTTGTGTACATGATCCCGGCCGCGTTCGGCGTGCCATCCATTGCTTCCAGCCAGCCTTCGGGATCCTTGAGGTCCTCTCCATCGTAGTAGGATCCAGCAATCGTCTTGAAGCCTCGCGATGAAAAGAAGTCCAGGCTCTCACGCCGCTTGTCGAAATACCACAGGATCAATCCCATATCCTTCGGCAGATACTGCCACGTGTTCTCCAGCGACCCGTCGACGAAGTAATACTGGCGAACCGAGTTGTGGTTGGGGTCGAACATATCCGACCATATGTAGACTTCGGCTTTTGGGTTGGCCGCGCGCACTTGGTTGTAGAGCCACTGCGTCACTTGGCCGAGAAGCTCCGCCGCAGGCAAATTCCTGCTTCGGCATGCCTCGCAACGGTTAAGCAGGCGTACCTCATCGATGCCCAGGAAATATCGCTTCGGGGCCAGGTACTTCTCAATCAGCGGAATCTGCTGCTTCCATATTTCGTACGTCTGTGCCTCCGACGGACACGCGGAGACCTGATCGTTATAGATGGTTGTGCCGTGATAGTAGCTGACGCGCAACCGTGCGCCATTCTTGATCCGGGTCGCTGGAACCAAGCGAATGGAGGGCATTTCGTGAGTCCATTGGAAATCGAGATTCGGGTCGCTTACTACGGCAAAGTCGCGGCCCTCCTCGGCGACGATTCCGGTGGCCTCGTCGTGCACAGTCAGAGGCGTGCCCTTGCGCCGGACCACGTTCATCAGGCCCACCTCTTCGATCGCCACATCGTCAACCCAGACCTTGCCTTTTACGCCTTCGAAGACACCGAAGTTCAACTCTATGCGATCGGCGTACCAACTGTTGAATGCGGTTGTCACCTGTCGCCAGTCTGAAGTTGGAGCCGGAGCGGGCGGTTCGAAGGGACACAAGTCGCGCCCATCGGACGTGAACGCCTTGATGCTGAACAGCCCTGCCGGGTCAACATCTTCCGTTTTGACCCATGCGCTCACGCGATAGCACCTATTGGGGGTCACGCGAATCGCCTGCACCACTCGTGCGATGCCTGCCTTCGTATCGCCGAAGTTCTCGATCCGCAGTGAGGCCTTGCCGCCATGAGAAGCATTTGTGTCGACGAAGGTCTTCTTGCCAGGATCGTCCTGTTTATCGAAAGCGCTGAACCGGTCGCCTTCAAATTGTTCAAAGCCGCCGTTTTCGAGCTTTGCCGGCGAGTCCGCGACAAAGCGGGCCACTCCATCCTGCACGACGAACAGAGCGTCCTTTACCAGCATGCCTTCAGCCAGATTCTTGTTGTGTTCCAGGATGGCTCCGCCGTAGCCGATGTTGAATCCGGACGGAATGATTTCAAGATGATAGCTATCGGCAATCGCCTTGACCTTGCGCAGACGTTCCAGGTATTCCGGCGGCCAGAGGCCGATGCGGTCCATGCCCGACAAGACAATCGCAGTCAAGCCATGTTCCGATGCCGTCCGCGCGATTTCACGCACTTCCTCAACGTCCTTGTCGGTTTTGAAGGAGCTGCTCACGTAGACCCAACGGTCAGGGTAGATTTTCTTCTGCTTCGCTGCGTCAAGGCCCATTCGCGCAAAAGCGGGCGCGCTCATTCCTGTCGCGAGCATTGTGCCCGCCGCCAGCTTCACAAAAGTGCGACGGTCAGTTCCGTAGTTTGAGTCGTATGTCATGATCCACCTGCTTCCATTCCTGGGGAGGGCTCCTTAAGCGAAGTGTCTGTGCCGTTAGTGGGCGACCGGTACGGGAGTCACAACAGCCTCGGGTGGATTCGCGGCGCCAACTGCCGGGCCGTGCCACACTCCGCCGCCGTATGTGGTGATGTAGATTTGGGTTTGGTCGTTGGGGTCGATGAGAATTCGGTTGCCTTGCTTGAAGTCATAGCCCTTGATGCGTGTCCAATGAGCGCCACGATCCGTCGAGCGGTAGGCGGCAACGTCGGAGCCAGTGAAGTAGAGCGTGTCGGGATGGTTCGGATCGATAGTCACGTCGTAGACGTGCAGCAGTTCCGTGAAGAGGGCCCGCCAGGTCTTGCCTCCGTCATCGCTGGCAAAGACACCGCCGTTCTCATCGGCGGCCTCGCCCATCCGGCCCCAGGCGCTGAGGTAGAGGCGCAGAGAATCGCGTGGGTCAATCTCCAGTCCGGTTGGCCCGGTCACGCCAGCAGGGAGCGCGATGCGTTGCCAGTGTTCCGCCTTGTCCGTCGAGCGGTAAACCGCTCCAGCTCCAGACAATGAGCGGTCCAAGCCCTCGCTGCGACGGGAGACGACAAGGTAGAGAGACCCGTCCTGGGACGCAGTGATGCGCCAGGCGAGAGGTTCTTCGCCGATAATGCCGTTGTTCTTCCTGGTCCAGCTTCGGCCGTTGTCAGTGGACTTGTAAACGCCCAGACCAAACGCGCAAGCATACAGAACGCGATTGCCGGCGGGACTCGCTGGGTCGAGGAGAATGTGGGTAATTGAGTGCGTCGGAATTCCCGGTCCGCTGGGCTCCCAGTGATTGCCGCCGTCGGTTGAGACGCCAACGCCGCCGGTGAACTGCCCGGTGCCGCGGCCTCGCCACATCTTGGGGTGAGGCAGATCGTGAGTGCCGCTGAAGGCTGCCCAGATGAGACCTCGCTGGCTGGGATCGAAAGCGAGCCAGTAGGTGGTGTTGCGCCAATCTTCAGAAATACCCTCTGACGTGCTGCGCCAGGATTTTCCCCCGTTCGTGCTCTGGAAGAGTCCCATGTCGGTGTTATCGATAAAGATGTGCTGCGAATCGAAGGGGTCGAACTGCACGCCGTAGTTGGTTGTTAAATCGACGCCGCGAGAGACCCAACTGCCGTCGTCCAATCCCTTTGAATTCGTCTCCTGCCAGATTGCGCCGCCGTCCAGCGTGCGATACGTGCGGAACAGGTCGGTCGCATAAACGACCGCGGGGTTATTGGGCGCCACACCCAGGCCGGAAGGCGCGTCGAACCAGATTGAAGTGTTCTCCTGCCTCGCGCGCTGCTCCACCCATGTCCCGCTCAGATTGGCCGCAGCGTGGTCCGATTCCTTGAAAACAATCTTCCACGTGTGCCCGCCGTCCGTGGTCTTGGCGATGCCGTTGAACAGGTTCTCCTTGCCCTCGCCGATTTGAAGCCCGCGGAAGCCGGCATAGGCAAATTCCGGATGACGATCGCAAGCGGCGATGGCTTCAAAGTTGCCGGCCGTTTGTTGGAGTTTGGGCGTGACCGGTCGAAAGTGCAGGCCGGAATCCTGGGAGAGATAGACCTTTCCGTCCTGGCCCGTTGCATAGATCCAGACCGCGCCACCGGAATGTGCCGAGCTTGCCGCTCGAATCCCGGATGGGATGCTGCCCAATTCAGTGGTGCTTCCATCGTTAGCGATGCGGTAGGCACCAGATCCGGATAGGACGATCAGGCCGGAGTCCTGCGAGGTGAGTAGCAGGACACGCTGGGGCAGGGTTGCCACACGCGTCCAGGAAATGCCGCCGTCCGCGGAGGCAACAATCACCGCTACATCGGGCTGGCCGCTCACATCGATGCGGGAATGGCCCCTCGGTTGAAAGGAGAGATAAAGATGCTCCCGCCCTTCTTGGCCATCTTTCCCGGGAGCGATGACGATGGCAGTGATATCCCCTCCAGGGTAGGCTGGATCGCCCGAGGTCAGGCTGTAGTTCGCGCGGTCGCCGATCTGGTGCTCGACAGTGTTGCGAGCGGGGTTGGGGAAGACCATCTTCCACGTCTGCCCCAGGTCGCTGCTGCGCCACAGGGCAGCATTCGCAGCGTAGATCGTTCGCGGGTCCACCGGATCGAAGGCGAATGCCGAGATCCCCTCGCGGAGATTGAACATGTGCCAGGAAAGGCCGCTGTTGAGGGTAACATAGTCGCCGGTCATGTCCGAGGCCTCAACGGCAATCCGGGAATCGTGAGGACTGATCGTCGGGTAGTAGGTTGTGCCGCCTCCGCCGGGACCGATGATTTTCCAGCTAGTAGCGCCCGGCTTTTGGGTGGATCCGGCGAGCGTGACAATGGAAAGCAGAATTGCGAGACCCGGCGTCAGGCTTCCGTACCTTTTCGACCTCATCCGCAAGGCCCTCGCTTTCATGGCTTTCCGACTGACATCCCGCATTACCCTGAATTTTGATCCGTGCAGTCTCTCAAAGTACAAGTATATGAAGGATTATACATAGTAAAAGACGACAAAAGTAGGCATAAGAATAATGTATACTTGCCAAATAAAACACTCCGTTCGAAATAAAACGAACGAAGCACAGTTCCATTCTCTGCTGCCTGAACGAAGGGCTTCGCGAGGAAACGGGGATTCATGAAGGTATCGTCTTGCTTGGCCTTGTTGTTGGCCGGAACAACGCTCTCTGCGGTTTGCCAACCTGCTGCAACTCAAGTGAAGGTCTGGCAAGGCACGCTTGCCCTGGCCGCCTATGAAGAGGGCCAGCCGGATCCGAACCCTCCGTTCGATAGCTATCAGACAAACAGCTTCAACTATCCCTATACGCTGAGAACGAACCTCACCGGCGTGAAGGCAGACCACGCGTGGCGTGCGATATTTCTCGAGAATGAATATCTGAAGTGCTCCGTGTTGCCGGATATCGGCGGCCACCTCTACACGTGCATCGACAAGATCAGCGGCCAGCCGATGTTCTACGCCAACCCTTCGATCAAGAAAGCACAGATCGGGTACCGCGGAGCTTGGGCCGCATTCGGCATCGAATTCAACTTTCCCGTCTCGCATAATTGGGTCTCCATGTCGCCGGTGGACTTTGCCTATGCGTCCCATGACGACGGAAGTGCGTCGGTTTGGGTGGGCAACATCGATCGACCATACGGCATGCAATGGGGAGTGGAACTGGTCTTGAGGCCCGGCTCCACGCTATTGGAAGAGAAGGTGACCCTCTGTAACCGCAGCGACATTCGTCATCGCTACTATTGGTGGAACAACGCCGGCATCCAGGTATGGGACGATTCGCGTGTTGAATACCCCATGCGCTTTGTCGCCGCTCATGGGTTCGCGGACGTACATCCATGGCCAATCGACGCGGAAGGCAAGGACCTGAGAATTATCAAGAATCAGACCGACGGACCAGTGTCGGTCTTCGCGCATGGAACCCATGAACCGTTCATGGGCATCTGGCATCCCCACACGAAGACAGGGATCGTTCATTACGCAGAATATGGCGACCTGCCAGGCAAGAAGATCTGGTCATGGGGCGTCGATAAGGCGGACCTTGAATGGCGCACCAATCTTTCCGATAACAACAGCGCTTACGCTGAAGTGCAGGCGGGCCTCTTCCGCAATCAGGAAACATATGCGTTTCTAGAGCCGGGGCAGACCATTCGCTTTAGCGAATTCTGGATGCCGGCGCGTGGGACGGGTGGAATATCCCGGGCGAATAAAACTGGCGTGGTTCATTTCGATGTGCAAGGCTCCAATGTCGCAGTGGCGTTGAATGTGAATGAACGCATACAAGGCGCGCAGGTTTCACTGACGCAGAATGGAACCTCTCTCTGGGCTGGAACCACGGACCTGACGCCGGAGACAACCTGGACACATTCTGTCCCAATCAATGAACCGGCCGGAAAGATAACGTTCGAGTTGAAGGATCGCACGGGCGACTCGCTATTGAAGCAGACCGACGGCGAGTACGATTGGGACCCGGTATCGACGATTAAAACGGGGCGTAACGAAGCGTTGCGGTTTCCTGAGCCGGCGGCCAGGACTACAGACGACTGGCTGCAGGTGGGCAGAAATCAGGAGTTGGGCGGAAAGGCTGTAGTTGCACTTGCAACATATGAGAGCGCGCTCAAGAAGTATCCGCAAAGCCAGTCGCTCGAGGTTGCCGCAGGAAGATTGGCCGCGTCTTTACAGCGATTCGGCGAAGCAGAACGATTGCTGATTCCGGCGCAAATGCGTGAGACGTCCAATTCAGAGATAGGCTATTACCTGGGAATTGCCGAAGAGGGACTGGGACACGCGCGCGAGGCCCAGGCATCTTATGAGGTCGCTTACCGTCAAGCTGACCTACGCGCCCCGGCTGCGATCCGCCTGGCAGAATTGCGGGCGCGGGAAGGCGACCTGCGGAGTGCAGCGCTCTTCTTGCAATCGGCCGTGGAAGCACAGCCCGCCAACGTTCGTGCACAAGAGGAATTGGAGGCCGTACTCCGCGCGTTGGGGAAAGACTCTGAAGCGGACCGTTTGGCGAGTCTGAGTCTAAGCGCGAACCCGCTGAGCGCCTTCTTGAAAGAAGACACCGTGAAAACGGACCTGCAATCCATGGCGGCCGATCCTTACCGCGTCCTTCGAGTGGCGGCTGAGTACATGCAGCTTGGCCTCTATAAAAAGGCTCTGACCGTTCTCGATCGAACCTATCCTTCTGTGCCCGCAGACCAAAGTGAACCTGGCTCGGTGTTGCCACAGAAGCACCCATTGGTGCTCTACTACGCCGCGTACTGCAAGCAAAAACTCGGCGCCGATGCGCGGCAGAACTGGCAGGCAGCGTCAGAGCTTTCCGTGAAACTCGTATTCCCTTCCACGGATACCGACAGAATTGTATTGGACGCCGCTCTGGCCGCGAACGATAGAGATGCCACCGTTCATTACCTGCTCGGCACCCTGCTCTTTTCCAAGGGGCAAATCGACCAGGGGATGGCCCATTGGGAGAAGGCAAAACAGCTTGCTCCAAACTTGCAGGTCATCGATGTGGACATGGGAAATGCGTTGCTGAGGATGAAAGGCGACCCAAAAAGCGCGCTGGCCGCATTCCGTGAGGCGATTCGCAATGACCAGGAAAACCCGGAAGGTTACGCCGGCCTGGATGAAGCAATGAGCGTGACGGGAGCCTCGGCCGCAGAGCGTGCAACCGTCCTGTCTCAATATCCTTCCGCCGACGCCAAAGATTCAAAGATGCCTGCGAGCCTGGTCTATCAGCTTGCGTTGACGCGGGCTGAAGCGGCGCAGTACGGACCCGCTCTCGCGCTTTTCAAGGATCGATTCTTCGCCAGCGAAGAGGGGGGAACAACATCCGGACAGGTCTTGTTCGAGGTCAAGTTGATGCAGGCTGAAGCGTGGGCCAAGGCACACAACTGCACCGAGGCACAAGGTCTGCTTGACGGCAAGGACCTGGATGGAAGCTCGCCGCGGGAGTACCTGAAACTCGCTGAAATTGCACGCAGTTGCGGCCGCACTAAGGAGTCCGAGGACCTGTTGCGTAAAGCCGCGACAGGCGTCGATGAGGCGGATCTGGTTTGGGCGCTCCAGGCGCAGAAATCGCTGGGCACTTACGATCAGGCAATGGCGGACGAGCGGCTTACCGCGACGCTGGCTGAAGCGGAGAGGAGCCTGGCGGCCAGTACACACTCCGGCTATTGGCAGTTTACGGTTGGCATCCTGGAAGCTGCTCTCAATCAACGGGAGCAGGCGAGAGAATCGTTCCAGAAGACCCTGATTCTTGCCGATAACCA
>OCTA010006073.1_pt1 | contig 10365 bp, 6 predicted proteins | sample 1538991 | NCBI WGS metagenome assembly OCTA01 (sample SAMEA3539302, study PRJEB22396) | soil metagenome | biome: tundra; feature: field; material: soil | place: USA | collected 2010-05 | depth 0.15 m | reverse complement strand
GCCAGGGCCGCCGCCTCGCCGATGCCCTCGCGGGCGAGCACGGCCGCAACTGCCGCGGAGGCTGGGGTGCGCAGCGTGATCAAGCGGCACCTGGACCTGATTGTCGTGGGCAGATCGGCGGCCGACGGTGCGCAGAGCAGCCAGACGGTCCGGGGCGCCGGCTCCTCAATGGCCTTGAGCAGCGCGTTCGCCGCCTGCTCTGTGGCACGGTCAGCGTCTTCGAACAGCACCACCCGCCAGCGTCCGTAGACCGGCGCTGCCGCGGCGCGCAGCACCAGGTCCCTGGTCTGCCGCACCCCGTAGGAGAGCCCGTCCGGCCGGACGGGCAACAGGTCGGCATGGGTGCCTCCGGCCACCTGGTGACACGAGGAGCATTCGCAGCAGCCCTGGCGATCGCAGAGCAGCGCTGCGGCGAATGCGCGCGCGGCTACCGATCGGCCCGATCCAGGCGGCCCGGTGAAGAGCCACGCGTGCGTCATCGCCAGGGTGGTCCCGGCACCTGCGGGGGCCTGCGCGGCGGGGGCCTGCGCGGCGGGGCGCCTGGCCCGTCCAGCGACTGCCGCAGCGGCAGCGGACGCTGCGGCCTGCAGCTGGCCGACCACGGCATCCTGGCCGGCCAGCTCGGCAAAGACGGCCCCGGTGCTCAGCCCCGCACCTTCCGCACCGTCATCGCGCGCCATCATTGCGACCCCGTCATTCCAGCCCGTCATTCCAGCCCCGGTATTCCGGGCCCGCCATCCGGGCACCGTCAGTCTCGCACCGCCGGGAAGCTCCCGGTAGTTGCCTCGGCGATCATGGGCACCGGATCGGGCAGCAGGTCCCTGACCCGGCTCTGGATCTCCCTGCTGATCTCAGTAGACGGCCGGGTCGCGTCCAGCAGCAGGTAACGCTCGGGCTCCGCGGCCGACAGTGCGAGGAAACCCGACCTGACCCGTTCGTGGAATTCGGCGGGCTCAGCCTCCAGCCGGTCGCCGGACCGCTCCCGGCGCTGCAGCCCAGCGGCCGGCGGCAGGTCAAGGACGATGGTCAGGTCCGGCATCAGGCCGCCGGTCGCCCACTGGTTCAGCGTCTCCACCTCACTGACCGGCAGCAGCCGCCCCGCGCCCTGGTAAGCCAGCGACGAGTCCACGTACCTGTCGGTGACGACGATCGCGCCGCGTTCCAGCGCGGGACCGATGACCGACGCGACATGCTCGGCCCGGTCCGCCGCGTACATCAGCGTCTCGGAGCGGGGCGACAGGCCCGTGTGGGTGGTGTCGAGCAGCAGGGCGCGCAGCCGCATTCCCACCTTGGTCGCGCCGGGCTCATGGGTGGCAACTACGTCGTAGCCCTGGTCGCGCAGCCAGATAGCGAGCAGTCTGGCCTGGGTGGACTTGCCGGCACCCTCGCCGCCTTCCAGGGCGAGCAGCAGCCCGCGGCGGGCGGCGGCCCGATGGCCGTTGGCGTACACCGGCAGCGGCGCGAACGGCTCGCCGCGGAAGACTGAGTTCAGGTCGGACAGCAGCGGTACGCCCCGGCGGTCGTCCATCTGCCGGTAGGAGACCACGCCCTGCACGAGCGCGACCGCCGCGGCCAGCAGCAGCACCAGGTTGATGCCCACGTCGGCATAGTCGACGTTCCCGATCCGCACGGTCGCAGAGCCGGATATGCCGCGGACCGCAGCGCTGAGCCCCGCCGTCATGAACGGGGCCACGATGATCACCGCGAAAAGGATCACCCGGAGGGCCGACTGGAGGAAGGCGAAGGTCCGGCCGCGGGTGTCGTCGTCCACCTCGAGCCCGACGATGGTATAGCCGGTCACGTAGGCGATCCCCGCGCACGACCCCAGCAGGACAACCAGGGCGGTCACCACCACAAGGTTCGGGATCAAGGCGATCAGGGCCAGCGGTATCGCGGCGAACGCGATGGCCAGGCCGAACAGGCGGCGCCTGGAAAAACCGCGCAGGATCCGCAGGCCGACCACCATTCCGACAGCGAGGCCCACGAAGATCGCGGAAAAGACCACTCCCCAGCCGGCGTCGCCGCCGTGCAGGGTGTAATTGACGTAGGACCGCCCGAGGCCAACGACCACGCCCGCCGCCGCGAACGCGCCCACCATACCGCCGACGACCCCCCGCACTGCCTGGTTCCGGCCGATGAACCGCCAGCCGTCCCAGATGGCCTTGGCGACAGAGGGCGAGGAGATCTCGCTGCCGGCCCGCCGCTGGCCGATCTCCCTCAGCGCGAAGACCGTCAGCGCGGAGACCACGAAGGTCACCGCGTTGAAATACAGCGCAAGATTGACCTGATTGGTAACGAAATAGTGCGAAATCGAACCTAGCGCCCTGCTGATCAGGGCGAGCAGGCCGAAGACAAGCCCCGCGATGGGCGCTGTGCCGTACGTGCTGAACAGGCTCAGCTGATTCGCCTGCTCCAGCCGGTCCGGCGGCACGAGGTTGGGGATCACCGCGTCCTTGGCCGGCGTCCAGAACATGGACGCACAGGAGGCCAGGAACTGCACGATATACATCCAGGTCAGCTTGTTGACCAGACCGAGCGACAAGTTCACCGGGATGGACAGGTACAGGACCGCGCGGAGTACGTCACCGATGACCATGTTCAGGCGGCGGTCGAACCGGTCGGCAACCGCGCCGGCCAGCGGGCCGAGCACGAGCGCGGGAAGCAGCGAGGTGAGCCAGACCCCACTGACCGCGGTGACCTGTGCCGTTGATCCGTGCCGTCCGGCCAGGTCAAACGCGAGCGCAGTCAGCGCCAGCAAGCTCAGCCAGTCGCCCAGGCTGGAGAGCGAACCCGCGATCCACAGCCGCCGGAACGGCCTGATGGCCAGCGCACCGCTCCGGCCGCCACCCAAAGGGGATCTAAAGTTCACGGCGACAGGGTATCGGCAGAACGGCCGGCTTACCCCTCAGCCGGCAGGAACGCTCCGGGCCGCCTGCCGCCCGGGGTTCTGAGCACGCTGCCGACCTCAGGTTTGCCGGCACGCTGCCGGCGTCATCCGGACGCCCGGCCGGTCTCACGTTTTCCGGCCGCGCCCGCTCGCTGGCTTCGATGCTGGCTTAGCGGCCCGCGACGCCGGCCGAGCGGACCTGGCGGCGCCGGCGGCCTTCCGGCGTGGACCGGGAGCGGCCAGCCGGCGCTCGGCCAGCAGCTCGATCGCCCGCTGCGTAGTGATCGATTCCGGCACGTCACCCTTGCGGAGCGACGCATTGGTCTCGCCGTCAGTGACATAAGGGCCCCAGCGGCCTTCCCTGAGCACGATCGGCTTGTCGGTCGCCGGGTCAGTGCCAAGCTCGCGCAGCGGCGGCGCCGCGGCGGCCCTGGCGGCGCGGCCGCGCGGCTTGGGCTGCTCGAACATCTGCTTCGCCTGGTCCAGCGTGACCGTGAACATCTCCGCCTCGGTCTCCAGGGAGCGGCTGTCCGTGCCCTTCTTGACGTAAGGGCCATAACGACCGTTCTGCGCGGTCACCTGCTCGCCGTCGAGCTCGCCGAGGCTTCGCGGCAGGGTCAGCAGCCGCAGGGCGTCCTCCAGCGTCACGCTGTCCAGGTCCATCGACTTGAGCAGCGACGCCGATCGGGGCTTTGCCGAGGCGGGCGCATCCTCGGCCAGCTGCTCGGTGACGTACGGTCCGAACCGCCCCGCCTTGGCGACGATGGTGGTGCCGGTCTCCGGGTCGGTGCCGAGCACCTTGTCCCCGCTCGGCCGGTTCAGCAGTTCCGTGGCGAACTCGGGGGTCAGCTCGTCGGGCGCGGTGCCATCCGGCACGTTGACCCGCTGGCTGTCGCGCTCCAGATAGGGGCCGTACTTGCCGACCCGGACCACTATGTCGGTACCGGCAAGAGGAAATGAGCTGACGTCTCGCGCGTCGATCTCGCCCAGGTCGCTGACGAGCTCCTTGAGGCCCTCCTCGCTGTCGGTGCCGAAGTAGAACCTGCGCAGCCACGGCACCCGGGCGGCTTCGCCCGCGGCAATCTCGTCGAGCGCCGCCTCCATCCGCGCGGTGAAGTCATAGTCGACCAGCTGGGCGAAGTGCCGCTCCAGCAGGGTGACCACGGCGAACGCTACGAACGAGGGAACGAGCGCGGTTCCCTTCTTGAAGACGTAACCGCGATCCAGGATGGTCCCGATGATCGAGGCATAGGTCGACGGCCTGCCGATCGCGCGGTCCTCAAGCTCCTTGATCAGGGACGCCTCGGTATAACGGGCAGGCGGCCTGGTGGCGTGCTCGGCGGCGGCCAGGCTGACCGCGGTCAGCGCGTCGCGTTCGGCGAGTGCGGGGAGGCGGCGCTGATTGTCATCCAGCTCAGCATCCGGGTCATCGGATCCCTCGACGTAAGCCTTCAGGAACCCGTAGAAGCTGATCACCTTGCCGGATGCGCCGAACTCCGCCTGCTCCCCGGTGGCCGACGTACCGGCTACCCGGACCGAGACCGATTCCCCGGTGGCATCCTTCATCTGCGAGGCCACGGTGCGCTTCCAGACCAGCTCGTAGAGGCGCAGCTCATCGCCGCGCAGGCCGCTCCGGGCCGGGGTGCGGAATGCGTCGCCAGCCGGCCTGATCGCCTCGTGCGCCTCCTGGGCGCTCTTCACCTTGCTGGCGTAAACGCGCGGGGCGTCTGGCACGTACTCGGCGCCGTACAGCTCACGGGCCTGCGTCCTGGCGGCCGTTATGGCTGTCTGGGACAGCGCGGTCGAGTCCGTCCGCATATAGGTGATGTGGCCGTTCTCGTAGAGCCGCTGCGCGACCTGCATTGCGTACTTGGCCGAGAAACCGAGCTTGCGAGACGCCTCTTGCTGCAGCGTCGTAGTGCGGAACGGGGCGTACGGCGACCTGCGATATGGCTTGCGCTCCACCGCCGCAACAGCGAAATCCGCTCCGGCCAGGCGGTCCGCCAGCGCCGCGGCCGCCTCGCCATCCAAATGCAGGATGTCGGCGGACTTTAGCTCACCGGTCGCACCGAAGTCGCGGCCCTGGGCCACCCGGCGGCCGTCGACCGACACCAGGCCGGCCGGAAACGACGACACATCGCCGTCGGCGTCCCCGGAAGCGTGGGCCGTGGCGTGCCCGGCGGTGGCGAATACGGCCTCCAGGTCCCAGTACCGCGCCCCGCGGAACGCGATCCGCTCCCGCTCCCGGTCCACAACAAGCCGGATGGCCACTGACTGCACCCGTCCGGCGGACAGCTGCGGCATGACCTTCTTCCAGAGCACCGGCGAGACCTCGTAGCCGTAGAGCCGGTCCAGCACCCGCCGGGTCTGGTAGGCCTCGACCAGCCCGTTGTCCATTTCCCGGGGGTTCGCCACTGCCTGCGCGATGGCCTCAGGAGTGATCTCATGAAAGACCATCCGGTGGGCCGGAACCTTGGGCTTGAGCTCTTCGAGCAGGTGCCAGGCGATGGCTTCGCCCTCACGGTCCTCATCAGTGGCGAGGAGCAGTTCGTCAGCGTCCTTCAGCAGGTGCTTGAGCTTCGAGACCTGCTGCCGCTTGTCCGAGTTGACGACGTAGAGGGGCGCGAAGTCGGCATCTACGTTCACCCCAAGCCGTGCCCAGGGCTCTTTGCGGTACTTAGTAGGTATTTCGGCTGCTTTATCGGGCATGTCACGAATGTGCCCGATGCTGGATTCAACCACGTAGCCTTTGCCGAGGTAACCGGCAATGGTGCGCGCCTTGGCAGGCGACTCGACAATTACGAGCCGCCTGCGGCCGTTCCCGGCCGCAGCGCCGTCCGCCTTATCGTCCTTGGCGGCTGGACCTGTCTTTGCTGCCACGCTCTTTCACCCTCACATCCGCAACGCCTGGAGGCTACCGTAGGCGGCCCGCGTCAGCGCCCGACGCGGCAGCCGCCGCGCTTCCGGCACGACCACGGCCGCGCCGCCCGCTGCGGGCGGGCGGCCGTGCGCCGCTTCGTCCCCTCCATCAAACGCGCCCTGGCAAGCTGAGTGTTCCCGGCGAACCTGCAGCGCATTTTCTCAACGCTGATTGAACCACCGCGCGGGTCGCGCACAATGAAGATGATGGCTGAGTACTCCTACCTTGTGCTCCATCTGCCGCGTGGTACCAGCAGGGACGTGGCGCGGCGCATCCTGACCGACCACGCCGAGTACGGGCACTGGGAACTTGCCCGGCTTGCGCTGCACGCAGACGGCAGCAGGAAAGCGACCTTGCGCCGGCAGATCATCCGTCCGGCCCGGACACCGCTGCCGGGATTCCGGGCGCCCTCATAAAGCCCGGCACACCCGCGCCGCGAGCATAGCCCATCCAGCCCGGCCGCGCCGACGGCCAAGCTAGCCCGGGCAAACCCGCGCTCGCCATTCCCGCGCGGTCGCGACCAGGCGCCGGGCAGGCCGGTCAGCCCGCGCTCGCCATTCCGGTGCACGGTCCTGACCAGGCGCGGCCAGGCTGAGCGTCCGGCGTTTGTCAGTCGCGCGCGGCGCTGAGCTGCGCGCGGCCGCCGAACAGGGCGCTCATCCTGCTGCCGAAACTGGCCGGCGGCGCGGCATGCCGCGGGGCGCTGCGACGGGACTCCGGGCGCGGCCGCACTGGGCCGCCGTCGCCGAGACGGTGCCGGCTCCGGTACCCGATGTCGTCGGGTGACTCTGGCATGAGGTATTCGTCGCGTGGCTCCGGCGCTGACTCCTGGTCAGGCAGACGCTCCGCTGCGGCCAGCGCGTCATCCCGGCCGGTGGAGAAGCTGCCGGCCGCCAGCATAAGACCGGTCCGGTTCGCAGCCGGAAGCATAGCTGCCCCGTCCGCGAGACCAGCTCGCCGCCTGGCCCGGCCGGGTCCGCCGATCACCATGAACGCGGCCCCTGACAGCAGGGCCCCGACGACGAAGCCGTCCAGCGATCCTGTCCCGATGGCCGGAACCAGCCCGGCACCGAGACCAGTAGCGACAGCGGCCTGCTTCGCCGCCAAGACAGCCCACGTGCTCATCATTCGCTCCTCGCTCTATTGCCTTCTGCTTCCGATTCATCACTTAAAGTTATGACCCCAGCGCCCTGTCGCCGAAAATGGTCATCGTGGCCTTTCAGCGAGCCAGGAGGGGGCGAATGCTTGCGGTCACGGCCGGCCCCGGCAATTGCGCGGGGCCACCGGCCGTGACCGCCAGAGCGGGCCGCGGCCCGCTGCCGACTTCGAGGATCAAGCAGCCCAGATACCAGGCCCGCGCGCCGATCCCGGCACCGTGTTGCCACGGCATCGCGCGGCCGTCCGGTGACGGCAACCAGCCCCGTACCTGTTCCGGCGACACAGGCGACCCTCCTCGTCATGCCGGCCTCGTGCGAGGCTGCCGACCGTGGAGCTAATGGCAGGGGAACCGCCCCGGAAAGGCAGCCTCACACATTGCGTAACCATAACACTACTGATTGTGCGCAGGGGTCAACTGCCGAAACAAGGCCCGGGTCCGGACACCTCCCGGGTCGTCCGTTGCTGGTGGAGTCCGTCCTGACCTGGGATGAAGGGCTAGCAGCGAGCGAGGAAGCCGTCCAGTACCCGGACGCCGAACTGGAGCGCGTCGACCGGGACCCGCTCGTCCACGCCGTGGAACATCCCGGCGAAGTCCAGATCGTCGGGCAGCCGCAGGGGGGTGAAGCCGAAGCACCTGATACCAAGCCGGGAGAACGATTTCGCGTCGGTTCCGGCCGACAGGCAGTAGGGCACGATCCTGGCCTGCGGGTCTTCGGCAACCAGCGCGGCCGTCATCGCGTCGCAGAGGTCGCCGTCGAATGTCGTCTCGACCGCGACGTCGTGGTGCACCCATTCCCGGCTGACGCCAGGCCCGAGCAAGCCGTCGAGCTCAGCCAGGAAATCCTCCTCATGACCCGGCAGGAAGCGCCCGTCGAGCTGCGCGGTGGCGACCTGGGGCACGACGTTGACCTTGTAGCCCGCCGCCAGCATGGTCGGGTTCGCGGTGTTGGTCAGCGTCGCTCCCACCAGGCGGCCGATGGAGCCGACCTTCCCGATGACGTCCCGCGGGCCGTTCTGGCTGAACTCCATGCCCAGCGCGGCACTGGCCTCGGTGAGGAACGCCCGCACCGCCGGGGTGAGCTGCACCGGCCAGGAGTACTGCCCGATCCTGGCTACCGCATCGGCCAGCGCGGTGACCGCGTTATCCGTGTTGAGCATCGAGCCGTGGCCGGCCGCGCCGCGTGCCGTCAGCCGCAGCCACGCCATGCCCTTCTCGGCGATCTGGATCAGGTACATGCGCTGGCCGCCGATCGTCGCGCTGAAGCCGCCGACTTCCCCGATCGCCTCGGTGACGCCCTCGAACAGATCCGGATGGTTGTCCACCAGCCAGCGCGCGCCGTAGCGGCCGCCCGCCTCCTCGTCGGCGACGAACGCCAGCACTACATCCCGCGGCGGGCGGCGGCCTTCCCTGAGCCGCTGCCGGACCACGGCGAGGATCATCGCGTCCATGTCCTTCATATCCACGGCGCCGCGGCCCCAGACGCAGCCCTCGGCGACCTCGCCAGAGAACGGGTGCACCCGCCAGTCCGCCGCGTCCGCTGGCACGACATCGAGGTGGCCGTGGACCAGCAGGGCAGGCCTGGATGGGTCCTCGCCGGAGATCCTGGTCACCACGCTGGCGCGGCCTGGATGGGACTCCAGCAGCGTCGGCTCCAGGCCTACCTCGGCGAGGAGCGCGGCGACATGCTCTGCCGCATTGCGTTCTCCTGGACCGGAGTGATCTCCCGGGTTAGTGGTATCGATCCTGATCAGATCGCTGGCGAGCGCCGCGACCTCGTCGCAGGCTGAGACGCCGCTGGCGGCTGCACTCTCGGTCATCGGGCCATCGTCGCACCAGGCGCCGGGCCGGGCGAGGCCGAGGTGCGCGGTGTCGCTCCCCGGGGCCGGCGGCGGATTATCCCGGCTTACCCCTTCGCCGCAGGGCGCCGGATTTGCTATCGTGAGGCGGCCGGCACCGGCGTCCCCGGCGCCGCGCTCGTCCGGGTGGCGGAATAGGCAGACGCGCTAGCTTGAGGTGCTAGTGCCCGTAAAGGGCATGGGGGTTCAAGTCCCCCCTCGGACACTTGCTTACGTACATGCCTTCCCACGGCTTGGCTTCCGCGCTGACCTTCTGCTCGCCTGGGCGGTAGGTGAGCGCCAGGCCGAGCTGCCCGTAGATCTCTGCCTTGTCGGCCGGGTCGGCGTTGGCCAGGACGCTGATCAGATCGCGGAGTGATGAGACTATCCGGGTGATCTCCTCCGCGGTCAGGCGCGGGCGGCGGGTGCCCTGGCCGAGCCGGGCCTCGGCGGCGGCGCGCTGCGCCTGGACCTCGGCCATCCACCCGGCGATCACCTTGGGGTCTGCGCCTGCCTCCAGTGCCGCGCGGTGTGCGCGCAGCTTGGCGTCACAGTTGGCGATCTCGCGCCGCGCCTGCGTGTCGGGGGCATTGCCTGCTTCGCCGTCTTGGGTCTGCTGTAGTTCCCGTACGGTCTGCGGGAGGGCACCGGGGCCGAATTTCCCGGCGAGCCACCGGTCAAGGGTTGGCAGGAGCTGGTCTTCGCGGAGATAGACGGCGCGCGGATGGTCGAACTTGTTCTTGGCGGCGTACTGGGTGAGGAAGACGCACCGGTAGTAGGCGGCTCCGTTGTTCCAGCTTCCCTGCATCTTCCGGCCGCAGATCCCGCAGTACAGCAGCCCGCGCAGTGTGTAGGGGCGCGGTGTCGGCCGGGGTGAGCGCTGGAGCGTGGCGCTGCGGGCACGCCTGAGTGCCTGAGCCCGCTCGAAGGTGGCGACGTCGATCAGCGGCTCGTGCACTGGGTGCTCGGACCAGATCCAAGCGCCGGGCTCGTTCCACCGCTGCTTGGTCGTGAACCCGAGCGCGACGTCGGCCACGTCGAGAAGTACCTCGTCTTTGCGCTGCCGATTCCACACCTGCATGCCGGTGTACCTGGGATTGCCCAGGATCGCCGCGACCGCTCCCCACGACCAGGCGATCCCGCACCGGTGCCGGTTCCGGGCCGGATCGTAGGCGGACGGGCAGGGGATGCCATCGCGCGTCAGGCCTTCGGCTATCGTCTTCAAGCCCTTGCCGGACAGGTAATCGGCGATCCGCCGAACGACGTGAGCGGTCTGTGGGTCGGGCGCTAGAGCGCGCAGTCGCTTGCCATCTGCGGCCTTAGCAGGGTTGGGGTGCGGGCCGACGTCGGCCAGGGTGTAGCCGTAGGGCGGCCGTCCGCCGAGGTAGCGGCCTTCGATCTGGGCCTGGGTGGCCATGGCGGCGCGGACCCGGACCTTGATCCGGTTCCGCTCGCCTTTGGAGACGCCGCCGAACACGGACATGATCAGGTCGTGGGCCTCGTTGTCCGGGTCGATCGGGCCACCGACCTCGGGCACCCACAGCGGCACGCCGTAGTGGGCGAA
>OCTA010006072.1_pt1 | contig 10365 bp, 10 predicted proteins | sample 1538991 | NCBI WGS metagenome assembly OCTA01 (sample SAMEA3539302, study PRJEB22396) | soil metagenome | biome: tundra; feature: field; material: soil | place: USA | collected 2010-05 | depth 0.15 m | reverse complement strand
TTGGAACTACACCATCACACCGGCACAACACGAGGACTCATAGAGTCGTGAGTCCTTAGCGGTCGACCTACCCGACGCTCGTTACACCACTTCTACCGACTCGACCCGGAGAAGCGCGAGCGCTTGCTGACGATCGGCGACGACCGCTGACAGCTAGCAAACGCCGGGACGGCCCGGTTGTGCCCTCCTTCGTTCCGATGCGGGGGCGTCCTCGGCGACGCGTCTCGCTGTTGCTTTTCGAATCTCGTGTTTGCAGAACTCGCGGTCGTCAGCTATCGGCGTCAGGTCGAGGGGGCGCGAGCGCGACTCGCCACACTCCCGCTGGAGGAAGGTCGCGCGAGAGGCTGCGTTCTTCTCGGCGGCGAGCCCCGACGTCAGCCGCGCCTGGCAACCGGGACGTAGTCGCGGGCCAGCTCGCCGACGTAGATCTGACGTGGGCGGACGCTCTGCTGCTCCGGGTCCTTGACCATCTCAAGCCACTGGGCGAGCCATCCGGCGCTTCGGGCTAGCGCGAACATCACCGGGAACATCGCAGCCGGCACACCAATTGCCTCGTATGTGAGGCCCGAGTAGAGATCGACGTTCGGGAACAGCCTGCGCGAGGTGAAGAACTCGTCCTCAAGCGCTTGCTTCTCCAGTTCGTACGCGATTTCGGCGAGGGGATTCTTCCCCCGCAGTTCGTAAAGGGCGTCGAGTTGCTCGCGGAGGATCCTCGCCCGCGGGTCGTGCGTCCTGTACACCCAGTGCCCAAACCCCATCAGCCGCTCGCGGCCAGCCCGCACGCTCGCGAGGAATTGCGGTACGTCCTCGACCCGGCCGATCCGCCTGAGCATCATAAGCACCGCCTCGTCCGCCGCGCCGCGCATCGGGCCCGACAGCGCCGCAACGCCCGCTGCGACGGCCGCATACGGGTTCACGTGAGTCGATCCGACCGCGCGCACTGCGGTCGTCGAAGCGTTCTGCTCGTGATCGGCGTGGAGCATCAACAGAACATCGAGCGTCCGCTCGACCCGCGAATCGAACTCGTACTTCAGTTCGCTCATCCGGAACATCATCGAAAGTAGATTCCCCGCATAGCTGAGGTCGTCCTCGGGATACACGTACGGTCGGCCCGTGAGGTGGCGGTAGGAGAACGCGGCCAGCGTCGGCATCTTCGCCAGCAACCGCGCGACCTGGCGCTCCCTCGCATCCTTGTCGTGAACCTCGCCGGCATCGGTGTAGAACGTCGATAGCGCCCCGACCGCCGCGGCCAGGATCGCCATCGGGTGAGCGTCGTAGCGGAAGCCCTGTAGGAAGCTCTTGACGTTCTCGTGCACGAAGTTGCGCGTTCCGACCTCGTTGCTCCAGTGCTCCAGCTGGGCGGCGCTCGGCAGCTCGCCATTGACCAGTAGGTACGCGACCTCGATGAACGTCGAGTGCTCGCACAACTCCTCGATTCGATAGCCCCGATGTTGCAACACGCCCGCTTCACCATCGATGTGCGTGATCGCGCTCCGGCAAGCGGCGGTGTTCGTAAAGCCAGGGTCGTAGGACGCCAACCCCTCGCCGTCATCGAGCGCGATCTGTCGCAGGTCGGTCGCCCGCACCGCGCCGTCAGCGATCGCGAGCTCGAAGCTGCGTCCGGTGCGATTGTCGATCACCGTCAGCGTATCGCGAGTTCCCCCCTCGAAACTGTCCTGCCCCGCCTGCGCCTCGGCGCTCAGCTGCCCTCCGGTTCCGATGTGAGCGCTCCGCTCCAAGCCGGTCACTTTATCGCGAACCGGCTGCGCCCGGCCATCCCAGTGTCCATGCTCGGCCGTCGCTTCTCAGTTGGGCTACAAGCAGTAGCGGCGGCCATGCTTCTGCGCTCAAGCGGAGCGGAAGCCGGCGGCGGCCGCCACGAGGCGACTGCAACGGAACGGGAGCAGGAGCGTGGCCACGGTCGCCCAACCGCTGCCGGAATCGGCGCAATCCGGCCGCCAAGAGTTGCGATTGGAGGCCGCCGAGGCTTCTGCTCCTGGGCGAATCCGATCATCCGCCGAGGCGCCGATCGGGCCCGATCGGGACGATCCCTATGTCGCCAAGGCAGTCGTGAGCGCCGAGCTATCCGCGCACGTGGAGCCGTCGCAACGCATAAGTCTCGCGGATTGCGAGCCGCTCAACAGAAGCACAAGTCCGGGCGACCTGCCGCGGCAGAGCTCGGAGGAGCACGAGCACGAGCACGCGATAGCGATGCGCTGATCGACATCGGCCACCGCATCAACGAGCGCCTGCTCACCTCCCAGCTTGAGGCGTGCCAATGCGCGCCAGACGCCACGACGCTCGAGCGCGTGGTGCTGCCATCCACCCACGACGGCCTACCCGCACCCGGCCTACGATTCGGCGAGCCGCGCACGATGGCGCTGCTCGCCTGCGTGTGCTCCTACCAGCACCTGTTCGCCGGCATCACGAACCGCAGCCTGCGCGAGCTGATCGCCGGACTGATCCCGGGATACGGCGCGCGGCAGATGACCTACGACCTGCGGCGTCTGCGCCACAAAGGTTTCATCCAGCGCATCCCCCGCAGCCAACGCTACGAGCTGACCAGCGAGGGATACCGACTGGCCGTCTTCTTCACCAAGACCTACACGCGAATCGTCAACCCATCCCTCGCCGAACTCGACCCCACCCTCCCCGCCGAGATCGCCAACCGCAGCGCCATCGCCCGAACCTGGCGAGCCTACGAACACGAACTCAACGCCAGAATCGCGGACGCCGCCCTCACAGCCTGAAAAGATGACTCGACCGTGAACCTCTCAGGGACCAAGCGGAGCTAGTGGACGCGGATCGTGCTCGTGAGGGGCGCGGCCCCGGGGTAGCTCACGGCGACCGTAAACCTGCCCTTCAACAACCTGACGGTGAACCGTGCGCGGCCATGCGCGTCCGTAGTGGCCGTGAGGGTAAGCGACTTCTCGGCGAGCGTCACGACCGCCCCGGGCAGCGGCGCGCCGAGGCTGCTCGCCACGAGGACGAGGCGCCGCTTGCCGTGCTTGATGCGAGCCGGCAGTCCGGCGAGCTGGATCGGCAAGCCGGCTTGCGGTGTGACCGTCCGGCCCGCGAACGTCATTGCTCCCGCGGGCCCGAAGAAGTTGACGGGCAGCGTGCCGGTCGCGTCGCCGCGCACGCGGAACACGTAGTCGGAGATCTTCCGCGCATAGCTCGTCAGCGGGGAGCCGACGACTCCGAACACCTCGACGTGCGCGGTGCCGCTGCCGGTTCCGGTGACGGTCATCGTCGAGTAGTTCCCGGCGCGCACGAGGTACGTCGTCTGGTCCCCCTGCCGCCAGATGATGCCGGTGCCGTTGCCTGTGAGGTTGCCCGCCGCGTCCAGCCCGAAGGTGGTTCCGTCCGCGGCGCTGAACACGAGGCTCACCGGCGAATGGGTCTGCACGATCTGGGTCGTGCCCTGCGGCGCTGCGCAGGAGTTGTAGAACATGGCCTGGCCGGCCGTGTCGAGCGGTGAGCGCGGATAGGGGAAGCCGAAATAAGCGTACTGCTGGCCGGTCCAGGGATTGAACGGGCCGAGCGTCTGGGTCAGCGGCGGCGGGGTTTTGGCGCCCGACACGTACATCGCCCAGTCGGCGAGCGAGCGCACCTGCGCGTTGGCCGGCGGGATCGGAGCGTTGTCGGCGGCGGCGATCGCGATCTGGACGGCATCACGGATGTCGAGCACGATGTTCGGGCCGCTTGTCGGCGTCGTGCTGCCATGCGGGTAGAAGAGGATGCCGGCGTGCCCGGCGTAGTTGACGGGGCCGAAATCCGCGCCCGGGAAATAGCTTCGCCCGGAGGCGATCAGCAGCTGCAGCAGGATGTCCTGACTGTCTCCTTCCGGCTGGGTCGCGTGCTTGTTGAACTGCACGAAGACCTTGACGTTGGAGTTCGACTGCGTGTTGCGGACCAGGTTGTAGAGCGCCTGGTCGAAGCTGTCGAGCGGCGGGAATGGCGCGCCGCTCGCGTCCAGCGGGAAGCTGACAGCGTCCTTGACGGAGCTGTCCGCCGTCTCGGTCGCCTCGGTGAACGCGCTGCCCGGCACGGTCCCGGCCCAGATCGTCAGCGGTATCTGACCGTTGCTGTCCGTGCTCAGCGTGAACTCCGATCCGAGGACGGAGCCGTCGGAGAGCACCGTTGGGTAGACGACCTTGCCGCCGCTGCAGATGAGCGTGCGCGGGCTGCGTCGAGCGGCGGGGCGATCGCGACGTCGGTCGCGACCGCCGGCTGCCCGGCGCTGTCGGTGACGTCCACGCTCCCGTCGAAGTTCGAGACGCCGTCGGCGGCGATGTGCGAGGGGAAGAAGTGCAACGCGAGCGTGTCCGGCGGCGCTGTGAAGTCCGCCTGGCCGTCGGTGTGGGCGAGGTCGAGGTCGCAGATGCCGCCGCGCTCATGGCCGCTGCAGAAGGCGACCGGGTCCTGGCGGCTATGCGCCAGCACCGACACCTGGTACCGGCCGGGGTCGAGCTGGTCGGCGTAGTAGTCGCCGTTTGCGTTCGTCTGCACCGAGCCGCCCGCCGGCCCCCTGATGAGCACGGTGGCGCCGTTGACGGGCTTGCCGCGCTTCGTGAGGACCCGCCCGCTGATGGCCCGCTGGTTGGCGCCGATCACGCCGTAGTAATCGCACGACATCCACGAGCCGAATCCCGAGCCCCCGTCGATGCAGCCGATCTGCCACTGGGACGTCGCGGCGACGGCCGTGAACCGGCACGAGGCGGGCTGTTTGAGCGGCGTCAGGCGGCACGGCCCCTTGCCGCCGCTGAGACCCGGCAGCAGAGCCCAGTTCCACGAGATCGCCGCGACGCCGCCCGGACCGCACGCGTCGACCGCGGGCCCGGCGGTGCTGTCGATCTCCTCGCCGACATGGACGAGGTGCGGCGAGAACGACATCTGCGCGCAGCGCGACTGGAACGTGCAGGCCGACGTCTGGCCGCTCTGGCACGGTCCGGGCGCGGGTCCGAGCGAATTGAGGTTCCGCGCCCCAGCCGTCGAAGCGCTCGCCAACGCGGCCATCACCGCGACGACCACGCCCCAGCGCAGCCAGCGGCAACGTCCGGTGATCAGACCGCCGATGTGGACTCCTCGCTCGACCGCTCGGCCACCGCCCGACGGCGCAGCATATACCAGCGGCGCCTCGCGCGGGGTGCCGGTTTCTTACCTCTCTGCGCCGCGCGTGCCGGAGGCCACGCCATGCGCCGGCGGCGCGCGAGCGCTAGCGGTTCGAGCCGGTGCAAAGCCGCGGTGCCGTGCCGTCAGTCGCTCGACCCCGTGGGTTTTGAGCGCGGATCCGCAGGGCGCATCGAACTCGTTGCCAACGTGCGCGGAATTGGCGAATGCCAGGGTCCGGCCCACCGGCGCCTAGACACCTGCTCTGCTTCGAGCGCGCTACTCCGCTCGAGGGGGGAGCGCTGGCGCCCCCAAGGTCGCGGGCCCGGCCCGCGCCTTCGCATGGAACGCGAGCGGCGCCGGGCGGTTCGCTTGCGTCGGAGCTGGTGACAAGAGCAGGGTCGGCCGACCCCACGAAAGGACGACGATGGACCACTCGGCCACGCAGCGACGCCTCTACGACCTGCTCAACGCTGGAGATATCGAAGGGTTCGGCCCTTTGCTGGCGAACGGCTTCGTCGAGCACGAGGAGACTCCCGGCCTCGCGCCAACAAAGGACGGTGTCCTGGAGTTCTTTCGCATGTACCGTGCGGCGTTCCCCAATCTGCGAATGGACCCCGAAGACGTTGTGGCCAGCGGTGAGAAAGTGGTTGCGCGCGTAAGGGCGACCGGGACTCACGAGGGTGAGTTCATGGGCATGCCTCCAACCGGCAAGAGCGTCGACGTGCAGCTCATCGACATCATGCGGTTCGACGAGGACGGCCTCGTGGCTGAGCATTGGGGAGTCGTCGACATGCTGGGGATGATGCAGCAGCTCGGCGTGGTTCCTGAGGGCGCTCCGGCATAGGTCACAGAGCGCTCATCACGGCACGGCTGACGGCACGGCGAGCATTTCGCAGGCGAGCCGGCCGGGCTCCGCTCAGCGCGGTGAGCGGGGCGCGTTCCCGTCCCCGGTGGCGGGCGGGACGGTCGCTTGCGCAATCGCGAATCCAACGTCAAAACCGGAGGCTTCTGTCTAGCCGCGCTGCGCGACGTCTTTGTAACTGACCGTGATTGTCCGGTCGCTGTTCATGTCGATGAAACATTGGACGATCGGAACATACGTGCCGCTGCCGCCGGGCGCTGGGTAGGTGGTGGCGACCGATCGATCGCAGCCGTCGATCGACGCGATGCCGTAGGTGTCGCCGCCGGGGCCGGGATTATCGGCGACGATACGCAGTGGGGTGACATCGAGGTCCGAGCGCTGGGCAAGCGCTCCAGCGCTGCAGTTCGTGAAGACCTGAGTGGTAGGCCCGTTGGGAATCGAGCCACAATCTATCCCGGGGTCCACGTACCCGCCTGCACCGCCTGAGGACACGATGCCGTCCGGTTGGTCGTTGGTGACCGAGAGCCTGTACACGGTCGGCGCGAAGTACGCCGTGAGCTGGTGTGCTGTCGTGGTGATCGGGACCGTGCAGGTGGTCGCCGCTGTCTGGCAGAGTCCCTCGCTCGACTTCCAGCGGTCGAAGTGATTGCCCCTGGTCGGCGTCGCTTTGAGCGTTGTTGTCGTTCCACAGGGCCGCGGACCGAAATTCCCTGCCGACACATAGTCATAACCGACCGATGCCACCTCGGGCTGCGAGCCGTCGCTCGAGGTCGCGCTCACTTCACCAGAGGCCCATTGGCTCCCGAAGAACTCGCCCTCGAGCAAGAGGTCGATCCCACCCCCGTGGTTGGGCCGGTCGCATGGTCCCGGCACGCTTGGAGTAGACGGCAGGCAGAGGTACTTCGCCGCCTCGCGTGCACGCCGACCGACAAGTCCCGGATACGTCTTGCGCTCCCTGCTGCCGATCGCATCGCGGATCAGACCGGCCACCGCCTCAGGCGGATCTCCGCTGTTGATCGCATCGACTATGCCCCAGCCGTAGAGCCCTCTACGCACCAGTTGGCCTTTGGCGTGTAATGCGCCGGATCGCCGATGCCGGCGTTGAAGACGAAGTCGACCAGCGCTGCGTATTCACAGTCGGTTTGCGGTAGGCGGACCGCACGATCGATGAGACGGATCGCCTTGGCCACATCGGACTGCAGCAAACGCGTCGCCTCTTCGTCGGTGATCGGTTCCCGCTTGGCCGCCGGCAGCTTGTCACAGGGCTTGTACGCGAGGAGGTGGCCGTGCCCGATCGTGCAGTTGCCGGTCTGATGGCCGTGCTTGGTCGGGCCATCTGAATAGGCATTCCAGCGCTTCGCGTAGGTGCCATCCGCCAAGCGAGTCCGCCGGAAGTATCGAAAGCCGCCCTCTTCTTGAGCGATCCAACGTAAGCCCGCCGCATCCACGCCTCGGACAGGTGTGCCCGCCGAACTCGCACGAGTCCAGACAGTAAGTCCAAGCCCGACCGCTGCTACCGCCGCTAGCGCCAGCGCGAACGTCCGCGTGGTGACGAAACCTGAGTCTGGCGGCGTTGGGCCAAGCATCATGTGTACGGCAGCACGACCGGTCAGATGACCCAAGGCCGCCAAGCCGAGCCATTTATACAGCAGCGCGCAAGCGGGCCATAGGGATATTCGCACGACCGCTAACCCTGGCCAACCGCCGTCCCATGGTCTCCGGGCACACTTCCGAGACCGACGAGCCGGCTTGGTCCGCTCTCGCCGTCGCCTGGATCCACGCTTCCCACCCCTGCGGCTAGCCGCAGGCGGCAATCTCGCATCTGGCGAGACGCGGGTCGGCGGGCAAGTCGGTCGCAGCGTCCGGGCTCGTTCCGAAGCTGCCGTTATCTCGAGCGGGACTGGCAGAGTGGCCTACTTTTGGACCGGCCTTGGAAGCGTCGTCTCGGCGGCGCATTCCGCCTAGCGGTTGCGTCGCCGTTGAAGCAGCGAGCTCATGCGATCCATCCAGGACGTCCCGTCGCGCTCTTGCAAGCGCCTCGCGGCCCCCGCGGCGGTTAGACCGGTCACTAGATGTGAACCCGCGTGAACTGACGGTCTGAATGGAGCGTACCGTCGGGCGTGCCCGGCGGAATGGCAACAAAGCGCAAAGCTCGATTACTCGCGTCCCTCGACGGAATGCCCGCCAGAAGGCCGGGGGTGCGAACCCGCTCCGCGCGGTAAGGAAGACCCAAACCAGAAAGGCGTTCCAAGCGCTACGGCGTCTCGCGGATTGCGGGCACCGCCGCCGGACATCGGCCCAGCTTCGGGCCAGCCGACCGGCCCTGGATAGGATCCTGGGCGTGAGCGTCGTGAAGATCAACGCGATCACCGTCCCGCGCGAGCGCTTCGCCGAGTTCGAGCAAAGGTTTGCGGCGCGGGCCGGCAAGGTCGAGGACGCGACCGGCTTTGAGGGGTTCGAGCTGCTGCGACCCAACGACGATCGGGAGGTCTGCCTCGTGCTCACGCGCTGGCGATCGGAGGACGACTTCCAGGCGTGGCTGGCCAGCCGGGACTTCGCCGCCGGTCACGCGCAACACCGCCAGAGCGGCCCGGTCGGAACCGCAAGTCAACTCTGGTCGTTCGACGTCCTAGAACGCAAGGCCGGCGGCTCCACCGACTCACCCGCGGCGTGACCCCGGCCACCGTCCGGGTCAACGGGATCAACCTCGAAGTCGCCGAGTACGGGCCGGCGGACGGACCGGTTGTGGTGCTGCTTCACGGCTTCCCGGAGCTCGGGTACTCGTGGCGTCACCAGACCGAGCCGCTCGCGAGCGCCGGATATCGGCTGCTCGTGCCCGACCTCCGGGGCTTCGGAGGCTCTGACGCGCCAGCGGAGATCGAGGCTTACGCGATCGACGTGCTGGCCGGCGACGTGCTCGGGCTGCTCGACCACGCCCGCGCTGAGAGCGGCACGCTGATCGGACACGACTGGGGCGCCGACGTGGCGTGGAAGACCGCCTGGCTTCACCCTGAGCGGATCCGCGCAGTCGCCGGGCTATCGGTCCCGTTCGCTCCGCGCGCCCCCGCACCGCCGCTAGAGCTGATGCGTGCGAACCTGGGCGATGACTTCTACATGGCGTGGTTCCAGGAGCCCGGAGTCGCCGAAGTGGCGCTCGAGCGCGATGTGCGGCGGACCCTCACCACCTCGCGAGTCTGGAACGCGGCATGGGCCGAGGAGGACGAGGACCCCGGGATGCCGCCGTTCCTCACCGAGGACGAGCTGGCGGTCTACGTCGACACCTACACCCGTACCGGCTTTCGCGGCGGGCTCAACTATTACCGCAACATCGATCGCAACTGGGAGCGGACGGCGGCGATCGCTGACCGCCGGATCACACAGCCGGCCCTGTTTCTCACCGGTGAGCGCGATCCGGTGCGCCGGTTCATGCCAGCCGCGATAATGGACGGCTGGGTCACCGATCTGCGGGTCGACGAGGTCGTCCTCGGCGCCGGGCACTGGCTCCAGCAGCATGCGCCGGCCGAGGTCAACGCGCATCTCCTGCGATGGCTCGCCGACGTCATCCAGTAGCCGTCACGCGGTCGCGGTGCTGGGGAGCCAGCTGAAGCGACACGCCGCGACCGCCGCCGCGGCGACCGCCTATCCTCACCGCCGCCCAGGTCGCCGGCGCCACGCAGTCTCGACTGCTCCTGCCCGTGACGACTGCAGGCATCTCCCTCGCTGGGGCGCCGCAGAGTTCGACGAGCGGAATCTGCGACGGGGCGACGCAGCGACAACAATATCGACGACGCCGGCCGCTCGGACATGCGCTCCGGCCTAGTCACACGAGGCTGCGGCGGTGGCTGTTCGAGTGTTAGCCGAGTCGCGGTTACAGCGCCGTTACGTCGTTGCAGCTGTCCGCCACGAACCGCGCGGAGATCTGCGTCAGTCGAAAAGACGTCTCGAGCAACCCGTACCGCAGTGCCGCTTCGATCGCCAGGCAGAACGGCATCGCTGGTGGCTTGATGCGTTGGTCTGTGCCCCCGCGCCAGGCCGCGGCTCGCCTGACGCTCCGATGCAGGAACCGCGCTGTTCGATCATCGTTCCCCGCGGACGCCGGGTGATGAGCCCGGCGCACGTGGCGAGGCGACGTCGAGTGACGGCTGGCCTCGCGGCACGTAGTGTGTCCACGATGCGTTTGAAGTTCGCGCCCGCGCTCTGCTGCGTGCTCGCCGTCGGCTGCGAGTCGGCTGCCGCGAGCGACCATTACGCGAACGGGCGGGCGTCGCGCGACGAGAGAATACTCGTGCTCTCAGCGACCTACGGCAAAGTCCGGTCGGCTGGTGCAAAAAGCGGGGCTCCCGGCATCGATGTGGTCAGGGTGAGAGCCGGATCGTGGTCCTGAGCAG
>OCTA010006070.1_pt1 | contig 10366 bp, 6 predicted proteins | sample 1538991 | NCBI WGS metagenome assembly OCTA01 (sample SAMEA3539302, study PRJEB22396) | soil metagenome | biome: tundra; feature: field; material: soil | place: USA | collected 2010-05 | depth 0.15 m | reverse complement strand
TCCCCTGCTCGACCCGGGCCACTACCGGATCGAGGTGACCCAGAGCGGATTCGCACCGAGCAAGCTGGAAGGCATCGTCGCCCAGATCACGGAGACTTCGGTCATCGACGTTGGCCTCAAGGTGGCCGGTTCGCCGACCACGGTTTCAGTTACGGGCGAATCGCCGCTGGTGCAGACGGAAAGCTCCGCCAAGGGTACCGTCATCGATGAGACTCAGGTGCGCGATTTGCCGCTGCCGACCCGAAACTTCCAGCAATTGCTCGCCCTGACTACGGGAACCTCGGGCCCCATTCAGAACTCCTCCGAACTGGGGCGCGGCGATGTCCCCTTATACGTCAACGGGCAGCGTTCCCTTTCCAACAGCGTGGTCATCAACGGCGTCGATGCGAACTCCATCGGCACGGGATCGACACCAAATCTCGCCGTCCCTTCCATTGATTCGCTCCAGGAATTCATCGTGCAGACCAGCATGTACGATGCTTCGCAGGGCCGCAATGCAGGTGGTATCGTGGCTGCAGTCACCAAGGCCGGTACCAACAAACTTCATGGCGATCTCTTCTGGTTCTTTCGCAATACCGCTCTGGATGCCAACAATTTCTTCCTGAACGCAATTGGCACGCCCCGGCCCACCTATGACCGCAACCAGTTTGGCGGTGTGCTGGGCGGTCCGGTGGTCAAGGATCGCGCGTGGTTTTTTATCTCCTATCAGGGCACCCGCGAAACCAATGGCACGTCGCTGACTAATTCGCTCTCCACCGTATTTTTGCCGGCCTTTTTGGGATCGCAGCGCGATCTCACATCTCTGGAGAACCTCTCGGCATGTTATGGCCTGCCATTCATCGATCCTACGGCCTTATTGGCGCTCCAGGCCAAGCTTCCGAACGGGCAGTACATGATTCCTTCAATCCCCGGCGTCACGACCGGGGCTTGCCCAGGGGGATCGTCGTTCAACCCTGTCCTGCAGACCATTCCCTCCAACTCAACCTACAAAGAAGACCAGTTCAATTCCAATCTGGATGTCAAACTGAGTAATGCGAACCGGTTCTTTGGCAAGTTTTTCTATGCAGACAACCGCACCAATCAAGCGCTCTACGATACATTCGGAGATGGCAGCCCGCTGCAGGCGCCCGGATGGCCAACCGAGGAAGACGTTACCCAGCGACTGCTTTCGGTTGGCGTATCTTCAGTGATCTCCAGTCATTTGCTGAATGAAGTACGGTTCGGCTGGAGTACGATTTACGGCCCCGGCAAACCAGCTCAGCCCATCAGTGCCGCGCAATTAGGCATTTCATCGCCATTGGGGAGCTTGTTTCCCGGGATGCCGACAATGTCTTTCACGAACATGTTCACACTTGGGCCGTCTCCGCTGGCCATCAACTACGCATCGACCAATACCTACAGCATCGGCGATATGATGACGTTGACAGCGGGCCGGCACACTATCAAGTTTGGCGGTGAATACAAGAGGCAGGCGCTTGACGCTCCCTATTTCGATGTATTCCCCAACGGCGAAATCTTCTACCTGGGCTTTACGGGCAACGTCTTCGAAGATTTTCTAGCCGGACTTTCCAGCTTGTCGGTGATTGGCTCTGGCACCAACAGCCTGCACAACCGCGCCAACGACTTCTCGGCCTTCTTCCAGGATGATTGGAAGATCGCCCGCCGTCTTACTTTGAACCTGGGACTGCGCTATGACTACTTCGGTCCCACAACCGAGACCCAGGGCCATTTTGTCGGCTTCGATCCATCGAAGGCCGTCACCAGTCCCCTGCTGATACCGGGGTTCGGCCTCGACTGCCCGGGTACGCCGAGCACCTGCGGTTCGGTCGTGACCGGCGGCTTCGTACAGGCTGGCAATGGAAACTTGCCGGGATTCCCCAAAGTCGGCAATGGCCTGGTGAATCCCAACTATAAGAACTTCGGGCCGAGGATCGGCTTCTCTTACCAGATGACGGACCGCGGTAATGCTGTCCTGCGCGGTGGTTACGGAATTTTCTTTGACCGGCCGAACATGCGGCTGTTCAACAGCCAATTGTTCAACATGCCATACGAAATGCTGGCCACGGCGCTGACCACTCCGAACGAAAATCCATTTGTGCAGGTTCCACTACCCAGCGCCTTCCCACTCAATCTCAGCGACGCCAGCATCTTCCCGTTTGGAGGGTATCCGGCCTTCCTGCCGGTAACGTTGTATGGTACGGCTAGCCCGATTGAGACTCCCGTCCCGGCCACCGGGCTCTACCCGGACCTGAAGGATTGGAGCATCCCATACGTGCAGACCTTCAATCTGGGCGTGCAAACGAGCTTTGCCAATAACTGGATGCTGGACTTGGGATATGTCGGTTCGGAAGGACGCAAGTTCCCCCGATTGTTCTCGTTCAATCAAGCCGTCACCCCGGCATTCGGTGGACTGTACGCGACAGGAAGTCTGGGCGGCCCTTTCTTCCCCGGCTTTGCCAATCTGACGGCCCCCGGGTTGGGCAGCTTCCTGATGGAGAGCAACTCCAACTCCAATTACAACTCTCTCCAGGCAACCCTCACGAAGCGCTTCTCCAAAGGCCTGCAAATGCTGCTCAGCTACACTTGGTCCCATTCTCTGGACGATTACTCGGGAGGTGCCGTAAGTGACATCACGCTGCTCCCGGGCGACATGGTCAACGAACGGCACAATTATGGCTCCTCGGATTTCGACCGGCGGCATCGCTTCGTCGCGAGCTACCTGTATGAGTTGCCGAACGTTTATCACGGCAGCTCGGCTTTTGGGAAAACAGCCCTGAACTCGTGGAGTGTGTCAGGCATCGTGACCCTGCAATCCGGTACTCCGTTCTCGATCTACGGCCAGGATTCCGCGTTTCAGGCAACCACCGCCGACCTGGCACCAGGCCGGACGTTGGCGTCCGCAATCAAGAACGGAAACGTGGCCGACCGCTTGGACGCCTATTTCGACAAGACCGCTTTCGTTCCACCCTCGGCGTTCGGCGACTTCGGACAGTTAGGAAGGAACCTTATAGCGGGACCGAAACAGATCAACACGGACCTCTCCATCATGAAGAACATCCCGGTCACGGAGAGACAACGGGTGGAGTTCCGGGCTGAGTTCTTCAACCTGTTCAATAACGTGAATTTCGCCAACCCTGTCAACGTAGCTTCTTCGGCCAACTTTGGGCAGATTGCGTCAACCACCACTGGGCCTCGAGTGATTCAGTTTGCGCTGAAGTACGAGTTTTAGGAGGCGCATGAAAGACACAGGTCTGCGCGGTAAGGTCGTCATTGTAACCGGCGCCGCGGCGGGAATCGGCCTCGCCACGGCCCGGTGCTTTGCCAGCGAAGGCTGCCGGGTGGCGGCATGGGATGTCAACGATGCCGGGCAGGAAGAGTTGCTCCGAGCCCTGTCCTCGCTCGGAGGAGAAGCGCTCTTCCAAAAAGTCAGCGTCGTAAATGCCGCCGACGTCGAGTCCGCCGTCGAAGATGTTGTTGGACGGTGGGGCGCCGTCGATGTGCTCATCAATAACGCCGGCATCACGCGCGACTCGCAGTTCGTCAAGTGGAAGGAGGGCGCCGTTGCCGGTACGATGACCGATGATGCATTCGATTCAGTCATCTCCGTCAACCTCAAAGGTGTTTTCCTTTGCTCACGGGCGGTCGTGCCGCACATGATTCGCAAAGGCGCCGGCGTGATCCTCAACGCCTCTTCCGTGGTCGGCTTGTATGGAAATTTCGGTCAGACAAATTACGCCGCCACCAAGGCAGGAGTCATCGCCTTTGCCCGAACCTGGTCGCGTGAACTGGCAAAATACAATATCCGCGTGAACGCCGTCGCTCCCGGTTTCATCGCCACCGAGATGGTGCAAAAGATGCCGGAAAAAATCGTCCAGAACATGGTTTCGCACACGCCTCTCGGTCGTATGGGAAAGCCTGAGGACGTTGCCGAGGCATATGTTTGGTTGGCCTCGGATGCGGCCTCGTTTATCACTGGGACGGTGCTCTCCGTCGATGGCGGATTAGTACTGGGGACTTGATCCGACAGCAATTCCAGAGGGACTCATTCATGACGCGTTATGCAACCATCGTCGCCACCGGCAGGTATGTACCTGAGATAGAAGTGACCAATGACATGCTGCGCGAGCGTTTCAAACATATCCCGGACTTCGTGGACAAAATGGAGGCGAGCAGCGGCATCAAGACGCGCTGGCACGCGCCCGAAAATTGGGCTACCAGCGATGTCGCTCTGCCCGCTGCGAAGCTCGCGCTGGAACGCGCCAGGAAGAAGCCCGAAGACGTCGATCTGATCATCCTCGGCACCGATTCACCGGACTACATCACGCCCGCTACCTCGGTGGTACTGCAATATAAGCTGGGCGCAAAAAATGCGGGAACGTTCGATGTCGGTTGTGCCTGTGCTTCGTTTCCCACAGCTCTTTCCGCGGCTGCGGGAATCATCGCCGCCAACCCGGGCATCAAGACGGTGCTCGTCATCGGCGTGTATCTCATGCACAAACTCACTGCGGTCACCGATCCCATGGTCTTCTTCTATGGTGATGGCGCGGGCGCCGCGGTCCTCGAGCCTGCATCGGCGCCCGGCTTTATCACTTCGGCCTTTCGCGCCGACGGTTCCTATCACGACTACTGGGGAATATACTCCGGCGGCACCTTCGAACCGGCGAGCGAAGATTCGGTTAAGGCGGGGCGCACCGCGTGCACGATCAAGAACCGCTATCCTCCGGAGTTGAACGAGGAGACTTGGCCGATCGTCGTGCAGAGACTGGCGAAGGACGGCGGTTTTGAACTCCGCGACGTCGACTGCTTCATCTTTACTCAAGTGCGCAAACCCACGATTGATCGCGTGATGGAGCGCCTCGGTGTGCCGGCGGAGCGCGCGCATACCATCATGGAACTGTATGGTTACACCGGCTCCGCCTGTGTCGGCATGGCGCTTGACCACGCGATTGAGCAGGGTAAGCTGAAGTCCGGTAACCTGGTCGTGATGGTGGGCTCCGGGGTCGGATACAACCAGGCGGGTTGCGCGTTTCGTATGCCGTAGCGCCGTTCAGACTCGACTCACAACCGAGAGGAGCGGGATGGGCAAAATTGTACTACTACTGGTTTTCGCGGCACTAATTGGTCTTGTTGTCTTCTCCGTCCTCTTCTATTTGCGACCCATCGCTACCACTGTTTGGTTGCGGAGAAACGCGCTTCGCCGAGCCGGCCTTCGGAAAACAAAGTTCACAACCGCAGTTGGAAAACAGGTCGTGTGGCATGGCGGTGCCGGGCCCCTGCTGGTATTACTGCATGGCGCAGGCGATCAAGCCGGAACATGGTGGAGAGTGGCGCCCGAACTGATGCGTCACTTTCAGCTGGTGATTCCCGACCTGGCAGGCCATGGCGAGAGCGAACCAGTTGCGGGTGTGCTGAGCCTGGGAACGCTGCTCACCGCGCTGGAGCAGGTGCTCAATGCGACGCCATGGCGGGACGCTCCAATGGTGGTCGCTGGTAATTCACTCGGGGCCTGGATGGCGATGCTCTATACCCGGAAATACCCGCAGCGGGTTATGCGCGCTATCCTCATCGATGGCGGCCCCATCAAGAACTCATCGGAGATTGGCCTGATGCCAAAAGACCGCGAAGAGGCTCGGCGCACGCTCGATACTGTGCTCGATCCTTCCTCGCCTCGCCGGCCGAATTTCGTTCTGGATGATCTGGTCCGCCTTTCGAACACAGGTCCGATTTCGCGCCTGCTAGCTGTCGGCAAAGAAGATATATCGAAATACCTACTTGAGGACAAACTGGGAAATTTTCAACTCCCCGTCGATCTCATCTGGGGAGCTTCCGATCGTCTTGTCCCGATGGACTACGCGAAGAAGCTGCAATCGCAGCTTGCCCATTGCACGCTTACAGTCATTGAGCATTGCGGCCATGCGCCTCAGTTCGAACGTCCCCGGGAATTGGCACGAGTTTTGTTACAAATTCTCAAATCAACTTCGTTCCCCGCTTCCACTGCAGCACAATCCGTCTCCAGGCAGCCGGGAGAGAATTTGTGATCACCGGCGATATTCTCGGAGAGCGCGCCCGTCTTAGCCCCGACGCGGTTGCATTGATCCACGTTCCCACGCGCCGCCAGTTCACTTATGCGGAACTGGATCGACGAGCGCTGCAGTGCGCGCGCGTCTGGACAGATCTCTGCTCTTTGCTCCCCCGAGATCGCGTCTGCATCCTTTCCGAGAACCGGACCGAGTACGTCGATGCCTTTTGGGCGGCGGGCAAATCCGGGATCATCCTCGTCCCTCTCGGGACACGCAGCACGGCTCGCGAGCTGCAACAGATACTCGCGGACTGCGGACCTCGCTGCCTCATGTACTCCGCACGGTACGAGAAACTCGCGAAAGAACTCCAACAACTCGTGCCCTTCGAGCACTCCATCAGCCTGGATGCCGAGGACAGCGCTCCGAAGGCACTGAGCTATGCCGAAGCTATAGGTCGGGTTCTTCCAGATCCGCTCCCAACGAGGGTTCAACCCGAGGATGTCTTCTGCCTGCTCTATACCAGCGGTACTACCGGACAGCCAAAGGGCGTGATGATTCCACACCGGCAGATTGCGTGGAACGCCTACAACACGGTTGTCTCCTGGCAATTGCGGCAGAGTGACAGGGTTCAGGTTTACACGCCCATGTATCACGCCGGCGGCCTCACGGTATTCATGACCCCGCTGTTCGCCATCGGGGGCAGCATCGTTGTGCACGACGGTTTCAACGCCGCTGAAATTCTGCAAACGCTCCGAGACTACGAGTGCACCATCCTTTTCGGCGTGCCGACGATCTTCAAAATGCTCATCGATTCCCCGGAGTTCGCGGCCGTCGATCTCAGCCATGTGCGCTGGTGTGCCAGCGGAGGTGCTCCTCTTCCCCTACAACTTCTCCGCGCCTATCAGGATCGTGGCGTGATTTTTCGCCAAGGCTACGGGCTAACCGAGGTTGGCGTGAACTGCTTTGCCATGAGCGACGAGGACTCCGGGCGCAGAGCTGGCTCCATTGGTAAGCCGATGATGTTCACGGAGGCAAAGCTTGTGGATGCACAGGGTAGTCAGGTCGCAACGAATGAGGTCGGCGAGCTGTGCCTGCGCGGGCCACATGTTTGCCGTGGCTATTGGAACAATCCAGCCGCCACCGCCCAGGTGCTCGATCCCGAAGGGTGGTTCCACACCGGAGACCTGGCACGATGCGATGAAGATGGGTTTTTCTACATTGCAGGCCGCTCCAAAGACATGATCATCAGCGGCGGCGTCAACATCTATCCGTCGGAGATCGAAAAAGAATTACTTGATCATCCAGCCATTGCCGAGGTCTCCGTCATGGGGACGGCCGACGAGAAGTGGGGCGAGGTTCCAGTCGCCTTCGTTGCGCTGAAATCAGGCGCGAGCGCCAGCGACGTCGATCTGATCGAGTTCCTTCGTCCCCGAATCAATAAGATCAAACTGCCCCGGCAGGTCGTCTTCACAGAAGCATTACCCCGCAACGCCTATGGTAAGGTCCTGAAACTCGAACTCCAGGAACGATTGAAGAACGACCGATTACGAAATCTCAAGCCCAGTGCGAACGGTGGAAACGATACGGTCACGCCCGAGCGCACGTCATCTTAAATGCAAGTCATCCATAGAGGTGTTTTATGAAACGCATTTACATCGCCGCCTACCATCAATCCAAGTTTGGAAAACTCATGGCCATGTCGGTGCCCGAGATCATCCAGAACGCGGTCAACGGAGCCTGCAGCGAAATCGGCGTCGAGCCCGCCGTGCTGGATGTCGGTTCGATTGGCGCCACCTGCAACATTTCCCTTAACGAACAGGGGCTGCTCGCGGGCCTGATGGCAATGCTGCCGGGCTTGGCCGGCAAGCCCATTGAATCCGTGGAGAACGCCTGCGCCTCCGGCGGGCAGGCCGTACTCTCCGTCATCCAGAAACTCCAGGTGGGATGGGGAGACGTCGGCATCGCCGTCGGCTACGAGAAGATGCGCGATGCCGAAGGCAAAATGGACGGCAAGCTCATCGGCAAGGCTCTAGGGTACTTTTCCCATCCCGATGAGCGCGCAGGCAAAGTATTCATCTTCCCTCACCTGTTCGCCGAGATTATGGAGTGCTACCTGAAGGTGCATCGGGTCCGGGAGGAGGATCTGGCGCAGATCGCGGTCGCCGAGTACGCCAATGGCCGCCTCAATCCCTACGCCCAGATGCGCAATGTGCAGATCACCCTGGAGCAGGCGATGAAGCTCGAAGGCATCAATCGCTATATCGCCGAGGGCCTGCCCCTGAAAACTTATGACTGCTCCCAGATCACCGATGGCTACGCCAGCCTCATCCTGGCTACTGACGAGGGATTGCAGAAGCTCGGGGTGGCCAAAGCTGACTGCGTGGAGATCGCCGGCTATGCGCAGGCCACCGATCCCCTGAAAAAAGCTGCACGGGATGTCCTGCGGCCCGAGGGTGCCTACCGCGCAATGAACAAGGCCTATGACATGGCCGGTGTTAAGCCCGGAGATGTGGGCGTGGCAGAAGTCCACGACTGCTTCACGGTGATGGGCGCTATCGGCACAGAAGTGTTGGGCAAGGCCGCCGTCGGCCAAGGCGCGCGGTACTGGTGCGAAGGCAAAGCTGGGGTGGACGGCGAGTGCGCCATCAACACGTCCGGCGGACTTATTGCCAAAGGCCATCCCATCGGTGCCACCGGTATCGCAATGTTGGGGTGGTGCGCGTGGCAAATCCGAGGCCAGGCTCCGGCTGGACTGCAAGTGAAGAATCCGCGTCTGGCAGCAACGTTCAACATCGGGGGGCCAATATGCGCCTCCGTTTGTACGGTGCTGAGGCCCGCGACGTAAGCGTTGGGCGGGAAAAACAACGGGAAAGAAGGTGCGTTAAGTGCTCTAGGGCTGTCCCTCGTCATTTATTCAAAACGCGCCAAAACAGGGGCCCCGATTCGAAAATATTCCCCGCGAGAAATAGCTTGCTGCGCCACCGCGACGCTGAAATACGGACAGAGGTCGGGCTACCGACGATACGAATTAGCACCGGTCCCTATACAAATCTGGAACTTGGTGTTCGCACAAAAGTGATTCAGGCAACCCGGTGATAGCGGTGGTGCAGCCCACCAAGCGTTCCTGAGAGATCACCCGAACTTGCGCGGCGGAACGCACCCTGCCAGCCGGCGTTTGCTTACTGAGTCCAAGATGCGTTCGATCATCATGGTAATAGGAAACGTAGTCGGAGAGCAGTCGTTTCAGATGGCGCTCATTCAGCGCAATCACGTGGTCGAGCAATTCGCGGCGGCAACTACCGACCCAGCGCTCAGCCACGCCGTTCTGCCAGGGGCATCCAACCGAGGTTCGCACCCGGGGTTATCTTCGACGCGCGAATAGCTGCTGGGCACCTCGAACCCACACTTTGCGTCATGATCCAATAACAGGAAGTTAGGAACTGCGTCGTAAGGGAAAGCCTCTCGGAGCTGCTGAACAATCCAACGGCTGGTCGGATGCCGCGTGACGTTGAAATGCACAATGTCCCGCCGGTCGTGGTTGATGATGAAAAAGCAGTAGAGCACGTTGAAAGTAAGCGTCGGGACGGTGAAAAAATCCATCGCCGCAATAGCTTCACGGTGATTGTGTAGAAAGGCCAGCCAGCGTCTACCCGGTTCTGGATGCCTAGGTGCTCGTTTCATCCAGCGGGAGACGGTAGTCTCTGATACATCAAAGCCGAGCATGAGGAGTTCGCCGTGAAGGTGAGGGGCTCCCCAGGTCGGATTCTCGGCGACCATCTGGAAGATCAACTCACGGATCTGTTTGGTGATCTTCGGCCGCCACCAACCCGGTTTCGACCCTTGCACAAAATAGCCCAGTACGATTGAACCCCGCCCGGTGCCGCCGAGCCACCGTTTCCGGCAGAACTAGGAGGAGCGTTTCTTCCCAACGAGACCAGAAGCGTCGTGCCACAACCCAGAAGATTTTGTCCAGCGGGTTCAGTCTTGGCTTTGTGTGCTTGCGTTTCAGGACGATGAGTTGTTGGCGGAGTGCGAGGTTCTCTAGTATCAGGCCGCGGCGACTGCGAACGGTGCGAACGATGACTCCAAACCAGAGCCGAAACAGGTCAAACATAGCAGCAATCTTATAGCAGCTCGGCTTGTTGCCTACATTCCGAAATTGTTGATTTGAAGGGCGGACAGAATTGTGACGAGAGACAGTCGCAGCACATCTTCCGCAAGCAGGGATTCGTCGCACGCGTGCAGCGGTCTTACGAGGCTCATCGCTTCAAAGGACGGCAGTTTTTTGCGTCGATCGCTGAGCACGGAGGCCCGATACTGATGGATAAATTGCTGGCCGCGTGATG
>OCTA010006069.1_pt1 | contig 10367 bp, 10 predicted proteins | sample 1538991 | NCBI WGS metagenome assembly OCTA01 (sample SAMEA3539302, study PRJEB22396) | soil metagenome | biome: tundra; feature: field; material: soil | place: USA | collected 2010-05 | depth 0.15 m | reverse complement strand
CGAGATTGGTCAGTGACTGGAGTTCAGACGTGTGCTCTTCCGATCTGCCGCATAGGCGGGGCGCTTGAGGGGAAGGTTTCTCTTGCGCCAATTCCTTGCAATCAGAGCCTTTCGCCAGTCTCACTGTCGGTTTTCTGGAATATGGCTATCGCCGCCGGATCCCCGCACAAAAAGGCAGCATATGACTTTCTGCGTTTCCTTTCACTGCAGGAGATAGATCGCGAGGTCGTGCGACACGGCGTGGTTGGAGTAAGACTGTCTACCTGGAACGATTCCGAAATCAGGCGCACAGTCCCCGCCTTCACGCGGATCGAGGCCATCTCACTCGGAGCGCGACGATTACCGCGCAGTCCCCATATGGCAGAGTTTGCCGAGATCGTCGACAGGATCGTGGTGGATGCGCTCCGAACCGAAGAACCATCCGACTCCATTCTGAAAAGAGCCCAGCGAAATGCGGTGAAAAAGAACATTCGCTTTCAATAACATTCCTAAGGCGAACGAATATCTCCACCGATGGGCCCTGCTTCATTGCGCTTTCTGCCAAATGCCGTAGGCTCTGGCAGCAAACTGCTGAATGGTAGCACGAATGGTAAACTCTGCGGCGGTCGGGTCTCCCTCTCGGATGAACTCGATCATGCGTTTGTGGCGCCCCAGATCTGACTCCCAAGCCTGGGCCGTCTGATGCACTTGAACAGCTCGCATTGATATGAATGCAAACAGAGGCACCAGCAGGGTACGGACTTCTGATTGCAGGAAGCGATTTCCGCCTAGTTCGCTAAGACACAAATGGAAGCGGAGGTCGGCGTCAATGAGTTGACGTATTTTGTCTGCTTTCGCGGCTCTGCGCATCTCCTTCAGAGCCTCATCGAGCGGTGTGAGGTCCACCTTGCTCTGTGCGGCCAGGCGCGCCGCAAGCCCTTCGAGGGCCCCGCGTAATTCGTAAATCTGTGCGATATCGCCCTCGCTGTAGCAGGTCACGCGCGCGCTGCGTCCTGATGCTTTGGTAACGAACCCCTCAGCAATTAGAAGATTGATCGCCTCGCGAACGGAGGTCTGCGCCACCCCAAAGCGTCGCGCCCAGCCACCTTCAATAATCCGCTGGCCTGGTGCGAGTCGCCCATGAATGATCTCCTCGCGCAGTCTCTCGGCAAGAGTCTGCTTGATCAGGAGCGACGATTCCTTACGATTGGTTTTTTGAACAAGAACCATTGGCACTCGATAGAACCCAGCAGTGTCAGGTATATCGCGATCCACCCTTCCCGCGAAAGCATCTTGTGTTTAGCGCGTAGAGAGTGCCGTCACTACAGTGGCAACGATTAGCACGAAGACGCCACAACCTAGTATCCCAACGCAGAGGCGTGAAGCGCGCTTCCACTCCCCAGTCATGAGGCCGGCGCCATTGGCAGTGAGGACGATGGTGATTTCATAAATTGCCCACCCTGCCGAATCTCCGAGTCGACCGAGATAGCGCGTGGCCACCCCATATACGGCGACCGCACCAAACCAGAGCAGCCCCATCAGCACACTGAGAAACGCATCCAACCATCCCTGGGACAGCAATTTCCACCGGCGATTCTTCGAAAGCAGCCACGCAGCATAGCCGAGATTGGGAATGAGGCCGCCAGCAAGAGCGATCGGCCAGACTGCGAACGCTGCCTGCGAACCATCCGCGCCCCCTGCCACAGCCGCCCGGGCGATCGGTTCTCCAAAAGCCAACGAAAGATTGAGCATGGCCGACAACACTCCTGAGAGCACCGCGATGCCAATCCCGACGATATAGTTTCCGTCAGAGCTGCGTAAACTGTGCCGCATATCCTCGGTGACGACGGTGTTCCGATCTCGTAGCTTACCTGCTATTCCAGAAAGAACGACTCCAACAACTGTAAGCCCGCATCCCGCCATCAGGATGGCCGAATTCCGGCTGTACATTTCGGCTGAATGCTGTGTGACGAGAGGAATCATTGTTCCGAAAACAGTGCCGAGACCAATGATGATAGTGAAGGCGAGAGACATTCCCAGGCGTACCACGGCTATGCCAAACAGGACCTGCGCGATGCCCCATCCGAAGCCAAACGAGAGAGAAGGAACCCAGGCTTCAGGAGGCAGTGAGAAGTAGAGACGCGGCCAGTTTGGGATGCTGAACGCGGCAATCATATCGGGCATCAGGACAAGCGATACGATGCTGAATGCCAGCCAGGTGCCTTCCCACGGCCAGCGCCGAACGCGCTTCAGCGGCAGCATGCAATTGCCTGCAAGCACGCCCCCTACCAGCGCCAGAAGTATGCCGATGGCGCTTCCGTTCATAAGAGGTCCGAGCTACTACCAGGTTCCTGAGGTGTGCGATATCGGCCGCCTGTTAGCTGGGCCGGATGGACAAAGTATTGGCTGAGGTGCGGGATGTGTTCGAGAAAGATCTCCTTGTGCCCCATGGCGATGTGATTCACCAGCACGAGATGTTGATGAATCTGCCCCATATCTCCCACATGCGGAACGACCGGGACATTGAACTTGCGCGCCAGGAGGCTGACAGTCAAGAACTCGCTTACGCCGCCGAGGCGCGTGCAGTCGGGCTGGAGGAAGCCGACGCATCCCGCTTCAAGATAGTTCTTGAACACAACGCGATTGGGGACATGTTCTCCTAATGCCAGTGACAATGGAGCAATCTCCGCAGCAAGCTTGCGATGCGCCTCGACATCATCAGGGTGGGTGGGTTCTTCGATCCACAACGGCTTGGTGCTCGCAAGTTCCTTGCAAGCTACAATGGCCGCGGCCAGAGACCACTGCTGGTTCGCATCCAACATGATAGTGGCTTCGGTTCCCACTAAATGTCTGAGACTCTGGGCACGCCTTACATCCCGTTCCAACAATCCGCCAACCTTTAATTTGAAGGCTCCGAACCCCTGATCCAAGCTCCGTCTCACATTTTCTCGAATTTGTGCGTCATCGTAGCGATACCAGCCGACGCTGGTGTCGTAGCCCAGATATCCACGATCGAGCAAGCCCATGCGGCTCGCGCGACCGACCTGATGTTCGCGCAGGATGGTGATCGCTGTCTCGCGATCGAGCACGTCCTCAAGAAAGCTGAGGTCAAGCAGGTCAACGAATGCTTCTGGCGAAAGACCTAGCAACACTTTCCACAGCGGCTCGCGCCTCGATTTCGCCCATAGGTCAAAGCATGCGTTCGTAATCGAAGCGAGAGCGAGATGAACGACTCCTTTATGGGGACCGAGCCAGCGCAACTGCGGATCATCGGCCAATGTGCGAAAGGTCTCGCCGAACTTCGACATCAACGCTTCAAGTTCGAGCCCCACCAAAGGCTGCGCCAACAGCTTGATCGCACTGCAGACAAGATCATTCCCAGCGCCCATGGTAAGCACCAAGCCGCTCCCCTGCAGTCCGTTGTCGAGAGCAATCTGAGTGACCGCAAACGAGTATTGCGGTGCGGAGTGTACCGCATCCGAACCCTCACCAGGTTCGAGCTGAAATCGTGCGTCGCGGGTATCGACTTGCTTAATAAACATGGAATTCGTGAACCTGATGAAAAAATTCGAAATCGAACGAACTGATTATTACAAATAAGCGCTTTAATTACACTAAACAAACTTCTGAAATGTCGGGGATCATAAAACGCGAAAATCCCCCTTCCGTGGGCACTAAATAATTGCTTCGATGCATCTTGACATAGGTCTTTTGCCAATACTACTTTTTGCATATGAGCGCTCAAACAAAAACTCGTCGCGAATTCATGCAACTCGCCCTTGCCGCATCTTCGCTCCCGCTTTTCCCCCCGCTCGCTCTTGGATCGATGATCGAGGACGAACGAACGGCTTGGTATCGTGAAGCGAAGTTCGGAATGTTTATCCACTGGGGTCCGTATTCACTCGCCAGCGTCGAGGCTTCCTGGCCTATCATGCGCCCCAAGCCGGGGGAGATTAGTGAAGCCGATTATCGCGCGCTGCCGGGCCGCTTCAACCCCACCAATTTTGACCCCGATGCATGGATTGACCTAGCTCGCAGCACAGGGCAACAATACATGGTTTTTACGTCGAAGCACCATGACGGCTTCTGTATGTTCGATTCGTCCTACACCGACTACAAGGTGACGAAGACCCCTTACGGAAAGGATGTGGTGAAACAATTGTCGGACGCATGCGCCTCAAGAGACATGCGTCTTGGGCTCTATTATTCGCCGCCCGATTTGCATCACCCCGGCTTTCGCGACGTCTCAAAACTGGCCGCCACCAACTGGAATGGAGAGCCAGAGCGCCCTGAGTGGCCCATGTATCTCAACTACATGCAGTTGCAACTTTCTGAGTTATTAACCAAGTATGGCCCCATAGGGCTCATATGGTTCGACGGGTTATTCCACCAGGAGAAGTACGACGGCGAACGATTCATGAAATTGATCCACTCGCTGCAAGCGGGAACACTCGTGAATGACCGCATTGGCGTACCGGGCGACTATGTAACCCCGGAGCAGTTTATCCCGAAGGCGATCCCAATCAAGCAAGCCCATTTCGCGGGAACGGACCGAAACGTCGAGCAAGAATTGAAAGCTGGAGTACCCCGCCTGGAGGACTTCCAGTTGTGGGAGACTTGCATGACCATCAATAACACATGGGCTTATAACATGCACGACCACGAATACAAGTCTGCGCAAACGTTGATCCGAGGCTTGGTTGAAGTCGCCAGCCGCGGAGGAAACTTCCTGCTCAATGTCGGACCTCAGCCAAATGGACAAATCCAACCCGAGTTTCAAGATCGATTGCGCGCAATTGGAGACTGGATAGCCGTCAATGGCGAGTCGATCTACGGTACGACCTACGGGCCTGTGCAAGGCGTCAGCAGCATCCGCACCACAGCAAAACGCGAGAAAGTGTATGTCAGCGTGTTCGATTGGCCGACTGCACCATTAGAGATTCCCGGACTCAAGAAGAAGGTCTTGTCTGCACATCTCTTGGCAACTGGTCAGCCATTGAAGCTCAGACAATCTGAATCAGAACTTCAAATCGATTTGCCTGCGGAGGCGCCCGATGCGAACGCAAGTGTGATTGCACTTAGAACGCTGTAGTCAGCCCGACACCCGCGAGAGGCGAAGCTGCCGGATCATTTCCCTCCGACTCGCTTTGTCCCACATTCGATGTGCAGCCCGGCTCCATGAGTGGACTGCACATCGAACAAGTTTGAATAAGTTGTCAGAAGATGATTGTTGCGCCCATCTGCAGTTCCCGAGGGTTGCTGGCGGTGTTATTGACGGTGCCAAATGATGCGCCATCATTGATGTTTGCATCTGGCGTGCCAAGGATGACGTTGTTCAAAAGGTTGAAGCCCTCCGCTCTAAACTCCAGGCTCAGTGATTCATGAATCGGGAATTGTCGGAAGACCGACCCGTCCAGATCCCAATGGCCGGCGGACCGCAAGGAGTTTCTCCCTGCTGTGCCGTAAGTGTATAAGTCGGGGATCTTGTAAGCCGCTGCGCACGATCTCAGAAGGCGAGAGTATGGCCTTCAATGCGTTGGTTATGGATATGCATCCGTACGTGGCTGACGAGGTGTTTGCGACGGAGGAAGGCGTCTTCGGAAAACGGATTGTGGCGGGGGCCTTTGTATTCAGCCTTGGTCTCGGCCTCATGGCCCACAACTGCGTTCACACTTTCAGCTATGGATACGATAGGCTTCGCTTCATTAAGCCTGTTTTTATCGGGGACACGATTTACACCATACGGACCAATCTGGAAAAAGCACCAAAATATCCAGACATGGGAATCGTGCGCGTCTCATATGAAGTCTTCAAGCATCCGGGTGAACTTGTTCTTTACTGCGAGCATCTGCAGACTGCAAAGTATAAAGATGCGCGCGCCTTTGAGAGTGTAGTGAAACAATGAAAAAGCACTGCGGGCGGCTACAGGCGACCGGGGCATATTCAATTCCCGCCTTTGCAGCGACTCGATCGTTGAGTACTTGCCTTCGCCCGGAGAGATTTAAGGGACCCGCGCGCTAAAACATTCCGGTCGATCCGCACCAGACTGCCTCAACTCGCAACAGATTGCGCTTACGACATGTCCATTTCACCAGGACATGCAATAGAATTGCTGATCAACTCCGGCGTACGATACTGCAAGCAGGAGATTTCGCCAATTGGCCAGAAAAGTCATAGCGGAAACGGGCGCTCGATACACAACTCCGGCCCTCGAAAAAGGGCTCGACATCCTTGAATTGTTCGCCTTTACAACCGAAGAGCTAACCAAACGTGAGGTTGCGCGAAGGCTGGGGCGAACGGTTTCTGAAATATTCCGTATGTTGGTATGTCTGGAAGAGCGAGGCTACATAGCGCAGTCTGGCGGAGAAGATCGCCTTCGGTTAACGCTGAAGCTCTTCAAACTCGGCCAGGAACATCCTCCCGTGAAGCGGCTCACAGAAAAAGCGATTCCTGTTATGCACGTCCTTACGCAAAAGACTCATCAGTCGTGTCACATCGGCGTGTTGGACGGCGGCCAGGTAATCATCCTGGCGCAGGTGGACGCGCCTACCAGCACGGGCTTTTACGTCAAAGCAGGCTCCAGCGTCGACTTGATGGAGGCGGCGACAGGCCACGTGATCCTCGCCCATCAAAGACCGGAAATACGCGATCGGGCCATTCGCGAATGGCAACGTGACACGAAGAGAGATATTCCGTCCGATCTCGAAAAACACTTGGTGAAGATACGGCGCAGGGGCTTTGAAGAACGAGAAAGCTATCAGGTTGGTGGCGTGATGAACATCAGCTTTCCGATACTCGACGGCCAGGGTTTTGCTATCGCTGCCATCTCGATCCCGTTTCTGAAGAGGATCAAGGATCAAACTACTGTGGAAGACGCACGGGCTCATCTCAGGCAGGCAAGCCTGGACATCTCAAAAGAAATCGGGGGAGACTGACCTCGTTCCATGCGGCCCAAAAGACGCAGGGGAGTAGAAGAAATACAGACCGTATCTTTGCCGGCAAGCGGAATTGAGATGCCTTAGTCAACATGGAAGACCTCGTCCATTAAAGACCACCAGGCCCCGGTAGCCCGGTCCGGGAACGGCACTTGCATCGGTTCAGTTGTCTCCCACCATTTCTGCGTTGCGGGATCTGCCCCCATTTTCGCCATATCTGCTGAGAAATCAGTCCCTACATACTCGAAATAGGCGAACAACTGCGAATTGCGAAGGAAGATCGAGAAGTTCTCGATGTTGCATTCACGGATTGTCCGAAGCACATCCTGTGGAACTGCGGCGTGCACGCGCCTGTACGCAACTTCATTCTCGGGCTTCAGTCCAATGACCATCCCGTATCGCTTCATCGCTAGCTCCCGGTCTTGTCCGTGCTTGGATGGATTAAGCTGCGTTGTAATTGAGAAACGAAGTTCCTCTCCACCCGCAGCTTCACAGTTTATTCAAAGGAACATACGCTGCTCCGTTGTCACTCGAGCGGTAGAGCGCCTCGACGAGAGCCATGGTTTCGTATGCGTCTTCAAAGTGCGTCGGAAGGTTAGATGAAGACCCTTCCACATAGTACTGCAATGCGCCCATAGGCCCCATGAATCCATCCGAAAAGTTGTTTCCGCTGATCGGGATCTGGGTCCACGTCGAACTACTGGATGCCGCCCCGCGCCCCGCGTACTCAACGCTGTCGGGCTTTCCTTTGGGATAGTCCAGATTGACACCCATCGTCATACGCGCGGCTCCGCGCACACCCTCGAACTGAACGAAGCTCTGTTGGTGTGCCTCACCAAAATCATGGCTGTGATTGGTTGCGACAAACACTCTGATTGAGTCGCCATAGTCTAGGATCGCAATGGTCTTTGTTGCCGCCAGTCCTGGCGCATGAGGGCTCTTGACAGTCTTCGCCGACACGCTTCGCGGGGCGCCAAGCCATGAACGAATGAGGTCGAAGTAATGAATGCTGTGATAGAGGATTTCCAATCGCGGTGCGGTCGAGAGAAAGCTCCAGAGATGCCAGGGCGTGAATGTGCTTACCTGCACCTCGACATCGTGTATCTCACCAAGCAGGCCGGCATCCGCAAGAGCCCGGAAAGCAAGATTATTCGGCGAATAGCGCAGTGAGAAATTGACGGACGCAACCAGGTTCTTGTTACGGCAGATTTCGCGTATGACCGCAGCCTCGTCGAGGGTCTCCCCCATTGGCTTCTGCATGAGCACAGCAGCTCCATCCCGGAAGTGGGGAAGAATATGGACCAATTGCGAGGCCGGAACGGCTACGTCGAAAATGGCATCCGACGGCGCAAAACGCACTACCTCGGCGATGCTACGAAGAACACGTGGAATATCCTTCTCAGCGGCCAGGGTTTCAGCTCGTTCCACGATCGCGTCCATAATGCCGATCACTGGAAATCCAGCCTTTGCGTATGCCGGCAAATGAGCATCACGGACAATTCCGCCTGCACCAATAACGATGATGGGCCGAGGTTGCTTTGGACGCGGCAAGTGAATGGACTGCGTATTCGGAAGCATTTGAGTGTATAGATGTCCGAAGGCCATAACGCTGATGCTCCTTGCACCAACTTAGAGTGGCAGTTCATTCCCCAGTTTTCGTACTTACGTTCGAGATGCGCCTTGTGAGAGCGGAAGGTGTCACAGGCTGCCTCGGAGGAGCTGAGTCAGCCTGCGTACGTTATGAGGTCTTTAGTACCAGTACCGTCGCAATTGCATCGGGCTTGTGTTCAGGCAGGGCAATATCCACACTGTCGCCATTCTGCGATACCTTCAATGGCGTTTTGGCTTCATCGGCCAGCAGATATGCGCCTGTCACTTTGCGCGGCATCTCATCCAGATGGAAGGCCGAAGCGGGCCATTCAAACAAATGGATGTACACTTCCGTATCCTTGGTTGTCGACCTCCAACTCCAACTCGGCACGAACTTCGGCTTGCCATTCTTGTCCTTTTCCGTTGCTGAGAATGCGCCAGCCTCGCCACCAAACAACGTCGGTTGCGTAGCGTAGATAGACTCTCCGTTTACCGCAAGCCACTTGCCAACTTCGCGCAGCCGCTCGACTTCCGCCGCAGGCACTTCTCCCGTTGCCATCGGACCGATGTTGAGCAGATAATTGCCGCCCTTGCTCGCGATATCAATCAGATTTCGCAGCAATGTCTCAGTGCTCTTGAAGTTGGTATCGTCCTGCTTATATCCCCACGTGTCGTTCATCGTCATGCACGACTCCCAGTCGCGCCCGGGATATCCCTGTGCCGGGATGTACTGCTCCGGTGTCTCCGTGTCTCCGGTATACCCTCCGCCAAGACGGTTATTCCAGATCAGCTTCGGATGCTCGTTCAAGAGCTTTACAATCTCCCCCGCCAGCTCAGAAGTCATGTCTTTCGTCGGAGTATCGAACCAGACAATGGCCGGATATTCGCCGTAATTTGTGAGCAACTCGCGCATCTGCGGTATTGCTTTTTTACGTAGATACTCTGCGAAGTTGCCATCCTGGGCCGCATCCCAGTGAAACGTGGGTGGCTTGTGATCGCCCGTCTTGTAAGCTGCGCCACCCGGCGCCGTCCAGTCCTGATCCTGCGAATAGTAGAAGCCCAGCTTGATACCCTGCTTCCTGCACTCCGCTGCCAGTTCCTTCAGCGGATCCCGCTTGAAAGGCGTCCCATCGACGATGTTGAAGCGGTTCGCCTTCGAGGCGAACATCGCAAATCCGTCGTGGTGCTTCGAGGTGATCACGATGTACTTCATCCCGGCTGACTTCGCCAGGCCTACGATCTCCGCTGCATCGAACTTCGTCGGATTGAACTTTGGCGCCAGCGCTTCATAGTCCGCCACCGGAATGGACGCCCGATTCATAATCCACTCGCCAATCCCGGGAACCTCCTTGCCATCCCAACGCCCCGCCGGAATCGAATAGAGCCCCCAGTGGATGAACATGCCGAACCGTGCTTCTCTGAACCACCTCAGACGCATCTCTTTCTGAGACTTGGTTTCAGTGTCTTGTATTGAAGACACCGGGTGCTTCGGGTTGGTCTGAATGTGTTCGCCTTCAACCTGCGCCCAGACTCCAGTCCCGTTCCCTACAGCCAAGCTGGATGCGGCCAAAACACAGCCTTTTGAAAACTTCCTCCTCGATATCTTCATGGACCCTCTCCTTTTCTGGAAGCTGCCTTAGCGATTTCCGGAGCTCGCGGCGTAAATTCGGTGCGACCGAATCCGGGGAAATAGCTCGCAAAACACTTTATCATTAGTGATAAACAAAATTCATAGACGAAACGTAATCAGGACGTCCATGGCTTGGAAGGGGTCATCAATTCGATCCCCGAACGGTGTCAAACGCGGCGCGCCCTCTGTGCCAACATGAGTGAGACAAGTAGACCTTCAACAATTACTGTAGG
>OCTA010006068.1_pt1 | contig 10367 bp, 8 predicted proteins | sample 1538991 | NCBI WGS metagenome assembly OCTA01 (sample SAMEA3539302, study PRJEB22396) | soil metagenome | biome: tundra; feature: field; material: soil | place: USA | collected 2010-05 | depth 0.15 m | reverse complement strand
CTCGCGCCGCCTTGCGCCGGGCGCCTTCATGAGCGCGCTCGCCCAGAGGACCAGGCCGTCGCCACCGGGGACGGCGTCGGACAGCGCCGAGAGCTCCAGGTGGCAATGCGCGTTGATGAGTCCCGGGACCAGCACGCCCTGGGCGCGTTCTTCCGGGGCGTCGGCAAATTCGGCGCGCAGCGCCGCCCGCGTGCCCACCATCCGCACGGTGCCGTCGCCGTCGAGCGCGAGGGCACCGTCGGCGATGGGGGGCCGTTCGACGGGAACGACCCAGCGCGCGCTGATGATCCGCATGCCGGCCACCCGTCGCTAGGCGGCGGCGAGCCGCTCGTAGCGCATGTTGCGGCGGCGCGGCTGGAACCCCGCGGCGCGGATGTAGCGTTCGATGTCCTCGGCGGACAGCTTGAAGACGGCGCCGGCCTGGGAGACCACGTTCTCCTCGATCATCGCCGAGCCGAAGTCGTTGCCGCCGAAGCGCAGCCCGACCTGACCCACCTCCGGACCCATGGTCGGCCAGGAGACCTGCAGCCCCGGGAAGTTGTCGAGGTAGAGCCGCGACAGCGCGAAGATTCGCAGGTAGCGCATCGCCGTCGTGTCGTCGTGCAGCTTGAGCCGCGTCCCTTCGGCCTGGAACGGCCAGCAGATGAACGCCGTGAACCCGGCGGTCTGGTCCTGCAGCTCGCGCAGCTTGTCCAGGTGCCCGACGATGTGGCGCGGCTCCTCGCCGAAGCCGAACACCATGGTCGCGGTGGTGCGCAGCCCGAGCGCGTGGGCCTGGCGCATGACCTCCAGCCAGGTGTCGGTGGTGCACTTGAGCGGCGAGATGGCGTGCCGGATCTCGTCGTCGAGGATCTCGGCGCCGCCGCCGGGGATCGAATCGAGGCCGGCGGCGATCAGGCGCTCGACTACCGCGCGGATCGACATACTTTCGATCTCGGCGATGTAACGTACTTCTTCCGGCGAGAGTCCGTGGATGGCCAGCGGGAAGCTCGCCTTCATCCAGCGGAAGAGATCCTCGTACCAGGTGAGCGGCAGGTTCGGGTTGAGGCCGCCCTGCAGGAGGATCTGCACGCCGCCCAGATCGACGGTCTCCTGGAACTTGCGCGTCAGCTCGTCGCGGGTGAGGACGTAGCCGTCCGTCTTGTTGGTGGGCGGGCGGTAGAAATTGCAGAACTTGCAGCGCGTGACGCAGACGTTGGTGTAGTTGACGTTTCGGTCGATGATGTAGGTGACGACCCCGTCGGGGTGAAGCATCTGGCGGCGCTGGTCGGCGGCGGCGCCCAGCTCCAGCGCTGGCGCTTCCCGATAGACGCGCATGGCGTCTTCGGGCGACAGACGTCCGCCGGCGGCCGCGTCGGAGAGGAGAGCGTCGACGGACTTCGCGCTGCCGCGGGCCCCCACCGGCGTCGGTGGACGGATCGAGGGAGAGGCGTCCGAGGCGTAGAGGCGCGGGCGCGTCGCGCGTGGGATGAGGCCGGCGCCGTGCGCGCGGGCGAAGAACGCCGCCATCCCGGACAGCTCCTCGGCGCCCAGCCGATAGCGGATACTGCGGGTCAAATACGACTCGTAGAGCGCGGGATCGCCGCCGTGCGCCTCGCTCCAGGCGCGCGCGATGAGCGGGCGGGCGCCCAGGCCGTCGTCGAGGCTCGCCCGCAGGCGTGCCACCGCATCGCCATCGACGACGTCCGGGCGGCCGGCCCAGACGGCGTACACGAACGGCAGGCCGGTGGTCTCGTGCCAGGCGGCGCCGAGATCCTGCACGTGCGGGAAGCGGGTCGCCGCGGAAAAGCCCGCGTCGCCGATCACCAGGGCGCCGATCGTGCCGCGGACGGCGTCGAGCACTTCCGCGTGGGGAACTTCGCGGAACCGCGGCGCCAGGCCCCGCTCGCGGCAGAGCAGCTGCAGCAGCATCGCCGAGCTACGCGACGCCCCGTCGAGCGCGATCTCGTTCATCTCCGTCCAGGGCACCTCGCCGACCAGCAGCACGGTGCGCACCTCGCCGAGGCCGGCGATGGCGATGCCGGGGACGATCCGCAGGTCTTCGGCGCTGGCGGCGTAGGCCGCGGTCGGGACGAGGCCGAGATCGACCTCGCCCGCGGCCAGCCGCTCCGCGCAGCGCGACGGCAGGTCGAACGACAGCTCGAAGCGGTCGTCGTTCGCCGCGTCCAGGCTGCGCTCGAGCCCATAGGTGATAGGCCGCGCGTTCAGAAACGAAACCGCCGCGATCCGGATCTTCTTTTGGCTCACGACACGACCTCCAGGCGTCGAACGTCTCTCCGAAAGGGTTTGTCCGAGGTCAGCGCCGCGCCTTCGGCCAGCACGTTGTAGAGCGTGTCGCGCTCCACCGGCGTGCGCCCCGCGTTGACGATGATGCGAACGATCTCCGCCGGACGCATCACCTGCGGCGTCTCGGCGCCGGCCATGTGATAGATCTTTTCTTCCTGCACGGTGCCGTCCAGATCGTCCGCGCCGAACCAGAGGGCGGTCTGCGCGGTCTTGACCCCCAGCATGATCCAGTAGGCTTTGATGTGCGGGATGTTGTGCAGCAGCAGGCGCGCTACGGCGTAGGTGCGCAGATCTTCGACGCCCGTCGGTCCGGGCAGCTTCATGAGCGCGTTTCCGTCGGGGTGGAACGCCAGCGGGATGAAGGTCTGAAAGCCGCCGGTCTCGTCCTGCAGCGCGCGCAGGCGCAGCATGTGATCGACCCGCTCCTCGACCGATTCGATGTGGCCGTAGAGCATGGTGCAGTTCGAGCGCAGACCGATCCGGTGCGCGACGCGGTGGACCTCCAGCCATTCGTCGGCGGTGCACTTGTCGTCGCAGATCTTCTTGCGCACGCGCGGCGCGAAGATCTCGGCGCCGCCGCCGGGTAGAGAATCGAGGCCCGCCGCCCGCAGCTTTTGCAGCACCTCTTCGATCGACAGCTCGAACTTCCTCGCGAAGTAGAAGATCTCGACCGCCGTGAAGGCCTTGAGGTGGATGCTGGGCTGGATCCGCTTCAGCCCGGCCAGCAGATCGGTGTAGTAATCGAAGGGCAGCCCGGGGTGCAGGCCATTGACGATGTGGATCTCGGTGATGGGATCGGCGGAATCGACCCGCGCGCGCAGCTTCCCCCAGGCCTCGTCGAGCGACATGGTGTACGCGCCCGGATCGCCGGGTTGCAGGCGCGCGAACGAGCAGAACTTGCAGCTCGCCTCGCAGACGTTGGTCGCGTTGATGTGCAGGTTGCGGTTGAAGAAGGTGCGATCGCCGTGCAGCCGCTCGCGCACCTCGTTGGCGAGCGCACCGACCTCCAGAAGATTCGGGTGCTGGTAGAGCGCGACGCCGTCTTCCAGCGAGAGCGGCTCCCCGCCGCGCGCTTTGTCCCGGATGCCGGCGAGAGTGATCTTCGCGGTCACGGTGCCACCTCCTCGAACGCGCCATCCGCGAGGCGCTCGCAGGCGGTCAGGCCGGCGCCGCGGATCAACGTCGCCGCCTCCTTGCGGGTGAGCGCCGGGTTGTTGGCGTTGGCGCCGAGGCGCAAGGCGCGCTCGGCCACGATCGGACCGTAGAGCTCGTCGGCGCCGAACCCGAAGGCCATCTGGGCCAGGCGTGGACCGAGCGTGGTCGCGTCGGCCAGCAGATGGGGGACCCGCGGGAGCGCCAGGCGACAGAGCGCGAAGAAGCGCAACGTGTCGAGGCCGTAGGGCTCGCCGAGCGGCGCCGGCATGACCCCCCACAGATCGGCGGCGCCGTCGGCGACGGTCGCCAGCGGAGCCAGCCGCTCGGCGTCGGTCTCGCCGAGGCGAAACGGCACACGCCAGAGCACCCGCAGGCCGGCGGCGGCCGCCGCCCGGGCGTTCGCTGGATCCTGCCCGCCGACCAGCAGCGCCACGCCCGCGGCGCGCGCGGCCGCGATGCCGCCGGCGGCTGGCAGGTCGGTCTCTTCGACGGTTGGCTCGGCCGCGTCTCTCGGGCCGCGCCAGCCGGCGCCCGACGCCAACAGCTGTTTCGTGCGCACGAACGAGCCGCGTCGGCCCAGCCGATCGTCGCGCAGCGCCGACGCCTGTCGCCCGAGCGCGAACAGGTCCAGCGCCTCCAGCGCATCGGGCGCCGTCTCGAGCGTCGCCACGGCGTGCCGCTCCGTGCTCATTTCGAACCTCCCTTGCCGTCGTCGTGATGTTGGCCGTCGGGCTGACCGCCGCCTTCACCCCAGCGCGGCATCAGCCGGTTGGGGAGGCCGAGCTGATCGAGGACGCGTCCCACGACGGTGTCGAGCACCGCCTCGATCGACGTCGGCTTCGAATAGAATGACGGCGCGGCCGGCAGCACGACGGCCCCGGCCCGGGTCACCGCCAGCATGTTCTCGAGGTGGATCGTCGACAGCGGCGTCTCCCGCACCACCAGGACCAGGCGGCGCCGCTCCTTGAGCATGACGTCCGCGGCGCGCCCGACCAGATCGTCGGAGATGCCGTGCGCGATGCGCGCCAGGCCGCCCGTGGAGCAGGGGATCACCACCATCGCGTCCCAGCCCGCCGAGCCCGACGCGAACGGCGCGCGGAAGTCGCGCAGGCCGTAGCGTTTGAAGGGGTAGCGCGGCACATCGCCGATTTCGTGCTTCCAGACTTCGTCGCCGGAGCGGGTGAAAACCAGTCCGATTTCGACCGAGGCCGCGAGTGGCACCAGCGCGTCGAGTAGACGCTTGGCGTAGACGGATCCCGATGCCCCACCGACGGCGACCACCAGCTTCACGACGCCACCACCATCGTCGCGATACCCGAGGGAAACAGCGGCTTGCACTCGACCGCGGCGAAGCCGACCTCGCGCAGGAGCGCTTCGAATTCCACCACCGATCGAAAGTGGGCGATCGATTCGGGAAGGTACCGATAGGCCGCCCGATCGCCGCTCACCGCCCAGCCGAGCAGCGGCAACACGTGCGCGTTCCAGATCCGATCGAAGAAGAAGCGCGTGCGTTCCGGACGAAGAAATTCGAGGATCACGACCCGCCCGCCCGGACGTACCACCCGCCGCAGCTCGCGCAGACCGCGCGGCAGATCGCGCAGGTTCCGGACACAGAATGCGGAGAAGGCGCCGTCGAACGCGTCGTCGCGGTAGGGCAGGTGGTGTCCGTCGGCGGCGTGCGTGTCGATCCGGCCCGGCTTTTCGGCCGGCAGCTTGGCACGCCCCGCGCGCAGCATCTCGCGCGCGAAGTCGGCGGCAGCGACCTGCGCGCCGGGCGACCGACGCGCGATCTCGAGCGCGCCGTCCAGCGTCCCGGCGCCGAGATCCAGAACCCGCGGCGCTTCGCCCAGTCCGTCGAGCAAGCGCGCGATGGCTTTCTTGCGCCAGACGACGTCGATGCCGGCCGACATGACCCGGTTGGCGGCGTCGTACCGGCGCGCCACGCGGTTGAACATCGATTGAACGTCCGCGCCGCTCTCGGCGAGGCTCGGGCTGCCGGCGAGGGTCGCGCTCACAGGCCCAGCTCCTTCCACATGGCGCCGACCCGCTCTTCGACGGCGGGGTCCATCTTGAGGACCTCGGGCCATTCCCGGGTGAAGCCCTCGTCCTTCCATTTGCGGGTGGCGTCGACGCCCAGCTTGCCGCCGAACCCGAACGCCGCCGACGCGTGATCGAGGACGTCGATGGGCCCCTCGGCGAAGAAGACGTCGCGCTTGGCGTCGATGTTGTTGAGCGCCCGCCAGGCCACCTCGCGCACGTCCTGCACGTTGACGTCGGGATCGACGACCACGATGCACTTGGCGAACATCATCTGCCCCATCCCCCACAGCGAATGGCAGATCTTGCGCGCGTGGTGCGGGTACTCCTTCTTGATCGACACGATGCAGAGGTTGTGGAACACGCCCTCGATCGGCAGGTTCATGTCGACGATCTCGGGGAAGGTCATCTGCAGGAGCGGCAAGAACAGCCGCTCGGTGGCCTTGCCCAGCCAGGCGTCTTCCTGTGGCGGCGGCCCGACCACGGTGGTCGCGTAGATCGGCGAGTCGCGGCGCGTGATGGCGGTCAGGTGAAAGACCGGGTAGTCGTCGGCCAGCGAGTAGTAACCGGTGTGGTCCCCGAACGGTCCTTCGCGGCGCAGCTCGTCGACGTCGACGTACCCTTCCAAGATGAAATCCGCCGAGGCCGGGACCTCCAGATCGACGGTCTTGCACTGGACCATCTCGACCGGCTTGCGGCGCAGGAAGCCGGCGAACATCAGCTCATCGATCCCGTCGGGCAGCGGCGCGGTCGCCGCGTAGGCCAGCACCGGATCGCCGCCCAGCGCCACCGCCACCGGCATCCGCTGCTGCCCCATCTCCTTGTATCGGCGCATGTGCCGGCGTCCCGTCTTGTGGAGCTGCCAGTGCATGCCGGTGGTGCGCTGGTCGTAGACCTGCATCCGGTAGCAGCCGACGTTGCGGGTGCCGTTCTCCGGATCGCGCGTGATCACCATGGGCAGCGTGATGTACGGGCCGCCGTCTTCCGGCCAGGTGGTCAGGATCGGCAGCTTGGAGAGATCGGGCTCCGTTTCGACCACCTCCTGGCAGGCGGCGTGGCGGACGGTCTTGGGCATCGCGCTGGCCACGCGGGCCAGCTTGGGCAGCATGCGTACCTTGTCCAGGAGACCCACCGGCGGCTGCGATTTGACCAGGTCGTGGATCGCTCGCGCGTGCTCGTCGAGATCGGGAACGCCCAGCGCCCAGGAGATGCGGCGGCGGGTGGCGTAGGTGTTGATGAGAAGCGGAAAGCGCGAGCCCTTGACCCGCTCGAACAGCAACGCCGGGCCGCTTTCGCGCACCGCCCGCTGCGCCAGGGCGCTCACCTCCAGCACCGGATCGATCTCGCGCGTGATCCGGCGCAGCTCGCCCCGCTGCTCGAGGAAGCGCACGAACGCGCCCAGGCTGTCCCAGTGCGCGGGGACGGCGCCGGTGGCGCCGCTGTCGCCCGACCCGAGGGCCGCGGTCACCGTCGCTGTGCTCGCCGTCGTCATCAAGAGCTTCTGTCTGCGGAGGCGCGGGCCAGCGCGCGCAGACCGTCCCGATAGGGCGATTCGGGGAGAGCGTCCAGCTCGCGAACGGCCTGGTCGGCCAGCGCCGCGGCCCTGTCGCGAGCGCGCTCGACGCCGCCCGCGGCCCGGACCTCGGTCAGGATCTCGGCCACCACGCCGGCCGGGATGCCGTGCTCGCCCAGATGCTCGCGCACCCGGCGGCCCAGCGCCGGCTCGGCCTCGCAGGCCAGCAGCACGGGCAGCGTCAGCTTCCCCTCCTGCAGATCGTGGCCGACGGACTTGCCGGCGGTCGCCTCGTCGATCGCGCTGTCGAGCACGTCGTCGGCGATCTGAAACGCGTGGCCCAGCGCCCGGCCGTATCGATCGAGCGGCCCCGCCAGCGCGGGATCGACCGAACCGCCCACCCGGGCGCACCAGGCGATGAGCGACGCGGTCTTGCGGTCGATGACGCGGAAATATTCCTCGACCGTGGCGTCGGGGTTTCCGGCGCGTTCGAGCTGCGCGACCTCGCCCTCGGCCATTTCGGTCACCGTCGCGGCGAGCGATTGCACCATCGGCAGCGCCCCGGTCAGCGCGACGGTCTCGAGCGCGCGGGCCAGGCAGAAGTCGCCCACCAGCACCACCAGGCCGTTGCCGAACACCATCCGGGCTGCCGGGCGACCCCGGCGCACCCGGCCATCGTCGACCACGTCGTCGTGATAGAGCGTCGCGGTGTGGATCAGCTCGGCCGCGCAACCGACCGCGATCCCGTGCTCGATGGGCGCACCGGCCGCCCGGGCCGCCAGCACCGATAGCAGCGGCCGCAGCCGTTTGCCGCCCGCACCCAGCAGGTGCGCGCCGATCTGGGGGATCGCGCCGACCGGGCTCTCCATCCGCTGGGCCAGGAGGGCCTCGACCGCGCGCATCTCTTCCTCGACCAGCCCGATCGTGGCGGTGATCGCCCCGGTGGTGGTCGATGGCAGAGCCGCGCTGGTCACGGCGCCGATATTCCTCATAGAGCCGACCGCGGTCACGATGTTTCTAAATATTCAAAAATAATTGAAATAGGCAAGGAAAACCTCGGCAGGCCTCGGGAACGTCGGCTGGGGTCGGTGTCAGAAACTGGACGGGTTCGGCCAAGCTTTGACGGCCTAGTATCGCCACCGTGCGCTTTCGCCAGGGGATCGGCCTGGGCCGTGACTTGCAATCCGTTCTTCGGATGCGCATGCACATGCAGATGCCGAGGCCGACCGACCGAACGCCCTCCCAAAAATCGCGATCCGCCCGTTCTCACTTCGCCCCCGTGACGCTCTTGATCGCGGTCGTGATGGCGGGGTGCGGCGGTGTCCACGGAATACCCATCAGCGGCGCCGCGACGCAGATCGCCCAGACGGTCTGCGCGAAGGCCTACGACTGTTGCACGCAGAGTCAGCTCGCGAACAACGATTCGGCGGGAACGACCGAATCGGAGTGCGAGACCAAGACCACGGCCACTTTCGAGATGAACCTCGAGAATGTGCAGGCCTCCGTCGACATGGACCGCGCCACCTACGATGGCGAAAAGCTGCAGGCCTGCCTGAACACGATCCGTTCCTCGACCTGCGAAACGCTGGACATGACAAACCACTTCACCGGCGTCCCGGGCTGCGATTCGTTCGTCATACCTCTGGTGGTCTCGGGCGGCGTTTGCTCGCAGAGCTACGAGTGCGTCGATGGTTGGTGCCAGGCGCCTGCCGACATGTCCGGCGGCGACAGCACCTGCCAACCCCACGCCCAGCTGGGCGCGTCCTGCGCGACCGCCACCTGCGAGCCCGGCCTGGCCTGCGAGACCAACGGCGGCGACAAGACTTGCGTGGCGGTGGCTGCGATCGGAGCCGTCTGCGCCCAAGGGATCGAGTGCGCCAGCGGAAACTGCTCGATTCCCGGTGGCGCGACGACCGGCACCTGCGTGGCCGCCACCGGCGGGCAATGCTTCTACACGGCAGTGACCGGCTGCGCGGCGGCGGGCGGCGGGAGGCCGGGCGCAGGCACCGTCCTGCTCTTGGCAGCGTTCACGCTGATCGCCCTGCGTCGGGCGCGGCGCGCCTGCGCGGGCTGATTCGGGCTCAGCCTGCGACGTGCACCGGGTCGGGGCGCCTACCGGTGGCTCACAGCCGCCCGGCGTAGGCGACCTTCATGAGGTCGTAGAGCGCCAGATCGGGCTGGGCCGTGTAGGTAGTCCCCGAGCGCCTCAAGAGGTCGTGCCCGGTGTTCCAGTCGCCCTGGGTGGTCGGCTCCCAGTTGAAGGTGCCGATCCCCTGACTATTGGCGAGACCGAAGAGCACGTCGTTGATGTCGCGCTGGAGCGGACCGTACTCGGCGGCGAAGAGCTTGAGGTTCGGGAATTTCTTGGCCACCCCGCCGAAGGTGTTGGTCCAGGTGGTCTTGGTGTTCGCTTCGCTGTTCGGATCGCCCTGGTACTTCTGGTAGGACGACTCGCCGAAGGCGTCGAGCGCCACGCCCTGGTTCATGGCGTTGGTGATCCAGTTGACGCTGGTCGACAGCGCGGCGCCGGCGCTGTCCGTCGGTTTGTCCCCGCCGCGATCGATGTGGCAGGAGATCAGGATGGTGGTGTCGACATCCTTGACGCCCTGAACCCCGGCCTTGAGCAACATGCCGAGGTTGGTCCAGTTCGAGGTGCTCCCGGTGATCGGGTTGTTGCCGGTCGGCTGGCCACCGCTGTCGCAGACGTGGATGAGCATGCCGGGCGTGGTCTCGTTTCCGATCTGCACCATGTCCGGCCGCGCGCCGCCGGCGACGAGCTTGGTGATCGCGTCCTTGGTGTAGTCGTGAACCGCGGTCGCCATCTGGGCGATGGTCGTGTAGCCCTGCCAGGCCACCGGCACGCATTGCTTGCCCGGGTCGGCCCAGTTGTCGCTGTAGTGAAAGTCGATCAGCAGACCCATGCCGGCGTCCTTGATCTGTTTGCCGAACGCGACCGTGTGCGTGATGTCGTCGTAGCCGTTGGTCTGGTCGTAGCCGTCGGCCGCCTTGGGATCGACGAAGGTGCGCAGGCGGATGAAGTTGAACCCGTGCGACTTCATGATGGTGAGGAGGTTGGACCGGGTGGCGTCCGGCTGCGTCTCCTGGTCGGTGACGTCGGCGCCGATGTAGAAGCTCGCCTTGAAAGCGGTGCTGCCGCCCGCGCCGGTGGTTCCCGCCGCGCCGGTGGTTCCCGCCGCACCAGTGGTTCCGGCCGCGCCAGTGGTTCCGGCCGCGCCAGTGGTTCCGGCCGCGCCGGTGGTTCCGGCATGCCCGGCCGCGCCGGTGGTCCCGGCCGCGCCGGTCGTTCCGGCATGTCCGCCTGTCCCCGCCGTTCCAGTCGTGCCTGCCGCGCCAGTCGTGCCCGCCGCGCCCGTCG
>OCTA010006067.1_pt1 | contig 10367 bp, 7 predicted proteins | sample 1538991 | NCBI WGS metagenome assembly OCTA01 (sample SAMEA3539302, study PRJEB22396) | soil metagenome | biome: tundra; feature: field; material: soil | place: USA | collected 2010-05 | depth 0.15 m | reverse complement strand
CGGCGCCGCCGCCCGGGACGACAAGACCGTGGTACAGGCCATCGCCGACTACGAGGGGTCGCCGTATCATCCAGCGAAAAAACAACGATTAGGATCACGGCCAGGTAACGGGCCTGTCTGCTGCGGGCTGGTCATGGCCGGCGGCGGCTACGAGGCCCCCCACCCGGGTCCGCGCGGCCAAGTGCAAAGTAGCTCTGAGTAATCGAAGGTGAGGGTTCCTGCCCGCGTTCGGTTGAGTGGCCTGTGCTCTCGGCCCCGTCAGGGTCCTCCACTCGAGTCGGTGTCACATGGGGAAAGTAACTGAGGGTTATATTTCAAGATCACAACGTAGTTGTCACGGCTTCGCAATACCGATCAGTAGCCGGGTGGTTACGGGTCATCTTTCTTGGTACGCAGTGAAAAGCCTGTCACCGGTCGCAAACCGGCGTGGTCATAGGCGGTTAGACGGGGGAAGCCGATCACCCGGGCCCAGGTGGGTCGTCCGGTCCCTTGCCGTCACCTGGCCGCCATCCGCGGCGCAAACGTGGTGGCGGCAGGTACACCGAGCGCCAGGCCAGCGCGTCTGGTCAGCAAGGAAACGACGCAGGTGCTTCCGTCATGCTCAAGAGGCTCAGATGAGGTACAGGACAGTTGCGCTCGCCCTCGCGTCCGCGCTCGCGATCACGTCGTGTGCCGCAGGCGGTTCGGCGCCGGCCGCGAGCAGCCGCAGACCCGTGTCCGGCTCGCGCGCTAGTCGCCCGGCTGCCACGCGCCCGGGGGCGGCGCAGGTAACGCAGCCGACCGCCGCAGGGTCAGGTCCGTGTGGTGTCACCCAGGCGGCGCTGACGAAGGCGATCAGCGACCTGGACGTGTACGCGTTCGGCCCTTTCGGCGTCGCCCTCGGCGCGACCGATCCGGAGAACAGCGATGGCTTCGTAGGCAACCCGGCTTTCGCGGTAATGACGCACAGCGAGGCCAGCATCGCGGCGTCGATGGCGGCCGTGGGCTCGTTGCTGAATATCACTCTCGGCAAGTCATCTGGCTCGGAGGTCGGGCAGGCTGTCATCCCGTACCTTGACGGGACCAGCGGCGCCTATGAGGATCTCACCGGCGGTGTCGGCACGATAGCCGATGAGGAGACTATCGTGGTCGCGCTCGGCAAGGCGGTCGCCGCCGCCCTGCATGCCTGCGGACCATCCTCCGCTGTCCGGTACGCGCCAGCGCAGGAACTGGCCCACGACCAGATGGCGATCTTGCTTGGCGGCGCCGGTAACTACAACGACGCGTCGGCGTACAGCTACGCGAACTCCGGCGTGGCAGGCTACCTCGGCCAGATGCAGGGCATCGTTGAGCAGGAGGAGAAGCTGCAGGCGCTCGGCGCGCAGGGGGACGGCGGAAGCTGCACGGTCTCGCAGCAGATGTACAACCTCCTGCCCGAGGTCCCTGGATCCGAGAGCGGGTTCGAACAGGATCTCTCAGGATCGGATTTCGGCTCCACGCTCCAGGAAGCCGAGAACCTCCAGGCCACGATCGATCGCATTACCAGCGAGGGACTGACTCCGCCCGCGGGAGCGGCCGAAACGGTAACCAGGACCGAGCAGGGGGCCAGCGCGGGCGTGACCGCAATCAATGATCAGATCAGTGCGGAGAACGCGCTCGCCGACAAGGCGTACGCAATGGCTAACGCGATGGCGGCGATCCCGGCCGCGTACACCGGCAAGAACGGAAGCTACTCGGGGAGCTGCAAGCCCGCGTCATGGCCGGTCCAGCCGCCCGCACCGATTCAGGATGTAAGCGAGTAGCCCGGAACGGCGGAGCTACGCGTCTGTGCCCGCTGGGCAGTGATCCTTCATCAGGAAGGGCCGCGGGGACCCGGCAAGCCGCTGCCGAAAATCTGAACAATCGAATCGCCAGGACAAGCCAGTACCGCCGCGTCGAGCACGCCCGGGTGAATGACACTGTACTCCGCGACGACAGTCCTCACCGCGCCGTCCGAGGCAAGCCAGGCTGTCCCAGCGGGCAGCCCTGGGTGGCCGTGCTGATCCAGGACCAGGAGGGTCGGATACCCAAGGTCCTTGGCCCGCTTCAGCTGGTTGCCGAGCTTCTTCGTGAGGGGCTCCGCGAGCGTCACCCGCAATTCTGCGAGCAGGTCGGCGCCGACGCCGACGAACGGGACCAGATGAACGCGTACTGCACCAAGGGGTCCGGACGGGTCACCGATGAACTCGTCGTCGGAGAGCAGAACCTGGGTCTCCGGATCGCTCGCATCGTAATACTCGTCTCCCGTCTGCAATGCTTCCTCGACGAGCTCGAGCACGTGCTTGTAGTAGGCCTTGCGGTCGGCGGGACTGCCGGCCGGGATCCGAATGCCGATGGTGATTGCCCGGTGCGCGGCTCCGGCCAGTGCCGCGGCGTCCGGCTGAATGTGCTGCCGGGCTTCAGCCATGCCCGCCGAGACACCCGGCGGGACAGGGACGGTCATGACGTCTACGGCCCAGTCCATCTTCGCTGCATCGGCTCCGACGGCGAGCACTGCTTCTACCGTCAGCCCGGCAGAGCACGGGTCACGCTCACGGTCCGGCCAGCCGAGCACAGTGCAAGGGACTCCCTGTTCACGCAGCCAGCGGGCCACCGCCTTGACGAGCTGCGCCTCCCGGGCCACGGCTTGGTTGCTTGGCATGACCGCAGGTATATCAGATGATCGTCATCGAGTTCCGCCCCGCGCACGTGACCTCAGCTCAGCCCCAAAGTGGGCAACCTGTCCTGAAGACTGCCCCGTGCAGGGTTCTAGCTAGAGGTCTTCGATGTAGCCGGCGGCGATGTCGTCGGGTGGGTTGGTGTAGAGGCGCAGGTAGCGGTCGTTGGCGTGGCCGAGGCGCCGTTCGAGCTCGGCCCGGTTATGGCCGGATGCCTCGGAGAGCCGGTACCCGAAGGTGTGCCTTAGATCGTGGGGCCGAAGGACGCCGAGCCGGCGTTCGCGGTCGGTGGTCTCGGCGTCGTGGATCCGGCCGATCTCCGAGACGATGGTGTTGACCGATCGCGGCGATAGCCGCCCGCCCGGCCGGCGGGCGCCTATGGAGGATGCTGCCAGGAACAGCGCGTCGCTCTGCTCATCGGCATCACCGGGACGCTCGGACTCGAGGTAGTCGGCGATGGCCTGCCGTGCGTCCCGGCCGAGGAATACCGTACGGCTGGTACGGCCCTTCCCGCGGACGCCGTTCAGCCGGGCTTTCTTCACCCGCCGCAGCTCGGCCGGGCCGGCCGGGTCAAGCTGGTCCAGGTCGAGGCCGGTGACCTCGGCGCGGCGCAGCCCGGTGCCCAGGATGAGGTGCACGATGGCGCGGTCCCGCAGCGGCCGGGAGTGCCGGTGGACCGCCGACGCCCCGCCGCCGCGGTGGCGGCGCCCGTTCAGCTGGCGGAAGCCCTCGATCCGGTCCAGCACGTTCTTCACCGTGCGCACCTGCGCTCCGGCGAGCGCCCGGACCTGCGGGGCAGGCAGCGGCAGCGGCTCGACCTTCTTGGTCGGGTCACCATGGCGGAGCAGCCCGGCGGGGGCCTGCACGGTGATCCAGGAGAAGAGCGCGGACAGATGGGCGAGGTGATTGTTGACCGTCGCCGGCGCCATCCCGGTCACAGTCCCGCCGCGGCCGGCGTTTCCCTCGGCGGCCAGGTGGTCGCGCCAGGCGGCGACCTCGCGCGGGGTGACGGCCGAGACCCGGTCATGGCCGAGCCCGGCGATGAGCCAGGCGGCGAACCTCTCGAGATGCCTGGCGATCTTCCCGGTCACCTCGGCAGACCGTACCCCCCGGACGGCCAGGTCGAGGTATCTCTGCGTCCACGCGGTCAGGCTGTCGCCGGCCGTGGCGGGACCCCGGTCAGGATCGATTACCTTTCGTGAAGTGATTTTGCGGCGATCCCGGCTGTCCGCTGCGGGTTCCAGGGTGGTCATTGGGCCAGTTTACTTCACGGAAGGGCTCTTCCCTGAAGAGAATCTGTCCTTGGACACTGGCTCCCATGGATCCGTGATCCGGCAGCCAGGCTCGATCCCATATCGGTGAGGCCGCGCCGCGGGGCATGGGCGGCTAGGTCTTCGGCGTCGAGCTCGTGACGCATTGCGGTGCCCGACCGCCTTCGCCCAGCGCTGATGTAGCCCGTCTCTGCGCCCGATACGACCCGGACCTGTCACTGCCCCGAGGACGACGGGTGGACCTCAGCCTGGCGCTCGAATGCTCCCTCGCTGGGCTTTGACCAGAGCACTGACAACGAGATGACCGAATTACTGACAACGAGATGCGGCCTCTCACTCGGCGTCCCTGGGCTGCTGCTACGGCGAGGCCGTCGAGGGTGCGTTCCTGGATGAGGTCGCGTTCCGTCTCCGCGGCCATGGCGGCGACCATGAACAGCATCTTGTCGGTGATGGTCTGGCCGTTGGGCCGGTGGAAGCCGGCGCAGATGCCGGTGAGGATCTCCAGGTTGACCTGCCGGGCGTGCAGTTCGTCCTCCAGGAGGACGAGGGGCTCCTTCATGGAGCGGGCGATCCGGTCGGGCTTGCAGATTACCAGGGTGTCCCCGGGCTTGAGGGCGGCGAGCGCGGCGTGGAGCTTGGGCCGGGCGCCGCGGGTGCTGGCGGTTTCGACGATCACCTCGCGGCAACTGGCCACGGCCAGGGCGTCGACTGCAGAACACCACAGCGCGGCTTGGGCACGGCGGAGGGCGGGACGACGACGCTGAGGCACTACGCCGACCCGGTGTCCGAGATCGACCGGCGAGCGGCCGCCTACCTGGCCGAGCTGACCGGCGTGACCATTACAGCCGCCCACCCTGTCCAGACCGAATGAAAATCCGGCCTTCAGCCGTCGCGTATTCGCGTGCAGACCTCCGGGTCTACAACCCTGGCCAGCGAAGAGCTTCGGTCCTAGTCGCTGCCGATCTGCGAGCCATCACGAAGGCACGCACGACATATCCAGCAGGAAGAATCAGTGCGATTGCGACGGACCACCAGGCAAGGTGGCCCCACCAAGACCACAGGAGCAGCAGCCAGGCAGGTTCAGCCAGCACAAGCGCAACGATGGCCGACTCGGCGACGCGGCCTGAGCGGGCTCCTACGCGATAGACCTGGATGGCAACGCACACGGGCAAGGCAATAAATGCAACAACGAGGAGAGCAATCCAGAGCAGGCGTTGACCGGCGGCTTCGATGTCGGCGTCCGACAGGCTCGGACTGTAGAAGTCGCCGGTTACAGTGCTGGCGGAGGTCACCGTGTCGCTGTTGGTGAAGTTCGTCGGCGATGAGTATGTTCCGGACGCTGCTGCTGGGATCGGTGCCGCGTGCCGGTGGTGGCGGTGCGAGCCGTTGCCGGCGTAAGAGTAGCCGTATCGCTCCGCCGGGTCGAGAGCGTAGTTGTGCGTGAAGCGGTTACCGTGCGCGTCATGCCGGGTCTCTTTGAACACTGCGCCGTTGGCATCCTGGAACCACTCTGTCAGGCCGGTCTCAGGGTGAAGAAGCCCATCGCCCGGTGTGTAGCGTTCCCGGTCCACCTAGCCTCGCAAAGGTAGCTTGACAGTTGGTCAATGAAGGGGAGCAGACGAGGCTTGTCGGCGAATGAGTTGCTTGCGCCATCCGCCTCGCCTCACGATTGTCCCGCCGCATCTGATCTCCGCAGGGATTATACTCACGCTCGGTTAGAGACGGTAACGTTGGGTTGTCTTCCTGGAAAGCGGCAGGTCGGCGGTTCGTGTCGGCGAGCAGCGAATGCTGAGGATCACGGCAAGCCTGGCTGACGGGCTACCCGTCGATCTCCGGGACACCCATTACCGGCATCGACGATCACAACGTCCAGTTCCTGGTCACAGCCATCCGCCGCGCATGCGGAAACGATCATGAACACGGGACACTCATGATCGTTCTTAGTTCAGAGAAGACCGTCACGCGATGCGCCAGCCGTCGGCGAGCAGTCACGCGCCAAGCAGGGCCTCGGCCTTCGCCAGGATCCCGCTGACATCGTTCCAGTACTGGGCCAGGGCGGGAAGCACCGGCTTTCCGTCGAGACCCCCGCCGGTGAACCGCCAGTCAGTTGAGACGACAATGCTGAACTGGCTCGCGGTTAGCGGGTGGGCGTCCATGCTTACCGGCTGAGGGCCCGGGGGAATCATCTCGACCTTGACCTGGGCCTCCGTCCGTGACTCAGCCCGCTTAAGTTCCGCGTTGCGGAGTTCATGGATGGCCGCCTGCATCGTGCGGTCGGCTGCCTTCCACCAGTCGGAGAACTGGGTGGTCCTGCTGCCCTTGCTCTCGCTCTCGATGCAGCGGGTGACTCCGGCCAGCAGGTCTAGGACATACGGCAGGCGGTCCCGGAAGGCAACCTCATCGTCCGCGTGACGGCTCAGGTCATCCAGCATCCGCTGAGCACGGGCCAGCGTCTGGTGGGCAAGCGGCAGATGCATGCCCACACGCTAGTCCAGAGAAGGCGGCGAGCGCCGCATCCTGGCGGCTGCGGCGAGCCTCGCCGCAGGCATCCCCGTCGACCTCCGCGGCACCAGGACGCCGCACCTCGGTTAGTCCGGAGAATGGTGAAGATGCTCAACCCCGTCTCCGGCGGGCTCGGCTTCAGCTCCGTCCCGAAAGCCGAACGGTCCCGCGCCCACTGGGCGGAAGCCAGCGGGCTAGCCTCGGCCATCGAAACCCAGGCGACGGTGCGCGCCCCGCTCCCCGGGCCCGGCGCGTTCAGATGGCGCGCCGACAATGGTGAACAGGCTCAGCCCGACGTTGCTAGCCCGACTGCACCATCGTCTACAGTGGCGAGAAAAGCAGCTGCTGCGTTGAAAGACAGACGGCGGACTCGCTTATTTTTTGTAGCGTTCATGGTTACCTCCAGGTTTGTGGTTGTCGGGGCTGTGATTTCAGAAATCCAGTTACCCGCCAGACCACAGAGGGGAAGGCCAGTGCGAACAGCAACGCGTGAACCAGACCCGGCAGCAACGCCGGGCTCAGCCTGCTCTGTTCTATCTTACAGGCCCGCCTGCCCCTCTGGTGTACGCCTACGTCAACGGGGCCTGCTGCCTCATCGCAGGTCAGAGGCATATCCGTTGGGTTTTTCGTCAGGGCTACGGGGACCCCATATAGAGGTGCAGGTCCTTCATCCGCCGGCCGGCGTGCCCAGGACGCGGAGCGGCCGGTAGCCGTCGGAGTCGAGCTTGGCGAGCTCGCCGTCGACGTCGACGGAGTGGGTGCCGTAGAAGTGGATGTTCTCGTGGTGGGTGGGCCAGATGTGGGCCAGCACCGCGTCGTCGATGTCCCGCCCGGCACGGCGGAGGGCGGTGACGGCCAGGCCGTGGTACTCCGTGGTCCACGTGATGACTGCGTTCGTCGCCAGGGTCAGGCACCACATCTGCTCGGCCTGCTCCTCGTGGTGGCGGCGGCGGAGCGCTCCCTCCCCAGCGTAGGCGAGGGACCGCTTGAGCGCGTGGACGTTCTCGCCCTTGTTCAGCTGGCGGCCGATCCGCCGCTGGTAGGTCTCGTCTGCCAGGTACCGGGCGGCGTAGACGGTGCGGCGCAGCGCCCCGTACTCCTTGATCGCGGACGCGAGGGCGTTCTGCTGCCGCTTGGATGAGCAGATCTTGCCGACCACCAGGGCGGCCGAGGCGTGCCCGCCCTTGACGGAGGCGGCCACCCGCAGCAGGTCGTCCCACATGCCGGTGATCAGCTCATCGTTGAGGCGGCGGGTGAGCAGCTTCCCGGCGGACGGGTAGCGGGACGTGAAGTCCGCGCTCGGCCCCGTCCGGTAGAGCGTGATCTTGCCGAGGTCGCGGATGCGCGGGGACAGCTGCAGGCCCACGAGGTCGAACAGCGCGAAGTTCGCCAGCGTCGCGCCGTGGGTGTCGGTGGCGTGCTCGGTGACGGGCAGGTCGGTCTGGTTGCCCAGGATGCCGTCGAGCACGTAGGGGCTCTCCGGCGCGGTGGCCGCGATCACCTTGGTGTCGAACGTCGAGTGCTGGTCCGAGACGTGGGTGTAGGTGGAGATGCCCTGGCCGCGGGCGAAGTAGCGGGACAGGTGCCGGGCGGTCAGCGACTTGCCCTTGACCGGGAACCGCTGCCCGTCCGATGAGGACAGGGTGCCGGTGCCGAACGCCCGGGTCATCGGCAGCCGGTGGTGGTAGTTGACGATCGCGGCGTTGGCCGCCTCGAGCGTCTCGGCGCGGAAGTACCACTCGGCGGTCCAGGCCAGCACGTCGTACGGAACGCCGCACGACTCGGCCATCGCGCCCAGGCCCATGTTGGTGGCCTCGGCGATGATCACGTACAGCAGGTTCCTCTTCAGCTCCGGAGGCCGGGTGACCCTGCCGCCCGCGTGCACCAGCTGGTCGGTGAACCCGGTCCGGGCGTCGATCTCCACCAGCACCGACGCCATCGGGACGCGCGGCAGCAGCGCGCCGAGCTCGGCGCGCAGCGCCTCGGCCTCGGCCGGGACGTCCTCGGCGGCCAGGTGCGGGATGATCAGCTCCCCGTCGGCGCCGAGGCGGACCTCGCCCGGCCCGCCACCCCGGGCGACCTGCGCCTCCAGGTCCGACAGCGCCGCGTGCAGCTCGTCATCGGCCAGGGCGAGAGCGTCGGCGGCGGACGCCGGCTTGCCGACCAGGTGGCAGAACTCCAGCCGCTGCTGCTCCCACTGCTGCGGGGTGAGAAGGAAAGAGGCAGGGTCGGCGTACCGGCGCGACCCCGGCACGTGGACGTCTCCCGAGCGGAGGCCGTCGCGCAGGGCCATCAGCACGCACAGCTCCCAGTAGTGCCGGTAGGCGGTGACGTCGCCGGCCTTCGCCGCGCTCTCGAGGTAGCCGGCCCAGCGGGCGGGCACGAACCCGTCGGGTGCCCCGTCCGGGACCTTGCGGGCCTTCGCCGCGTACAGCCCGGCCAGGACCCGGACCGCGTGCAGCAGCTCGTCCATGCCGGTCCCGCCGTCGAACCCGACGGCGGCCAGCACGTCGGGGACGAACTGGCGCAGGTAGCCCATCGACGCGTCCATCATCGCCAGGTGCCCGTGGTCGCGGGGCAGCCGTGCGCGGCGGGCCTCCCACGCCGCCCGCATCCGCTCGTGGCCGATGTCCCCGCGCAGCCGCGCGCCGACCTGGTCGTCGCCGACGCCGGGGTCCAGCACGATCTTCAGGATGTCATCCAGCAGCGCCTGCCGGTCCTCGCCGCGCCGGGCGCGCTCAGCCAGCATCTCGGTCATCTTCTCCCGGGCGGCCGACTCCCGCCCGGTCAGCGCCTGGTCGAACAGCAGCAGCACCTCGTCCAGCACGTCGACCGCCGACTGCGCGACCAGGGTCAGCAGGATGGGGTACCGGCGGTCGTCATCGCGCCGCGCCAGGTTCTGCGCCGTCAGCCGGCGGCCCAGCCCGGCCAGGAACCGGCGCCGCTCGGCCGGGAGCACCGACAGGTCCAGCGTGTGCGCGTCCATCCCGCGCAGGAACGCCAGCTTCTCCAGTTCGCCCTTCACCGACGCCGGGGTTGCCGCGACAGGCCCGGTCCCCAGCCATGAGAGCCGCGTGCGGCCCAGCAGCGGATCGACTACCAGCATCCCGTCCAGCTTGGCGCACAGGCCCGGCACCAGCAGGATCGGGCCGAGTAGCGCTGAGGTTTCCTCCCGTGCCCGCTCCCGTGCGGCCGCGACGCGCTCCAGGATGCTCATCACGCCAGGCCTGACCAGGCGGGATGATGAAAGGTACTCGCACACCAGCCGGAACAGCAGCTTCGGCGAGTCGTGCTCCATCGCCCGCGCGAACAGGAACTCCTCCAGGTCTCTCCAGCGTGGCCCGTCCACCTGCCGCCAGCCGAGGTAGGCGGCGACCTCGCGCAGGTGACCGGTGCGCGTCTGCTCGCGGGCACCGTAGCTGCGCAGCGCCCCGACCGGGATTCCCAGCTTCTCCGACAGCCGCGCCACCACGGCGGCCGGGGCGGCGGCCACGTCGTCCGGGACGTACCCCAGCCACGGCAGCGTGCACAGCTGGACCGCCGTGCCGAGCACGTTGTCCAGCCTGCGGAACTTCCGGGCGAACGCCTCGTCAGCCGGCGAGAGCGTGAAGTACCGGATCAGCTCGGCGCGGGCAGGTTCGGGAAACCGCCGCAGCTGCGCCAGCTCATCTTCTGAGAACACGTCCCTGGTCGCCACCGGCGTCCCTTCCCCCGAAGAGCAAACCCCGACGGAGAACACCTAACCGGCCCTGGCCGCCCGCGCGCAGCCAAACCCGGCAATCCAGCCGCGCCCTGACCCCCGTTACCTGGCCGTGATCCTAATCGTTGTTTTTTCGCTAGATGATACGGCGACCCCTACGAGCGAGATGGTCGACTACGGGTTCGCGGCAGTACGCGCCTCCCGTAGCGGGGAACTCGC
>OCTA010006066.1_pt1 | contig 10368 bp, 9 predicted proteins | sample 1538991 | NCBI WGS metagenome assembly OCTA01 (sample SAMEA3539302, study PRJEB22396) | soil metagenome | biome: tundra; feature: field; material: soil | place: USA | collected 2010-05 | depth 0.15 m | reverse complement strand
CAGAGCGGCTGCCTTCTAAGCAGCGGGTCGCAGGTTCGAGTCCTGCCAGGCGCACTCAGGGGTTTCAGGGGCTCCCGCGCAGGTGAGGAAGCGTTTACCCACCCTTGGCTGTTGATCTTCACGAGGCCTGTTTGCGGTTCCGTGCCACTTTCGTGCCAGATGCCTTGGCGCCGTCCGCCTTCTTTGCCTGGCGCAGAGCCGAGCGTGCCACCTTGCCGACAGCGTCGGCCAGCGCGCGTTGCCGCTCCCCCGTCGAGTGTGCTGGCGGAGTCAGCTATTGCAACCCTCGGAATGCCTTTCAGGAGGGACCGGGTTTGCGACCGTGACCGAGGTTTGCCGGGCCGTGCTGGCGTCGGCTGTAGTGGGCTGCGTAGGCCGTCCAGTCGCCGGAAGAGGCTCGCTGCCACGCGACGGCGACGCTGATGTGGATACCGAGCAGTCTCGCCAGCAAGGCCGCGGGCAGCTCGGCGGCGAGGCCGAACAGGGCGGTTGAGCGTGCCGGGCCGGGGCGGAGCTCGAGTTTGCGGAGGCGTTCGCCGAGCTGGCAGGCGCTGATCGGCTGGCCGGGCTGGCCGCCGGGGAACAGCCAGCGGGAGTTTCCCTGGTCGCCCAGTGCGGCGAGTCCGCGGCGGGAGGCGACGAGCTGGAGGACGAGGGCGTCAAGGGGCTAGGGCAGCACGATGGGCTCGCGGCCGAGCCGGAGCCGCACATGCTGCTCGCCGGCGTCAACATGGTCGAGGGTCAGGCGGCTGATCGCGGCGAGACCTTGGGCGTAGAGGAGAAGGAGCAGGCCGGCGACTCGGTCCTCGGGCTTGACGGTGTCGTCGTGGAGCAGGCGGCGGGCGTGGCGCCAGCGGGCCTCGGCGTCGATGACGCCGGTTGGCCCGTCCCATTTGGTGGCGGCGAAGTCGAGGCTGGTCAGCTTCTGCCGCCTGGCCCAGCGGACGAAGTTCCCGGCCTCACCGTGGTGGGTGGCGTGATCGCTGGCCAGCCAGGTGTCGAGGTCACCCTGCCGGGCGCCGGCCAGATCGAGGCCGCGGCCGGTGAGCCAGTCCAGCAGTGTGATGGCGGCCCTGATGTGCCGCTGGACGGTGGCGGCCTGGCCGCCGGTGACGTGCTGGCTGCCGGCGCGGCGCCGGAGCCTGCGCAGGGCGTGCCAGCCGGCGTAGCGGTGCAGCAGCTGCCGCTGGCCGGGATCGTCGCGTCCGGCGACGGTGGCGGTGATCCAGCGTTCGAGGCGGATCAGGTGCTCGTCGCGGGACGCCAGCGCGCCGGTGGCGACCAGGACGCTGCGCAGGTGCCTGATCGTCTTGCTGTCGGGTAACTCGTCGAGAGCGGCGTGGGTCATCGGCCGCTCGCCTGCCGCGAGCTCATGCAGGAGTGCGGCGGCGGTGTTCTTGTTCAGCCAGCCCAGCACCGTGCCGGGACGGTCGTAGCTGGCCAGGTTGTCGCGCAGGGCCTGCAGCCGGGGATGAATCGTGCCGGTGTCACCGCGCAGGAGCTCATCCAGGCGCTGCAGCAGGGAGCAGCGTGCGCACCGGCGCGAGCGAAGCTGGGTGTGCTGGCCGCATCCAGGGCAGGCGTGCCAGAAGGACGGGGCGGGCTGGGCGCAGGTCCCGCAGAGCGGACTGGTCAGCGTCCCGCCGCGGATAAGCCGGACATTGCCGCAGCCGTCGCAGCGTGCGCGCCGCTTCTGGCAGGCGTGGCACCACGGCTCACCGGTGATCTTGGATATCTCGGCGGGCGCCAGGCGCGCGCAGATCGAGCAGGCCATCGTCCTGGCCGGCCGGCAGCCAGGGCAGAGCGGGCCGCCGGGGGTCCGGGCGCTGACGACGCGGCGGCGGCCGCAGCTGATGCACGTTTCCAGGTTGGCGGGGTCGGAGATCAGGCAGTAGGGACACAGCGGCCGTCCGTGCTCGTCGCGGGTGGCCGGCTCACGGACGACACCACAGCGCGAGCATGGCTCAGCACGGGACCTGGCCACGCAGCTGCGGCAGAGCCGCAGCCCGTCGCGTGGCTTGACCAGGGCGATGACCCGCCCGCAGTGCGGGCAGGCGGGGCGGACTATCCGCTGCGCCCCGGCGCCGGCCAGCGCGTCGATCAGCCGCAGTACCGAGGGAACCGGCGCTCGCGCGCCGGCTCCGGTGAGCAGCCCGAGGTTATCTTGCAGCGCCCACGCCAGGCGGCGGCACTGCCCGCTGCCGGGCGCGGCAGCATGCACGGCGGCCCTGACCGTCTCGGCCGGGACACCGGGGTCGATCATGGCGATGATCCTGGCCACGATTGCTGCGGGATCCGCGTCGCCCTCGGGCTGGCAGGCGGAGCAGTGCGGCATGCCCGCCCGGTCGCGGACGCAGACCGGCCTGCTGAGCCCGCAGCCGGTGCAGGGCTCGGGCCTGAGGCCGCAGGTCGCGCAGTACCAGTCCTCGCCGCGGCGCTGCAGGGTGCGCAGCTGCCTGCTGCACCCGGCGCAGACCGGGGGCGAGATGATCAGCGCGCCGGCGTCGCGCAGTGCGATCAGCAGGTTCCCGGCCACGCGAGGCGCCGGGGAACGCCCGTCGGTAAGCAGCGATGGCCTGGCCTGTAACGCCTGAGCCAGCCGGCGCCGCTTGGCACGCCCGCCAGCGACCCGCCGCACGATCTGCTCGGCCACCTGCCGGTCCAAGCCTGGCTCGGCACCGCAGAGGAGGCCGACAACCACGCCGACCGGGTCGGCGAGCGCATCGGGTGCTTGTGATGCCATCGGTTACTCGCCGGCGCCGGCGATGCGGGCGCGTCTGGGCCGCAGCTCGCCAACGCCAGACTCGCTGCCGCCGGCAGCCTTCGCGGTGCGAGCCAGCCCGCCGGCCGCGACTGGCTCGATCAGCTCGCCCACCGGGCAGTCCAGGATGTCCAGCAGCGCCATCAAGATCTTGAGGCTGAGCCGCTCGGGCCGGTCGGTGACCAGCCGGTAGACCTGGCTGGACGACAGCCGGATCCCGCGCTGGGCCAGCGGCTCGATCAGGTCGGTGGTGGCGAACATGCCGCGGCTGGCCATCACCTGCCGCAGGTGCCAGCGGTAGTCAAGCTTGCGTGCCATCAGAGTGCTGCTCCTCACTGCCGTCCGCCGGCGCGCCGAGTGCCGGGCCGAGTGCCCTGCGCAGCGCGGTATTCATGAAGTCGCCGCTGACATGGGTGTAAATGGCGGTCGACGTGTCACACCGGTGCCCTACCTGCTCCTGCAGGAACCGGCGGTCAATCCCGTCCTCGGTCAGGTGGGTGACGTAGGAATGCCGCAGCGAATGCGGCGACAATTCCCGGGGCAGCTTCAGCGCGTCCCGGTAGGCGACGAAGCGGGCGTTGATCTCGGCCGGCTTGATCCGCCCGCCCCGCTCAGTCACCCATAACGCCGGATGATCAACAACCCCGAAGCGCGGCCGGATGTTCTCCACGTAGTCAGCGACCGCGTCCACCGCCCAGCCCATCACCGAGCAGACGTTGCGCCGTCGCGGCGGCTGGCCGCCCGCCGCCTTGCCGTAGCGGACATGCAGCATCCCGTACCGGCCGAACTCCGCCGCCGCCGGATTACGGCCCCAGTCCAGCAGATCCAGCTTCACGGTCTCAGTGCGCCGCAGCCCCCAGCCGTAGATGACCTTGAACAAGGTGGCGTCACGGTAGGCCGCTAGCGCGCCCTTGCGCCTGCTCCGCACCGCACGCTCTACCTGATCGTCGGCGTAATCCAGGAACCGCTGCAGCTCCTCCCGGCTCAGCGGCCGGGCTTCCGGGCTGCCCTCGTAATCGTTCAGGTGCCCGATGGTGTTCCACTCATGGCAGATCGGCACCGGGAACGTCCCGAACGCCTTCTGGCACGCCGCCGCCCAGCCGTACCGCACGTCGGTCAGGTACTCACTGAACAGCCGCAGGTCGGTCTGGTAACCGCGGATCGTCGCCGGCGCCAGATGCCGCTCCGCGGTCAGCGTCAGCGTCCACTCATCCACATGGGCCGGCTGCCACTGCCACGGGAACTCATTGGTGAACGCCTGGAATCGGCGAACCAGCCGCTCACGGTAACGAGCCGTGTCCGCCCGCAGGCCACGTGCAGCCTGCTGCGCCCGCCAGCCCCGCAGCATCGCCTCCACCATCGCATCCTCCGGCCGCAGCTGCACGACGCCGTCAACGAACTCAGCGCCTGCCGCACCCGCCAGGCCAACAGGCAGCAACCAGGCCCCCCATCTCAGGTGATGGGCGCATCATGCATCAGGCGGGATCCACTGATCAACTCGACACGCCAGAAGCCCGAGCACGAGGGCGATACGACGCCGGTCTCAGCCCGCCAACTGCCGGAGATCCACTGATCCCTCGCCCGTCTGATGCAATTCCCGAGAGACCAGGTAGATCTGCGTGGTGTCGGTTTGCTCGTGGCCGAGCCATAGGGCGATGACCGAGGTGTCGGTTCCTGCGTGGAGCAGTCGCATGGCCGTGGTGTGCCGCAGCGTGTGCGCGGTGACGTTCTTGGTTTTCAGGGACGGGCAGGTGGCTGCTGCTGTGGCGGTGTGGCGGGTGAGCCGGCGCTCGATCGCGTCGCGGCTGAGCCGGTCGCCGGTGCGGGCAGGGAAGAGGGGCTGTCCGGGCTGGCCGCCGCGTTCGGCCATCCAGGTGCGGAGCACGGCGATGGTCCCGGCGGTGAGCGGGGTGATCCGGTCTTTGCGGCCTTTGCCGTGACAGCTGACGTGGGCGCCGGCGCCCAGGTGGACGTCGCTGGTGGTGAGCCCGGTGAGTTCGGAGACGCGGAGCCCGGTCTGGGCGGCGAGCAGGATGAGCGCGTGGTCACGCCGCCCGGCCCAGGTGGACCGGTCGGGTGCGGCGAGCAGGGCCGCGAGCTCGGGTTCGGTGAGGTAGGTGACCAGGGCTTTGTCGTATCGCTTCGGCGGGATGGCCAGCACGCGTGCGATGACCTGGGCGTGCTCGGGGTGGCGCAGCGCGGCGTAACGGAACAGCGAGCAGATCGCGGCGAGGCGGGCGTTGCGGGTCCGGGGAGTGTTGCCCCGCTCGTGTTCGAGGTGGTCCAGGAACGCGCTGATCATCGGGGCGTCCAGGTCGCTGAGGTCGAGCTGGGATGGCTGTTTGCCGGCCCGGTGGGCAGCGAAGGTGAGCAGGAGCCGCCAGGTGTCGCGGTAGGCGGCGATGGTGTGGGGGCTGGCGTGCCGCTGGCGGGTCAGCCGGTCGGTGAAGAATGCCTGCAGGGTGGGAGCGAGCGCGGTCATGGCCGGCTCGCCAGATGGTGCTCGAGCTTATGGCCGGCGAGTGTCATCAGTTCGGGTGCTGCTGACAGGTACCAGTAGGTGTGGGCCGGGTTGGTGTGCCCGAGGTAGGTGGACAGCAGGGCCAGCGTGGCCTCGCCGTCCTGGCCGGCGGCGTAGGCGTCGAGCAGGCTGGCGACCGCGAAGGAGTGACGAAGGTCGTGCGGGCGTGGCCGGCAGTGCGGTGAGCGGGCCTGCAGCCCGGCGGTGCGGACGAGTTTGCGCCAGGTGGCGTGGACATTGCAGTAAATCAGCCGGGTGCCCGCTGGGGAGATGAACACCGCCGGGTCGCTGGGCCCGGGATGCAGCCGGCCGCGCAGCCGCAGGTAGCCGCTGATCGCCTGGGTGGTGGTCGGGTGCAGCGGCACCAGCCGGGATTTGCCGAACTTCGAGTCGCGGATGGTCAGCACGCCTGCGGCCGGGCCGAAGTCGGCCCGGTCCAGGCGGATCGCCTCGCCGACCCGCATCCCGGTGACCGTGAGCAGGCCGATCAGGGTCTGATACGTCGCCGCCCGCAGCGGGGACCGCAGGCTCCCGGCTGCTGCGATCAGCGCGGTGATGTCGCCGGCGGAATATAGGTAAGGAGTGGCCCGGGGCGCCCGTGCCGGGATCAGGCCTGCCGGCGGCACCTCGGCGGCCGGGTCGGTCGTGTGCAGATACTGGGCGAAGCCCCGGGCCATCGACAGCCGCTGGGCATGCCACCACGCGTCCCCGCCGGGCAGCGTCGCCCATCCCAGCGCGTGAGCGGTGGTGACCGTGCCGGCACTGGCATCCTCGAGGTAGGCGATGAACTGGCCGAGCAGATGCTCGGGATAGGCCAGCTTGTAGCCCAGCGAGCGCCGGACTGCGAGGTAATCGGCCAGCGCCTGGCGCAGCGGGCTCATGCCGCACCGCCTGGCCACGGGCGGGCCAGCGTCCGCAGCGCCGCGATGTCGGTCTTGGCGTAGATCGCCGTGGAGGCCAGCCGCCGGTGCCGCAGCACCTGCCCGATCTGCGGCAGCGGGACGCCCGCGCGCAGCATGCCGGTGGCCGCAGTGTGCCGCAGCCGGTGCGCGTGGACAGTACCCAGGCCGGCGCGCTGCCCGGCGGCGAACACCGCCTGGGTGACCCCGCCGCTGGTCAGCCGCTGGTGCGGGGCCTTGACCCGCAAGAACACCTGCCGATCCGCCCCGGCCCGGGCCGGCCGGCCACCGGACAGGTAGGCGGCGACCGGCTCGCCGACGTCAGCGGGAAGCGGCAGCCGCTCGCTCCGGCTGCCCTTGCCGCGGACAATGATCTCCCCGGCCCGCCAGTCGATGTCCTCCAGCGTCAGCGCCGCGACCTCCCCGGCCCGCAAGCCCAGCCGTGCCAGCATTGTCAGCATCGCCAGGTCACGGCGGCCATTGGCAGTGGACCGGTCACAGCTGGCGAGCAAGGCATCGACCTGGCCGGGCTCCAGCGGCTGCGGCAGCCTGGCCAGCCGCCAGCTGGCGACCGCAGGAACAGCCCAGGCCAGGGACTCGCCGAGCACTCCGTCGACATGCAGCCAGCCGAGCAGGGACCGCAGCGCGCACACGGTCAGCTTCGCCGACCCCTTGGGCTTGCCCGGGCAGGATGCCACCACGAACGCGGTCACCTCCGCCGCCGTCAGGCCCTCCAGCCCAGGGCCGCCCGGCGCGAGCCGGCCCGCGACGAACGGCCGCACGAAGCAGGCGTATCCGGCAGCGGTCTCAGTACCTAGCCCCCGCTCGGACACCAGGTAACGCTGGTAACGCCTCAGCAGCTCCTCCGCCGGCGTCGCCGGGGACGGGGCATCCGGCAGCGGGATGACGCCCAGCCGGCGCAAGTACCCCAGCAAAGGCGCGAGCGCACGCACCGACCGGTAGCCCGCATAACCAGCAGCCCGGCGCGCAGCCACATACCGCTCTGCCACCGGCGCAGTCAGGTCCGCAGGCTGCACGCCTTCCCCGGCCATCCACCGGCTCAGGTGCGCGGCCAGCCCCACCTGCTTCGCCGCCACGCCAGCCGAATACCCCTGCCGCTCCAGCTCACCGGCGAAACCCGCCGCATAAAGCTCCAGCGGGCCCACCACCACAGACCGCAAGACCTTGATCATGACTCGCTCTCCTCTCAGATCGGAGAGGAAAGCGTCCGTCACAAACACTGGATTATGCCGACGTTCACGCGGCCAGCACGGCCACCACCAGCTGCTCCCGCCACCAGATCGGCATAATCCCCAGGTCGGCGTAATGGATGATGCAGGTCTGCACCGTGGTCTGCGGCCACACGTTGCTGACCACGGCGGGCAGGCCCTTCAGCCCGTCGCAGACCAGGAAGAACACGTCCTTCACGCCGCGGTTCTTCATGTCCAGCAAGACCGACATCCAGAATTTGGAGCCTTCCCCGCCGGTCCCGGCCCACAGCCCCAGGACGTCCTTGCGGCCGTCCAGCGTCACCCCGATCGCGGCGTAGATGGGCCGGTTGGCGACCTGCCCGTCGCGGATCTTGACCACGATCGCGTCGATGAAGATCGCGGCATATACCTGGCGGTTTCTAGCGATGGTTGCGAACTAGCCAGTAGTGCTGGTGATGAGCAATGCTCCCATGGCCTCCTCGGGTGTCTTGTCGCCGAGGGCGAGCCGGGGTCGCTGGTTAAGTTCCGCAGCGACTCGCTGAAGGTCGCGGACGGTGTGGACCGAGAGGTCGGTGTGTTTCGGGAAGTACTGGCGGAGCAGTCCGTTGGTGTTCTCGTTGAGACCCCGCTGCCAGGGAGAATGCGGGTCGCAGAAGTACACGTCGAAGCCGGTCGCAGCGGCGGTCTGCTCATGCATCGACATCTCGCGGCCTTGATCCCAGGTCAGGGTCTTGCGCCACCCCTGGGGGATGACCTTGGTCTGGGTGATCAGGGCGTCCCGCAGCTGGGGGGCCTTATAGCCATCGGGCAGGTGCACGAGGATGAGGAATCTGGTGACCCTCTCGACCAGGGTCCCGATGGCCCCAGGTCCGAGAGCAGACCCATAGGTGCCGATGATCAGGTCGCCTTCCCAGTGCCCTGGGACCTGCCGTTCGGTGACCTCAGCTGGGCGCTGGGCTAGGAGCTTCATGTTCTTGATCTTGTTCGGGACCGCGACGCCTCTGCGGTGGGGCTTGCGGCGGGAACGTCCGGTGCGCAGCTTGCCGGCCTTCTTGCCCAGGACACCGGCGAACAGCCCGCGGTAGATCGTCTCGGCGCACGCCCGCATCGCCGGCTGGCCAGGGTAGGTCCGGGCCAGGTACCGCGAGATCTGCTGCGGCGACCAGTTGCGGTCCAGCTTCGCCCGCACCACATCGCGCAGGCCCGGGCCGTCGCCGAGCTTCGCCGCCCTGGACCGCTTGCGGCGCCTCAGGGCCTGGTTGTGCGCCCACCACGGCTGATAGCTGCCATCGGGCTTGCTGTTCCGTCCGACCTCCCGGTAGACCGTCTGGAAGCTTTTGCCGACGGCTGCGGCGATCTCCTTCACCGCACGGCCGGCGGCCAGGCCGTCAGCGATGGCGATGCGGTCATCCTGATCGAGGAAACGCGGCGATATGGGACCTGCTTCGGGAACGAGCATCCCGCCAGCGTCCAGGAACCACAGGGATCCGCAGCTGGTTGACACGCCGGTAACACGAGCCGCTGCCGCGCCCTTGTAACCCTCCCGGATCAACTCAAAGTACCGCTTCTTCACCGACGCCGGCATCTTGTTGTGAGCCCAACGAGGCATCCGAACATCCCTTCAGGAACGTTCGCAACCACCGGTGGAACTCAAGCCTCGTCGAGGGGCCGGTTCTGCCAGGCCTGCATCTCCTCGATCACCTTGTCGGTGATCCGGCTGACGGTCTCCTTCGAGACTGACGCGCCGTAGATCTCCGCGAAATGCGCCGAGATCTCACCCGTGGTCAGGCCCTTGGCATACAGCGACAAGACGATCTCATCCACGCCGGTCAGCCGCCGCTGCCGCTTCTTCACGATCTGCGGCTCGAACGTCCCCGCCCGGTCGCGCGGCACGTCGAGCTCCACCTGGCCGGTGGCCTCGGTCAGCACCGTCTTCGGCCTGGTCCCGTTGCGGACGTTCCCGCTGCCCGCACCCTGACCTGCGGGGTCGTGCTTCTCATAACCCAGATGCTCAGTGATCTCCTCGTTCAGCGCGGTCTCGATCACGGTCTTGGTCAGCTGCTTGAGCAGCCCGTCCGGCCCGGTCAGGGACAGGCCCTGCTCGCGGGCCAGCCGCACCAGCTCTCTCGCGGCCTCAGCCTCAGCAGTCGGCTCGGCCTTCTTGTTGATCACGTCGTCCAGTGTCGCGGTCATCACGGCACCTCTCCCGCCAGACCATCAGGTCCAGCGTGATCGGGCCGGAAACACCTTTAGATCCACAGTCCCGTCGGCGGGCGCGGACGTCGATGCCGGGCCGAAGGATCGTTATGGCTACACCGCGGGGTCGTGAGCCCAGGCTGGCAGGTGCATGGAGTCGATTCATACGTAGCCGATGAGCGAGCGGGTCCCGGGCATGGCGAGAGCCTGGATCCCGCTGCGGCCGGCAGCGGGGTGGGGAGGGCTCCCCATATCGGTATCCAGCGCGCCGGCTACGGGGTCTTAAGGGGTGCATAAGTCCTCAGTGACCCCTAGCAAAGGTGGACACCATGCAGCTCCCTAATTTCCCCCGCAGACTACTGACCGGCGCCGCTGCCACGGCCTGGCCGGCACTGGCCGCCGGCACGTGCTCCTTGATCCTCGTTGCCGGTTGCGCTAGCCGGGTCGCGGAACACCCCGCGGCAGCGAGCCCGAAGCCGTCAGTCGCAGCGGCCACCGCCCGTCCTTCCAGCCCGGTCAGTGCTGTGCCCAGCCCGGATCCCGCTATCCCTAGCTCGGTGCCGCCCGCGGCAAGCACGGTGCCACTTTGCGAGGAGCCCAATCTCGCCGCCAGCGCCCGTAGGTACAACATCGGGGGCGGCATGTGGGGCGCGGTCATCACGCTCACCAATACCGGCACGGCGTCCTGCTCCACGTCCGGGTATCCCGGCCTGGGCCTGCAGGACGGCGCCCACCACGTCCTGCCGTCGCAGACGCCCTGGGGCCCCACCTACTTCGCCC
>OCTA010006065.1_pt1 | contig 10369 bp, 7 predicted proteins | sample 1538991 | NCBI WGS metagenome assembly OCTA01 (sample SAMEA3539302, study PRJEB22396) | soil metagenome | biome: tundra; feature: field; material: soil | place: USA | collected 2010-05 | depth 0.15 m | reverse complement strand
CCTCTCGGACGCACTATCTTACACAACGTGCTGGCTTATCAAGCTCTGGATTGTTCCATTTAGCGGTAGTTTATAGAAATCGGCGGAAACCTCGTCACCCTTGAAAATCGCGGGGTTCAATTTATCGCACAGATTCCTGCGCCGCGAAAAAGGCTGTCAGCATCCCCCTGCGCAGTCATCCGGTCTTCGTTTCGGCCATGAGAATAGACCTACAACGTGGTCCGGGGTCACGCCCTGCCGCAACAAGAAAAGTTGCTGAAGAGTGGCGCAAATTGTGGAAGCCGAGGCGAACCGTGTCCCCCTTCCTTGAGTACGCCCACCGCGATGGCCGCCGGCCGCAAATGATCCTCAACGAGCATGTTGGCGACGCGCGGCTTCTTGCCCTTCAGGGAGAAGCTGGGAAGAGGCCGGCCGTGAGCGTAGCTTGTCTTATACCTGGTCGTCGGGGGTGAGGCCGGGGTGTTGGTGGTCGCCCTGGTTCTCGGCGTTTTCGCGGCGAATGTTCTTGTTCACGTACATGTCGGCGTCGGCGACACTCAAGAGACTATCTTTGGTGGCGCCGTCTTCCGGATAGAGGGCAATGCCCACGCTGGCCGAACCTCTGACGACGCAGCCCTCGGCGATGAATGGCTCGTCGAGGCAGCGCTCAAGCCTAAGAGCGATTTCAACGGCTTCAGCGCGATTGCGAAGATTGGGCAGAAGTACCGCAAATTCGTCGCCCCCGAGCCGGGCCAACATATCGACGGAGCGGAGCTGGCGCTTCATGCGGATCGCCACTTCCCGAAGGTACAAGTCTCCGACCAGGTGTCCATAGACGTCGTTGACTTAAAGTCGTTGAGGTCGATGTAGATCAATCCGAAGATGCCTGCAGTCTGTCGCGCCTGCTCAATCTGCTGACCCAGAAAGTTCTCCAGGGAGAATCGATTGTAGATGTCTGTGAGCAGGTCGAACTCAGAACGGCGGATCAGATTGGAGTAAAGCCGCCGGGTTTCAATGGCCAGGGTCGTCAGCTTTGCCGCCGAGGAGAGGGTCTCCGACTCGTAGGCGCGTGGTTTGGTGCGCAGATCGACGGCGGCATAGATCGTTCCGAGCGGCGGTCCAGAGCGGGCGTGAATCTGCTCCTGAACGATGCGAAAAGAGCTGAGGGTCCGCGGACAGTTTCCAAGTTGTGCTCCATCGACGATCTGGCACCAACAAGCAGCACTACGCAGCCTGAAGGAGACCAATTCCGTAATCTGCTCAATGATCTCAGCGAGAGGGCGAGTGCCGTTGATTTCCTCGAGGATGCGGCTGCGGCGGCGCTCACTGTAAGCCGAAGTGGCGTTTTGGAAGCGCACCTTGCGTTCCGCGATCCAGGCCCTGACACCGGCCACAAACAGCAGTACGAGCAGCAAGCCGACGAGGGCAATAAGGTTGTGAAGTCCCAGCCAGGAGGGGTTTGCGACCACCGTGACATCGTCGAAGTTACGCAAAAAAATGTCGAATGTCACCGGGCCATGGAAAGCATCGGAACTATGAAGCATGCAAATGCCGGTAACTCGCACTCGGGAGCCTACGGGCACGTGTTTCATTGGCGGTGGCTGGGAACTCCCGACTCCCGCCGGGTGGTTGTAAACGGCAGAGAACAACTGGCCACCGGTGTCCAGAACATATTCGTCCTTTGCTGCCGTCCGCGCCTCCGTGACCACCTTTCCTTCGGTGGAAACCAGGTCGAATGCGTAAAGGCCCGATGCCAATTCAGGCCATGTCGCCAGCCGCGGTGAGATGGGAGCCGGCACCAGGCTATCCTGGATTCCGCCCCCGGTCAGGGAGAGAAAGCCGTCATGGACATCTGGGAATCCCGACGCATTCGCAATGTCGCCGATGCGGAGAGGGGTGCGAGTCTGGGTCAGGATCCACAAGCTCTTGGAGCCACTTTGGAGAACCACAGCCGAACCAGACTGGTAGTACGTTATTGTTCCCCGCACCCGGACCCTTTGAGTGAGATTCTGCAGACGATAGCCCGCGAGAATATCGTCCATCGGCGTGACGGGGAGTGACCACGGGCTGCCACTCGCGCGCTTCAATATCCTGATGTCCTCCAACGAGGGAATCTCGAGAAGGATTCCGGTCAGCTGCATCTTGTTGTCGAAGTTAAGGGGGACGACTGCGGTTATTTCCACCTCGGCGTCGAGCAGACCTTTCATCGCACTCTCATCGTCGCTGATCACGAAGGCGTCAACATATCCACCGGCCATGAGTATACGTATGTTGATGGTGTGCAAATCCCCATCTGCTACCATGTCGGCGCTCTGGATTACACCACGCACCTTCACCAGCATGCAAAAGAGCTGGGCACGGATCATCTGATCGAAAGTGGCTGGCACCGGCTTTGGGACGGGGCCGTGGTGCAGCAGTGCCACGCTGTCGCCAAACACATCCGGATGGAAATAGACCCCCGTGTGCCCTTTGCACAATCACCCGGTCTCCGGGAACCAGATTTGCGCCCTTGGCGGCCTGCACATAGATGGCTTCATCACCATCCTGTACAAACATGTCGATGTCCTTGGGGTTGTAGTAGGTGATCGTGGCCTCGAAGGCGACCGGCAAGGATTTGCCGGCATTGGTATTTGTCAGAGCGTGGATGGCGTGCAGAGTGCTGAGTGGGGCGGGAGCAGCCGCCCAGCCGGAAGCAGCGCATGCGATAACGATTGCCAGCGAAGGAATGGATCTCTTCATCGCGGGAATGTCCGATCGAACCGGTCCTGTGTTATCCGGCCCTTGAAAATCCCTGCCGGCCAGTCTTCCCGAAAGAATCGAATTCGGGGAAACAAGAAGCACGGGTGCTGCACATGAACGGAGCGCGGAGAGTCAGTGGCTTGATCTTACGCCGATGAAGTGTCGCCGTTCCTGAGCTGTGCGGTCTCAAATTGACCTCGTATTGGTCAATCCAAGATCGCTTGGCTCAGGGTACTGCGCAAGAAAACGGGCGGATTTTTGCACCCGTGATCCTGCACCCGTGATTGATCCGTCTTACCGGTATTTCGCCGTATTTAGGCAGTCCCCTAGGTCGTGTAAGTAGTTGCAAGTGCTGGTTATTTACGCCCTGAAAAGGCCGGCGTCGGCGCTTCGATCCCGTCTCTGGCCACCACATTCTAAACAGCTTAGCTGTAAATTAGAGAAAATCACTCACCCGCGATTCACCGTGATCGCTATTGCACTATCGTTGCCAGCGCGAAAAACCGCCCTCAGCGTTGGTCTCGGAATTTCCCTCAAGAACCTCACCGATTGCCGGGATTGATGCTGATAACGAGATTCCTGATCCAACTTGCTCTCGTCCGGCGGGCAGACACTGGCCGCGAAAGATTACTATGGAGCCGCTGCTCAGCAATCAAGATTGAACTGTCAGGAGATTTCCTGTGAGAGCAAGACTGACGTTACTCGCCCTCTGCCTTATTCCGATTTCAGTTTCCGCGCAATCAACCGGGACAGGAAGCAAGGCGCCTCCGATCCCGGACGCCGAGCTCGATCCTACCCACAGCATCGCATCATGGCAACTGGAGTCCTCCATTCATGCGCCGCTTCCCGAACAGTACATCTGGACGCGTGAAGATGCCATACCCGACAAACCGGATCTGAAGGGTAACTGGACGTCAGAAGGGAGCACGCATCTCGAGCCTCACTTTTTTCGCCGATCCTTTTCGGTGAGCACGGTCCCGCCCGTGGCCACGCTGTATTTGGGAGGACCCGGCGCGGCCACAGTCTGGGTGAACGGAGAACGGCTGGCCCATTTCCAGGAGAACATGGAGGTCAACATTGGCATCCACGTGATTGCCGTGGATGTGACTCATGCGCTCAAGGTGGGAAAGAACGTGATCGCCATCGAAGCGATCCGCGGGCCAGAGGTTGGCAGCAGCGGCAACAGCAGGCGGGAGGTTCAGCTCACGGCCGGTAGGATCCTGGTGGTGAAGATTGTGCCTGCTGCTCAGGGAATCGACGGTGCACCACTGCTTATCAGCGACGCGCAGTGGAAGGCGGCGGATAAGGCAGTGAACGGATGGCAGGAATCCGACTTCGACGACAGTGGCTGGGGGTCTGCCGACAGCTTGGGCGGTATCGAGAGTTCCATGGAGTTCTTCCAATGGAACGGCGATGGAGGCATGTATGCGTGGCCCGGATACGACGGCATCTCGCCTTTTCTGGCCAAGTTCAAGCTCGCACCAGTGGGCCTTCTGCATGTCTACTCCGGGTCCGGGTCACTGGAGAACAAGGAGTCTCTGATCACGCCGAACAGCGGTGCGGAGTTCATTGCAAGTGCCGCGTCGGAGCCTGTTTCCCCCACAATGCAGCCGCAGATCATGCTGGACTTTGGCCGCGAGGTCAACGGCAGGCTGGAGTTGCAGTCTGACTCGGACCAGGCAGCCGACGTGATTTTGCAGTACGGGGAATCGGAAGCGGAGGCACTCAACCAGCCGTATCTCGGGATCACTCCTCTCCATGTGCCACCGGGCGCGACTGTTCATGGACCCAAAGGGGCATTTCGCTATGCACTGCTGCGATTTGAGCACGGCATGAAGATCCGGTTCCGGTCCATTCAACTAGACGGCATCTATTACCCGGTGAAGTACCAGGGATTCTTCCAGTCCTCTGATGAGAAATTGAATCGGATGTGGATGGTGGGCGCCTACACCGCGCACCTTTGCATGCAGGACGATATTTGGGACGCTCCGAAACGCGATCGCGGACGGTGGATGGGCGATCTGGACGTAAGCGGACGCACAATTGAAGACGCCTTCGGTGACCATTTTCTGATGGAGGAGACATTGGATCGCCTGCTGGGCGACGCGCCCATCACGCACCACGTGGATGGCATCGCAGGCTACTCGGCTTTCTGGATTACAGGTGAAGCGGAGTACTACCGGCACACCGGCTCGCTGCAGCAGCTGGAGAACGTTCATGAGCGACTGTTACAACTACTCCGCTACATGGAGACGGAGTTGGACAGTCGCAAGCTCTACGCCAACACGACGCATGCGTCGCCATACGTCGACTGGTCGCCGGACTTAGACGGCGACACTCCGGAATCGAGGATGGCAACCCACTTCGAGTTCTACGCGGGCTTCCGCGACGGCATCTTCCTGCTTCGACAGTTGCACGATACACAGAATGCCGATGCCTTCCAGAAGTCTGCGGATGAGATGAAGGCTGGGGCGGAGAAGTACTTGCTCGATGCGTCCGGTTCGTTTGGCACGCGCTGGCAAACGAACGCTTATGCAGTGCTCTCGGATCTGGCCAGTCCGTCGCAGTATGGGGCGCTCTGGCGCAACTCACTTTCGAGTGTGGGACACGTCAAGTACAATGCGCTGATCATCACCCCGTATTACAACTACTATGTGATCAGCGCCATGGCCAAGATGGGCCATCGTGCGGAGGCTCTGGACTGGATTCGCCAATTCTGGGGCGGCATGATTGATGAGGGAGCAACCAGCTTCTGGGAAGGGTACGATCCGTCCTGGTATAAACAGGATTCTCACGCTTCTCTCCAGGCCGATGACACGACAGGGTATCAGGCAAGCCTGGCGCACGGATGGTCCAGCGGTGTAACTCCATGGATCATGGAGCAGATCTTGGGCATCCAGCCGCGCGGAGCAGGATTCAGCGAGGTCGATATCCGTCCTGACCTGATCGGTCTCGAGTGGGCGCAAGGGGGAGAACCGACACCGCGAGGGATGCTGAAAGTGGACATCAGTAAGAATGGCTACAAGACGGCGATCGATCTACCCTCGGGCACGGTTGCCCGAGTGTCCCTGCCGGTTTCCGCATCAGGTGAAGCCATCTCGGTGAATGGAGCAAACCAAACGGGTGAGGCGGCAGAAGACGGGAAACGCGAGATTGTCTTGCTAAGAACTCCCGGTCACTTTGAATTGCTGAGTCATTAGGGCGCACTGCGTGGCGCAGAAGATCTCCACCCGTGATCCTCACCCGCGATTGACCCCTTTTACACGTAATTCGGCGTATTTTGACGTGTCCCCCGGTCGTGTAAGTAGTTGCAAGTACTGTTGCTCTTACTGGAGAAAACGAGATCGAACCCGGATTTTGAGCTCTTGGTCGGCCTGTGAGATAAACGGCGAATCGATCATACTGGAGTTGGAGCACTGCCTTAACGCCACCGGCAGCCTAGTCCAAAACCTCCGCGCGGGGTTCGTACCACCTGAACCACCTCACCGTACGTCCCGGCACTCCGCGACCGCTACGTGGGTCTCTGGGCGATTTCGTGGAACAGGGAGGCCGGAATCGTTGAGACAGTAGCGGACGGGCCATGCCGGTGGGGTTGGGCAGGGCCAATTTCCCTACATTACCCCAAAAAACGGCGGCTTCCGCGCCGGCGGCCAAATGCGTCTGACAGGGTTGCTACTCCGGACTTGTTCTGGGTTCGTGCTAACGGGGCGCACACGGCCGGTTCGGCGCCTGAAGAACACCCGTTCCCCAATGCCTAAGTTGAATTTCGCGTTATTGCGCTCTTCGGTGCCAGCCGGACGAGTGCAGCTAATACGGCGTTCGGGTCTCACCCGCTGTCCCGGATGGGCACCACATCTGGCGACCTCATCCTACTCGAACACGGGCACAGTTGAGGGCACGTTTACAACCTTCAAAGTGCTCCCAATGTGCCTTTTCGTTCCCCTTGAGTCCTATGTATATCCATGATTCTATTAAGGTTGTCTTCCATGGCATGGAAGAGGTCGTCGGTTCGATCCCGACCAGGTCCACCAATTGCCTTCAAATCAGTGACATACGCATTGTGAACGGCAATCTCAAAGAGGAGATTGACCGCTTCCATGGACGTTCTCTATCAGCAGTTCATTCGCGAAAGACAATCTCTTCATAACGTTTCTCCGCGCACGGTTGACGGCTACCACTGGGCGTGGAAAGCATTTGAGCCTGCACTCGCTGGCCGCAGTTCTATAGCGAAGGCAGAGCTTCTACAGCGTGTCGAAGAACTGCGTGAGCGGGGTCTGTGTTCACCCTTCTGCATTTTCAGACGTGGTGAATGCAATGCACAAGGGGCTAAGTCGGCGGGACCACCAGCGAGCCACAACCTTCTACGCAGGCAAAATAGTGAACATTCCTTGTGAAATTACGCGAGGAGTCCGTCGGGAATAGATTTCGGCAGGTGACCAAAATGCCTGCCGCGATGCACAAATTCGGACAATCATTCGCGCCGTGGTTTAAGTGGCTAACATCAATTTGAATCCGGCGCTTATCGTTCCGAGTCCAGAAACAGACGAAAGCCCCTCAGGGCTCACATCTGCTCGGCCAGGGCACCCTGCTCCGCCCGCGCGAATCCCCATCCTCACGGCAGTGAGACGACAATCGCGACAGTAATCAGCAGCACCATGGATTGGTGAAAGGCCACGATGGTCCCCGGATTTTTCGGCTTAAGATTCACGGCCTGGAAGAGCAGGAATCCCACCGCGATCTGTGCCACGGCCAGATAAAACGCCACGGGATAGGCCGGCATGAGCCAGCCCAGTGTCGCCACGATCGTCAGGGCCGCCACGATATGCGCTGCCACAGTCCAATGCGCGAGTCGCCGCGGTCGATAGAAAGCCCCAATGGGCTGGCCGAATCCGCGCTGCCCGGTCGTCATGCCCCCCAGGAACACCGCCAGCAAAAGCGCATGCAGGGCCACCGTAAATTTCAGATAAAACCAGAATGAAACGCCGGGAAATGCAAGGCCGGTGAGATAGCTGAGAAAGACCCCATAGGCCAGGAGCCCATGCATGCCATGCACAAAGGCCGGCATCCGCCCGGAGAGAACATGCAGGGTTCCGATGCCGAACACACCGGCGATGATCACCAGCGCCAAACCGTTGATGGTCGCCGAACTCGGCGCCAGAACCACCAGGGCCACCGCGATGAGGCCCACCAACGTGGCCACCAACCGATGAGCCGCCTCGGGATCCCCCTCGATCATCAACACCAGGATATTGCGCGTATACGGCCAGCGCGTTCCCAGCGAGAGCCCATAGCCAAATCCCTCGACAATGCTGCCGAGCAGGATCAAGATACCGGCCAGGATCACCTCGGTCAGAAACAGGCCGCTCACCAGCGCTGCTTTGCCCGATTGCGGGCCAGTGCTCGCCTTCCAGACGCCGGCCAGTATGGCGCCCGCCACCAGACAGGCCATAAGCACCCCGATCACGCGTACCGTGCGCGTCATCTCTCCATCGACGCCCGTCGAGCCGGGCCCATCTACCGTAGCAGGCACTGCGGAGATTCGCTCTTCAGCAATGTTGTGGTCTGCCATTACTTTCAACCGCTCTCAATCTAGCTCGGAAGCGAAATAATGCCGGTGCAGTCTTCTGCGAACTTGGCCGCAGGGGTTGGGCTGGCTAGCGTATGACCTGGAGCCCAGTCATTCTGCAAGTTGCCGCTGCGAGATTCCCAATAGACGTTGCCGCTTTTGATTCTCACAACTTTACGATGCTGGTTGTTGCCGGCGGAATAGATTCCGTCCACTCGGACTTTCGATTGATCGATAGGCATTGCTGACTCCTAAAAATGCACGGTTTGTCGCCACAACGTGTGGCAGGCGTTGCCTACGATTATATTTCGTTTCATTGGATTCGCTGGTTCCTGCCCTTAGGTCAGAAAAGCCGTCACCGCTGGAAGAATTAGTTCTGTATTACGCCCCGAAGTCATTTTATCGTTGACGGTTTCTCCCGCTCTGCCGAATCCATGAAATCCCCGGCCACGGCGAGCGCGTCACTGCCATTGCGAAGGAGTATGCGAAATCGCCGGAGAGCACACTGGTGGTTTCACCCGACAATCGCTCCCCCATGGAAATCAACGAGCGCATTCATGGTGAATTGCAGAGCCGAAGCACCGTTGGCAATGCTGAGTACAACATCCGAACTTTAGTGCCGCGCCAGGGCCGCCCGGCGTCAAGGCCGCGCTTCGCGCGCGGCATTCGCGGTCGCAGAGCCTTGACACCGGCCTCCCAGCCTCGGCTTATCATCCAACTATCCGGGGAATGTCATGGCTTCCGAATGTTGGCACCAGATACAACCCGTCCGTGGCAGTCATATTTCTACGCCATCACGACGGGGCCGAAATTCCTTGCCCCACACTTGCCACAGTATCTCGACCGCCAGCTTGGCAAATAGGATGTCGGATCGCATGTGGAATGTCTTGCCACCGTGAAAGAGGTTGCAGCGCACTTGGTAGATTGCTGCCAGAGTGTGCGGCCAGTCGAGGGGAATGGGTTGCAGTTCGTCTGATGAAGCTTCTCGTTGCGGCTGATGATTGCAGAAGCAGCGTGGTTCGTAATCGCGTTCCTGTGCGCCGGCAGAGAAACAATTTCGCCGATACTCTGCTCGATCCTCATGGGAGTCCGCCCATGGAGCAACGTGTAGCTTTGCCAACCGCCGCACGTTGAACACGGGCCAAAGGGAATGGAACTCTTCTGATCCTTTCTTGAATTGCGGATCATCTCGCAGCAGTTCGTCGAACCGCCCCCTTAACACAGCATCTCTGGCGGCAGCATTGACTAAGGCTCTGTCGCGATCCATCCGCTCCGACGGTTCCACCACCTCAGCGAGCCAAGCGTTGAAGGCAACCCACAAATGTAGCAGAGAATTAAAGGAATCGCCGCTAGGATAAACCCGCGCCAGCCAAGGATCCACAAAATAGGAAAATTCCGGACTCTCGGACGCTCGGTCTAAGCTGCAGTCCTTGTGTTCGTTGCCCAAGCATTGGATAAACAATCTGCCTCCCGCACATCACCCGAAACCTAATCCGAAGTCACCGTGCACATTCACTGTCGTTGCTGAATGAGCGGTCGAAAGTTCCGGTCGGTCCATGGTACGCTCTCGATTACAACGAAACCTGAGTTACCAAGATGTTCCGTCTACTGCTTCTCTCCCGAAACCCCGTCAAACGGATTGCTATGCGCGGCGAAGCCAGAGACGCTGATCGTATGCCATTCCTCGAGCGAAACATCCTCTCTGGGCCTCGGTCCTTTTATCCTCGGGAAAGCAAACTGCTTTTTTCCTGGGCCGAGGGGTGGATCGAACGTTACGTTGAACCGTTGTGTTGAAGTCGTCCCGCCGTAACTTAGGTCAAGCTCGACCACAGCCGCTGTTACACATTTGTCCTTGGTGGTGTTGACGTAAGTGAGGTTGACCTCCCAATTTGTGTCAACCTTCTCAAGTTTCCCCTCTGAACCGATGATCTCGGACACTTCGCTGAGTTTCAAGGGCTGTGTGGTCGTCTCAGCGGGTAGAGCGCCGGGACAACTCAGTTCAACGGGGACACCGCCATAAGATTCCGGGTTGAAGCAAGACGGCGATTGGACTGCCTCTTGCGGCGTTCTCGTATCGGCCCATTT
>OCTA010006064.1_pt1 | contig 10371 bp, 8 predicted proteins | sample 1538991 | NCBI WGS metagenome assembly OCTA01 (sample SAMEA3539302, study PRJEB22396) | soil metagenome | biome: tundra; feature: field; material: soil | place: USA | collected 2010-05 | depth 0.15 m | reverse complement strand
GAGTGTCCTTGTCGCGCGCAACCTTGATCAGGACGTCGCTCACCTCCGAGTCGCTGGCGAAACGCTCCGAGCCTTGCAACAGCCAGACATCGAGTTGACCTTCGGTGGTGCGCAGGTCGGAGACCAGTTCCGTGTGATAGCCCTCGGGGTCGTCCACCAGAAAGCCAGGGTGCACCTTGAAGAAGCGCGCCAGCAGAGTGCGCGAGGATTGCGTCATATGCGGACGCTTGCCCCGCTCGATCTGCGAGAGATACGACTGGCTGATGGTCTTCCCCGTCTCGGCTTGAATGCCCCTCATCAACTCCTGTTGCGTGAGCGGCCGATTCATGCCGCGGAGGGAACCTTCGACCTCGCGGAGGTAACGAATTTTTTCACCCAGCGTCATATATGCCAGATCGCGATAATAATATCGCAATATGAAATATTGTCAAGCACTGGATCAGGCCTGTTTGCAATGGCTTACGGAAGGCTTCCCCAGTTGTGCGTCCAAAGAAAGGCCTCCGCCGGGGCGGAGGCTTCAACCGAGAGGTTGGGTCAGTGCGGTTTGCGCCTGTTTAACGCACGATCAATGTCACCGGATAGTTGTGCGACGCTCCCGTCCCGGCAGAGCCGACGATCGTGATGATGTAGGTTCCAGCCAACGTTCCGGTTGGGATGGTAGTGATGCTGTTGGATGATCCGCAGCCCGACTGCAGCAGGATCGCGCCCGCGATCAGTCCGAGTATAGCTCCGGCCAACCAGCGACGCCGCTTGCGACCAGCGCCGATACCCAGTCCGACGAGGCTCAGGCCTCCGATGGGGAGCCAGGCGGCATAGAATGAGCCGCGACGGAGCAGGCTGCCGGTGGTCACGGGGCGGGCCACGGTAGCGATGCTCAGGGTGGTGGTTCCCGACGCGCTCCCCGAAAGCGCGACGGTGATGGGGTTGAAAGTGGGAGTGGTTGCCGTAACCATCGAAGGCGACGTGGTTTGGCTGGGGGTGATGGTGCCGCTGTAGCCGCCATACTGAATACTGGCGGGAGTGGGAGCAAAGGTGACCGTGATCGTGGCCGTGTCTCCGGCGTCGATGGGGGCCGGGGCCGAGGCGCTGACGCTGAAGTCGACCACATTCGCTGTCTCCGCGAGCGGCCCTGCAACCACACCGCTGTTGTTCGCGGTAGCGGTGCCGTAGAGCGTGAGTTGCTGGTTGACGACCGGGATCACGGGCGTCACGCCGATGGCTACGGATGCGAGGGCATTTACGTCCAGCGGTTGAATGGTGCAACTGACGGTCCCGGTCAAACCTTGCACTGTGCAGCTTCCCGAACCGCCGGTGACTGTAGCGGTCGTCGTTGAAGTGACGCTACTGGGGGGATAGGTCGCGGTAAAAGAAACAACGCCCGCCGGGTCGGGTCCGTTGTTAGTGATGTCAAAAGTAAATGTATCCACAACTCCGGCTGGAGCTGGATTGACCGACGGACTGCTGCTCGGTTTCGTCAAGCTGAGAACGCTGCTGAAGCCAAGTTTGCTGACAAAGGCATCCGACGTGGTCCCAGGAGTCCCGTTCAAGTGCTGCTGGTAGGGAGGTGGGTTAGGAGGAATCGAAGTGGGGAAGAGCCCGGATTGGGTGACGCCGGCCACGTAGGTGGCGCCACTGCCGTCAGTGGCGAGAGCGATGCCAGAGCCCTGATCCAACTCCTCGCCGCCCAGATAGGTCAGGTAATCTCCGGCGCCTACTCCCGACTCATTGGTCAGAATCAGCGCGACGAAGGCGTCTACTCCTCCGCCGCTAGTAAGCTGGAGTGTGTTGGGGGTTACGGGCAGGTCCGTCGATGCGGTCCAACCGGTCACGTGCGCTCCAAACGTCGAATCCACCACAATGGCCTGGCCGCGGTCGTCGCTCGAGCCTCCGATGTAGGTGGCATAGTTCAACAGATCGATACTGCCCGACACTGCGTTGTTAATCTTCGCAATGAAGGCGTCTTGAGCGGGAGGGGAGATGACGGGGCAGGGGGGGGTGTTACTCGCGTTATACGTAGTGTTGTTGAGGCATTTCTGGAACGATGTGGTCACGATCGCCGGGGGAATGAAATCGGTTGAATAGGTCGATCCGGTGATGTAGGCATTCTGGGTACCATCAACCGCGATGCCGTAACCAACATCGTCGCCCGCCCCGCCGACGTAGGTGGAGTAGATAAGGGACGCGTTGGTGATAGCGTTCGGGTTGATCTTGGCCACGAACGCGTCGGTATTGGTCGGGTTCGTCAAGGTACAAGTGCCGTGGTTGCCGACTTCGTCGAGGCAGCTCTGCTGGGCATTGAGGAGTGGGAAGCCGACGGGGTTCGATGCCGACGGCGGCAGAAAATTGGTTCCGCCGGTGATGTACATGTTGCCTGGGCCGTCCACCGCAATGCCACCTCCCTCGGTCAGCCCGGTCTGCGGGTTCGGACCGCCGAAGTAGGTGGAGTAAAGCATGCTCTGGCTACCAGTACCAGTATTCTTGGTGTCGATCTTGCTCGCGAAGAACTGGCTGGGCGCCAGCGATGATTGCTGGTATCCATTGGGATTGGCGGGGAATCCGTTGCTGGCGCCGTCGGTCGAGGTCGTGGTTCCGGTTACGAAGGCGTCTCCGTCGTTATCGATTGCCAGTCCAGTAATCGTATCCGTTGCATTGCCCGCTGCATTCGTTCCAGCGAGGTAGGTGGAGTATCGCAGGGTGCTCAATCCGTTTGATCCCAAGTTCAACCTGGTGACGAAGCCATGGAGCCCGGGGTCAGTTGGCGGTGTCGCCTGGAACGGAGCAAGCGTGCCGCCCGTGCCGCTGACGGGAAAGTTCGGAGACGTAGTCGTGCCAGCGACGTACACGTCGAAGCCCGAACCGCTGTCGCTGTTTGAGCTAACGGCAATGCCCGCCGGAGAATCGGACCCCGAACCGCCCAGATAGGTCGCGTACACGAGCTGTAATTGGAACGGCTGCAGCCCGGGATTGATGACCGCGATGAAGACGTTCTGCGTGCCCAAGTTGGCCGGCTGAAACGGTGTGCCAGTTATGCCGAGCGGGAAGTCCGACGACGCCGTGGTCCCCGCCAGATAAATATTGCCATCGGGACCGATGGCGACGCTCACGGCCGACTCATCTTTCGATCCGCCCAAATACGTCGAATAGCTCAGGACCGGGTCGATGACCAGTTCGCGGCTGCGGTCGTAGGCTCCAACTGCGAATCCGATCTTATTGTCCGCGATCTGGCGGAAACTGCCGGCGATTGACTTCTGAACTTTTCCCTCCTGCTGATAAATGTGCGGGGCGTGGAAGCGAACATCGCCCTGATCCGTCGAGAGAAGCAGGTCGCCCGAATCAATGCGTGTGGAAGCGCCCTTGAAGCTGAGCGCAATCTGCTCCGGCTCGGCGCCCGGCGCGACGCGGAAGTCGTATTCGAGCTGTCCCTGGTCGCCGTAGTAAACCAGATCGACGCCGGGATAAACGCTCTTGTATTCGACCCGGCCGAATTGGGGAATGTCGCGATGCCACTTGGAAGGATCGTGGCCAATAAAGTAGCTGCTCTTCCCCGGCAGAGGCGAAGCGCCGGAAACGAGAGCCGCAGCGTTCGCTCCCTCCAGACGCATCCGAATTACGGAACTGGCTGGACGCTCCGAGTTGACGGCTGATGGCTGATGGCTGACGGCTGACGGCTGAAGTTCCAGCACCGCTTCGTCGGCGGTCAGAAACAGGCCGTAGCCGGCGCCGCGGGCGAGGAACTTGACCTGAGGAGCGGTCTGACCCTGGTTCGGCTCGAAGAACAGCGGAAGCGACATCGCCGTCGAAGCAAGCGCCTTATGGGCGGCAGATATTCGCGCGGCAGATCCCGGCCCGCTCGATTTGGCGGCATGGATTGCGGTTCCAAAATAAAGCACGACGCCTGCGGCAGCGAGAACTGCCGCCGCCAGAAACGCAGCCTTCATCCCATTTCCTGTCTTTTTTCTTAACTTTCCTGTCACCGAACGTCTCACCGAACCTCCTACCGACACAGGGTAATTCCGATTCACGAAGCTCCTCCGATTTCCCAATTTCGTGGGGTGAAGACAAGAATGGCACACAAACACCGCCGCCGCTCGACGCCCTTAGGAAGCGGATGCGTACCTGTCACCAGAACTGGGTTTGAACCAAACAAATACTTTTACATTCAACAGATACGCTGTCAAGCCGGGCAGACAGCATGGCCCGCATAGTGAGAAGCCTAAAGAGAGGCAAATGGTTGCCGGAGCAGACGCGGCAAGCCGCGTCTCTACGGATTTTATTTTTTTCAGTTCTTTTTCTTCAAGCTTTCGATCTCTTGCTTCAGCCGCGCGTAGCGCCGGACGATCGTCCCTAAATAGGCGATGTGGATGATCCAGGTGACAGCGTAGGCTGCAAAAAGGTATCCGTTTCCGCTCATCGCACGCCCCCGCGGGGGGCCAACAGCGATTCCAGGGCATGGGCCTGGTCGACGTCGCGCTGCAGCTTTTCCAATCGATAGCGCGACCAGCAAACCAGAAGAGCAAAGCAGGAAAAGGCTAACCAGTTGATGAGCAGCACGTGCAGCATGCGCGGATCAATCGAACCCCCTCCGCCCATGACCGGCTGCGGGTGCTGGGTGCGGAAGAACCAGATCGAGAAGTAAACGAAGGGCACGCACAGCGCGCCCAGAACCGCGAGGGAAGCCGCCAGCAAGGGCGTTTCTCCGCTGGAAGAGAAGCGGCGCAGAAAAAGATAGCTCACGTAGATGAGCCACAGCACCAGCGTCGAGGTCAGACGCATGTCCCACGTCCACCAGATGCCCCAGACCGGACGCGCCCAGATCGGGCCCGTGACCAGCACGACGGTGCAGAAAACGACGCCGACTTCAGCACTGACCAGCGCGACGATATCGGCAGCGGGCTTGCGCTTGATCAGATAGAAAACCGAAGCCCCGAAATTGATGAAGAAGAGGATGAAAGCAGTCCAGGCCGAAGGCACGTGGTAGTAGAAAATCCGCTGCACGTCGCCCATGGTCTGTTCGGTGGGCGCGCCGATCAGGGCCATGTACAGCGCATAGCTCAGCAGGATCGCGGTCAGGACGCCGAGGATCGGGAAGGCTTTTTTCATTGAGTCATTAGTCATTGAGCGATTGAGTCATTGAATCCGCGAATCATTGGGCTTAATGAATCAATGGTTCAATGACTAAATCTCTCAATGATCTCATTCTGCGTTCAGCACCGTTTCAAACAAGAGCAGGTACACCGTAGTAAACAACAGATCGTAGGTCGCAAGCAATACCATCCAGAAGTGCGCGCCTTCGCCGTTCAGTATGGCGGTAGTGGATTGCACCATGCCGAGGAGAGCCGGGATCGAGATCGGAAACATCAGCAGCGGCAGCATGATCTCGCGGCTGCGTGTCCGCAGGGACATGGCGGCGAAGAAAGTCCCGTTCACGACCAGGGCCCAGGTCCCGAGCATCGCCACCAGCAGCAGTTGCCAAGCCGGACCCAGCGACCGCAGCCGGTAAAACGCGATGAACAGCGGAGTCATGAGCGCTTCCAGCACGATGACGAAAATAAAATTGCCCAGGGTCTTTGCTACGAACAGCGAGTTCGCCGGAGCGGGCGAAACGCGATAGGCATCGAGCACCTGGTTGCGAATCTCGCGCGCCCAAGTCTGGTTGAGCGCCACCACCGCCGCGAACAGAAATGCCACCCAGATCAGGCCGCCGGCGATCTGGCGCGATTCTTCGGCGCTCGGATCGAACGAAAAACTGAACACGACCACCACCAGCAAAGAAAAAAACAGCATGGAGTTGATGGCGTCCTTCGACCTCCACTCCAGGCGGAGGTCTTTGAGCAGCGTGGCGCGGGTGATGCCGGTGGGCGCGCTCATCGTGCGGCCTCCTCCGAACTCGACGGCCGTTTCAGTTCCCGCGTGCGCCCGACAATTTTGCCGAATTCCATCCACACAAACTCGTCGGCCGCGTGCTCGAGCAACGAGGCCTGGTGAGTGACGATGAATAGCGTTTTGCCCTGATCGCGGGTACGAGCCAGCAGGCGGACCATTTCGGTCGCGGAATGAAGGTCCACGTTCGAGAAGGGCTCATCGAGCAGCAGGATTTTAGGATCGTTCAGAAGCGCGCGCGCCAAGGACATTCGCTGCCGCATGCCTTGCGAATACTGGCCGACGGGGCGGACGAGATCGGGATCAAGACCGACTGAGCGTATGACTTCCGCGCAGCGCGTGCCGCTGGTGATTCCGTACAGCCGGGCAAAATATTCCAGGTTCTCCATCCCGCTCATCTCGTCATAGAGCAGAGAAGGATGCGCCATGTAGCCCACCTGCTGGCAGATGTCGTGAAACTTGCTGGCCCCGAGGATCGTGACCTCGCCGCTCGACGCCTGGCTGAGTCCGGCCAGAGTGCGCAGCAGAGTAGTTTTGCCGGCGCCGTTATCGCCGAGAATGGCGTAAAGTTTCCCGCCGGAGAACTCCGCCGTGACGCCGCGCAGAGCGGCGAAGCGGCCAAACTGCTTGATCAGGTTCGAGACAGTGATGACGGGTGCGGGCGCGTTTTCAGTCAAAGGAATTAAGGAATGAGCGTTAATTCGACATCCCGCTCGAACCCGAACTCTGGTTCTGCGACATGCTCTTGCCGGGCTCAGCGGCGGGAGTGGCTCCGGGTTTACCGGGCTGCGGCGCGTACTTCGACGCGCATTTCGCTTGCAGTTGCTTAGCGTGGAAGACGCGGTCTCGTCCGAAACTGCCATCGGCCAAAGCTTGCGAGTCGTCCTTGAAAGTGTCGGGCGGAGCTTCGGTCCCGGTGTACGAAACGGGCAACGTCAGATCGTTTTCCTTCAGCAGGAAGTCCACCCGGGTTCCGGAGCGCTTGATCGAGCCCGGCACCACGTTTCCCGCCACACGCAGACGCTTGGCGTAAGCCTCGTTCCCCATGCCGTTCAATTCTTTGATGGTGACGTAGTAGCTCTTGCTGTCCTGCACGCCCGTGTAGGCAAGATAGCCGAGGGAGAGCAAAATCAACACGGTCACCGAACCAAATTTCAGATACTTGCTGGTTTCGCTAGACATGAAAAACCCCACTCCTGTGTAAAAACTGTACGCGCTGGCCGGGTGCGGGTCAAGGCATCTGGGGGCTGGCGCTCTCGAGGATCTTCGCAACCCAATCGGCGTAGGGAAGGCCGCACGCAGAGAGAATCTCGATCTCCTTGTCCACGTCATACTCCACGCGCCGGATTACTGGCTCGGAGTCCTCGAGCAAGAGGTAGGCGGCGCGACGATCGCCGTCGTACGACAAACTAACGCTGCCGGTGTTGGCGACAGTCATTCCTGGAGTGATCATTCCTGAGACTTTCATTCCAGAAACGCTCCGAATGTAGGAGCGGTGGATATGCGCATAGACGGCGATCGGCTGGCCAAGCGGACCGTAGACCGACTCCAACTCGGCATCGCTCGCTGGGAGCAAGGGTGCGCGCCAGAGACTTTCAGGACTGGCATGCACAAGCGCCATCGGACCATGAATCTGAATGCGTGGAAGGCCGCGCAGCCAGCCAATCCTCTCCTCTCCGAGCGCTTCACGGGTCGCCCCAGCCATCTCCTGTAACGCTGCTACAAGGGGTTGCAGCTTGGGCGCCTGCTTCGCAAACTCCGTCAGCGACTCGGGCCTAAACAGCATTTCATCCGTATTGCCAATCACGCCTTGCCAGCCGAGATCGCGAATGCGATCTACAATCTCCGCCGGACTTGCTCCTGAGGCAACCAGGTCGCCGCCATGGAGGATCAAGTCGGGAGAGGCTTGCCGCAGATCCGCCAGGACTGCCTCAAACGCAGTTCGGTTGCCGTGGATGTCCGATATGATCGCGATGCGCATCAACGTTCTCCGCGATTCAAACTTACCACTATTGCCCCACGGGCCGTCCGCCCGAGCCCTCGGTCGCACTGCATTTACAATCTTTTCAGCGGCATATAGGAACTCAAAAAGGCAGGCCCGATTCCATGATTCATCCCTGGCACGACGTAACTCCGGGCAGCAAGCTGCCGCAGGAGTTCAACACCGTCATCGAGATTCCCTTCGGCTCCAGCGTGAAATACGAACTGGACAAGACCAGCGGCCTAATCAAGCTCGACCGCATCTTGTACTCGGCGGTCTACTATCCAGCAAACTATGGCTTCGTTCCGCAAACTCTTGCCGAAGATGACGACCCGCTCGATGTGCTGGTGCTGTGCCAGGAGACCGTGGTTCCGCTGACCATCATTCACGCGCGCGCGATCGGGCTCATGACCATGATCGACTCGGGGAAGAAAGATCACAAGATCATCGCCATCGCCACCGAAGACCCGGAGTTCAACGCCTACCGCGAAGCGGCGGAAATGCCGCCGCACCGGTTGATCATGCTGCGCCGCTTTTTTCAGGACTACAAACAACTGGAGGGCAAGTCGGTCGAGGTGGACGAGATCCAGCCGGCAAGCGAGGCGTATCCCATCATCGAGGATGCTTTGCACCGCTACAGCGAGCAGCGGCGCAAGGGATTTGAGGGGGTCAAAGCCTGATTGTCAGCGTTGAGGGGTGTCAACAACGTCCTGTTTTCAGTAGGATGCGGTCGTTTTTCGGATGCCCGCTGGTCTTTGGCGGGACCGTAAAATAAAGTCCATGGACTTACTTGACATTCTCCGAAAACTGCTCTATGCTTTGAATCGTTCCCTCCTGGCCCGTACCGCTATTCGCCTGGTGGTACGGGCCCTCTTTTTTCCCCGCTTAAGAGTCTTAGTTCAACGCCCCGGTAGAGACGAGGCTTGCCCCGTCCCCGGAGACGCGGCAAGCCGCGTCTCTACAGAAATGCATTCTTAGCTTCCTTTTTCCCGCTCGAAAGGCTTTTGCATGTACCTTCGGCATTCCTCGATCGCGCCCTGGGTATTGTCGTTGGTCTGGATCGCCTGCCGGTATTCATTGACGGCGCGTTCGCGCTGGCCGGTTACGTCGAATATCTTGCCCAGCTGCAAGTGGCTCCAAACCTCGGTCCATCGCGGCTCCCCGTCGCCATTTAGCGATTCGCGGTAGGCGTTCGCCGACGCCTGATAATTCTTCTGCAGGAAAAACACCTCGGCGATCCGGTAGTGGGCCAGCGAACTGTTCTTGTTGACTTCGAGCGCTTTGTTGAACTCGCTCAGAGCTCCCGCCAGATCGCCTTGCTGGGTCAGGCCCTGTCCGCGCACGATGGAGGAACGCAGCTTGATGTCCTTGGAGTTGGTCAGCACGCGGTTTTCGGGATCGACCGTGATCCGTCGCGGGCGTCCAAAAGTTTCCACCGAAAACGGGGAATCGGTGCCCACCACATCAATGCGTCTTTCTTCCGTTTTTCCATCCGTATCGATTTTCAAATTTACCGGCATGCGGAACAGATCAAGATCCTGCGTGATCGCGCCGACAATCCGGAAGCCTTTGTTGTTGCCCAGCCGGTAGAACGTGTACTTGGCCTTGAACTCGGGGGCGCTGGTGGAATCCATCCACTGCGAGTAGAACCAGGTGAGTTTTTCGCCAAACACATGCTCGCTGAGTTCGCGGAAATCGTCGGTGCTGGCGGATTTGCCCGCATACTTGGTGGCGAATTCGCGCATGATCTTCAGATACTTGTTCTCGCCCACAACCCAGCGCAGCATGTGCAGGATCATGGCGCCCTTGTCGGTCACCAGCGACTGAAATTCGGGAGAAAAATAGTCCAGCTTGTCGGCGCTCGAAAGCGGCACGCTGTCATAGGCGAGCGCGCCCACCGACATGTCCTTCACCATTTCCTCGAGCCCCGCTTCGCCCGCCGCACTCTCTACGTAGCGAGCTTCGGAGTAGCGCGAGAAGCCGTCGCTGATCCACCAGTCGTCTTTCGATGCCGGACTCACCGAGACGCCCCACCACTGATGGGCAATCGTATTGGCCAGCAAGCGGTAGTTCGTCTTCTCCGTGATCGCGCGACTCGAAAGCGCTGCGATTTCAGGCGCCCACGCCGTGGGCACCGTGTCATCGGGAAGTTCAACGATTTTCAACCGCGTGGAGGGAGCGTTGCCATACTGGGTGACGAAGTAGGTGAACGCCTTGACCGCCGTCGTTGCGTACTCCGTGCCCAGGGTCTGTTTATTGGGCTTGAAGAACACGTGCAGGTCGATGCCCGCTTCGTCGCTCTTGAATTCCTGGAACGTACCGGCGATGATCGTGCCCGGAAAACTCGGCTTGTCCCACGCGAAGGTGAAGGTCTTCGAGTTCGCCAGCGCGGTCGCGGGCTTCTTTGATGTTGCCGTTGCCGCCGCCGTGGACGGTTCCTTCCCGCTGCCGATCACCACCATGTGCGTCGGGACGGTAACGCTGATCGTCGAAGTAAAGCGGTTGACGCC
>OCTA010006063.1_pt1 | contig 10371 bp, 7 predicted proteins | sample 1538991 | NCBI WGS metagenome assembly OCTA01 (sample SAMEA3539302, study PRJEB22396) | soil metagenome | biome: tundra; feature: field; material: soil | place: USA | collected 2010-05 | depth 0.15 m | reverse complement strand
GCGGATGGAGATGGCTGCATTGACGGAAATGTGCTGGGAGATGGCGACCGGGTCGAAGAGATGCGTGCCAACGCCTTCGCCGGCGCCGTGCTTATGCCTGAAGACGACATCCGTGCACGCGTCTGGAAGCCGGTGAGCGAGGAGGCATTCGCCCAGATGGTGGGCCGGTATCGCGTCTCGCCCGATGCGATGGCGTGGCGCCTGAAATCACTTGGGCTCGTTGACACCCGCGAGCGAGCTAATCTCGGCGCCATGCCGATCCAGCAAGCCGCCCTGAGGGGTGGCTGGACTGAGGACTACCGGGATTTGACACGGAACCAGAGCCGTCCGCGACTGCCCCTCGCCCTGGCCGGGCATGCGGTAGATGCGTTCGTTAGCGGCAAGATTAGCGCCCGGCCGGTTGCTGTCCTGCTTCAAGTCGACTCATCCACCCTCCTGGAATTGCATGCGCGTTCCGGCCTGGGTGCGTCGGCCGGGGATACCGAAAGCACGGCAGCCAACGATGAGATGGCGGTATTCGTGCCGTGAGCCAGCAGGTGATGATGATCGACGCCTGCTCGATCATCAACTTCGCTGCAATCAATCGCATGCCGCTCTTCGAGACAGCCATGAGGGGTCGCGGACGGTGGACGCAGGCTGTCGAAGGTGAGGTTCGGAGATCTTCACGCGGGCGCCAGTACCAGGCTCTGAGGGCGCTCTTGGATGATGACTACCTGGGCGAGGCTATCGAGCTGGACAGTGACGAGGATCGTGCCGCCATCCAGGACATCCGCGCTGCACTCGGAGGCGTCGCGGCAGAGCCGCTCAAACATCTTGGTGAGGCCGAGACAATCCGCGCCATTGAGAGCCGACCCGATCTCGGGAGCGCGATCTTCCTTACGGACGACAGGGACGCGACCTACTTGGCCAGGAATCGCGGGATCATGGTGAAGGACACCGTGTGGCTGATGGCCGATGCTTGCTCGATGGGCGATATGCGGTGTCCCGAGCCCTACGACGTATTGCAGGAAATGTGGGAGGCCGAGCGAGGAATCGTTCTGCCGAGTGGCCATGAGGCAGTGTGCCCGTAGGCGCCACGGCGTAACCTTCGCCCATGTCGCTCATCTTCGCGACCCAGCTCGGCGCCATAGCCACCACGGTCCTCGCCGTCGGCGCGATCATCACCACCGTCTTCGCGGTCCTCGCCTTCCGCAAGCAGGCCCGGGAAGTCCGCGCGATCGAGCGCCAGGTTACCGATCAGCAGGAACTTAGCCGACAGCAAGCCACGCAGCTCCGGATCCAGGCCGACCAATACAACTTGCAGCGCGATGGCGCGCTCCCCATGAGGCGGTGACGTGCATGACCGGCGACATGACGCCAGCTGTGGACGATCCTCAGGCGGCGGAATGGGGCGGGCTGTCCTGGTCAGGGTGGCAGGACTTCGATTTGGCCCACCGCGGCAAGGTGATCCCGGCGACGCCGGGCATCTACCGGTTCCGGGCCCGGGGTGAGCCGGGCCTGCTGTACATCGGCGAGAGCGGGGAAGCAAAGGGGCGGCGGACGCCTGGATGATCTTGCCCGGGGCATGGGGAGCCACCCGGCAAGCTTCTATCTCAAGTGGCGGGCGGCCGGTCTGGCCAGGCGCCCGCACCGCGGTCACTACGCCGCCCGTACGTGCGCCAGTGCGAGGATGCCGGGTGCCATGTCGAGGTCTCGTGGGCGATGGAAGAGCATCCGGAGAAGACTGAGCGGCGGGCTGTGGAGGCACGGCTGATCCAGCTGCACCGCGAGGTCATGGGCTTTGATCCGCCGATCCAGTACGGCGCCAGGGAGTGGCCGCTTACCTCGAAAAGCGGTGCACGAAGAGGGCCGGCTGATGAACCATCCAGACCCGGGCGGTGCTATCGAGGGCGCCTACAGCGGCAGATCTGGCCCAAGACCCCCGCCCGTGCGCTTAGCTAATCACGCCGTCAACACCTGCATCGAGTCAGCGCGCAGCGCATCGACGCTCGCTATGACCAGCACGCAATGCGCGCCGCCGGTGGTCAATGACGGACGGAGGTGTCCAACAGGCTGAGCTTCCTGGGGATCACTACTGGGCTGGGTGACAGGCGACGCACCCCTTCACGATCTTCGCTTCGGCTGCGGAGTCAGCAGTTGTAGCCTTGGTCTCGGGAGCTCGGGAGCTCGGGAGCTCGGGAGCTCGGGAGCTCGGGAGCCCATGCCTTGATCTATCAATCCCGGCGAGGTATCTGGTTGCGGAAGGTTTCATCGACGCGCAGGGGGTGGCCAAGTTGCTCGGTCGCACACTAGGCGCTAGCACCTCATACCTGCAGCGCTACCTGGGATTGCCGCAGATGGCCCTCGATCTTGGCCAGCGCGTTCACAAGCCACGGCGAGGCCGTATCGAGAGGCTGCGGTCGGCGCGACTCGCTGGGTCGAGACGATGACTGTGGCTACGCCCTCTTACTCAACCTCCTGCGCGGCCGAGATCGTCCGCGGCGACCTGCCGGGTGGCCCCAGCACGAGCCAGACGATCATGGTCTCGAGTCTTCAGCGCTTGCTTTCATTGCTTCCCCCGGGCGCGTCGCCAGAGGCCTACCGCTCAGCGGTCATGGAGGACAACGTCCTCGGGAAGACGACTACGAGCGGACGCGAGTGGGCGTTCCGTCAGCTTCGCCGTTTCTACGCGCTCGATCCCCGAGCTCTGTTGTTCCGGGCACTGCGCGACCTTTGGCTCGATGACGCTTCCGGTCAGCCGCTGCTCGCTTTGCTGTGCGCCATCGCGCGAGACCCCGTCCTCCGGGCGAGCGCTTCGGTCATCCTTAGTGCTGAGCCATGCGCAGTAGTCGGGCCAGCCGACTTCGAGGGAGCTATCGAGGCTGCGTTTCCGGGAGCCTACAGGGAGAACACCCGCCGGACGACGGCGCAAAAGGTTGCATCTTCCTGGACTCAGTCAGGTCATCTGCATGCCGAGAAACCCACACAAAAGGTACGGGTGCACGTTCATGCCACAGCAGCGGCCGTGTCGTATGCGCTAATGCTCGGCTATCTTCAAGACGTACGGGGCCAGATGTTGTTCGAAACGTTGTGGGTCCAAGTACTCGATCAGCCCAAGTCGCGCTTGGTTGATCTGGCCGCCACAGCCTCGCAGCGCGGGATGCTGGAGTTCCGCAGCTTGGGCGGCGTTGTGGAGATCACATTTCACCAGCTCCTGCGGTCGTTCGACAGCGCCCAGGGGGCGCTGCTGTGAGCTACATAGATGAGCTGCTCGCCGCATACCGCTCTTTCGTATCGTTGCCTTGGCAGCCGAGCCTGGCGCCAGCCCAGCGGGTCTGGATGGCGGTCTATCCACCGGATCATGAACGTCGGCTCCGGTTGCACGTCCCGGAGTTCGAAGTCGCCACCAAGGAAGCGCACCACGCTTGGGCGCTCGTGGACATTACGACCTCTTTTGAGCGCTGGATGGCCGCCCATGAGTACCGAGAGGCGTACTTTGAGTCCCCGGACCTGCTGAGGCCGGCACTGCCTGCCTTCTTCGAGCACCTCGTCGCTGAGGTGCGCGTTGAACTCGGCAAGCACGACGATGTCAACGGCGTGGTAGGTCTTCTCGGCGCTGGCACTCTTTTCGGCCTCGGCCGGGCGGTCAAGGCCTCGGCGTTGCTTAACGCGGTGAACGAGATGGTCGCCGGGCGCCTTCTGGTCTTCTTTCCCGGTGAGTACGAGGGCAACAGCTATAGGCTCCTCGATGCACGGGACGGATGGAACTATCTCGCCATCCCGATTACACCGAGGGGGAGTGGTTGATGACGATCATGAACCGGGAACTCTTCGCGCAGGATCCCACTGCGACGAAGATTCCCAATGATGGCGTCGCCAAGGTCGCCCGGCCGGAGACGGCCCAGCAGTGGGACGTGTTGCGCTGGGAGCTACGGAGTTTCGTATGCAATGGTCAGTACGCACGCGGCCTAGAGCAGATCCTCGACAGCTTTCTCAGCAGCCTCGGGCAGCCGCAGCAGCCAGCGGCTTGGGTGAGCGGGTTCTACGGCAGCGGGAAATCGCACCTTGTGCGGGTCCTGGAGTACTTGTGGCGCGATGTGGAGCTGCCAGGGGGTGAGCGGTCCCGCGATCTCGTTGCCCTGCCTGATGCTGTCCGCGACCACCTTACCGAGCTATCTACGGCGGGTAAGCGCTTCGGCGGGCTGTGGTCGGCCGCTGGCCTGCTGGGCGCTGGTAAGAGTGATGCCGTTCGCCTGGCATTCCTGTCAGTGCTCTTCGACAGCGCCGGGCTCCCTGAGGAATACCCGCTGGCTCGCTTCATGATCTGGGTGCGTGAGAATGGCTATCTCGAGCCGCTTAAAGCCGAGGTGGAAGCGGCTGGGAAGTCGCTCAGCAAGGAGATCAACGACCTCTACGTTTCTCCGATCATCGCTAAGGCCCTCCTTGATCTTGACCCCACGCTGGGGTCCTCGGTAAAGGATGTCCGTGACCTCCTCACGGCCCAATTTCCCCCGACGACCGAAGACATCACCGACGCAGAGCTGTTCAACGTCATGGATGACGTCCTCCGACTTCAGTCGGCAACTGGCGGCAAGCTACCTCTTACCCTGGTCGTGCTTGATGAGATGCAGCAGTACATCGGCGACGACAATGAGAAGGCGCTGGCGGTTCAGAATATCGTTGAGGGCGTATCGGCAAAGTTCCAGAGCCAGGTCTTGTTCGTGGCCACTGGTCAGAGCGCTCTGACTGCCACCCCCACCTTGCAGAAGCTGACGGACCGCTTCGCTGTCCAGGTAGCACTGTCGGACAAGGACGTCGAGACGGTGGTGCGTGAGGTTGTCCTCCGCAAGAAGCCCGAAGAGGTTCCCGCCCTCAAGGCAGCACTCGACGTGGTGAGCGGGGAGATCGATCGGCACCTTGGTGGAACGCAGCTAGCACCCAAGGCGGCTGATAAGGCCGAACTCGTGCCCGACTACCCGCTGCTGCCAACGCGCCGCCGATTCTGGGAACTTGCCCTCCGCGCCATCGACCGTGCTGGGAAGGCTGGCGTGCTCAGGACCCAGCTGAGGATCGTCCATGACGCCGCAGCGCATGCGGCAGGCGAGCCCATCGGTCATGTTGTCGGGGCGGACTTCATCTACAGCGAGCAGGTTCCCGGCATGCTCCAGAGCGGCGTTCTCCTCAAGGAGATCGAAGAGCGTATCCAAAGGCTACGTTTCCAAGGCCCTGACGGGGAGCTGCAGTCCCGCATCTGCGCGCTCATTTTCCTTATCACCCAAATTCAGCCTGGGACGGTGGGCAGCGTCGGATTGCGTGCCACCGCGCCCTTCCTTGCGGACCTCCTCGTCGAGGATCTGAACACTGATGGTGCCAGGCTCCGCAAGCGGGTTCCCGAGCTGCTCAACGAACTAGTGACTGCAGGCGTCGTCCAGAAGATCGACGACCAGTACCTGCTCCAGACCGAAGTTGGCGCGGAATGGGAAAAAGACTACCGCAGCCGTCTAGCGGCCATTCGCGACGACGCCCCTAAGATGAACCAGCTTCGGGCTGAGCAGCTCGAAGAGGCTGTCGAGGCAGCTCTTGGCGGCCTGAAGCTGACCCACGGCGCCAGCAAGACGCCACGCGACATTCGAATCTGGTGGGGGCAGGACGAGCCCTCCTTTGCTGAAGGATCGGTTCCGGTATGGATCCGTGACGAATGGTCCGTCACCGAGTCCATGGTGAAGAGCGCAGCCGCGGAAGCTGGCGACGAAAGCCCGATCGTATTCGTCCTCCTGCCGAAACGCGACGCTGACCAGATTAAGAACACCCTGGCCAGCTTCGCAGCCGCCGAGCAAACGCTGCAGCGCCCGACCCCTCAAACCGACGAAGGCAAGGCGGCCCAACGGGCGATGAAGTCCAGGTTGGATACCGAGAATGACAACCTTGACACCCTCTTTGGTGAGGTCATCGCCCATGCACGAGTATTTCAGGGTGGCGGAAGCGAGATTACGACTTCATCGCTGCGCGAAGCCGTGGAAACTGCGGCGCGTCGTTCACTCATACGCCTGTTCCCAAGGTTTGGAATAGCTGACAACCCCGACTGGGCCAAAGTTGTCACAAAGGCACGGGACGGAGCTCCAGACGCGCTTGCCGCCGTAGGCTATCACGGCGACGCCATCGACAATAGCGTCTGTAAGGAAGTACTTGCGGCTATAAGTCCTAGCGGTACACGAGGTACAGAGCTTCACAAGCGCTTCGGAGCACCACGCTTCGGTTGGCCTCGTGACGCGGTGAACGGCGCTATCTTGGTGCTATTGGCCGGTGGGCACATCCGGGCTGCCGAAGATCACAAGAGCATCTCTGGACCTAAGGAACTCCCGCAAAACCAGATCGCTAGGGCCACTTTCTACAAGGAGGATGAGCCACCTTCCCAAACGCAACGCATCGCAGTGCGAGGTCTGCTAACAGTCGCCGGAATCCCCTACCAATCTGGCCAAGAGGACACGCAGATTCCAGCTCTGCTACAGCGGCTCAAGGATCTCGCGGCACGAGCTGGCGGGGCACCCCCGCTGCCTGAGCCACCTGACGTTGGCCACCTCAACGTCCTCGTGGGCCTTGCTGGGAACAAGCGGTTCCGTGCGGTGGCCGACGATCACGAGCGGCTCCGGGATGAGCTCACTGAGTGGCGAGCCGCCGAGCAGCAAGGCGAGAAGCGCGAAGCCGAGTGGGAGCAGCTCGCCCGCTTGACGCGTCATGCCAAGAGTCTTCCGATAGCTGGCACTGTCAAGCCCGCGATCATCGCGATCCACAACGGTCGCCAGCTGCTGGACGAACCTGATCCGGTAGCCCCACTGCTGCAGCAGCTGACCGGTGCACTCCGTGGTGAAGTAAAGATGCAGACCCAGCGGCTTGCCGACGACCAGGGTGCCGCTCTCAACGAACTGGAATCCTGGCCCCAATGGGCCGAACTCGACCCTGCCGATCGAAACGCCATCATTAACGACACCAAGCTGGCGGTCGAAGAATCCCCGGACGTTTCAACGGATACGAAGTTGCTAGAAATCCTTGATGAAACGCCGCTCACTGCCTGGCAGGACCGCATTAGTCTCGTTCCCAGCCGAGCTGGTCAGGCCCGTCAACGCGCGCTCGAATGCCTCCAGCCCGAAAGCGTACATGTAACCATCCCCGCAAGGACAATTGCGGGAGAGGATGATCTAAAGAAATACTTCGACGACGTGCGCTCGCTGGTGCAGCCTCATCTCAAGGCTGACAAAACTGTGATCCTTTGAGGCCAACATGCATGTACTTTCCTCGAACCTCCGCAAACAGCTCGAAACATCAGTGCTCGCCGCCCGCCGCGCCGCAGAGAGCGCCTCTCGTGCCGCACTTGATACGCTTGGGATCTTCTCGCGTGACAAGCCTAGCTACCTCGATGATTACCAGGCGGAGCTGCGCAACGGCATGCGGGCGAAGCTGCGCCAGCTCGGCGGCGACCGCGAGCTGCTGGTCGCCGATTGTGCGTACGAGCAGTGGCACCAGCTAATGTTCGCCCGGTTCCTCGCCGAGAACAACCTCTTGCTGCACCCGCAGTTCAAGGCACCGGTGACTCTTGCCGACTGTGACGACCTGGCCGCCGAGCTGGGCGAGCCCGACGGTTGGTCCGTGGCAGCCCGTTTCGCGGCGGAGATCCTGCCGGGCATTTTCCGGCTCGATGACCCTTGCGTCCGCCTCCGTCTCGCGCCTGAGGGACGGTACGCGCTGGAACAGATTCTTGCCAGCCTGCCGTCTGAAGTGTTCATGGCGGATGACGCGTTGGGCTGGGTCTACCAGTACTGGCAGAAGGACAAAAAGGCCGAGATAAACGACTCCGAACGCAAGATCGGCGGGGCAGACATTGGGCCGGTCACCCAATTGTTCACCGAGAACTATATGGTCCGGTTCCTGCTAGAGAACTCCCTCGGCGCGTGGTGGGCCTCCCGACATCCTGACAGCCAGCTCGTGAAGGGCTTCGAGTACCTCCGCTTCGACGATGACGGCAAGCCTGCCGCCGGCACCTTCGAAGGTTGGCCGGACCGCGTCGCCGAGGTCACGGTTATGGACCCGTGCTGCGGGTCGGGTCACTTCCTCGTCGAGGCGTTCTCGATGCTCTGGCAAATGCGAGTCGAGGAGGAATTCCTCACACCCATCGAAGCGCAGGACGCTGTGCTGCGGGACAATCTCTTCGGTCTTGAGATCGATCCTCGTTGCGTCCAAATCGCAGCATTCGCTGTGGCCCTCCAGGCGTGGAAGGCGGGAGGCGGATGGCGTCCGCTGCCGGTACCTAGCATCGCGTGCTCGGGCATCCCGGTGAAGACGCCCGTCGAGGACTGGAAGGCACTCACGAGTGGTGATCAGCGAGTCGAACGTGCGCTCGTTCGACTTCACACGCTCTTTCGAGACGCAGACACACTGGGCAGCCTGATCGACCCACGACGAGTGGGCGGTGCGACACGTGGTCAGATGTCCTTCGATGATGTGGCGTGGTCGGAGCTGCTCGAAGTGACAGAGCAGGCGGTAAGCACAGACACTACCCAGGACCCAGTAAGCCAGGTGCTTGGCGCGGATGCGATCGCTGGTGCGCGCGCTATGGCCCTCCTAAGCAAGGACTACGTACTCACGGCCACCAATCCGCCGTTTCTCGGACGCGGGTCTCAATCGGATGTTCTCCGTCAACACTGCCTGGATCACTACGCAACCGCAGAGCCGGAACTGGCAAATGTAATGGCGGAGCGATGGAGTAGAAGTTCTCACACGACGGCGCTGGTTCTTCCTCATGGGTGGTTGTTCATGAGCAGCTTCCGGCGCCTTCGCGAAGAATTGCTGGTCAGCAGAGAGTGGCTGTTGCTGGCCCGGCTTGGACACGGCGCATTTGGCGCTATCAGCGGGCAGGTTGTCCAGGTGGTCCTTTGGATTGCCTCATCTCGAAATCCTGCGATTGAGCACGCTTACAACGAGGTGTCTGCATCGCAGTGCGGGGATCCACCCGCCAAGGCCCAGTCCCTTGCCCAAGACCCGTTGATGACGATTCGGCAGCGCGATCAATACTCCAATCCCGACGCAGTCATTGTATCTGGCGGAGCTCTGACCGGACCCTTCCTGTCGGATTTCGCAGAGGCCCACGGCGGACTCGGCACAGGCGACGATCCGTCGTTCGTACGCAACTTCTGGGAGATACCGTCACTGGGTGACGACTGGGAATTCCTCCAATCTGCTCCCAGTACTTCGTCGACGATATCGGGCTGTGAGAAGGTGATCCTGTGGGAACAGGAGAAGGGACGACTTGCCCGATATGCCGAATCAGTACGACATCTCAACACACAGACACAGGGTTGGCGTCGAGGTAAGCCGTTCTGGGGCAAGCAGGGTGTCATAGTGAAGTTGATGGGTGACATACATGTCGCTCCCTATTTCGGCTATCGTTACGATCGAAGCTGTGCAGCAGTAGTCCCCGAGTCGCGCCGCGATCTCGGAGCTATATGGCAGTACGCCCTCAGTGGCCAGCTCGAAACAGCAGTCCGCTCATTCCACCCTAAACTCAGCGTTGAGGCTGGAACGCTGCTCGCGGCTCCAATAGAGATCGAACGTTGCCGCGAGCAGGCAAAGGAACTCGGGTCGCTTCCAGAGCCGATTTCAGATAACCCAGCTCAATGGTTGTTTGCGGGTCGGCCAGAGAAATCGACTGCGCCGCTGCAAGTCGGGGTTGCCCGACTTCTCGGCCACTGCTGGCCTCAGCAGCCAGATTCTGACAATCTATACCAGTTCGCCGACCAAGACGGAATCGTATGCCTTCCATCGGTAGCGGGAGAACCGCCCATGGCCGAACGATTGCAGCGGCTCTTGGCAGTCGCATTCAGTGATGAATGGTCACCGGCAAAGGAAAAAGAACTCCTGGAGCAGGCGGCAAGCAAGAAGAGAAATCTTGCGGACTGGCTGCGGGACGAGTTCTTCAAGCAGCACTGCTCGCTGTTCGGGAATCGGCCGTTCGTCTGGCACATCTGGGACGGCCAGCGCGACGGGTTCTCGGCGTTGGTCAACTACCACCGGTTCGGCCGCAAGACGCTGGAAAAGCTGACCTACACCTACCTCGGTCAGGACTGGGTGGAGCGCCAGCGAGCCGAGGTGCGCGACGGCGCGGCTGGTGCCGAGGCTCGCTTGGCGGCCGCGTTGGGTTTGCAGAAGAGGCTTGAGCTCATTCTTGAAGGTGAGAAACCTTTCGATATCTACGTCCGATGGAAGGAACAACACGAGCAGCCAATCGGCTGGGAGCCGGATCTAAACGATGGCGTCCGCCTGAATATCCGCCCGTTCATTGAGGCCTCGACTTTCGTAGTTATGCCGCTGCGGTATCCCAGGCCAGGTGGATGGCGTGGA
>OCTA010006060.1_pt1 | contig 10372 bp, 9 predicted proteins | sample 1538991 | NCBI WGS metagenome assembly OCTA01 (sample SAMEA3539302, study PRJEB22396) | soil metagenome | biome: tundra; feature: field; material: soil | place: USA | collected 2010-05 | depth 0.15 m | reverse complement strand
CTGAAAGGGTATCGGGGGTTCGAATCCCTCTCCCTCCGCCATTAGCTCTCATGTGCAGAGAAGATTAGGCTGCTCCAAATCTTGCGAGACAAACCGCGCCAAGCTATGCAGCGCGGGGTTTTCTAATCGGACAACTACGGTGTGGTGCTAGCTGCTCAATTCCACGCGGGTTAGCGTCGCCGGCCCATTGGCCTCACCCAAGAACTGATCCCAAGCATTACGGCCGCCGTGGACAGAAATCTGCGTAACGGATGCATAGTCAGCCGGAATCTCCACCTCGATCCTGCGATTTGACGGCACATCAATACCAGTTTCCGTTATTACTCCCACTTTCTGGGAAGGGTTATCTCCAACCCGCAAAAGTCGAACCAGCACTCTTTCAGCGGGTCTCCTCGCTGGGTCCGGAGAGCCGCCCAGGGTAAGAATAAGCCGCTGTCCCATCTTCAAATCTCTTGGAGCGTCCAAGTCGATCCATGCAGAACTCCATTGTCGACTTGTTCCAATTGTGCCGTTCAGGAGATTGGTTGTGGATTGCCGTGGTGAACGGCTCATGCCGGGTGCTTTTACGTCCACTCGTGATCGAAGTCCTACGATAATGTTTCGGGATTTGCCTTTTCCAAACCTTATTTCCGGATCGGAGCGGAGGAGGTCCGCTGCTCGTTCCTCAGATAGGGCGGCTTCAACAGCAACTCGTTCCAGGCTGCGCCACTTGTGCCTAGGGTCACTTAGTGCCTCCATCAGGCGGTTTCGAGTGGCGCGATCGTTGTCAAGTTCGCGGACGGCCTGCTCGGATTGGTGGCTGTCCGGGACATGTTCAAACCTCATACTGTTAGCAAGCGAAGAAAAGTCTTGGCGGGGAATATCGCATTCGAGCACTTTCGCCACTCTGGCATAGAGGCGACGTAGGCCGTCGCCATCGTCCAAGGCGATGCCCTGTTTTAGTGATAACGGCATCGGCAAATCGTGAGGCAACAGCCCAGAATGGCAGACTGGAATCACCGGGATTTCACGCATCCACGCCGCTCCTGTTTCGAAATTGATCCAAGGCCGGCGTATCGATTCTGGACTGCATAACGTCACAAAAATCGAGCAATCGCGCAGCGCATTTTCGATGGAGCTCAACCACTCCTCTCCAGCGGCAATGCTTTCGGTGTCAGAAGAGACGAATACGTCCAGGAGGCCGAGGAAGTCACGACTAAGAGCCCCTTTTAAGCGCTCTGCGGCAACGCGTTCCTCCGAAATGTGACTAACAAAAAGCCGTTTCCTCATGAGCTGTACAAAGTTTATAACAGTGGCGCGGCGCATGCCACGCATTTGGTGCCCTAGTTTTCGGAGTCGCAATTAAGCGCGGGTACAAAGGACAGGGCGTGCCGAACCCGCGAGTAGGGTCGGCTCGTGGACAGTCACTGGATGATCGGGAAGTGCGACGTGCGGCTCGACCGCGTCAACTGCTGGGTGTCTGCTGTTGAATCGTCATAGCGCGACATCGATACGGCAGTCCCCCTCAAGCCTGAGCGTCGAATCCAGTTAGGCGACCTACGCGCCCGCACGTAATGTCACGGCAAATACCTCGTGGCAGACGCCGACAGGCGTTTTTAACCCGCTTTCCTGCCGTTTTTCGGCCCGTTTTAGGGCCCCATGGCATCGGCCGTTAATCGCCCGCAAAGGCCGCCAGGAACGATTGTGGGAGGGGCAGTGACCCCTTTGGTCGTACCCCAACGGAACTCACGCAACAAAGCGGAAAAAACCGCAAGCCGCTGGTAATAGTCTCCGGTTTGCCGACGACTCAAGGGCGAGTGATAGACTAGCGTCGCAACATCGAAGCGCCGATCCACAAATGCGGCATCCTCTGGCATTAAACTTTGCGTAGTTTTTCCAGAGCCGAAGTGAGGGCCCTTCCCGATTGTGGTAATGGTGCGATTTTGAGCGAACTGCATCAAGGACACTGGACAATGCCCACCCCTTCTTCTGTCCATAATCGCACAGGTTTTTTTACTTATGCCAGTGCTCCCCACTCCATTCCGGCGACTATTAATGCCGCCATCGAGTCGATAAACAAGAGCCAGAAGGCGACGCTGGTCAGCTGGGAATCTCTTGGAATTGGTGGCAAATACATCATTGGGGAGGTCTGCGACACGATTGATGACTGCGATTTTTTTTGCGCAGACATCACAACGATCAACCCAAACGTCATGTTTGAATTGGGTTTTGCGATCGCACGAGATAAAAGGATCTGGCTGATCCGAGACGACAGCTATGTTGACTCAAAGGCCGAATTTGACCAGCTTCGCCTCCTGACCACGGTTGGTTATCGGTCATATACGAATGCGGAACAAATCATCAAAGGATTTTTCACCGACAATCCATATTCGACTCTGGAAGACACCATATTCCGTGAATCGATCGAACCCCTACTAGCACCGAGCAAAGAGCACGAGTCGTTGCTATACCTCAAAAGTCGACACGATACGGAAGCCAGCGTAAGAGTGAGCCGGGTAATGGACGGTCTGAATCCAAAGCCAATCCTGGATGATCCGAGAGAATCTTCAGTGCAGCCTCTCTACTGGTACGGACAGAAAGTCTTGTATGCCCCAGGAATACTTGCTCACTTCTTGAGCCACCAACGTGAGGGAAGCAGGCTAACTAATGCTCGTTATGCCCTTGTAAGTAGTTTGGCTCAAGGTTTTGATAGACCGTTGTTGATGCTCACAGAGCAGCAAGAAGTTCTCGCGCCAATAGATTACCGCGACCAAATGCGGTACTACACGACCCCAGTGGAGGCCGCGAAGCTTACCAAGGAATGGTTACAGCAAATCTCAGAGGGAGGTGTATTCCTTTCTGCCGATGCGAAGCCGAGCCATGTTGGTGCTATTAAGCTCGCTAGCGAACTTCGCGATTTCCATCAGCAGCTCGGCGAATATATTGCTGAAAATGAGGCAGATCATCTCTCTGACTACTTCGTCGAGACGACTGCTCACATGGACATCATCAATGGAACTCAGACGATCTTTGTTGGACGAAAGGGCACGGGAAAGACAGCCAATCTAATTCAAGCTGCGTACGAGATCGGTAAGGAGACAACAAACCTTGTTTGTATTCTGAAGCCGGTCGGCTACGAAATTGATGGTCTGGCACGGCTTTTTGCTAGCTACAAAATGAGCGATCACAAAGGTTACGTGATCGAAAGCCTCTGGAAATATATGCTCTACACGGAGCTTGCACTGGCCGCCGCTCATCAGATCCAGAATGTGACTCCCTGGCTTCTGACCGAGCCTTCATGTTCGAGACTGTTAGATCTGCTCGAAAATGAGGCGAAAGCTCTCGCTGGTGATTTCACCGTACGCCTGGAAAGCGTCGTAGGAAAGGTTGCAGCTGTCCCGTCCGAGGGACCTGCAGAACAGTTTCACCAAGGTATATCTGAGGCACTGCATAACAGCCTCTTGAGCAGATTAAGGTCAATTCTCGGCGAAGTTCTAAGCAAGAAGCATCAGGTGATCTTGCTTATCGACAACCTAGACAAACCGTGGACAAGGAAGGCAGACACTGAGCACCTTACCCACTTTTTGCTCGGGCTTCTGACGGCAGCAGAACGCGTTGGAGAGGAGCTGCGATACGGTGAGCGCAGCAGGCACTCGACAAAATACAATAGCGCTATATTCCTGCGCAGCGATATTTTTAACCGGATCACAGAGGCTGCAGACGAGCCAGATAAGATCTCTCATACGCGATTGACTTGGGATGATTCCGAACTCTTGCTGCGAGTCATTGAAGAGCGCTACGTAGCGTCGCATGGTCCGAACAGCGACCCCGCCGATATGTGGCATAAGTACTTCTGCTCAGAAGTTAGAGGTATTCCAACCCGCGATTATCTCATCAGCCGCATCCTGCCCAGGCCGCGAGACATTGTCTACTTCGTGAAAGCGGCCGTCTCATTTGCTGTAAATCGCAAACATGACCGGGTCGAGCAGAAGGATGTCTTAGATGGAGAAATGCAATATTCACAGTACGCTTGGGACTCTATTTTAGTAGAGAACAGTTCCATCATTCCTGGACTGGATAAGGTATTGATCGAATTCGTTGGAGGGCCGTCCGTGCTGCTGGAATCTACAGTCCGCCAACACATTTCATCAGCAGGCACTGATGCAGAAAAGGTCGACGATGTAATTGCACAACTCGTAAGCCTCACGTTTCTTGGTGTAGAGGTCAGCCCGGGGAAGTTTGCATACGCAGACGAGAAGAAAGAGCTGCAGAAGAACGTGATCCTTGCGTCTCGCTTAGCCGTAGCCCAAGGAGGCGAGCGTCGGTACGAAATCAATGCTCCCTTCAGGTCCTACTTGGAGTTGAAGGAGGCTCAGGGAGAGCCGTAGCCCCTTATAGAGCACTACTGTTGCAAACTTGTTTCTGACTTAAGGACAATACGGAAGTGACCGAGGCGACCATGGTGTCTGGCTAATGGTCTGTTCACCCTTGATAGAGGCCAACGACTTTGTTCCAGTCGGCAACGTAAAGATTACAGTCGACGTTACCGTCCCGCTCACCGCAGGAATTTGAGCACCAGGCCGCGCGAGCCCGCGAGGACGACTCGATCGTCCTACAGTGACATTTTTCCAGGGATTGCGTGGTACTCGCTCTGAAGTAGCAACACCTAAAGTACCACATGCTCTGGACTAGCCTTCGAGGCCCGTGGGGATCCTGTACTACTGATTGAACTCCAAAAGAGGACGGACGAGACTGCCGAGCTCGCGAAAGGCAGACTTCGCAGCGCTAATGGCTCGCATAGAGAAGCTAGTAGTCGTTAGATTGCTGCCGTCGAGCGCTTGCACACCCACTTCGATGTTTCCTACAGGGCGGCCGTATTTGATGGCAATGGCCTCTTGGACGAGGGGCATCCTGAGTTCTCGGCGCCAGTTGGGACGGGGCAGACCCAAGATTACGGCTCGATAGCCGGCATCAGTTACGTCCAAGCGAGACACCAATCCGCCTAGCTCAAGGTAGCCGCCGGATGAGTAGCTCAGACGAATGTTGGTATCGGCCACAACGACCCCCGATGTCTGATGCCAACTAACGTAAGCATCCAACTTTTCCGTGATCTCCCCTATCCGGTCGTCGTTCGTGAAATTCCGCTCGATCAGACTTTCAAGGTGCTGGCGCGCGAAGTCCACATCATCGCCAGTCCGATGGTACTTGTGAATCGCATTCATGAGCGCCTGATTGTAGCCAAAACTCCTCCACGTGCTGATCGCGGACAATCTCTCCTGGGCCCAGGACTGGGGCCGCTGTCGACAGTCCTCGAGTTCTCGATGTGAAATCTTCATTGAAGCGCTGGCGCGAGCCCTGCATAGCGGCTTAGCACAGCCCGCGTTTCGGCCGCCGCGCGCCGGTACATGGCAATTGTGCTGGTCGCATTGATATTGGCGGAGTACAATTCAGGCCATTCATCGTAAAGATCCGCGTCGCTCGCGATTTCAAATCGCTTAGCAAATTCGCACAAATCAGCAAGATTTCTCCGACCCTCATCATCAGGTCCCATCGCTGCAAAGTTGTCTTGAAATAAGTCTCTTGCGTACTGTGTCGGATCTGGTCCGTATGTCTCGACCGCAACCCTACGGATGCAACACGGGACGCACTCACCACAATGCGAAGCTCCTTGCGGGAGTCTAGTGCTCCTCCAACAACTGTTCGATACGGGGATTGCTGCTGGCAGGTCAACACAAACACGGGATATGACTTCCGCCTTGGTACGAGCTACATATGGGTTAGACAGTTCGAAAGGAACGCTCAAAGCCTTCGACAGAATCCGCTGCATGATTTCCAGGACATCCGGGTGCGCGGTGTGCGTAGAAAATGCCGCGATACGGGCCGAGTTCAGCGGCAAGTGAATCGCCAGCTGACCGTTCTCGGCGATCATCAATATCCTATGTCGTCCCTCTCTCCGAGCAACCAGTGCGGCTAAAATCAAGAACATGAAGGAACGCGTTCTTTGGCTACTTTCGATATCGTGGTCGAATCCAGCGATACCGCGAGAGGAAACGAAGAATTGAAGGTGCGAAACTGTAAGGCCCAACTCTTCCAAGAGCGATACCAATGCAAGCTGGGTGTTTCTTGTTTGTTGGCTCATTGTGACATGGCTAACAAGGGCCAGGTCAGATTGAGCACCGAACTCTAGGGCTGCAGCAAGTGAGTCCAATCCTCCCGAAAACAGCAAGACCCCACCGTCCGATGAGCTTCTCGTAGTGGGCTCCTCGAGGCCGCCCGGCTCCTGACGAAAACGAATCCGCCAGAGATCGTTTGAAAGCAGGCGCAACACATCTTCGATATCAGCCGTGAGGGGCTGTAGCAAGCCGATGTTTACTATGGGAATCGAGAGCTCGATGATGCGTGCAAAATCTTCGCGTTCGCCCCTCGCGATGCCTCGATCGGCACAAAATATGCTCGCCCCAATCAGTAACAAATCCCGTTCTAAGGAGGTTGGCGTGCCGAATGCCGTTGTGAATTGCTGTTCGCCAGTAATTACTTGGGTATCACAACGAAGGTGAATACCTGGCTGACTTGTGTCGTCGGAGGAGCGATAGATGAATACTTGGGCCATCATCGTCCTCCCCTTAGCACGCTGACGGCTTCTTGCACAAAATGGCCCCAACCTCGAGGATCGGTTTTGGGGCTCCCTAAAGCGCGTATCTTCTCGCGCGTTATCTCTCTCAGTTGCTTCTTCAAATCGATTGCAGCGGACGTAGTTTCTATCCGCCCCCGGCTTGCGACCAGGCTCGCTAAGTCACGCGAAGCGTAATACGCAGTGGCTTCGGAAAACAGCTCGGTAGCAAACCCACTGGAGCCACTTCTGTTCGCCACCGACCGAGCTAAGGCTCTTTTCCCCAGCTCTATCGCGAATCCCACTCGTCCAGCTCGTTGGCTCATCGAATCGTATTCGCGCACTGCCGCACTTGCATCCGTGGAGCGTTGGGCCAGTTGGCACGCGGCCGCAAGTGTTGATTGTGAAAGATCGTCCAGCAGTCGAGAACCCCGATCAGCCGAGGCGCCGAGCCAAATCTCGCGCGCCTGCCTTTCGGCCGGTATGTCAGGTCTGCCTAAGACTGCGAGGACTGGCCTCCACGGAGGCGTTCGCGGCGAGGCGACGTTCTTGGATGTGCCCAAGAGCTAACTCCTTAATATCTTTCGGCGATAGCGCTATCAAACTCAGAACGAAAACCCGCTTCTGTCACGAGGCCTCCCGCGAGGAGCCGACGCCAGTGAATAGCGTTCCGAGCATCAGGGCGGCCTGACAATTCAGAAATCACTGTGGCCAACGTCGCCGCCGTCATAAAAGCCACCGGGACTGAGGCTTCAGCTAGAAATTGTCTCGATATCTCAGACAGACCACTGCCATCTTGAGTGAAGCTTGAGGAGACGACAAGGGCCGCAAAAACGTCATTGTGCCCGCGTTGCCGAAGCCGCTGAACGTTTGTGTACTCAATTAGCGGTCGGAGATCCGAGACCGCAGCGTTAAACGCTGTGGTCGCAGCCTTTGCATCTACAACTACTATTGCTTCGTCCGGGATCTGGGTGATCATGTCGCTGACGCGCTGGCCGCGTTTTCGGGCGCCGAGCCTTCGAACTTTCCGCCCAAAACAAAACTCAAGCCCATCGGCAACCAGATCTTCAAATAGCCGCCAAGCTTCGCCGTTGACCCCGGGAGGATTGCGATTCTGCGAAGCCGTCACTAAGTTTTGTCCGTATTCGTCAGACAAAGCTCTCCACGAGGCTACGGGTCCTCCCAATGCATCGAGAAAATCGCCCCATCCCAAACAATCCTCTCCTGTTCGTGCTGCAACCAAAACAAGCGAGCGTCCCTGCTTTCCTGCGACCTCTCGCAGCTGCAAAGTTAGTTCAGGAGAGAATTGCTCGCGATCGGTTATAGCAATTAGGAACGAAATGTGGGCCGATAGCGGCGAAGTGGCTTGACACAACAATTCAATATGTGTCGGTTGCCGTTGGCTATTCTCGATGATATATCCCGCGAGGAGCAGCGTGCGAGTCGCAAGTGCAACCCCCGGTGTCTCGAAGCCAAGATTTGTCGGCATCTGTCAAGCGATATTCTAGGCTAGTCTTGATCTACAAGGAACTCCCTTGTTTGAGATTTACGCCGAATCGCGCGCCGCGAGATCGCTCCACAGGCCGTACTCTTCATCGCTTCACTGCTCGCACCCCATACCTGGGACGAGCACTGGTGTCATAGCCAATGTCAATAAGAGATTGAGAAGGTAACTTCTCTTCGCTCGATTCGTGCCGCAAAAAAATGATTTCATCCCAGTTTTCGGCGTTAATTCTGTGGAGACCGCTGTCCTCCGCAAAAACCTCGGCAAGTCGCAATCTGCATGACTCTTGGTGCAGACTCCGGCTTTTCGTGCGGTTAGCCACTGACGTTAAATTTGGACTGGGTCATCGTCGCCGATGGCGCCACGTAATTCCAAATCGGCAGGTCGAGCGCCCGGATCTTCGCCAGTCGCCGCCGCTCTGATAAGACAGGATGAAACCGGTTGGCCCTGTTCTGGTCGAGGTTCAGCGGTAGGCAGATTGTCGATATCAGCCCCTCTTCTATTCGCCACGGCTCATCGCACTCGATCCAGGCCACAAATGCATTCTCCTCCATCCAGTCGGAGAGCCGCCTCTCACCATCGGCGAATGTGAGCCGATTCCCGCTTCCTGCTCTCCGCAGTTCGATGTTGAGCGTTGCCGAAAGCAAGCAACCCAGAGACAGCCGAAGTGTGGAGCCTGACGCATTTCCCCGATAGTGACCACGGATACGGCGAAACAGGTTTTGCATGCTTGGGGCTTTGCCGTTCCTCGGCGGTGCTGAGGGTGAGATGCCGATGTATAGCAGGGTGAGATCGTTAAACCGCAGGCAATCCGCTGTCGGAATCTCTGGCGGGAAGTTGCGGAAGTACCACACATATACGCCCGGTGTCTTCGGAACGGGTGACGAGTCCGACAGCACTTCAGAGCGGGACCACACCCGGTCGGGCGTCAGAAGGCCCCGACATTCAGTGAATAGGGTCGTGCTCATGAGTGCCTACCAATGGTCTTTTTGACGATGGCGTTGAGCCACCGCTGTTCTTTCCTGTCCAGCCGTCGCAAGTCGTCCGTCTTCCAGAGTTCCACCAGTTCCAGTTCTGGGTGGCTTTGAAGCACGCCGTGGAACCGGGGCTCGTTCAAATCGTTGAAAAACCGGCCACTTTCGATCCTCTCCGAGTCTCCGTACTTGAATGACATATAGCAGACTCCAGAAGCCTTGAGCGCAGTCGTGAGGCGGTTCAGAACGGCACTCAGATCCCGGCGTGACACATGGACCAGGGATGCACACGCCCAAATGCCGTCGAACTCTCTCTCAAACGGCATTTCATCGAAAGTCATCTGTAAAGCAGTCTGTCCGGTGAGTTTGGAAGCTGCCGTAACCATTGCAGCAGAGGCGTCAATCGAGACTACCTGATAGCCCATTTTCATAAAGGCAAGTGAATCCCTTCCCGATCCGCACCCGGCATCGAGGATTCTCCCCCCCGGCTGGATCTCTCGAAGGAAGGGACCGTACAACGGGCTCATATCCACAGACAGCGTGTTGGCGCAAAACTCCGCTGCGTGGGCATCGTAATAGGTCGTAGTTGACGCCGTGTAATCAGAAGGCGGGTTCGTGCTCAAAACTTGGTTTCCATGTGTGGATGAGGCGTTCCAAAGCCTCATTATAAAGTGAGTTGAGAAAACCAATCCTCTCATCCTCGGTGGGCCCCATCTGGGCGATCAGGGTTTCCCTCAACGGATGATGGCTCTGGATCAAGAACTCGTTGCGGGTGGAAATCCGTTCGAGCAATCTCTTCTCCGGCAATAAGCTGGACTTGCCTGCGATGCCCCGATTGCAGGTTCGGCAACAAAGCACCAGATTCCAGACTCCGTCGAGCGGCAAAGACACACCAAGTCGTAACAAGACCCTTGGGAAAAAGTGGTCTACATCGGCCAGAGTTACCGCGGCTCCATCAATCGAGATGTCGGAGAAGCAATAGAAGCACTTGCCCTTTTGATAGCCATTCAGTGCATCACGGCTCCGGGTTACCGCCACTCTTCGCCCAAAATGATTTGTGGTCAGCGTCTCACCATTGTCGTCAAGTCCCATGATTAGACGACTTGGGAGATTCAACTGCCACGCTGTCTCGACCAGCCGCCATCGGGCTTCTACTTCCTGCGGGAGATTGCCAAACTGAATTTGCTCTCGCAACCGGAACAGTTCGTCTGTGAGCCGGATTCCGGCCTTGCCGCTGCCACGCTCATCAAGGAAAAAACGAACCGGGATCTCCCCTCGATTCACGATGTGGAAGGCGTCTATGAC
>OCTA010006059.1_pt1 | contig 10372 bp, 10 predicted proteins | sample 1538991 | NCBI WGS metagenome assembly OCTA01 (sample SAMEA3539302, study PRJEB22396) | soil metagenome | biome: tundra; feature: field; material: soil | place: USA | collected 2010-05 | depth 0.15 m | reverse complement strand
GGATATCGGGGTGTGAATCCGTTCGACTTCGCTTCTAACCGAGGCGATTCGTCTTATGACGCGCGACAGCGATTCGTAGTCAGCTACGACTACGAATTACCGCGCGTGAACCGCTTTCGGCGGAACGGGATCGTTCAAGATGTGATTAACGGATGGCACGTGGCCGGAATCACCACCCTGCAGAGCGGTTTTCCCATTCTGATCGCGGACACGGGCTTTCGCTCGCTGACATGCGATTCCTATACGTTCTACGGGTGTCCCGACGCGCCAAACCAGGTGGCTCCGATAAACGTCTCCGACCCGCGCACTTCCGAATTCGTGAACACGACGCGCAAGCCGAGCAATACGACTGCTCTACCCAGCTACTGGTTCAACCCGAACAGCTTCGCCCTGGAGGCAATTGGAACCATCGGCAATGCGGGGCGAAATAATTTTGCGGGCCCTGGCATGAACAACACGGACCTGAGCCTGTCGAAGCGGGTTTATTTCGGGACCGAGAATCAGCGGCGATTCCTCGAGTTGCGGCTGGAAGCGTTCAACGCGTTCAATCACACACAGTTCTCGATGGTCTCCTCGACCGATGGCGGCAGCGGGGTATCCGGAGATATTAACTCTTCCAAATTCGGTCGAATTTTGTCGGCCTCGCCTGGACGGACCATTCAGATCGGAGCGAAACTCAACTTCTGAACCCGATCCTGTTTTGAAAAATGTTCTCAAGGGGAGTTGCACGCTGCCCAGCCTGCAAGCTCCCCAACTCCAGGGGGGCGCCGGTTGGGCAGTACCGGCTCTACTCGAAACGCAACGCCTGCACCGGATCGAGTCTGGCCGCCTTGCTCGCGGGCCAAATCCCAAAGAACAAACCGACTCCCACCGACACAACGATCCCAGAAATAGCCGCCCAGGCCGGCACCGTAACCGGCAGCGAAGTGAACACCATTTTGCTGATCATCGCAATCGCCCAACCCAGCCCTAGCCCGGCTACCCCTCCCAGGCCGGTCAAAACCGATGCCTCCAGCAGGAACTGAACGACGATGTCAAAGCGCCGGGCTCCAATTGCTTTTCTTATGCCAATCTCCCGCGTCCGCTCCGTCACCGACACCAGCATGATGTTCATCACGCCAATTCCGCCCACTAGCAGACCGATCGAACTCAAAACAATCATCACCAGGAATGTCATCGCGGTAATCTGGCGAAACTGTTCCACCAGTTGCTCGGCTGTCGAGATGGCGAAATTCTCGGGCTTGTTGGGCGCGATGTGGCGTTGAATCCGGAGGATGCTGTGGACCTGGTCTATCGCCCGCGGCAACATTCCGTCGTTAGCCGTCACGCTGAGCGCCACGTCCTTGGCATTCGGATATGTCTTTCGCATGCTGAAAAAGGGGACGAACACGCGATTGTCGCTGCTATCGAAGAAACTCGCGCTGGGCCTGTACATGGTTCCGATCACCTGCAGCTGCTCGCCATCGACGTTGATCAACTTCCCGATCGCGTTCTGCTGTCCGAATAGCGCTTTCTCCACGTCCGCTCCAATAACGGCCACTGGCGCACGATGGCGGTCTTCGAATTCGGTATAGAAACGCCCGTGATTTATGTCGATGCGGCCGCTCTCCGCCAACGATTCTTCGGCGCCCTGCAGTTGGGTCTGATAAACGGCATTGCCTTTGTATTTCGTGACGATCGGACCGTGATTGGGCCACAGCAGGGCCGAGACGCGCGCACAGGCCCCGCACTTTTGGCGCACAGCTTCGGCATCTTCGTACGTCAATTGTTTCCTGGCGCGCTCTTCCGCCGTCAAGTCGGAGGTGCGAAAGGCGGGCTCGCGCGAGACGATGATCGCGTTTGGCCCAAAGCTTTTGAACACGTTCGTGACCGCGCCGTCGAATCCGGTAAGGATCGATCCGACTCCGATGATGGTGCCCGTGCCAATGATGACTCCCAGCATCGTCAGCGAGCTTCGTAGTTTGTGCGTCCGAATGGTGTCGAGCGCCAGCATCGTATTGTTTTGCAGAGAAAGCAAGAAATGCATCGCTCACTCGGTGTGCAGGGCCACAATCGGGTCTAGTTTCGCGGCCTCCCGCGCTGGATAGATGCCGAAAAACAGTCCGACGGCAACGGACAAACCGACGCCCAGAACAACCGAGAACAAGGGCATCTCCATCGGCAGCGGCGTTGTGTTCCTCACCACCACCGTTAGCAGATAAGAGAACGCGACTCCGATCAGCCCGCCGATTCCGGCCAGCACGGACGATTCCACCAGGAACTGATGCAGGATATCTTTGCGCCTGGCGCCGACCGCCTTGCGGATTCCGATCTCGCGCGTTCGTTCGGTCACCACCGCCAGCATGATGTTCATGATCACGATCCCGCCGACAACCAGGAAGACGGAAACCACTCCGAACGCCATCCCCGAAATGGCCCCCGTGAGGTTCGTCCAGGCCTGCGACAGAGTATCGGAGCCGAACATACTGAAGGTGTCGTCCTCGTTTGGTTTGATATGCCGGTAGGCCCGCAGCAGCATCCGGACTTCATCTTCCGCTTCCGCCATGTGTTCGGGATCGATCGCCTTCGCCTGGATCGCGATGTCGTCGTGCAAACCGTTGCCGTAGGTCTTGAAGTAAGAATAGATCGGAACCATCGCGAACTTGTCCTGAGACTGCCCGAAAACGCTGCCCTTTGCCTTGGCGACTCCGATCACTTCGTACGAAACGCCGTCAATGACGATTGTTTTCCCGATAGGGTCTGAGTTGCTAAAGAAGCGCTCACGAATGTCATGCCCTATGAAGGCGACCGGTGCACGGCGGCGCACCTCGGCTTCCGAAATAGCGCGGCCCTCCGCGACTTCGATATCGCTGAGCGCCGGGACGTTGGCCGTAATCCCATTCAGATCCACCGCTTCCAGGGTCTGCCCGGCATGCGATAGCGTGACGTTTTTGTCGGTCTCAAGGCCGACATCTCTCAGCAGGCGCGCATTTGCTTTAATAAAGTCGTACTCCGCCGGTTTGATCTGCGGATTGCGCCGCTGCATTTCGAGGAATTTCTTCGGATCCCAGTTGCCAACGAAGACTATCCTCATGACGCGAAACCCGTCCGAGCCCATGTCGGAAAGCTTCGTCGCAATGTAAAGATTCATGCCATGCACAAAGGACGTCACCGCGATCAATGTGCTGGTGGCGAGGATGATCCCAAGCAGCGTCAGGAAACTGCGCAATTTACTCTTACGAAGGGAATCGAGGGCGATTCCGGCCGATTCCCAGAACGAAGCTGTGGGAGATGTCATCAGGCGAACTGGCCGCGCCCTTCGTCACAAACGGAACCCGGCATCTCTTAAGTTCCAAGATAACTCCACGGAACTAGCTCCAGGTGACCTAACTCCCGGTGAACTAACCGGGCCCGCCATTCGTCTTTACTGTTAAGCTCAGGGTTTCATGCCAAGCCGCACTGGAAGATCGATCAAGCAGCTCTGCGGAACCGTGTTTCTGCTCTGTTTCTGCGCGGCCTTGGCTTGCGCCGATGTCGATGTGAATGCGCTGCCGAAACCGACCGGCTACGTCAGCGACTTGGCGCATGTGGTCAGCCCGCCAGACAAAGTACAGTTGGAAGCGTTCTGCACTCGAGTGGAGGGGGAACTGGGCGTTGAGTTTGCCCTGGTGACTATCGATACGGTCGGCGACCGGAACATTCGGGATGTCAGCCTGGATCTGTTTAGGAAATGGGGCGTTGGCGACCGTAAGACCAACCAGGGTGTTCTGCTGCTCCTCGCAATCAAGGACCGCAAGTCCGACATTGAAACCGGCCGCGGCATTGAGCCGTATTTGACGGACGGGTTTTCCGGCGGCACCCTGCGTTCCATGCGGCCCGATCTGCGCGCCGGCCAGTATGGGGCCGCCTTGCTGATGGCCGCCCGCACCATGGCCGCTCAGATCGCCCAGGGCAAGAACGTAGCGTTCGCCGATGCGCCGCTTGAGCAGCCCCGCCCTGAGCCGCCCCCCGTTCGGCAGCGGCACGGGATTCCCGCGTGGGCGATCATTGTCGGCATCTTCTTCCTGTTCTGGATTCTCGGTCGTGGAAACCGCGGCGGGCGCGGCGGCGGTGGCGGGGGTTTTCTGATGGGAATGCTGTTAGGGAACTTGTTGGGGGGATCGGGGCGCGGCGGCGACGGTTGGGGCGGCGGCGGCTTCGGCGGCGGCTCGGGCGGTGGCGGCGGCTTCGGCGGCTTTGGCGGTGGAGATGCCGGAGGCGGCGGAGCCAGCGGCAACTGGTAGTCTTTTTGAGGAATTTCTAGGAGCGTGTCTTGGAACAGAAACTTTCGACGCTAGTCGAGCGGCTCAAACAAGCATTCGGCGACCGCCTCGTGTCGGCTATCCTCTATGGCTCGGGGGCGGCTGGCGATTGGCACGAACACGCCTCCGATCTGAACGTGCTGTGCGTCCTTACCGCCTTGTCCCCGCACGAACTCGTGCAGTCCGAGCCGGTGCTGCGCTGGTGGCGCGAACAAGGCAACCCGCCGCCGCTGTTGCTGACCGAAGAAGAAGTTCAAACTTCGAGCGATTGCTTCCCCATGGAGTTCCACGATATGCAGGAACACCGGCGCGTGCTCTTCGGCAAGGACGTTATCGCGGATCTGGTGATTGACCGCTCGTTTTATCGGGCACAGGTGGAGCACGAATTGCGCGCCAAGCAGATCCGTTTGCGGCAGCGTGCCGCGGAGGCGCTCTCAAATCCCGAGCGTCTCACCAAACTGCTGACCGAGTCGGTCTCCACGTTTTGCGTTTTGGGGCGTCATGCCTTGATCTTGAGCGGAAACGAACCGCGCTGGAAGAAGAAAGAAATCGTGGCCGGATTGGAGGACGCGACCAGGCTGTCTTTCACCGCAACCAATGCGATACTGGCGATTCGCGCGGCGCCAAAGCAAAAACCCGCCAGCGACGTTGTATCTCTTTTCGGAAGCTATTTGAAAGAGGTCGATTCGCTCGTCCGCTTTGTAGACGGGCTTGAACACGCGGGCTCGGCCGCGCGCTGAAAGCTATTTTGGGGAATGGGGAGAATTATGAAGAGCCTGATTGTTCTGGGAGTTGTAGTTCTGGTGCTTTTGATTTTCGGAGGCCAGGTGATGGGGGCCCGCAACGGATTCGTCACCGAGAAAAACGAGATCGACGGACGCTGGGCGCAGGTCGATAACGATATGAAGCGGCGAGCGGACTTGATTCCCAACCTCGTTGAAACGGTCAAGGGCTATGCCAAACAAGAGTCTTCGGTCATCGGTGAAGTGGCGAACGCCCGCGCCGCTCTGCTCGGCGCTCACAGCAAGGAGGAAGAGATTGGCGCGAACAATCAACTTAGCGGCGCCATAGGCCGGCTCCTCGTTCTGCAGGAGAACTATCCCCAGCTGAAGTCCAATGAGAATTTTTTGCGCTTGCAGGACGAACTTGCGGGAACCGAAAATCGCATTGCCGTTGACCGGCGCGACTACAACGCCGCCATTCAGAAGTACAACACCGATGTCGAACTGTTCCCGAAGAACATCGCGGCTTCGCTCTTCGGCTTTCAGCGCGACAACGCTTACTTCAAGACCACCGAAGAAGAGAAGAAGGTTCCGCAGGTAAAGTTCTGAAAGACGCATCGGTTTTGGTACCCTTTCGCCCCGAGAGCTTCTTTACTTATTGGTAGACTAAAACTGCCATGCCCATCAGCAAAGAGTTGTTGGACATTCTGGTCTGTCCCGCTTGTAAAGCCAAGGTTCTGCCGAAGGACGATGGCAGCGGTTTGAAGTGTGTCGAGTGCAAACGGGTTTACCCGGTCCGTGACGACATCCCGATTATGCTGGTGGATCAGGCGGTCATTGAGCCTTAGTTCTGCATGTCTCTGCTGGAGCAATTGCCGGAGCGCGCCCGCGTGTCGATCATTCGATTGCGTTCGCTCGGCGACTGCGTCCTCACCACGCCGGCTATCGAGTTGTTGAAGCAGACCCGACCCGACCTGCAAGTGGGCATCGCAGTCGAAGATCGTTTTGCGCCCCTGTTTGAAAATCATCCGGCTATCTCGAAGGTGCTGTCGCCGACGTGGCAGGCAGTCCGCGAGTGGAAATCGAAGCTCTGCGTAAATCTACACGGCGGCACCCGAAGCCAGTGGATGACCGCGCTTTCGGGCGCAAGGTGGCGAGCGGGTTTCTCCCACCACAGCATGACATTCGCCTACAACCTGCGGATTGGCCGGGCGCAGCGCATCCTTGGCGTGAACCGCACCGTTCACACCGCCGAGCACCTGGCGTCCGCTATGTTCGCCATGGGGGTGCCGGTTCAGGATGTCCCTGGGGCGTGCTTAACCGCTGGCGATTCGCCTTTCCCGGGCCGCTATGCGGTGCTGCACCCTTACGCTTCGGCTCCGGAGAAGCGCTGGCCGGCGGAAAAGTTTTGCGAAGTCGCGCGTTATCTGGCGCTCTGGAACATTAAGCCGGTTTTCCTGGCAGCCGCTTCGGACGACGCCGCGCCCTTCAGCGCTCACCCCGTGTTCAAGGGAACTTTGCGGGAGGCGATGGCGGTGCTTTCAAAGCCCGTCGTATTCATTGGCAACGATAGCGGGCCGGCGCACGTCGCGGCGGCTTTCAGAGTCCCCAGTGTCGTTCTCTTCAGCACTTCTAATCCGGCGATATGGGGTCCGTGGCGCACCGAATCGGAGATCGTGGTCGCGCCCGAGGGGCTGACTAACGTGAGTGTGTCCAGAGTGATCGCGGCGCTCGAGCGGCTGCGCACTCTTGAAGAGGCTCACGCTTGAACGATTTGTACCGCCTCCTGCGGTATGCAAAGCCCTACTTGCCGGCGCTCTTCCTGTCCGTTTTGTTCATGGCGGTGGTCGGGCTTTCGCAAGGTCTGCTGGTCAAGCTAATTCCGCTCGTGTTCGAGCGAGGTCTGCAGCCAAGCGCGCCCGATACGCCCGCGCTCCTCTTTTCCATTCCTTCCACCAGCATCCAGGTCCACCTCCGCGATCTGCTTCCGTCTTCCATTCACAACATCTGGACCATGGTCGCGATCATGATCCTGGCGTGTTTCTTCGCCAAGGGCACTTGCGATTACCTGGGAAATTACCTGGTGAACTGGGTTGGCATCGGCGCCGTGATGGATCTCCGGCAAGAGGTTTTCGATAAAGTTCTCCGCCAGGATTCGCAGTTCTTCGAAGACCAAAGCACCGGCCGCATCATGTCGTCCATCATGAACGACATCGCGCGCGTACAGGAGTCCGTTTCGTCGATGCTGGCCGATTGGCTGCGGCAGATGTTCACCGCGATCTTCCTGCTGCTCGCCATGGTGAGCATGGATTGGAAGCTTTCTCTCATCAGTCTCGTCGTGTTTCCGGTGGTGGCATTCCTGACGGTTCGCCTCGGCAAGCGCATCCGCAAAACCACCCGCCACGCGCAGGACATGGCCGGCAGTCTCTCCGAGATCCTGCAAGAGACCATCACCGGGCATCAAGTGGTGAAGAGCTTTGGCGCGGAAGATTACGAATCGAAGCGCTTCCGCCTGGCCGCGCAACGGTACCGGAGCGGCACACTGCACTACGTCGCGCAGCAGGCGCTGGCCTCTCCCATCATCGAGTTCGTCGGCGCCCTTTCAATCGTCGGCTTGCTGACCATAGCCCGCATGCAGGCCCGGAATTCCACCATGACCGCGGGAAAGTTCACCGGCTTTGTGCTGGCGCTGGTGATGCTCTATGAGCCGATCAAGCGGCTGACCGGCATTCACAATATTTTCCAGGGCGGCATCGGAGCGGCGGCTGAGGTTTTCCGTTATCTCGACAAGCGGCAGGGCATCCTGGACAAGCCCACGGCGGTTCGCCTGTCCAGGTTCGACCGGGAGATCCGGTTCGAGAACGTGAAGTTTAGCTATCCAGCCGCGCTCGGCCGCATGGTGCTCGACGGCATAAACCTCGAAGTGAAAGCCGGCGAAGTAGTGGCCCTGGTCGGTTCGAGCGGAGCGGGCAAGAGCACGCTTGCAAACCTGGTTCCCCGCTTCTACGACGTGACGGGCGGCGCGATAAAAATCGACGGCCGCGATGTTCGCGATCTGCAGTTGAACAGCTTGCGCGAGAGCATCAGCATTGTTGCGCAAGAAACGTTCCTGTTCAACGAATCCGTCTTCGACAATATCGCCTATGGGCGGCCGCATGCGCGGGAAGAGGATGTCCTTGCCGCGGCCAGAGCGGCGCTTGCGGACGAATTTATTCGCAGAATGCCCGACGGCTTCAGAACGGTGATCGGAGAGCGCGGAGCCAAACTCAGCGGCGGGCAACGGCAGCGGCTGGCGATTGCGCGCGCGCTGCTGAAGAACGCTCCCATTCTGATTCTCGACGAGGCCACCTCGCACCTCGATACCGAATCCGAGCGCCTGGTGCAAGAAGCGCTTGCCGTCCTGATGAAGCGGCGGACGGTGCTCGTGATTGCGCACCGGCTTTCAACCATTCGTCAAGCGGACAAGATTGTAGTGCTCGACAAGGGAAGGATTAGCGAAATCGGAACGCACGAGGAACTGCTGGCGCAGAAGAGCATCTACCACCGTTTGCACGAATTGCAGCACGCGGACGCCAGCGCCATTGTGCGGGGGTAACAGCCAAGGTTTGCGGAGACGGCCTGTCGCCGCCGGCCTAATCAAGTTCGTCCCAGATCTCGGCGAGCTTTACGTGAATGGAATCCGGCTCGGTTCCATCCGCCAGCATAGCGCTCAGTTCCTCCACAGCCTCGATCAACTCAGTCGGTGAGTACATCCAGGCTTTCCGCCGCTCGGGCCAGATCACCCATGTCAACGGCGCGCCTAATTTCAGGAGACGTTCGGACCGCACGAATAGATCTCCGATTGTCTGACCGGGCGAAAGGATCTCCATGCCCCAAATCGGCGGCTCGGCCAAATCGCCGTCTTCGTAGCGCGCGGCGCGCTCGACTACTTGAATGTCCGGGACGATATACTCGCGCCTCCCAGTCGGGCTTGTTCCCCCCGTGAGCACGTTTAGTTCCGGCAAAGCCCGATAGCGCGGCGGCAACATCCGATTCAACGCAATGATCAGGTAAGTCTGGATCAAGATATGGCGTTTCTTAGGCGCCGGCTTCTCGACTTCCCTTCCGTCGATCACTTCGAGGTGATAGTGGCACCCTCCGGCAAGAACGGCGCTTATTGGACTCTGCTCCTTTTCCGCATGGTATCAATGGGATACCATCTCATGGCGGATTGATACGATCCGTCATAGTGCTCGACGAGATCCTCAACCGGGGAAGGATTAGCGAAATCGCAATGGATGCGGAACTGCTCGCGTGGAATGATATTTACCGCCGTCTGCACGAGTTGCAGCACGCGGAGGTCGGTGCCATTGTGCGTGGATAGCCAATTTGAGCCAACGCTCCCCAGGGTGTCTCGCGGATGAGCGGCGGCGCGCCTCGGAGCGAGCCCGGACAGCCCGGCAGTACAAGTACTTCTGGAATTGTTGCCGCGCCAGTGCGAAGCATGACCGGTTACGCCGTGGTGCGCTGGCAGACCAGCGCGGGAGAGTTGACGGTCAGCCTCCGGAGCGTGAACCATCGGGGACTCGATCTGCACTTCTACCACGCGAGCGAACTCGCCCCTTTCGAAAACGCTATGCGGGCCGTGTTGAAGCAGCATATCGGGCGCGGGCATGTGGAAATCCGCGCCGCGCTCGGACGCCCGGAAAGAACCCCAACCGCGGCAGCCTACAATCGCGATCAGGTGGCGCGCTACGTCGCCGCCTTCCGGCAAGCGGCCGAGGAGAACGGAGTCGCCGCTCAGCCCGATCTAAACGTCGCGCTCAGCCTGCCTGGCAGTCTCAATGCTCCCTCGGATGCCGCCGCGCTCAACGGCGCATTCGAGCCGGAGGTAGTGAACGCGCTCACGGCGTGCGTGCGGGAACTCAACCACCATCGCGAGCGGGAGGCTAAGGATCTGCTGGCGGAATTGGACCGCGACATAGCGGGCGTGGAAGCGGGAACGGCGGAGATTGCGGGCATTCGCCAGCAGGCTACCGCGCAATTCCAGCAGCGGCTTCGCCAGCGCCTGCGAGAACTGCTGGCCGATGCCGCCCTGCCCGAAACGCGCCTCATGGAGGAAGCGGCGCTCCTGGCCGACCGCTCCGACGTGCAGGAAGAACTGGTGCGGCTGAGGGTGCATGCGCAGGAACTGCGCCGCGTGTTGCGCGAAGGCGGCGAGGTTGGCAAGCGGATCGATTTCCTCCTGCAGGAGATGAACCGCGAAACGAATACCATTCTGTCGAAGACTTCGGGAATCGGGGATACCGGACTGACCATCACCCAGCAAGGCCTCGCGCTCAAGGCGCACATTGAGAAAATACGAGAGCAGGCGCTGAACCTTGAGTAGTA
>OCTA010006058.1_pt1 | contig 10376 bp, 7 predicted proteins | sample 1538991 | NCBI WGS metagenome assembly OCTA01 (sample SAMEA3539302, study PRJEB22396) | soil metagenome | biome: tundra; feature: field; material: soil | place: USA | collected 2010-05 | depth 0.15 m | reverse complement strand
CGGCTGTTTGAGCGTTCTGAATCAAACGCATCAATATGAAAAAGTATAGCAGCAGGACAGAAAGCGCGCCGACAAAGCCGTGTTCCTCGCCAAAAGCGGCAAAGATGAAGTCGGCATGGGGGATGGGGAGGAAGTCGCCTTGGGTCTGGGTTCCCTTGGCGGCGCCTTTGCCCCAGACTCCGCCGGAGCCCACGGCAATGAGCGACTGGCGGATCTGGTAGCCGGTGCCCTTGGGGTCGTTGTCGGGGTTGATGAAGCTGGTGAGGCGGGCTTTCTGATAGGGCTTCAGGATCTTGCCACTGGTCCAGACGCCGGCAATCAGCACGGTCCCGCAGGTCGCCAGAATCAGCGCCTGGCGGACGTTGATGCCGCCCAGAAAGAGGCCGGCGACCAGGATGGGCGTATAGGTGAGCGCGGTTCCCAAGTCGGGCTGAATCAGTACGAGCACCATGGGAAGGCCCACCAGCACAAAGGCCTTGAAGATGTCCTTCCAGGTGAGGCTGCGGCCGCCGAGGTTGGCAAAGTAGCGGGCCACGGCCAGAATGAGGATCAGCTTGACCCACTCGGAGGGTTGAAACTGCATGTGTCCGATCTTGATCCATCGGCGGGCGCCGAGGACTTTGGTTCCAAACAGCTTTACAGTCACCAACGCCACCAGGCAGACTGCATAGGCCCAGGGGACGAAGTCGATCAGCTTGTGGTAGTCGATCTTGGAGAAGAGAAACATGGCTATCAGGCCGGCGGCGATCCAGTACATCTGCTTGGTGTGGAATCCGATGTACTTGGTGTGTAGCGTGGCCGAGTAGATCTCGAGAACCGAAACCACGCATAGCACCAGCACCATGCCCAGCAGCGCCCAGTCGAAGTCGCGGAAACTCAAGATTCGGCGCATCAGGGCTGGCCTTCTTTGAAACGGAGGGGAAAGGCGCCCAGCCACGCGGGCAGGGGGAGCTGGCCGGTGGCGAGAGCCTTGGGTGCGGCTGAGGGGGCCGGTTCGGCGGCTGGATTGACAGTGAAATGTCCGGCATGGAGGGCAAAATCCTGCCAAGGGGCGCCTGAGCGCTTGCGCCCTGGGGGCGCAGGCACTGACCAGACGGCTCCCACTTCAACCGGCTTGGTTGCGCCGGCTTGATCCAGGATGTTCTTGTCCTGCCTGCGTTTCTTGTTGACGTACGTGGCTACCACCTGGGCGGCGATGCGGGCCGAGTTCGAGCCCCAGTCGCCGTGCTCCTGCAGCACCGCAATCACAATTTCTGGATTGCGGCGGGGAACCATGCCCACAAACCAGGAATTCGGGGTTTTGGCGCCGCCTTTGGTGTGGGTATCTCCGCCGCCCACTACCTGGGCGGTTCCGGTTTTGCCGGCAAAGTCGATGCCCTCCATGTGCGAGGCGGCGGCAGTGCCAGTGGTGGTGGCGGCAGCCATGCCGTCGGTGATCGTCATCCAGGTATCGGGATCGAGAGGGACGGTTATGTCTCCCGTGCCGGGGAAGCTGTCGAGGACGGCCTGATGGAACTCGGCAGGAAGCTGGCCTGGTGCAACCACGTGGGGCCGCACCAAATGACCGTTTGACGCGATGCCGCCCAAAGCCCTGGCCAGTTGCAATGGCGTAACCGCAACCTCACCCTGGCCGATGCCAACCGAGATGGTGGAGCCGGGATACCATTTCTGGTGGTAGTTCTTCATCTCCCACTGGGTGGAGGGCATGATGCCGGACATCTCGTTGGGCAGGTCGATGCCGGTCTTCGAGCCGAGGCCGAATCCAGTGGCGTACCTGGCGATGGTGTCGATGCCCAGCTTTTGAGCCAGGGTGTAGAAGAAGGTGTCGCAGGAGAGCGGAATGGCCTGTTGGATGCTCAGCACGCCATGGTGCTTGTCGCAGTGGAAGAAGCGTCCGTAAAATGTGCCTCCGCCGACGCAATTGACACGCATATCCTGAGCCACGCCTTCCTGGAGGCCGGCAGCGGACATGATGATCTTGAAGGTAGAGCCAGGAGCAAGCTGGTCCTGAATGGCCTTGTTCATCAGCGGGTGCCTCTCATCGGTGATCAGCTTGTTCCAGTCCGTGCGGTTGATGCGCACGGCAAAGGCGTTGGGGTCGTAGCTGGGATGGGAGACCATGGCGAGAATCTCGCCGTTGCGGGGGTCCATGGCGACCACCGCGCCGTTGGCGTCGCCCAGCGCCAGCTCCGCGGTGCGCTGCAGGTCGATGTCGATGGTCAGCTTGAGGTCCTGGCCGGGGATGGCGTGCTGGATTCCCAGATAGCCTACCTCGCGGCCGTGGCTGTCCACAATTACGTCTCGAGATCCGTCCTGGCCGCGGAGCAACTGGTCGTAGGTTTCCTCGACGCCGGCCTTTCCGACCACGTCACCAGGCTCGTAGGCCGCATAGCGCGAGTCGTTGAGCATCTCCTCGCTGACCTCGCCCACGTAGCCGATGAGGTGCGCGGCAAATCCGTCGCGGGGATAGAGGCGGCGTTCTTCGTCGATGGTTTCCAGCTCGGGCAGCTCGTTGCGGTGCGCCTCGATGAAGGCCTGTTCATCGGCGGTAATGTCCTGCTTGATGGGGATGGGCTGGTAACCGGGCGCGGCTCGATAACGGCGGAGGGTGGCGCGTAACTGCTCCAAATCGAGGCTCATGCCCTTTGCGATCAGGGGCAGATCGGCGTCCACGTCGCGGCCCTGCTCACGGACCAGGAAGCAGGAAACCGAGGGGTAATTGTCCACCAGCAGGCGGCCGTCGCGGTCAAAGAGCTTGCCGCGGGCAGCCATTACGGGTTCCTTGCGGATGCGGTTCTGCTCGGCCTGCAGGCGATAGTAGTCCGCGCCCAGCACCTGCAGCCGCCACAGCCCTGCGGCCAGCGCCAGCATCATGAGGAGAATGCCGTACTGAACCACCGTCAGCTTGAGGGTGGGGAGCTTTTCGCCGCGGTTGATCCTGCCGGAATCCATTCTGCCTGTACCTTAGAACCCGCCCAAGCAATGAGCGTTGAAGGGGGCGGACTTTAGCCCGTCCGTAATATCTGACCTTGTTCTTCGTCTTTAGCCGCTGAGGGAATGCGGACTTCCGCAGAAAAACTTCGCTCAGGGGCTAAAGCCCAATTCTACGTCCACCTTTGAAGTACGGCCTAAAGCCCGTCCCCTTCACTCAAAACGAAGTTCTTCGACACCCATGGGAAACATCTTGTCCCTTATTCCGTGATCTGCAGACGATCCAGCGCGGGAAACAGCACCACGGCGATGAGCGAGTTGCCAATAGCCTTAAAGAGTTCAGTGAACCAGGTCCACTCCAGATCGAGCCCCAGGAGGCCGCGGTAGACAAAGACATACAGCGCGCCAGAGAGCAGGGAGAGGAGGAAGTTGAGAATCAGGCGGATGGTGTGGTTTTCCACGTCGATGCGCATGCCGACTGACGCGGCCAGAAAGCCGACCACTGTTTTAGCAATGCCGTTGACGCCGATGGCGTGGTGGGAGAGCGCATCCTCGAAGATGCCCATCGCCGCGCCCATGAGCGTGCCCTGGATGGGGCTGCGGCGGTCCAATGCGAAGTAGACCGTGACTACCAGGGGCAGGTCGAACCAGGCATAGCGGCCAAGAACCCGCGGCAGCCAGGCCTGCAGCACGAGGGCAGCCAGCGGCACCAGGGCGTAGACCAGCAGCGGATAGTGGCGAATCTCCAGATCGCGGCGGAAGTTTGCATCCAGGACGGACATGACTATGGATTCCTCCGCGGATTGATTTGCTGGGGCTCGGTTCGCTGGGGGCTGGTTTGCAGGCCGGACTTGGATTCAGCCTTGGGGGCGGGCCTGGTTGCTGTGCCGCCCGGCTGAGAGGCGCCGCTTTGCTGCCGGGGCCTGGGCTTCGCGGCTGGGGGCGCGTCTGGGGCCGGGGCGGGGCTTGCGTCCGTTGGAATCTCCGCCGCCGTACCCGGAGTGAAGCGGTCAGGATGCTGCGGGTGGAGCAGCTTGGGCTGCCCCTGCTCGGGAATCACCGCGGGCGTGGGCGGGTTCTGTCCCGGCTGAGTGGTTGCCGGGTTTGCCGGCTGATTGATTGGCGGCCCGTTGGGGTCGGTGAGGCCGGGGAGCCGCTCGGCCATGATCTCGGAGGCCTTCTTCTGCTCCTTGATGGCCGCGGCCTCGGGGCCCATGAGCGCCTCGCTGGTAGCCAGATCCTGCTGCTGTTGGGACGAGAAGCGGGGCTCTGTCGCGGTAATGACCAGAACCTCGTCCAGGCGGTCAAGATGGGCGGCCGGCTTGACGATGACATCGATAAAGGAGTCGCGGTCGGGGTCGCGCACAACCTTTTCTACGACGCCCACGGGCAGTCCTCGCGGGAAGATCAGGTCGCCGCCCGCGGTGAGCACTCTTTCACCGGGCTGGATGCGCTGGTCCGCCAGGACGCCCACAATCTGAGGCTGGCCGGCTGCGTTGCCGCGGAGGATGCCGCGAATGCGGGTGATCTCGAGGATCACACCGGCGCCACTGGTCGGGTCGTTGATGGCCAGCACCTGTGCCGAGTGCGGAAAGACCTCGCGGATCTTGCCGACGATTCCATCCGCGGTAATGACCGCCATATCGCGATTCAGGCCGTCGGCGGAGCCCTTGTCGATATAGAAGACGCGCGACTGATCGCTGCCGCTGGAGCCGATGGCCTGGGCGGCCACGGTCTTGTAGATGTATTTCTGCTGGAAGTCGACGAGGGTCTGGAGGCGCTGTCCCTGGCGGGCATCTTCAAGCAGAGCGGCCTGCTCGAGCCGGAGCCTGTCGATGGTCTTTTGCAAATCCTGATTCTGCTCGCGGACGTGCCGGAGGTCAAGATAATCCAGCCACAGGCTCCCAGCGCCGAGCTTTGCTGCGTGGATGAGCCTCTCGGGAGGCGAAACCATTGCATTGGCCCACAGGCGGATGAGGCGCACACCGGACCCGTCCTGCGGGTCGAGGGTGTTCGGTCCGGCGGCGGTGTGGCGCACCTGCACGGCGAGGCCGATGACCTGCGCCAGCAGGATGGCCAGCAGGACAACCAGATTTCGATAGCGGGAGAAGAACGATTCCATGGTGGTCAGTGAACAGTGGACAGTGAACAGTGGACAGCGGCTCGCCGACCGTTCCCACTGAAGAGCGGTTGCAGGCATGCAGCGCGCTCCGATGCCAGAAGCTGATCACTGTTCACTGTCCACTGTTTCAGTCGATCTTGATCTTGCGCAGGAGTCGGAAGTCGGAGAGCATCTTGCCGGTGCCCAGCACCACGGAAGCCAGCGGATCGTCGGCCACAGAGACGGGCAAGCCGGTCTCTTCGCGGATGCGCTTGTCGAGGTTCTTGATGAGCGCGCCCCCGCCGGTCAGCACGATGCCGCGGTCGCTGATGTCGGCGGAAAGCTCAGGCGGGGTGCGCTCGAGAGCCACGCGGATGGCGTTGACGATGACCGCGATGCACTCGCCCAACGCCTCGCGAATCTCGCTGTCGTCGATGGTGATGGTCTTGGGCACACCCTCAATGAGGTTGCGGCCCTTGATCTCCATATGCAAAGGCTTGTCCAGCGGATAAGCCGAACCGATCTCGATTTTGATATGCTCGGCAGTGCGCTCGCCGATGAGCAGGTTGTACTTGCGCTTGAGATAGTTGGTGATGGCCTCGTCCATCTGGTTGCCGGCCATGCGCACGGAGCGCGAGTAGACGATGCCGGAGAGCGAGATGACGGCGATATCGCTTGTGCCGCCGCCGATGTCGACGACCATGTTGCCGGAGGGCTCAGTGATGGGGAGGCCAGCGCCGATGGCCGCCACCATGGCCTGTTCCACCAGGTAGACCTCGCTGGCCTTGGCGCGGTAGGCCGAGTCCTCGACCGCGCGCTTTTCAACCTGCGTGATCTCGGAAGGCACGCCGATGACGATGCGCGGATGGACGAGCATCTTGCGGTTGTGCGCCTTCTGAATGAAGTAGTTGAGCATCTTCTCGGTGACTTTGAAGTCGGCGATTACGCCGTCCTTCATGGGCTTGATGGCCACGATGTTGCCGGGGGTGCGGCCCAGCATCTCCTTGGCCTCCTTGCCCACGGCTTCCACCTCGCCGGTGTTCTTGTTGATGGCCACAATGGAGGGCTCGTTGACAACGATGCCCTTGCCGGCCGCGTAGACCAGGGTGTTGGCGGTGCCGAGATCGATGGCCAGATCGCTCGAAAACATGCTGAAGAGCGAGCGCAGTCCGTGCGACCGAGAGGAGCGCGATGGATAACCGTTCGATGACATTGGAAAGCTGGTTCTACCTCAAAGCTATTGTACGGCCAGCGGGCGGGGGTCGTACCCGAAGCCCGGAAAGGTTGGGGAAAAAAGCCGCCGGGGTAAACGGTGCGGCAAACTCGGAGTTTGCCGCGCCCGGCGCGAGGCCAATTAGAGAACGTTGATCGCCGCTGCGCCGATGGCCAGTTGCGAGAATATTTGAGTCCAGTCCAGCCATTGGCGCAGCGCGGTGGGACGCAGAGTCTTATCCGGCACAACGATCGTGTCGCCTGGATTCAAGCGCAGTTGGTTGAACCGGTTGCCCCAGTATCCATTGACGGCCTCGCGGCTGACCACCGAGCCGTCGGCGCGAATGACAAAGGAGTGGCGCCAGTCCGCGTTGCGATTCGGTCCGCCGGCCATACGCAGGTAGCGGCCCGCCGATTCCTCATGTTGGTAGAGAAACGAATTCTGATCGTACACCGCCCCAACGACGTTGATCGTCGTGGGTGCGAAGGACACGATGAATCGGTCGCCATTTTCCAGGTTTATCGCGGGCACATCCTCGATGCTTGAACGGTCAGGCGAGAACTGCAAGACAATCCGCCCCGTCGCCCGAATCTGGCTGAGACGGGCTATCAACTCCTGTCCGGCTGCGCGGGAGGCAGCGACGTCGGACGCGCTGCTTGCCGATGAGGTAGCCGTGGCGGCCAGCGCCTGCGTGCCGCGCTCAGCCTCCATCCCTGTGCTGCGCACATACTCGTCGAGGCGCTGCTGCTGGAGCACGCGCGTCGATTCGCGTGTGAACTCCGAACCATAAAGATATGCCTTCGATGTAAATCCTCCGGCGCGGAGCACCAGATCGCGCAATGTTTCGCCCGGTTGCACGCTATAGATGCCGGAATGGGCGAACTCCCCTTCCAGGTTCACATACTTGGTCTGCCGGTCGAGCGGTGCACGGATATCGGCTTGCGAAAAGATCGTGATCGTGTCGCCCGGCTGCAGAGCCAAATCCTGACTGGCGTCATGGTTGAGCACCAGCTTGCCTAGATCGAATGGGATCAGCGAGGTCTTCAATGTGTCTGGATCCAGACGCTCAATCACGGCGTAGTCCCAATCGATCTCAGGAACCGACAAACGCACCTCGTTCCGCTTGGACTGCCCCGCGCCGCCTGGCACGGGCGTCTGCGTGAGTCGGGAGGCAATCGAACCGCTGCTTCCCGTCTGGCGCGCTGTTGCGGGTTCGTCTCTGGAAGCATTCGAGCCTTGCTGGTCGTTTGGCGTCAGAGCGGAGGTCAGAGTCTCTTGCGTCACGGATGCGGTGAAACCCTGGCTGTTCGATTCGGGGCTTCGCTGATCCCGCCCGATTGTGGAGATCATCGGCTCAAATTCCGGTACAGGCAAACCTAGATGGCTGCGCTTCCACCAGTAGTCCCGGCTCACCAGGGAATCCCGATCGGGAATCAGATCGCTCAGGCGCATGCCCGGCCGCAAGCTGAAGCGCCCTGGATTGGCTACATTGCCTCGCAGTGTCACTGTCTTCTGGTACGCGGGAACAATGGGGTAGATGCGAAGAATATCGCCGTCGGCAAGCGGGGCAGCCAAACCGCTCGCGTCGAGCGCAAACTCCATGGCCTGGCGAAGCTGGTCTTGCCCCACGCGCTCCAATGAGATCCGCGCGCTGGAAGACAGCGCCGTGGTCTTTCCCGCCGCTTCAATGAGGTCGCCTATGGTTTCGCCACCGCGCATCTCATAGATGCCGGGATTGCGGATGCTGCCCGTTATGGCCACCTGAGATCCAGCCGCCGGAATATACAGAACATCTTCGGGTAACAGCCGGACATCGCTGGATTTGTCACCACGAATAAGCAGTGCGTATAAATCGAAGTCGGCGATAGTTTTTCCATCCCGCTTCAACTGAATGTGGCGTAGCGAACCTTGCGGAGATGGGCCACCGCTGGCAAACAAAGCATCAACCAGCGAACTGAGGGAACTGACCGTGTAAACCCCCGGACGCCGTGCCTGCCCTGTGACATAGACCTGCATCGAGCGAATTCGCCCAATGTCAACGGAAAGATCGAAATTGCGATAATTTCTCCCGACGGCTGCGCGCAGATGTTGATCCAATGCGGAGAATTCAAGCCCTGCCACATGCACCGTTCCAGCCTGGGGAAGATAGATGTCGCCCGACCTGTCAACGCGCAGATTGCCGCTGTAGTTGATCTGCCCCCAGATGCGGACGCGCAACTCATCTTCCGGTCCAATGACGTAGTTGGAACTGACTGGAGCCAGGTCGCTGGGAGAAAATGTGGATGGAACGTTGTGAAAGAGGTTCACGCCATAAAGGGGAAGCAGTTGTCCGGTCGTGGCGGCTACAAACTTTTGGAACTCGGTCGGCGGATCGGGCGGCAACGCCTGTTCTTGCCGTTGGGCCCTGTTCCTCCCGCCAAGAGTAACGCTCTCCGACGCTGCGGAGGTCGTGGTCTCAAGGGATCGGACGCCTTCTATTCCCGTTGTTTCGCGGCGGGGCTGCTGCTGCTGTTCCTGCGTACATCCCTCGCTCGTGGCCGATAGCGCATCCGTGCAATTGCCGGAAGAGTTCTGCTGGGCATCGGTGGAGTCATTCCCGGCGGGATTCTGAGGAAAGAGCGCCGGGGACGCCGCGATCACAAGCAGCGCGAGGGAAACGGTAAGAGGTCTTCTCATAGATGCACTCTATCTTCCAAGATTCTACCCCCGGCCCGCAAGCACGCTCAGAGCTTCGCGCCATTCCCATCCAAGCGACTCAACCGCTGCACAAGTTTCCGCGCCCCAGCGAATCCACCAATGTTCCACGAATCGCTGTTCGGCACTGACGATGACCATGTCCCTGCCGACGACTGGCCAGTGCTGCCGAGTGGCCGCCGCGCAGAGGAGACACTGGCCAGCTTTCATGCATCGGAAAATGTCTTAACACGCGCCTATCCGGCTCAGCACCGCGGGAATGGTCCGAAAAAGGATACTCAGATCGGTTTCCAGAGACCATGACCGGACATACAAAGCATCCAGCTTGGCCCGCTTTGGATAATCGACACTGCTCCGTCCGGAGACTTGCCACAGCCCAGACAGGCCCGGCGTTGCGGCCAGATAGAAGGGCAGCAGGTTCCCATAAAAAGTAGTCTCCGCCTCAACGATGGGGCGCGGACCTATGAGAGACATCTCTCCGCCAAGGACGTTGAAGAGCTGAGGAAGTTCATCGAGGCTCCAGCGGCGCAGAATGCCGCCGATCACGGTAATCCGAGGATCTCTGAGGTGCTTGCGCATCCTCCATTGCAACACATTGTCACCCGGTTGCGTACCCGCGATGCTGCCCCGCCGCGCGGCATTCCGATACATGGAACGGAACTTCCAGATTCGAAAGGGGCGGCCATCGCGGCCAATCCGCTCTTCGCGATAAAAGACCGGGCCTTCCGAGGTCAAAAGAATTGTCGCCGCAATCAAGAGTCCAGGAATCGCAAATATCGTAGTCAGCATAAGGGCGCACAGAACATCGAATGCCCGTTTCACATACCGATAGCGCCAGGAATCCACAGGCTCCCCTGTGGATAGCAAGTAATTGGCCGAGTAAATGCTTTCAGATGCAATTGCGTCTCCCTCAAACATTGCAAGGGGGCTTTCATACACAGCCCGAGCCTGAACCCTTCTCACAAATCCTCCTCTGGGGACTAACTGCCCCCAATGCAAAGCTCTGTCTGCTGAAGGGCAATCGTCGCAGGGATTGTCTGTACCGAATGAGTGTGAATCTCAACACTCTTTCAAGTAACATCCATGGCGCCGATTGCGCATCATTCAGAAATTGCATGACAAGATTGTTCCGGCCAGTACTGGCACGGGTGGCCGATCCAATCCAACACGCAACAGAATTCCAAGTTAGACCAAGGAAAATCCCAGTAGCAATCGATCATTTGCAGAGAGAGAGGAGCGCGTTCCGAAAAGCAACGACATTCCAAATTGGGACGGCGGTACACAAGTGCTGGGTGCTGCGGTCATCGAACTGGGTGCAACCATGGCATTCGCGGAAGAGCAACTAATCCTGAGCGAACCCAAAGCCTTCGCAGGGCGCAACCCGCCCGTTGCGCGCAAATCCGATTCTGCAGTCATGTAGAAAGAACTCTGACCAAT
>OCTA010006056.1_pt1 | contig 10377 bp, 13 predicted proteins | sample 1538991 | NCBI WGS metagenome assembly OCTA01 (sample SAMEA3539302, study PRJEB22396) | soil metagenome | biome: tundra; feature: field; material: soil | place: USA | collected 2010-05 | depth 0.15 m | reverse complement strand
CTCACCGGATTCTCCTGCTTCTGGTACTACCGCAAGCAACTCACGAAGAGTGTCCACAACTTCTTCATCCAGGGTCTTGCGCCGCTCCTCGGCGGTCTGATTCTCTGGTCCATCCTCGGCTGGACGTTCTGGTACTACTGGAATCCCGTCGAGAGCTACACGCACTTCGAGCTCTTCGGACGTGAGATCGGTGGCACGTTCACGCTCGACGTGGGCGCCCTCTTGCTTGGTGTCGTTTTGATGTTCACGATGAACGCGTTCCGCCCGGCCTTCTTCCGTGGTGAGACGCTGACGCGCGATTCGCCGACGCTCGTGACTGAGGAATTCGTCTCCCCGGCCGATCCGGTCGACTGACGTGAGAAAGCAGGGATTATGACTAACAACCCACGCATCGTCGTCGGTGTCGACGGATCACCCCTCTCGATGAACGCCGTTGATTTTGCCGTCGAGGAGGCGCGACTGCGCCACGGCCATCTGCACGTCACGTACGCCTACCCCGTCATGGAGAGGCCGGTCACCGGTTCGACCGGCAAGGACTACTACGAGCAGGTCGAGGCCGATGCCCGTGAGTTCTTGGAGGGCATCAAGTCGCACGCACCGTCGACCGACGGAGTCGAGGTCGAGTGGCTGGCCGTGCCGGGAAACCCCGCCGAGGTCCTCATAGAGGCGAGTCGCGGTGCGGCCCTGCTCGTCGTCGGTTCACGGGGCATCGGGGGATTCATGGGACTCATGATGGGTTCGGTCTCCACCCAGTGCGTGCACTACTCGCACTGCCCGGTCCTCGTCGTACGCGAGGACCACTAAACGGCTGGCTCGAGGGCCCCTCGGCGCGAAGAGGCCATCTCGCTCTAAAGTCTCTTTCCAAGAGGGGAGCGATCAGTATTCCCCGTACTTCAGGTGGGAAAAGTCGAGATTATGCGATGCGCGTTGTGCGGCAGCGAATCCGAGGTAGAAGTTGGTCAGTGCGGTACGTGCGGCGCGTCGATTCCCGACGCCAATGTCGAACACGACGCCATCGTTGATTCGTCTCCTCGAGGCGGACAACCGTGGTTCATGAGTTTCTTCTCCGAGAAGATGCTGATCTCGCTGTGCGTCCTCATGGTCATGGGCATGATCGCGGCCACGGCGTACGCATTCGCCAATTCGGGTGCCAATGAACTGCCGGTCACGTTAGGAACGACGACCATTCAGTCATCGCCGAGCGGGGCCCAGACCATCGGAGCGCCGGTGCCGTACTCGTACTTCGCACTGCCGCTCGTTGAGTGTGCGACGACATATCCCAACCCCGTTGAGATTCCACTCACGATGCCCGCCACGATCGAAGAGGACGTGCCGACGTCACTTACGAGCGATCTCGCCGTGTACACCGATGGGCAGGGCGTCATGAAGATTCTCGGACCCACGGGATGGACGTGTTCGGCGTCGATTTCAGAAGACGGTGGCAGCACGCTCGACGTGTATCCCGCGTTCGAGCGCAATAACGCGAGCGACGAGTTCGCGACGCCCCTCGGCAATCTCCCGCCCGGTTCGACAGACCGCGAAATCTACGCGCGTCAAACCTCGGCCTGCGTGAGCTGCACCGAGACGATGGCGTGCCCGGTGTTTACGGCCGCAGCCAATGACATGGCCCGTCACATGGGTTGGAGTTGTCCCGCGGTAGCACCGACGGGTGAGACACTGAAGGTTCTTACATCGTCGGCGACTGAAATCATCGACCCCCCCGGCATCGTGGGAGACGCGTATCCCTCCGGTGGCGCGAACAGTGTGTACGCCGTCATGACTTATCGACTTCATGACGTCAACGGCGGTTGGGAGGAGTCGTGCCTCTTGCCCGCGAGCGACGTCAACGTCTGTGAAGCATCGCTCAACAACTTCTTCGCTCACTACGGAACCAAGTAGCGATCGCACGCCGTTGGGTGTGACGCACGACCTGGGTAAAGCGACGGGGTCAGAGCAACCGCTTCACGCACCCGTGTGGCACTGCCGTGCAAGGGTGAATCAGTGATCGGATCAGCCTTCATCCGAGGGACCGTCGCAGGACTCGTCGTCGCGGGCTTCAGCGCTCTGCCGATGCAGACCTCGACGGCTGCTCAACCACTCGCCACGTCGCCCGTGGTCAACGTCTGGAGCGAACCCGCGAGTGGCTACGGCTTTATTGATTCGGCGATCGCTTCGGCTCGAACGAGCGTCGACCTCTCGATGTACGAGCTCTCCGACGTGACGATCGAACACGAACTCATCGCGCGCGCGGGTGCCGGCGTCGACGTCCGGGTCTTGTTGAACGCCGACTACGGGGGGACGAGTCACAACGCGGACTCGTACGCGCTCTTGCACGCGAGCAAGGTCCACGTCGAGTGGGCGCCCGCGGACCGGATCTTCCACGCGAAGTATCTGATCGTCGACGGGCGAGCGGCCTACATCGGTACGGGCAACCTGGAAACGATCGACTACCCCTCGACGAGGGATTTCTGGGTCGAAGACGTACGGACCGCTGACGTCACTGCGGTCGAGAGAACGTTCGACGAAGACTTCGCGCGTTCGTATTCGACCGCTCAGTCCGCGGGATTGGTGTGGAGCCCCGGGTCGGAGTCAACCTTGGTGTCGCTCATCGGCTCTGCGAAGCGCACATTGCTCGTGGAGAACGAGGAGATGGACTCATCGGGTATCGAAGCCGCCCTGCGCTCGGCCGCTCGTCGAGGCGTCTCAGTGAAAGTGGTGATGACCGAATCGTCGTCGTGGTCCTCGGCGTTGGTCAACCTCGTGCGCTACGGCGTCCACGTGCGTGTGCTCAGTTCGACGCAGGTCTATATTCACGCCAAAGTGATCTGCGTCGACTGCATTGATGGTGCGGGAACCGTATTCATCGGCAGCGAGAACTTCTCCACGTCGTCACTCTCGTACAACCGGGAACTGGGCGTGATCACGACGACCCCGACCGCGGTGCTCGCCGTCGATAGGGCCGTGAACGCTGACTTCGCCGCGGGAACGACGGTTTCTGCCCCACGCACCATGACTCCTCCGACGGTGACCGGCGCGGGCGGCGCGGTCACGATTACTTCATTTGTAACCGCGATCAGCCCCGGTGAGGAGGATTCCCTCAGCGTCCATTCGTCCAAGCCTGACGATTCGTGCGACCTGGCGGTCACCCTGCCCAGTGGTTACACCAGCGAATCGCACGGCCTCGGCGTAGCTCGAGCCAACGCCGCCGGGAACGTGACGTGGACGTGGAAGATAGGCACCAGCACGGGTGCGGGAACCGCCCGCGCCACTGTCACGTGTGGCGCCGGGCGTGCGCTGAGAGACTTCGTGATCCGCTAGAAGCGACCGGGCGTCGGTTTAGAGAGCTGCGTGTACCGGGTTCTTGTCAGAACCCAACTCCTTAGGCGCTCGGATCACGATCGCTGATATGAGCAGTCCGGCGACGGCGATGAACGCGGCGACTTGGAACGCCGTCGTGTAGCCGTGCGTCGTGGCGATGTTCATCGCCTGGCGTGAGACCGTGTTCGGTGACGCACCAAGAGTGCTCGCGAGCTTCGACTTGTAGGCGTCGAAGGCGATGGTTGACAAGATCGCAAGACCGAGGGCCCCACCGACTTGTTGGGTCGTGTTGAGCAGCGCCGACGCCAGACCGGCCTCGTTGGGTTGCACACCGGAGACGGCGGTCAGTGTCAACGGGACGAACGAGAGACCCATGCCCAGCGACACAATGAGCAGTGGCACGAGGATGGCCGAGTAGCCGCTGTGGATCGTGAGCCGCGTCAGCAGTTCGAGTCCAATGACGGCGGCCGCCGGCCCCACGAGCAGCGGTACGCGAATGCCGATCCGACCGACGAGCCGTGAGGCAAGGACGGCGGCGGTGATGATGCCGACCGTCATGGGCAAGAAACCGAAGCCGGTCTTGAGGGCGCTCCAGCCCAAGATGTTCTGGAGGAACTGGGTGAGGAAGAAGAACATCGAGAACATCGCCGTACCGATGCAGAGCATCATCGCGTAGACCCCGGAACGGTTGCGGTTGGAGAATATGTGAAGCGGCATCAGCGCCTCAACCGTACGAGTCTCGATCAAGACGAAGGCCAGCAACAAGATCCCCGCGAGAACGAGCGACACGAGCGTGCTCGTGGCGGTCCAGCTGTGTCCCGCCACATTGGAGAGACCGTAGACGAGCGCGAGCATGCCGCCGGTGGCGGTGAGTGCTCCGGGGACGTCCAGCTTGCCCGACGTCGTCGCGGACTCGTTGAGCGCACGGGGGGTGAGAAAGAGAATCACCACGGCGATCGGCACGTTGACGAAGAAGATCCAGCGCCACGAGACGAGGTCGACGAGCATCCCACCGAGGAGAAGTCCTGCGGCGCCGCCGGCGCCGGCCATCGCGGCATACACGCCCATGGCCCTATTGCGTTGTGGTCCCTCCGGAAAGTTCGTGGCGATGAGCGAGAGCGCGGTCGGGGCCGCGATTGCGCCGCCGACGCCCTGACAGGCGCGCGTGATGATGAGCCAGATATCGGTGGTCGCGAAGCCGCCGAGGAGCGATGAGACGGCGAAAATGCCGATGCCGATCATGAACATCCGACGCTTGCCGAAGAGGTCACCGGTTCGACCTCCGAAGAGCAGCAGCCCCCCGAACGTGAGGGAGTACGCGGTGATGAGCCATTCGAGGTTGTTCGCCGAGAAATTAAGATCGCGGTGAATCGTCGGCAGCGCGACGTTCACGATCGTGGCGTCGAGGATAATCATGAGCTGTGCGCCGGCGATGACCGCCAGGGCGAGGCCCAGATGCTTTCCTTCGGTGTTGCTGCCGGTGAGTTCGGGTGCTTCGGTGGTCGTCATGAAGGGTTCCTTGGGGGGCTTGAAGTTGCGGGACGGGCTAGGCGGTGGCGAGGGGGAGGACCACGTCGTTAATGACGCGTGAGGCGAAATCGGTGTCGGGTAGTTCTCCGGTGACCAAGACCTGTTGGATCATCAACGCGGGGAACAGCGAGACCAGGAGGTCGAGGTTACGTTCCTTCGACACTTCGCCACGCGCGACGGCGCGCTCGAAGATCGAACGGATGACTCGAGTTCGAGGTTCGATCATGCGCTCACGAACGACGTCACGGAGTTCGGCGTCGTGGGCGAGGGCGGTAATGAGGCCCAACATCACCTGCGCATTGAATCGGTTCTCCTGGCTGCACGTGCCCTGACTCAGTACGGAGAAGTCGCCTTCGAGCGATCCCGTGTCCGGCTCGACGATCGAACCCTTCGAACAGTTGAGCGCGTCGACGACGAGGGAGGCCTTTCCCTGCCAACGGCGATAGATCGTGGCCTTGCTGGCGTGGGCTCGCGCGGCCACGGCGTCCATGGTGAGGCGGTCGTAGCCGATTTCGGAGAGCAAATCGAGTGCGGCGTCGCGAATTGCGACGTCGCGACTCGTATCGAGTGGGTGGCCGCGATGACGGATGCCGTGGCCACCCTGGAGCTCCAGGCGGCGGTTGACGACTTCGGTCTGATCCATGCGGCAATCCTTCATTTCGGGCTAATTGAGTACTGTACTGTATCGTACACCTTAATTTCAGAGATGAATCACCAATGAATTAAAGAGTTTCGTGACCAGAACCGTGGCGATGGGCGTGTGGCACCAAGCTCACGGGTCACAGGCGATCAGCCCGCATTGGAGGATCGATGAGCGGATTGGACCTCGGGCACGTTCGAGGGCGGACGTCAGGGTTATTCCCGATGGCGGGGCGCCGCGTGATGCGTTATACATCTAGGTATCTAGTGTCCTAGTGAAAGTGAGACTCCGTGATCGAGTTTCGTCTGAATAGCAATTCCGGCGTGTCGCCATACCAACAGATCGTCCAACAGGTCAAGAGCGCCCTGCGACTTGGTCGACTGCGTGTTGGTGACCAGTTGCCGACGGTCAAAGAGGTCGTCGGCAAAATCGCTATCAACCCCAACACAGTGTTGAAGGCCTATCGCGAACTTGAGCACGGGGGCCTCGTGGCCGCGCGACCGGGCATCGGAACATTCGTGGTGAACTCATTCGACGAGACGACCTACGCCGCCCAGCGAACGATGCGGCGATCCCTCGAAGTGTGGATAGAAAAGGCGCGACGAGCCGGATTGGACGACGAAAGCATTGAAGCGCTCTTCGTCGACACGTTTCTCTTCTCGCCGAAGGAACTAGTTCGATGACGTCAGCGCTTCGCGCCAACGACCTCGGCAAGCGCTACGGCCGCAAGTGGGCGTTGAGCAACTGCACGCTCGACATTCCCTCCGGTCGAGTGGTCGCTTTGGTAGGACCGAACGGAGCCGGCAAATCGACGCTGCTTCATCTGGCCGTCGGTCTTTTGACCCCTAGTTCCGGTTCGCTCACGGTTCTTGACGAGAAACCGGCGAGCAGTGCCGAGCAGCTCGGGCGCATCGGCTTCGTCGCCCAGGACACGCCCGTCTACTCCGGTCTCAGCATCGCCGCCCACCTTCAAATGGGGGCGGCGCTTAATTCGACCTGGGACGCGCAACTGGCCGATCGTCGGATTCGCGACCTCGGCCTCGATCCCCGTCAACGTGCCGGACGCCTTTCTGGAGGACAGCGCGCACAATTGGCCCTCACCTTGGCGATTGCCAAGCGCCCGTCCCTTCTCTTGCTGGACGAGCCGGTTGCGAGTCTGGACCCCTTGGCTCGACGCGAATTCCTCGCGATTCTCATGGAGGTCGTCGCCGAGCACGACGTCAGCGTCATCCTCAGCTCTCACTTGGTGGCCGATCTCGAGCGAGTGTGTGACTACTTGGTCGTCCTCGCGGCTTCGCGAGTCCAGGTGAGCGGCGAGATCGACGAACTTTTGTCCACGCACCATCGCCTTATTGGACCCCGTCGCGACCTGGACAACTTTCCGGAAACGGTGCGCGTCATCGAATCCAGTCACATTGAACGACAGACCACGGCGACCGTCCGGAGCGTAGATCCGATCCTTGATCCGGCGTGGAGCGTCGAGTCGTTGTCGATGGAGGATCTCGTTTTGGCCTATATGGGTCAGGCCGAAGAGCAACGCCGTGAGCTCGTCCGTTCGAAGGGCGGTTGACAATGATTCGCTTCGCGTGGCGTCAGTTCCGTCTGCAGGCCATCGTTGTGTCCGGTCTCTTAGTGGCCGTAGCGGTGGTATTTCTAATCACCGGCCCACACATGGTGCACTTCTTCGACACGACGGTGAAGAACTGTAAGGCGAAAGGCGACTGCGCTTTCGCTACCAATTCACTCATTAGCCAGAACAACAAGATCTATCAGTTCATGCAGTCGTTCAGTTTGGTCTTCCCCGCGCTGCTCGGCATTTTCTGGGGAGCACCGTTAGTTGCGCGAGAGCTCGAAACCGGTACCTACCGACTCGCGTGGTCCCAGGGCGTGACGAGGTCGAAATGGATCGTGACCAAATTGGCGACGGTCGGTGTGGCGAGCATGTTCGCCGCGGGTCTGTTGAGTTGGATGTTGACGTGGTGGGCCAGTCCCATCGACACCATCAACGCGAATCGCTTCAGTTCACTCGTTTTTGATACTCACTACATCGCACCCATCGGTTACGCGGCGTTCGCGTTCGCAGTCGGCGTCACGGTCGGTGTGCTCTGGCGCCGCACTTTGCCGGCGATGGCCACGACACTCGCCGTCTACGTCGCGGCGCGGCTCACGTTCGCGCGGCAAGTCCGTCCCCACTTGTTGACGCCATTGAAAGTGACATCGAAGTTATTGAAGACGTCCGGTTACGGATTCGAACAAACGCCGAACGGACTCCACTTCATCGTCAGCACTGGGTCCAGTCCTAACGCCTTGGTGTTCAATTCCGTCATGGTCGGCAAGCACGGCGCGAGGGTGACGACGCAGTGGTTGAAAGCGAACTGTGCGAATCTTCTTATGCGACATCCCCAAGTTTCGGGAAACAGTGGTGTCCGGGTGAAAGGTCCTCCACCCAAAGCCTTCGGTGAGTGCGTCGACAAGATCGTCGCCAATTTCCACGAAGTCCTGACGTATCAACCGGCGAGTCGATTCTGGACCTTCCAGTGGTACGAGACGGGCATCTACGTGGTCGTCTCGTTGGCGCTGTGCGCCTTTAGTTACTGGTGGCTACGGCGTCGATTCGCCTAGTGCGCACGCATCTTGTTGTTTCTCGGATCGTGCGTGACTTCGGCGAGTCCGAGGGCTTCGAGCAGCGGGGGGAGGTACATACCGAATCGTCCCCGGTAGCCCTTGCGAAGTCCGTACCAACCGCCGACGGGATTCGATGAGGATCGTCCCCAGGCTTCGACGGTGCCGTCGGTCGCCGGTTTGTTCTCGTCGGCCGCACCCAGGGCGACCCAGTCGCCCTGGTCGAGGAGCCACGCGTGCAGGTCCTCGATGGCCGACAGGTGATATTTCAGTGTCGTCGATCCGACGACGCACACGAGCGCCGGGGGATCGACGTCGAGGTCGCGGTACATCGAATACGACGACGATCCGGGCGGTGTCGTCAGCTCCCAGGGATCGCTCTTCGTGCCCTTCGCCATGTCCTCTCCTTCTTCATTTGGCACTACGACAGTTCGTTATTTCTGGAGGCGAGAGCGCAGCGTGTCGACACCGTCGCCCGTGAGTGAGGACACGAGTGGTCGTGTGGCCATCGCCATCATCAAGGCGACCGCCGGACCCGCGACTTCGGGACCACTCCCGTAGGTCCAGTCGGCGTCGGTCGCGCGCAGGCGGAGCCCCTCGATGACCGGTTTCGTCCGAACCGGGAACCTGGAGGTCTTCAACATGTTGAGACAGGCGAGTTTGGCGTTCATCGACGTGTCGTCCGGTATACCGAGCGGCTCACGGATATCGGCGCCGTGGACGACGACTTCGCCGAGCATGGCGATGGCGGGTGCCGGTGGTTTGTTGGTCGTCGTCGTGCGAGCCCGTATTCGCGCGATGATCTCAACCGGGGATAATTGACCGGCGCGTCGCGCGGCCCGATCCATCATGACGTCGAAGCGGAATCCACTGGCGATAAGACCCTTCATGAATGTCCCCGTCGTCTGCTCACCGGCGATCATCATGTGCGCGGCCACGAGTCGGACGTTCCAGCCCTCGCACAACGTGTTGGCCGACCACTGCTCGGGGGACAAGGACTCCAGCATGTCCGCGGCGCGGGCTCGTTCTTCGTGGATCATTCGCCACACCTCGGTGTCGTTGCTCATGAACACTCCTCGAGCGGCGCGGCGTGACAGAACGTGGTTTCCGGTTTCGGCGAATGTGTCATCCGTCCAGCTCCCCACCGACCGCGACGATGGCGAGTCGATCCAAGAAGTGCTGCCATCCCTGTTCGTGGTCGGAGATCGCGTCGTCCGGCAGACCGCTGTGCACGAGACGTACGAGCGTTTCGTCACCCTCGGGAATCAGCGTGATCGCGACGTTGGTCGATCCGGCCGGTATCGGATGTCCGGGTTCATTCCAACCGAAGGTGAAGACGATTTTCTCATCCGGGACAACCTCGACGAACTCGCCCAACGCCGGATGATCGCCGCCGACCTGGATCTTGTAGACGCCGCCCGGTCGTGCGTCGAACTCAGCGTCGGTGCCCAACCACGATTGCTTTCCCGGCTCTATCAGCAGCGCATAGATCGTTGACGGATCAGCCTTCACCCGGACCTCGCGCGTTAGTTCAGCCATGTTCGTTGTCCTTCTTTCGCTGGGCCGCTTCCGCGGCGGTTTTGAGTCGATCGAGACCACCAGTCCAGTACTGGTCGAGGAACGTGCGCAGTCGCGCCATTTCCTCGGCGTTCGCGCGGTAGAGCCGGCGATTGCCGGAGCGGCGTTCACAGATCAGGTTGGCCTGGCGCAACACCCCGAGGTGCTGGGAGATCGCCGAACGGGTGACGTCGTGAAAGTGCGACGCGATGTCCGACGCCGGGAGCTCACTCGTCCAGACGAGACGGAGTATTTCGCGGCGCTTGGGGTCGGCGATGGCCTTGAGGGCGGTGTCCACGACGATAGTGTAAGCGAATGCTTACGTAAGAAGCAACTGAAATTCATGAGATTTCCGAGCGAGATTCTCGGTGCGGACGACTCCCACGGTGGAGCGGGTCAGGCAGGGATTACCGCGAACTTCCTCGGTCTCATCGCTCGTCGCTGGAGTGAGTCGCACTCGCCACCGACCGCGCGTGAGCGGTGATGGTCGCCACGATCTCGTCCCAATAGAACGGCGCGAGGTCGTGACCCATGCCGGGAATCGCGACGAAGTGCGCTCCGGGGATGCTCTCGGCCGTGCGGATCCCGCCACTGATGTCGATCAGGGTGTCGGCGTCGCCGTGGAGGACCAGTGCGGGCACGCGGACCGATCGCCGCGATCGGACGCGCACACGTCTGAACTCCAGTCACTGACCAATCTCGTATGCCGT
>OCTA010006053.1_pt1 | contig 10380 bp, 9 predicted proteins | sample 1538991 | NCBI WGS metagenome assembly OCTA01 (sample SAMEA3539302, study PRJEB22396) | soil metagenome | biome: tundra; feature: field; material: soil | place: USA | collected 2010-05 | depth 0.15 m | reverse complement strand
GCGTCGACGGCCACAACTCGCACACCAACGTGTGCTCCAGCGGCGGCCGGACCGGATTCCAGTTCTGGATGGGCATGGACCGGCCCAGCCCCGACTACGCCCACGCGAAGGTCATCTACCTGATCAGCGCGCACCTGGAGACCGGGCACTACTTCAACCCGCACGCCCAGCGGATCACCCAGGCCCGCGAGAACGGCGCCAAGGTCATCGTGCTGGACACCCGGCTCTCCAACACCGCCACCCACGCCGACTTCTGGCTGTCCCCGCAGCCGGGCAGTGAGGCGGCGATGAACCTGGCCATCGCCAGCTACCTGATCCGCACCGGCCAGTACGACTCCGAGTTCGTGCGCCGGTGGTGGAACTGGGAGCAGTACCTCACCCAATGCCGTCCGGACCTGCCGCCCACGTTCGAGGCATTCCAGGCCGTCCTGGCCGAGCTGTACGCCGGGTTCACCTTCGAGTACGCCGCCGCCGAATCCGGGATCGACGCGCGGGTGCTCGCCGATGTGGCCGAGGTGGTGGCCGGCGCGGGCACCCGGTTCGCGTGCCATTCATGGCGGTCGGCGGCCGCCGGGAACCTCGGCGGCTGGCAGGTGTCCCGGACCCTGTTCCTGATCTCCGCGCTGCTGGGCGCGGTGGCGACCGAAGGCGGCACGTTCCCGAACGCCTGGAACAAGTTCGTGCCCCGGCCGATCCACACCCCACCGCACCCGGGAGTGTGGCAGGACCTGTCCTGGCCGCTGGAGTTCCCCCTGGCCCAGAACGAGATGAGCTTCCTGCTCCCGCATTTCCTCAAGGACGGCCGCGGGCGGCTCGACACTTACTTCACCCGCGTGTACAACCCGGTCTGGACCAACCCCGACGGGCTGTCCTGGATGGAAGTTCTGACCGACGAGCAGAAGGTGGGCTGTTTCGTCGCGCTGACCCCGACCTGGAACGAGTCGGCGTACTTCGCTGACTACGTGCTGCCGATGGGGCATGGCTCCGAACGGCATGACACCCATTCCTACGAGCAGTACGACGGGCAGTGGATCGGGTTCCGGCAGCCGGTCCTGCGAGCTGCCCGTGAGCGCCTCGGCGAGAGGATCACCGACACCCGGCAGGTCAACCCTGGCGAGGTCTGGGAGGAGAACGAGTGGTGGACCGAGCTGTCCTGGCGGATCGACCCGGACGGCTCGATGGGCATCCGCCAGTACCACGAGTCCCGCGCCCACCCGGGCCAGAAGCTGACCGTCGATGAGTACTACGGGTGGATGTTCGAGAACTCGGTGCCAGGGCTGCCCGAACGGGCCGCCGCCGAAGGCCTCACTCCGCTGGCCTGGATGCGCCGCTACGGCGCCTTCGAGATCGCCAGCGGCCAGGGCGGCCTGCACGAACGCGAGGTACCTGACACCGAACTGCGCGACGTGGCCATCGGGCCGGCCGGGCAGGTCTACACCGCCGCGGCCGCCCCGGCCACCACCAACATCGTCCCGATGGCAGCGCCCGACCCGGACCGCCAGGGACGCCGCCAGGCCGGCGTACTTATCGACGGAATTGCCCGGCGGGGATTCCCCACGCCCTCGGGCCGGCTGGAATTCTGGTCCTCGACCCTGGCAGACTGGGGCTGGCCCGAGCACGCCCTGCCCGGCTACATCAAGAGCCACGTCCACCCCTCCGCGCTGGCTCCCGATCAGATGGTGCTGCTGTCCACGTTCCGGCTGCCCACCCAGATCCACACCCGCTCAGCGAACAGCAAATGGCTGGACGAGCTGTCGCACACCAACCCGGTCTGGATCCACCCCTCCGACGCCGCCCGGCTCGGCATCCGCCGGACCGGGGACCTGATCCGGGTCGAGACCGACATCGGGTACCTGGTCGCCAAGGCGTGGATCACCGAGGGCATCCGCCCCGGCGTGGTCGCCTGCTCCCACCACATGGGCCGCTGGAAGCTCACCGGCCACAGCCAGGTCAGCGCCGGCGGGATGATGGCCACCGTCGACCTGCAGCACGGCGACGACGGCTGGGCCATGCGTGCCACCGGCCGGGTCAGGCCCTACCAGTCCGGCGATCCGGACACCGCCCGGATCTGGTGGTCCGACACCGGCGTCCACCAGAACCTCACCTTCCCGGTCCACCCCGACCCCATCTCCGGCATGCACTGCTGGCACCAGGCCGTCCGCGTCCGGCCCGCCGCCCCCGGAGACGCCCACGGCGACATCGCGGTCGACACCGGCAAGGCCCGGGACATCTACCGGCAGTGGATGGCGCAGACCCGCCCGGCCGGGCACGTCTCGCCCGACGGCAGCCGCCGCCCGCGATGGCTGATGCGCCCGCTCAAGCCGACCCCGGCCGCGTCCGCGCTGCCCGGGCCCGGCCCGGAGCCGGCCACGTGACGGGCGGTCGGTGGGAACTCCTGCGCGCGCTGGGTGCCGTCGCCGACAACCCCGCCGACGCCCGCACCGCCGCGGCCGCGCTCGGGCTCGGCGCGGTCAGCGCGGCCGAGCACACCGATGTGTTCGTGCTGAACTGCCCGCCCTTCGCATCGGTGTACCTGGGACCCGACGGCGCGCTCGGCGGGGAGGGAACCGACCGGGTGGCCGGGTTCTGGCGGGCCATCGGGCTCACCCCGCCCGCCGAGCCGGACCACCTGGCCGGCCTGCTCAGCCTGTACGCCAGCCTCGGCGAGGCGGCCGCCGGCACCCGCCGCCCGGCCGCCGCCGCGGCGCTGGCCCGGTCCCAGGCGGCCCTGTTCTGGGAACACCTGTGGCCCTGGCTGCCCGGCTACCTCGACGCCGTCACCGGCCTGGAGGTACCCGCCCTCACCGGCTGGGTGGTGCTGGCCCGGCACGCCCTCACCGCCGAGTACCACGCGCAGCCGTCCCCGGTGCAGCTGCCGCTTGCCCTGCGGGCAGCACCCCCGGAAGCCGGACCGGACGGCCCCCTCCGCGACCTCGTCGCCGCGCTGACCACGCCCGTGCGCAGCGGGATCATCCTGACCCGCCGCCGCCTGGCCGCCGGGGCCGGCGAGGCCGGGGTCGGCCACCGGATCGGCGAGCGCCGCTACACCCTGCGGGCCATGCTCGAGCAGGACCCGGCCGCTACCCTGATCTGGCTCAGCCAGGAGGCCCGGCGCTGGGAGCGGCGGCACGCCGCCTGGGCCGCCGGCGATCCCGCGAGCCGATGGTGGACCGCACGTGCCGCCCGCACCGCCCGGTTCCTGCGCGACTCAGCCGCCCGCGCCGGGACCCGTGTCGGCACGTCAGCAGGCGCCACCCGGTGACCGCCATGACGAGCAGGCCGCCCGCGGACAGCAGCGCCGGCGGATCAGCCAAGGACTCAGCCGGCAGTTACCTCGCCATTATCTGGCCGGCGATCCGCCCGACGTCATCTCGCCACCTGGCCGCGGGCAAGACGGACGGCGCGGCTGGATATCGCCATGAGTGACCACCAGGGGCGCCGCCGAGGGCGCCTGGGAGGCGCGTGGCCCCGCTGGCTTGCGGAAGCGGCCGCCACCTGGCGCGGACGGGAGAGTGAGAGGCTGCGGAATCCGCAGCCGCTGGTCAGGCGGCGGCTGCCGTCAGGGCGCGGCGCGATAGAACAGCCGAACATCGCCACCGACTGGGAAGCGGCCCACAACCCCAGGTTCTGGGCGATAGTGGCCTTGACCGGCGTGGCCACCGGCCTGCTCGGGGACCTGATGATGGCGCTGCTGTTCAACGTCCAGTACCTTGCGTTCGGTTACCACTCCGGCAGCCTGCAGGCAGGCATCGAGCACGCTACGCCGCTGCGGCGGGTCAGCTCCCTGCTCATCGCCGGCGCGTTCGGCGGCGTGGCCTGGTACCTGCTGCGCCGCTACACCAAAGGCGAGCACTCCGAGATCGACGACGTCATCTGGGACGGCGACGGACAGCTCTCCTTCCGGCGCTGCCTGGGCACCTCCCTGATCTCCGAGGTCGTCATCGGGATGGGCGCCTCCATCGGCCGCGAAGCCGCCCCCAAGCTCCTCGGCGGCGCGTCCGCGAGCGTCCTGGCCAGCTGGGCGGGACTGTCCACGCAGCAGAAACGCCTCCTGGTCGCCTGCGGCGGCGGGGCCGGACTCGCTGCCGTCTACAACGTTCCGCTCGGCGGCGCGCTGTTCACCGCCGAGATCCTCTGCGGCACCATCGCCTTGCCGATCATGCTCCCCGCCCTGGCCTGTTCAGGGATCGCTACCCTGACCGCGTGGATCTACCTGCCCGCGCACGCCACCTACCTCGATATTCCCCAGTACCGCTTCAGCGGCTCTCTCATGGTCTGGGCGCTGCTCGCCGGTCCCGTCCTCGGGCTGATCTCCGCTGGGTATATCCGCCTCATCGGCTGGGTGTCGCACCACCGGGCCACCGGGCTCAAGGCGTTGTTCGCCCCCGTGCTGGCATTCGGCATCCTCGGGGTGATCGGCATCTGGTACCCCGAGCTCTTCGGGAACGGCAAGGACATGGCTAACGACGCGTTCACCGGCGTAGGCGGCCTGGGTCTCCTGCTCGTCCTGTTCGCCCTCAAGCCCCTGGTCACCGTGCTGTGCCTGGGCAGCGGGGCGTCCGGCGGCCTGTTCACCCCGACCCTGAGCACTGGCGCCGTCCTCGGCGGGGCCCTCGGGATAGCCTGGAGCCTGGCCTGGCCCGGCTCGCCATCTGGCGCGTTCGCCATGGTCGGTGCGGCTGCCATGATCGGCGCGGCGATGCAGGCACCCATCACCGCCCTCGCCCTGGTCCTCGAGCTCACCCACAGCGGCTTCGGGCTGATGGTCCCGATGCTGGCCGCCACCGTGACCGCGACCGCCGTCGCCTTCTACGTCGACGGCTACTCCATTTACTCCGCCCGGCTGCCCTCGCGCCCGCCTGGATGGCGATCGGTCCTGCCGACGGCGCAGCCAGGGGCGGGGCCAGCCCTCGCGCCGCAGCCGATCTGCGCGGGCCGACCCGGCGACGGAGCACCGCCAGCAGCCGCGGCGGATGACGCGCATCACAGCAAAGCAGAGCACCCGCCAGAGCCCGGTGCCCCGCCGGACCATGCTCGCCGGGCCGGAAGTTCGCCGTGAGCCGGTGCATGCGCGGCGGCATGCGGGCATAGGGCACTGGCGGTACCTGCTCCTCATAGGGTGGTCAGTGGCGCTGCTCGGCGCGGGCCTGGGCAGCTACGCTCCGGCGGCCGACGCCGATTTCATATTTAATGGCGGCATTCCCGGTCCGGGGCACCGCGACCGCAGGCAGGATGGTGCATATGGCTCGAGGGAGCGCCGCGATGCTGGGCGCGGTCGTCGTGACGCTGGGACGGCACGACGGGATGCCCGCGGGGCAGCCTGAGAGGGAAGCCGACGGGCAGCGATGAGCTCCGGGATTCCGCGCCCGGCCGACGGTCTGCCCGGCATGCCCGGCGTGATGACGCATTACATGGAACGCAAGATGGACAAGCTCGACATCCCCCCGATCCCGGAGTTCATCGAGATGATCGCCGACACCGGGGCCGGCATCTACGGCTGCCAGGCATCCTGCGACCTGTTCGGGCTCACCAAAGATGACCTCATCGAGCAGGTCAAGGACATCATCACGGTGGGCGAGTTCTATGCCCTCGCGGCCGGAGGCCAGATCATCTTCACCTGACCGGGCCGCGTGCCCGCACCGGGGCGTGGGCAGCGTCACAGCCGCCAAGCCTGAACCTGTATACCCTGGGGGGTATACTTGATATCATCGCCGAAACGTCAGGAGTACCCATGTGCAGCCCAGCCGTCTGCGACCGCTGCAAGAAGATCACCTGGACTGGCTGCGGCCAGCATGCGGAGCAGGCCCTCGCCGGGATCCCGCCCGAGAACCGCTGCACCTGCCGCTAAAACCCAGTCTCAACGCCGGCCAGGCCGCGAGCACGTGACACCAAGAAGACGGGGCGCGCAGATGAAGGCTGTCGTGGTCGGCGGGGTCGCCGGGGGCATGAGCTTCGCGGCGCGGGCCCGCCGCCTCGCCGAGGACGCGGAGATCGTGGTGCTCGAGCGGGACCCCTACGTCTCGTATGCGAACTGCGGCCTGCCCTATCACCTTGGCGGCGAGATCGGTGACCGGGATGCCCTCCTCCTGCATACCCCGCAGTCGCTGGCCGAGAGCCTGGCGCTGGACGTGCGCACCGGTCCCGAGGTACTCGCCATCGACCCGGCCAGGCGCACCGTCGCAGTCCGTGAGCTCACGGCCCACGCGGACGCCGCGCAGCTATCCGCCCGCATCGCCGCCGGTGAATGGGTCGCCGACCTGCGCAGCCGGCAGGTGTTCGCGGCCGGGCACGTCCGCGGATCGCAGGTCGCCGCCGCCCAGCGCGACCTGGCCCGGATCGGCATCGACCACCTCGCCGGCGCCGCAGACGGCACCCCGCAGGAATGGGCGGGCGGCCAGCCGCTGGAATCCTTCCCCGTCGCGAGTTTCGCTGACCTGGCCGCTGTGCGCCGCCACCGCCCGGTCACCATCCTGGACGTGCGCCGCGCACTCGAATGGGCCGGCAGCCGCCTCGACGGCGCGCTGCACATCCCGCTACAGGACCTGCGTGCCCGTATCGGCGAAGTCCCCGGGGGCGAGATCTGGGTGCACTGCCGCTCCGGATACCGCGCCGCTGATGCCGGACTCTCCCTGGTCACCGGCACGGCAGCGGCGAGGGCGGCATGAGTGAGCGGCTGGGCCGGCCGCCTGTTCCGGCGGCAGCCCAAAGCCAGCGCGGAGCGGGCCAGCCAGCTGATGCGCCAGGGCGCGATCCTGCTGGACGTGCGCGAGGCCCCCGAATGGCGGGCCGGGCACGCCCCCGGCGCCCGGCACATCCCGCTCAGCCACCTTCCAGCCCGGATGAAGGACCTGCCACCACGACGCACCGTGGTCACCGTGTGCCGCTCCGGCCACCGGTCCGCCCTGGCCGCCAAGATGCTGGCCCGCGAGGGCCGCGAGGTTATCAACCTGTCCGGGGGAATGCACGCCTGGGCGCGCGCCGGGCTGCCCGTCGTGACCGCCGACGGCCGCCCCGGCCGGGTGGTGTGAGCCGGTGGTCGCAGCGGGTGGCCGCAGCGGGTGGCCGCAGAGATCATCGGCGGGGTGGCCGCAGGCATCGGGTAACACCATCTCCGCGCGCTGGACCTTGCGCTGCCGACGCGATGAGCGTGCTCCCTCGAATTGCCGCGCCCTGCGCAGCTGTCGAGCCACAGTTATGGCCGTCATGATTATAACCTGCAGGTTATAATCATGGAGTGAGCTGGGAGATCATCCTGGTCGCCGAGGTCCACGACTGGTTATAGCTCTGGATGTAATCAGCGCCAGCCTCGTACGGGACTTGGCCGAGCGCGGTCCTGCGCTCGGCCGTCCCGCAGTTGACCGGATCACCGGCTCCAGGCTTCACAACCTCAAGGAACTACGGCCCGGTCCGCGGGGAAAACCGAGATCCGGATCCTGTTCATCTTCGACCCGCAGCGCCGCGCCATCTTGCTCGTGGCAGGCGACAAGGCCGGCGCCTAGGCCCGCTGGTACCGCGACGCCATCAAGCTGGCCGAAGACCGCTACACCCGCTTTCTCGCAACCCCGCCCGAGGAGATCCGATGACCGAGCACTACCGGTGGGAGACCACCCTGGACGAGCGCCGCCGCGCCGACCCGGGCATCGACGACCCCGACCGCCGCGCCGCCGCCCGCGACATCAGCAACGCCCGCGACATCGGCTATCACCTGGCCCAGATGCGCAAGCAGCGCGGCATGACCCAGGCGGAGGTCGCCCGGGCGATGGGCGTCAGCCAGGCCCGCATCTCCCGGATGGAACACGGTGACATCGAGCGGATGCAGGTCGAATCAGTCGCCGCCTACGTCGCCGCCATCGGCGGCCACCTGCGCCTGGTCGCCGACTTCGACCAGGCCACCACCACGTTCATCGACTACACCGACGCGCTCACCGCCTGAACACCCGCACCCCCAGGCCGAAGGTGTGGGCTTAGTTCGTGATTTCGCGCCGGAACCGGTTCTGCCGGGTCCGGCGTGAGCGTCCGCAGCGAGCACCTCCGGGATGATGCGGCGGAGGCGTGTGTAACGAGAAGGTTCTCCACCTGATCAGCTGGAATCGCGAGGTTCCTGTTGCTTCAGGGGAGGGATTTTCATGAGTTCGTTCGATGTCCGGGTCTTCGCGATCCGGCGCAGGCCCGGCCGGAGGGTGTTCGAGGTCCGCTGGCGGGTAGCCGGCTGCGACAAGTCCAGGTCTTTCATCACCCGCGCGCTGGCCGACAGCTACCGCGCGGAGCTAGTCCGCGCGGCACGCCGTGGCCAGGAGTTCAGTCCGGCCACCGGAGAGCCTGCTGCATGGGCCACCCCGGAGCCGGGGTGACTGTCACCTGGTACCAGCACGCGGTGGCGTATGCGGAGATGAAATGGCCGCACCTGGCCGCGCATTCCCGGGCCAGCATGGCTGACGCGCTGGCGACCGTCACCCCGGTGCTGGCCAGGGAAACCGGCCGCAGGCCATCGGCCCGAGAGCTGCGCGCCGCCTTGTATGGTCATGCCTTCAACCCGCAGCAGCGCCTCAGCGCCCCGGGCCCGGTCACCGCCAGCGCGCTGGCCTGGCTGGGCTGTGCGTACGGCTGGACGGTGCACCCGCGGCGGCCAATACGATCACCCACAAGCGGGCGGTGTTCCACGGCGCCCTCGGCTACGCGGTCGAGCTCGGGCTACTTCCCGCCAACCCGGCCGACCGGGTGCAGTGGCGCACGCCCACCGCCGCCGCTGTCAGTCCATCCACCATCGCCAGCCCGGCGCAGGTCCGGGCGATCCTGGCCCAGGTCGGTTGCGGCAGGCCGGATCTGGTCGCGTTCTTCGGCTGCCTGTACTACGCGGGCTGCTTCTCTCGGGGTGCAAAACGGGTATAGCGTGCGTCCCTGCGAAACGTGCAGGTCAGAGTGGGGTAAGTTCATCGCCGACGATGGTCAGGGTGTTGCGCATGTTGCAGGTCCGCGGTGGGCAGGGCTCTGAGCAGCGACGACAACGAGCGCCACACTTGGCTGAGGTGTTGCAGAAGCTCTCGGTGAAGCGTTTCACTGCCACGTCATGCAACGGGCTGAGGACCCCTGGAGAAGCGCTGCGCCCGGAAGAGGCAGTCGCCCTGCGCCGCGGCGACCTCATCCTCCCAGCTCACGGACACGGGAAGATCGTCCTCACCGCCGCTTGCCCGCGCACCGGCACCGCTTGGACCAGCACCGGCAAGCCACACGAAGCACGCTGTCTAAAGCACCGCCCCGACGGCGCCATCCGCGTCGTCCCCATCCCGGCCGTCCTGGTCGGCATACTCCGCCAGCACCTGCTCCACTTCGGGACCGGCCCGGACGGAAGGCTGTTCCGCGGCACCCGCGGCGGCATACTCAGCGAATCGGTCTACGGCCGGGTCTGGCACGCTGCCCGCCAGGCCGCCCTAAGCCCGGCACTGGCCACCGCACTCGCCCGCCGCCCGTATGACCTGCGGCACGCCGCCCTGTCCCTATGGCTCAACGCCAGCGGCGCACCCGCCGAGGTCGCTGCCCGGGCTGGCAACAGCACCCGCGTCCTACACGACACGTACCTGCACTGCCTCGACAATCAGGACGACATCATCAGCCAGCGGATCGAAAGCGCCCTCGACGGAGGAACAAGCGGCTCCCGTTCGCCACAGTGCGTGACAACAAGCGGTTATGCGCACCGTCGGCACCGCCCCGGACCCTGTCCGCTATCTGTACGTGAACCGACCCGAGGTCCCGCGCATAGCCCACGCGAGCTCGGCCCGGAAGCCCCCTCAGCACCACGCCACAGCACCGGACCATAACAGCGTTTCCGCAGATCAGAGAGCATCATCCGGCTCCGTGTGCGACAGCTGAAGGCACCCGGATCCCGCCCACGCATAGCCCACGGACACAGCCGACGGTCTGATGAACCGCTCCCTTTTGCACGCAAAAGCCGGTGACGCAATCTTGCGTCACCGGCTTTGACCTGCGGAAACTGGTGGCAGGTGTTGGGTTCGAGCCAACGTAGGCTGAGCCGACGGTTTTACAGCCCGCTCGCTCCAGCCGAGGCAGGTGCCGCTGACCAGCGCGTACGCGCTGTGAGGCTCGATTGCGGGCCGCCGCCGTCCGCTATGTGTCCGTGGACCCGGGTTCCGGGGCGGCGGAATCCACGGACGGGCACGGACGGCGAGGGTGGGAGCGAACGGCCGGCGGAAACGCCAACACCGCGCCCGTGGGCCAACCTCACTCCGCGTGGTGGCGGGGAGGGCGGGAGTTGCGACACGAGGTCGCACGTGGTGAGTGTTGCGACACGAGGTCGCACGTGGTGAGTGTGCTGGTCAAGGAGGTCTGGCTGATGCCGGAGACATAGCAACAGGTGGTGTTCGA
>OCTA010006050.1_pt1 | contig 10383 bp, 10 predicted proteins | sample 1538991 | NCBI WGS metagenome assembly OCTA01 (sample SAMEA3539302, study PRJEB22396) | soil metagenome | biome: tundra; feature: field; material: soil | place: USA | collected 2010-05 | depth 0.15 m | reverse complement strand
GCCCGCGCCCGCCGTTTCCCCTCGTGCATGGCCTGCACCCGGGCGATCGGGATCGCTCGGCCCTCCTCCACCAGCTCCTCGCTCAGCCGCTGCGGCGCGGGCATCTGCCCGGCCCACGCCGCATGCCCGCCGAGCAGCCCCGGCACGGTGTGCACGGTGAAGTCGGCAGGCAAAACCCCGTCCAGATCCTCCCAGCGCAACGGAAACGACACCGGCACCCCCGGCCGAACCCGCGGGCTATACGCCGCCGCCACCGTCGCGCCCCCGGCCCTGGTCGAGTCCAGGAAGACCTTCCCCTCCCGGTCCGCCCGGATGAACGCCGTGGTGGCCAGCGCCGGGTCGAGCCGTTCCGCCCGCGCGGCCAGCGCCCGGGTCGCCGCCGCCGCCTCCTCCGAGGTCGCGCCCTCGACCGGCACGTACACGTGCACCCCCTTCGACCCGCTCGTCTTGACCGCCCCGGCCAGCCCCGCATCAGCAAGCGCCTGCCGGACAAGAAAAGCGGCCGCCACCGCCTGCCCGAACGGTCCCCCCTCCGGCGGATCGATATCCAGGATCACCTGCGTGGGCCGGTCCTTCTGGCCCGCCAGGACCAGCGTCGGGTGGTACTCCACCGCCCGCTGGTTGGCGAACCACAGCAGGGTGCGCCAGTCGTCGCACAGCGCGTACCGCACCTCGCGGTGCGACGACTCCGCCCACAGCGTTACGAAGCGGATCCACGGCGGCGCGGCCTCCGGCAGGTTCTTCTGCATAAAAGGCCGCTGACCGGCCCGGACCCGGATGACCGACAGCGGCCGGTTCCGCAGTTCCGGCAGGATGAACCCAGAGACGGCCTCCAGGTACTCCACCAGGTCCCGCTTGGTCGCGCCCGCCTCGTCGAACAGCGGCTCGTCCAGGTGAGTCAGCGTGACGTCTTCGGCCATGGCGCTACTGTAAGGCCGACGAGGAAGGGAGCCGGGGCAATGGCGTTCAGCGGGTGGCCTGAGGAAGCGCTGGATTTCTACGACGGGCTGGCGGCCGACAACACCAAGACCTACTGGACCGGGCACAAGGCCGTCTACGACGAGAAGGTCCTGGGCCCGATGACCGAGCTCACCGAGGAGCTGGCCGCGGAGTTCGGCGAGCCGAAGCTCTTCCGGCCCTACCGGGATGTCCGGTTCAGTGCCGACAAAACCCCGTATAAGACGCATATCGGCACGGTGCTGGGCGGCACCGGTTACGTCCAGCTGTCGGCCGAGGGCCTGGCCGCGGGCGCAGGCATGTGGCAGATGAGCCCGGAGCAGCTCGCCCGCTACCGGGCCGCGGTGGCCAGCGACCGGCTCGGGCCCGCGCTCGAGGAGATCGTCGCCACCATCGAGAAGGCCGGCCACCAGGTGCACGGGCACGGCGTGCTCAAGTCCGCGCCCCGCGGCTACCCGGCCGACCACCCCCGCATCGGCCTGCTCCGCAACAAGGGCCTGACGGCGTGGCGGCAATGGCCGGTAGAACCCTGGCTGGAAACGGCGGCGGCCAGGGACCGGCTGATTTCTTTTTTCCGAACGGCCGTGCCTATCACATCCTGGCTCACCGAGAACGCCGGCCGGTGAGGACGCCCCCCGCGGCTTTCGCCTTCCCCCGGCCGCGGCGTATTCTTACTGCTCGGCAAGCTAACTCGGCAAGGGGAATGTGGTGAGCGAACCGGACGAATCCCTCCGGGTCTCGGACGCCGAGCGTGACGTCACGCTGCGGACGCTCGGTGATCACGCGGCCGTCGGCCGGCTGACCCTGGACGAGCTGGAGGACCGGTCCGGCCGGGCCCTGGTGGCCAAGACCCGCGGTGACCTCGCGGGCCTGACCAGCGACCTGCCGCAGGAAGCGGGGCAGTACCCGGCCGAGCAGGCCAGGACCAAGAAGCCGGTGCGCTGGATGGTCGCCATCATGGGCGGCTCGCACCGGCGCGGCCGGTTCCGCGCGGTCGGCAGCATCAACGCCGTCGCGATCATGGGCGGCGACGAGATTGACCTGCGCGAGGCCGAAATCGAAGGCGGCGAGCTCACCCTCAACCTGGTCGCGATCATGGGGGGTTCGAACATCTACGTCCCCGACTCCGTCGACCTGGAGGTGGGCGGCTTCTCGCTGATGGGCGGCCACGAGGAGATCGGCCGCGAGCTCCGTCCGCGCCCGGGCGCCCCGGTGATCCGGCTCCGCATCTACACCCTGATGGGCGGCGCATCGGTTTACCGCCTCCCGCCGCAGGCCCGCGGCCAGTCGCTGAAGGAAGCCCGCCGCCTGGCCAAGCGGGCCGAACGCGGCGAGCTGCCCGCTCTCGACGAACGGGCCGCCCTGGACTGAGCCCTCCGGCTCAGGCTGCAACCTGATTGCAAACCGGCGCCGACGCGATCCGGGCCGAATACGCGCGCTGGTTCGCCGACCCGGGCCGCTTCGACGAGCTGCGCCGCTATCAGGTCGACGGCGGCAAGGGCGAGGTGCTTGAGTACACGCCCAGCTGGTCCGAAGATGGCGTGCCGCACGCGGCGCATCACATGCACCTGCTGACGGTGCGCGATGACCGCATCGTCGCCGACACGGTCTTCTGCGGCGGCCGCTGGCCGGCCACGCTGCTGGCCGAGATGGAGGCCGAGATGGAGGCCGCAGGTGCCTGATCCGCAGGCCGCCGGTGACATGTATCCGCTCACCGAACTGCTGTCGGGCGCGACCGAGCGGACAGTCCTGGCCGAGGCGCCGGGTAAATCCGGGGCCACCCTGGAGCGGATGGTGATCGGCGGTCAGGATTACGTGCTCAAGCAGCTTGACCTGGCCGACGACTGGACCATGCGCGCCTCGGGCTGCCTGTGCGGCGCTCCCCTGGTGCTCTGGGAGCGGGGCATCTTGTCCCGGCTGCCCGGGTGCTTCAACCAGCCGATCGTGGCCGCCGTCCCCTCCCCCGGGGCGCCGTCCTCGGGGGCGGCTGCGCCCTGCTGATGCGCGACGTCACGCCGTGGCTGGTCCCGGCCACCGATTTCCCGGGCCAGCACGCCGGGCAGGTAACCGCGTTCGGTCTCGTAGACGTGCGCCGACTTGATCATCACCAGCAGCCGTCCGGCCGGCCGGCCGAGCTGGCCGGCCACGTGCTGCTGCAGCGCGGCGAGCTCGACCAGGTTGCCGTAGCCCTTGGCGCCGAAGTCGATGCTGTGCGCGTAGCCGACCAGCTCGACCGCGCCGCCGGGCAGCCAGAAATCGAGCAGGCTGACGCAGGGGATGTAGCTGGTGTCGGTGTGCGGCTGCAAGGTGGTGATGGCCGCCGACCGGGTGGCCGGATCGTCGCGCAGCCGGTCGATGACCCACGCCACCTGGTCCCGGCCGGAGTGCTCGTAGTCGAAGAGCCGGGTCGCGTAGCTGTCCGCGCCGCCGAGCACGGCGACCTGAGCGGGGTCGGTGAAGTTGGCGTGCATCCAGGCCAGCCGCTCCGGTTCGGCGTATCGGGCGATGATCTCGTCCGCCGGGTCGGGCCGCGCCACCACCAGCGTCACCAGCGAGATCTCCCGTACCGGCTGCTCGTCGTACCGGCTGGCGATGCCGTCGGCCAGGATCCGCCGCGCGACCGCGAGCCACGCCGCCCCGATGGTGTCCGCGGGCAGGGTGTCCGGCCGGTCACTGGCGAGTTCTATCGTCACGACCGCATCGTATGTAACCGGGTGAGCTCAGCCGAGCCCCGAGCCCGGGCCTCGGGCCCCACGGCCTGCACCGGACGGTACTGCTCGTCGTTACCGATGGCGAAGCCGGACGGTCCCGGCGGCTCCCCGGTCATGCTGGCCTGCGCGGAAGGGGGCAGTCGGCGCACAGGCCGCCGCCGTCGGCTCGGTAGTACAGGCAGCAGCTGCGCCGGACGAAGGCCGGTTCCCCGGCGCGCAGGGTCCCGCTGCCCCGCAGGTCCGGCTGGGCCAGCGCGTGGGCCGCCAGCGACCGCCAGCGCGCCCCGAGCCCCCCGGACGGCCCGAGCTGTCCGGACAGCAGCCGCAGACCGCTGACCAGCGCGGACGCCGCGTTACCCCGGAGCAGACCCGGGGACATCCGGACCCGGAGCCGCAGCGCGCCGGCCAGCGGCGCCAGGTGTTCGCCGAACGAGGTCGCGACGAGATGCTCCAGCAGAGGCCGGCGGTCCGCGGCCCAGCCTGCGCCCGGAGACAGCCCGAGTTCGATCATCTGATCGTCCGGATGCCGCCAGGCCAGCCGGGCGGCGGGCATGTCAGGGACGCAGCCGTCCACCGCCAGGCACGCGAGCTGCGGTGACAGCAGCCGGGCCGCGTACCCCTGGAAGAACAGCGACGCCGCCACCCGCGGCTCGCAGCCGCCCAGCGCGGCCCGGACGGACGCGAGCAGCCCGTCGAGGTGATCCTGCCCGTCGGCGTAGAGCAGGCCGGCCGGCTGCCAGGCCGCCGCCTCGCGGGCCGGATCGGGCAGCCGGAAAAACATCCCAAGCTCCGCCGCCGCGCCCAGGGCGGTCAGGATCTCCGGCGGCGCCGCGGGCCGAAGGCCCGGCGGCGCGAGGGGCGCGGGCATCGGCAGCCTCGCCTCCTCGGTCCCGGCCAAGACCCGTATCGTACGCACCGGGCGGCGCCGGGAGATAATCATCGCTATGGATCTTGACCTGCGCGGCCGCCGCGTGCTGATCACCGGGGGAAGCCGGGGCATCGGCTTGGCGATCGCCGAGGCGCTCGTCGCCGAAGGGGCGGCGGTCGGGCTGGTGGCCAGGGACGCCGAGGGCCTGGCCACCGCGGCCGGCCGGCTGGCCGACCGGGGCGCCTCGGTCGCCACCGCGGCCGCCGACGTCACCGACACGCCCGCGCTGAACCAGGCCGTCGACCAGATCGCGGCCGCGCTCGGCGGCCTGGACCACCTGGTGGCCAACGCCGGCGGGACGGTCGGCAGCGGCAACCTGACCAGCGCCGCCGACGACGAGTTCACCGCCACCTTCGCCCTGAACGCCGGCCACGCCGCGGAGCTGATCCGGTCCGGCCTGCCGCACCTGCGCGCCTCCGGCGGCGGCTCGGTGGTGATCGTCTCCTCGATCACCGGCATGCGCCCGGCCCCGCGCACCGCTTACGCCGCCGCCAAGGCCGCGGAAATCCACCTGGCCGCGACTGCCGCCCAGGAACTGGCCCCGGACTTCATCCGGGTCAACGCGGTCAGTCCCGGGTCGATCATGTTCCCCGGCGGCGGCTGGGACACCTTCAAGCAGCAGCACCCGGAGGACTTCGCCGCCTTCGTGGCCGGCCAGTTCCCCTATCGCCGCCTGGGTACCCTGCCCGAGGTCGCCGACGTGGTCGCCTTCCTGCTGTCCGCGCGGGCCTCGTGGGTTACCGGCGCGAACATCGTGGTGGACGGCGGCCAGCGCTACCCCAGCGCCCGCCGTTTTTGACTGAATGAGGGTCTGATAAATGGACCGGCTGCGCCTGATCCGCTGGGCCGTGGCCGCCCGGCGCCGCCTCCGCGGCCCAGCCCCGCCCCGTGCTGCCTCACCAGCCCAGCCCGCCCCACCCGGATCAATTCGCTCACCAGTACGACAAGCAGAAGCATTATCGCGGAAGATCCGGCTTCAGTGGAAAAAAAGGTACCCTATCAGGTACCTGATCTTCCGCGGAAGCCAGATCTTCCATGATCTTTCCCGGAGTCCGGCGTACCACGGCACGCATGCGTACCACCACGCACACCGGCATCACCGCAGAGCCCAGGCCACCAGGCATGGGCGGGCGCAGAGCGCGATATCGAGGTCACCGGCGCGCGGAGCATTTATCAGACGCTCAGTAAGTCGCCAGCCAGCCTCAGCGTGAGGCGAAAAAGCCAGCCTCAGCGTGAGGCGAAAAACGGTTGTGTGACGGACGGTGACCACGGGAGCATGTGGCATGGTCGTGATACGCGAGACGGTAATGGACGACTGGCCTGCCCTTCGGGACATCCGGCTAGCGGCGCTGGCCGATGCGCCGGACGCGTTCGCCTCCACGTACGCCAGCGAGGAGGGCTTGCATGCGGCGGACTGGCGGGCCCGGATCGCCAGCGGCGGCAGCTTTCTCGCTTACCTCCCGGACATCGGCGCCTCCGGGCCGGCCGGGCTGGCCGGCGGTTACGCACCGGAACCGGGCACCGTCGAACTGGTCTCGATGTGGGTGCGCCCGCAGGCGCGCGGCCACGGTGTGGGCGCGGCCCTGATCGCCGCCGTGATCGACTGGGCCAAAGTGAGCGACGCGACCGCCGTGCACCTGTGGGTGAACGAGGCCAACACCCGCGCCCGCCTGCTCTACCAGCGCTGCGGCTTCGCGCCGACCGGCGAACGCGGGCCGCTGCCGTCCAACCCTGCCCTGACCGAGGTCGGCATGACCCGCCCGCTGTGACCCGCCCGCTGTGACCCGCCCGCTGTGACCCGCGTCGCTCAGGATCCGAACTCCGCCCGGACCCCGAGCAGCCGTACCGGCCGCCGCCCGGTGAACCGCCCGAGCGCCGCCAGCGCGGCCGTACCGATCACCTCCGCGTCCGAGCTGGGGGCGCCGAGCGTCACCCCGTGCGTCTGCGTGATGAACGGCGCGTACCGCACCTTCACGATCACCCGCACGGCCGGCCGTGGCTCGGCGGCCAGGTCCACGGCCAGCAGCCCGGCGATCCGCGTCACCTCGGCCTGCACGGCGGACCAGTCGGCGATGTTCTGCTGGAAGGTCTCCTCCCGTCCGTGCCCCCGGGCCAGGTACGGCGAATCGTCCACGTCGGCGTCGCCCCGGCCCCGGCCGAGCAGCACCAGCCACGGCCCCGTCATCGGGCCGAACTCCGCGGCCAGCGCGTCCGGGTCGGCCGCGGCCAGGTCGCTGACCGTGCCGATGCCGAGGCCGGCCAGCTTCTTCGCCGTCTTGGCGCCGATGCCCCACAGCGCGTCGGTGGGCCTGGCGCCGAGCACCTCGAACCAGTTCGCGCGGGTCAGCCGGAACACCCCGGCCGGCTTGCCGAACCCGGTGGCGATCTTGGCCTGCAGCTTGTTCTCGCCGATCCCCACCGTGCAGTCCAGCCGCGTCGCCTCCCGGACCCGGATCGCGAGCGCGCGGGCGAAGCCCTCCGGATCGTCGGTGCCGACCCCGAGGAACGCCTCGTCCCAGCCGAGCACCTCCACCACCGCGCCCGAGGCGCGCAGCACCGCCATCACCGAGGCGGAGGCCTCGTCGTAGGCGGCCCGGTCCACCGGCAGGAACACCGCGTCCGGCAGCCGCCGCACCGCCGTGCGCAGCGGCAGCCCCGAGTGCACCCCGTGCTCCCGCGCCTCGTACGACGCGGTGCTCACCACCCCGCGCTTACTCGGGTCGCCGTCTCCGCCCACCACGACGGGCCGCCCCCGCAGTTCGGGATGCCGCAGCACCTCGACCGCCGCGATGAACTGGTCGAGGTCCACGTGCAGCACCCAACGTGTCACCCTCCACTCTTACCCCGCCCCGCCGACGTCCACCACCGCCCGGCGGCCGCCGGCCTCGCCGCGGAACGTGTCCGCCGGGCACGCACCACGGCCCGTTCGGGAAAATTGATTTTGGTCTGGGGCGACGGCGTCGGTCACAATGGCACGTGCTGCTGACCATCACCACCACGCGGGCGCCCGCGACCGATCTGGGGTTCCTGCTGCATAAGCACCCGGACCGGTTCCAGTCGTTCGCCGTTTCCGCTGGTCAGGGGCACGTCTTTTACCCCGAGGCGACCCCGGAGCGGTGCACGGCCGCGCTGCTGCTCGAGATCGACCCGGTGGCCCTGGTCCGCGGCCGCAAGGACAAGAACCCCGACGCCGAAATGGCCCACTACGTCAACGACCGGCCCTACGCCGCCTCCAGCATGCTCGCGGTGGCGCTCAAGGAGGCCTTCAGGACCGCGCTCACCGGCCGCTGCACCGCGCGGCCCGAGCTGGCCGCGGCCCGCATCCCGCTGGTGATCAGGGTGCCCGCGCTGCGCTGCCGGGGCGGCCCCGGGCTGGCCCGCGCCGTGTTCGGCCCGCTCGGCTGGAGCGTCGAGGCCGTGCCGCAGCCCCTCGAGCCCCGGGCCTGGGGCGACTCGTCCTACCTGGACCTGCGGCTGACCGGCGAGCTGCGGCTGGCCGACGCGCTCAATCACCTGTACGTGCTGCTGCCCGTGCTCGACGACACCAAGCACTACTGGGTGTCCACCGAGGAGGTGGACAAGCTGATCCGGGCGGGCGGCGACTGGCTGGCCGGCCATCCGGAGAAGGAGCTGATCACCCGGCGGTACCTGGCGCACCAGCGCGGGCTGACCCGGTCCGCGCTGGCCCGGCTGGCCGAAGCCGACGACACCGACCCCGCCGAACTCGACAACGCCGTCACCGAGGAGCCGGACCCCAGCGGGCCCGCCGCGAGCAAGCCGCTGGCGGTCCAGCGCCGCGAGGCCGTGCTGGCCCTGCTGCGCGAGCGGGGCGCGCGGCGGGTCGGGGATTTCGGCTGCGGCGCGGGCGCCCTGACCAGGGACCTGCTGGCCGCGGACGGCGTCGAGCTGGTGCGCGCCGTCGACGTGTCGATGCGGGCGCTGCAGCTGGCCGCGCGCTCGCTCAAGCTCGACCAGCTGCCGGACCGGCAGCGGGCCCGGCTGGAGATCTTCCAGTCCTCGCTGCTGTACCGCGACGACCGGCTCGCCGGGCTCGACGCCGTCGTGCTGATGGAGGTCATCGAGCACACCGAGGCCGGCCGGCTGGCCGCGCTCGAGCGGTCGGTGTTCGGCTTCGCCGCGCCGGGTGCGGTGGTCGTGACTACGCCCAACGCCGAGTTCAACGTGTGCTTCCCGGCGCTGCCGGCCGGCACGATGCGGCACCGGGACCACCGGTTCGAGTGGACCCGGGCCGAGTTTCGCGGCTGGGCGCAGCGCGTGGCCGCCGACTTCGGCTACCAGGTCCGCTTCGCGCCCGTCGGCGCAGAACACCCCGTCCACGGCCCGCCCACCCAGCTGGCCGTCTTCGACCGGCAGGCGCCGTCATGACGGCCGGCCCCGAGGTCAGCGCCGGACCCGCCGGCCCGGCCAGCACCGTGCTGACCGGGCCCGAGCTGAGCCTGGTCGTCCTGGTCGGCATCAGCGGATCGGGCAAGTCGACGTTCGCCCGCGCGCACTTCAAGCCGACCGAGGTGATCTCCTCGGACTTCTGCCGGGGTCTGGTCGCCGACGACGAGAACGACCAGTCTGCCACCAAGGCCGCGTTCGAGCTGCTGCACTACATCGTGGGTAAGCGGCTGGCCGGCGGCCGCCTCACCGTGGTGGACGCGACGAACGTGCAGCCCGAGGCCCGCCGCACGCTGGTCGCGCTGGCCCGTGAGCACGACGTGCTGCCGGTGGCGATCGTCCTTGACCTGCCGGAGAAGCTGTGCGCGGAGCGGAACGCCGGGCGCGAAGACCGCGATTTCGGCCCGCACGTGCTCCGCCGCCAGCACGACCAGCTGCGCCGGGGCCTCAAGGGCCTGCGCCGCGAGGGGTTCCGCACCGTGCACGTGCTGCGCACCCCGGACGAGGTCGCCAGAGCCACGCTCACCCGCACCAAGCTGTTCAACGACCTGCGGCACGAACACGGCCCGTTCGACGTCATCGGCGACGTGCACGGCTGCCGGGCCGAGCTCGAGCAGCTGCTCACCGAGCTGGGCTACCAGCTGGAGCGGGACGACGCCTGGCGGCCCGCCGGCGCCACCCACCCGGACCGCCGGGCCGTCTTCGTCGGTGACCTGGTGGACCGCGGACCCGATACCCCGGGCGTGCTGCGCCTGGTCATGGGCATGGTGGCGGCCGGCACCGCGCTGTGCGTGTCGGGCAATCACGAGGCCAAGCTGCTCAAGGCCCTGCGCGGCCGGAACGTCCGGCTCAACCACGGCCTGCCCGAGAGCCTGGCGCAGCTGGCCGCCGAGACCGAGCAGTTCCGGGCCGAGGCCGAGCGGTTCATCGACAGCCTGCTCAGCCACTACGTGCTGGACGACGGCCGGCTGGTGGTCGCGCACGCCGGCCTGATCGAGCGCTACCAGGGCCGCGCGTCCGGCCGGGTCCGCGAGTTCTGCCTGTACGGGGAGACGACCGGGGAGACCGACGAGTACGGCCTGCCGGTCCGCTACCCGTGGGCGGAGGAGTACCGCGGCCGGGCGATGGTGGTGTACGGCCACACCCCGGTGCCCCGGCCCGAATGGCTCAACAACACCCTGTGCCTGGACACCGGCTGTGTCTTCGGTGGCCGTCTGACCGCGCTGAATTATCCGGAACGGACTGTGGTCTCAGTGCCAGCGGCCCGCGTCTACTACACCCCGGCCCGGCCGTTCCCGGCGGCTGCGCCGGCCGAGCCCGCCAGCTCGCCCGGAGCCTCCGGGCCCGCCGGAGCCTCTGGGGCCGCCGGAGCCTCCGGGCCCG
>OCTA010006048.1_pt1 | contig 10390 bp, 9 predicted proteins | sample 1538991 | NCBI WGS metagenome assembly OCTA01 (sample SAMEA3539302, study PRJEB22396) | soil metagenome | biome: tundra; feature: field; material: soil | place: USA | collected 2010-05 | depth 0.15 m | reverse complement strand
CGGGCAACGTCCGTTCCAGCATGGGCCTCCCAGTTGTTTGTCTCCTCTAAGAATCACGCGCTTGGAAGTCCAAGACACCACTTTGAGAATGTCCGCGTGTACTCCATTACCGTTGCCGGTCGCTATGGCGCACATGCCGACTTGTCTTTCGCAATGAATGTACGTAGATATCTCTTGTCGTTTGTCATTGGCATTCTCTGGAACCCAAACCTCTCCAAGAATTACCATGTCGCCCTTGGTAATGGCGACTATCGGCTTCCCCGGCCCGGATGAGATCTGACACACGCCAAGGTTCGCGAGCAGCAACCCCGCCGCTGCGGCGAAAAAAAGTATCCTGTTAGTGTTCACAGCCAGAGCTTAGGGCCAAATAGGCAGGCGGGTCTAGCACAACATCGGGATCGCCCCGTTACTGTTGTAACCATGCAAGTTACGCTAACTGACCGTTGGCGGTTTGCTGGCCCAACTTTTGTGCCACCATGACTGGGGCCATCCCATGCTTCGCGGTTTTCGAAGCTTGTGGCACCCGGATTCGGCGCTTGACACCCCCTGTTCAATCTTTATACTGACTAGTATTACTAGGTAATACGCACAATCCATGCGAACCACCCAAATCATGAGCATTTCGCTACCCCCCGCCCTGCTGCGGCAGTTCGAGGAGGTACGAAAAAAAGAATCTCGCACCCGGTCCGAATTAGTGCGCGAAGCGCTCCGCGCCTATTTCGAAAAGCGCTATCCCGCCGTAACGCCCACCCCGGCCGAGCTCGCCGCGCTGCGGCGGGGGCCAGCCGCTTTTCAGCGGGGGAATTCGGTATCGTTGACGCAATTCCTCGAGGGCCTGAAACCCAATGGTCTGGAACCTGCACATCACCGGCCCCGCGCAAAAAGAGTTTCAAAAACTGCCGGCAAAAGACCGGGCGCGCGTTAGGGACGCCCTGCTTGCGATGCAGCAGGATCCCTTCAGCGGCGACATCAAGCGCCTCAAAGGACAGGCTGCGGCGTGGCGTCGTCGTGTCGGCAATCACCGCATCGTCTACGATCTCCACGTCGAGGAGCAGAGGATTGTGGTGGCCGGAATTCTGCGTCGAACCTCGACGACGTACTAGATGCATCCACTCGCAAGCCTATAATTTCAAGAGCAACGTGATTTCTGTCGTCCAACTCGGAGTGCTTGACTACGCAGAAGGCTTGCGCCTGCAGCGGAAGTTGGTCGATCTGCGCAAGACTGGCGAGATCGGCGACGTGCTGCTGCTGCTTGAGCACTCTCTCGTCATTACGCTCGGGCGCAACGCCAAAGCTGCCAACGTTCTGGCTTCGACCGAGCAACTTGCCGCCCGCGGGGTCGAGGTCTTCGAGTGCGATCGCGGCGGGGATGTTACGGTTCACGGGCCGGGGCAGTTGGTAGGGTATCCGATATTTGATTTGCGCGGGCACCTGGCTTCGCCGGACGGTGATTTGCACTCGCAGCGTTTCGCGGGCGAGGGCGCCCGCGCCACACAGGCTCGCAAGACTCTGGGCGTTGTTGATTATGTTCGGCGGCTGGAGGAAGTTCTGATTCGCACCTGCGGCGACTTCGGAATTCCTACGACGCGAATCGCGGGTCTTACGGGAGTGTGGACAGAACCTCACCGGGTGGGATCGGGTCTTCGACCCGATCAGGGCGGGTCGGAGACCCGCCACCACACAAGCGCCGAGGCTAAGATCGCCGCCATCGGCGTGCACATTTCTCGCTCGGTTACTTCGCATGGTTTCGCTTTGAATGTGAATACGGATCTCAGCTACTTCAACCTGATCGTGCCCTGCGGAATTACGGCCAGGCCGGTGACCTCGATGCAGAAAGAACTGGGACGGGATGTCGACTTGAACGAAGTAGCTCAGGCGGTGTCGCGAAACTTCGGCGGCGTGTTTGGTAGCCAGATGCTTTGGGTCGAGACGCTTGATGCTCTGGTTGGGCATGTCGTCGGAGTTCCTCTGAAGACACCCGAAGCGGTGCGCCGGCTGCACGGCGAGGATGATCTGGCTTTGGGCTGACGCGCAGCGTTGTTTTCGCCGCTAACTTTTCGCGGACAAGAGTGTCCGCGCCACACTATTCTGCGCTAGCATGTTTGCCGGACGGTTATGTCGAAGAAGCACATCGCCACGACGCGAGTTGCGAAAAGGAAATCCGCTCATCCTCTTAAGCCAGCCGTTGCCGACGGCGATCTCCGTACCTACACTATCCACGATTACCGGTTGGAAAAGCCGCGCTTCACACTTCGTCAGGTTCGCACTGGCGACGAGGTTCGCTATGAAGTGGAGAGCGGCGATCTCTCCGCCCCCGCTCCTCCCATTCGCGAATCAAAGTATCTAACTCGCGAGCAGTGCATCGAGATCTATCGGTGGATGCTGCTCAACCGGCGCATGGAAACGGCGCTCGAAAATCTCTACAAGCAGGGGCAGGTGGTCGGGGGCGTTTACTTTGGGCTGGGGCAGGAAGCTTGCTCTTGCGCTTCGGCTTACGCTCTTAATAAGGATGAATGGCTGGGGCCGATGATTCGAAACCAGGGAGCGCTGCTGGTGCGTGGCTTCTCGCCGGCCGACATCATGATGCAGTATATGGCGAAGTCTGGATCGCCGACCAAGGGACGCGACGCTTCTTCGCACTTTGGCGACACCGAAACGCGCAACGTGGTCTCGCCGATTTCTACTTTAGGCGATTTGATTCCGGTGCTGGCGGGCGTGGCGCTGGGGGCGCGGCTGCAGGGCAAACACATCGCGGTCATGACTTACATCGGCGATGGGGGGCAGTCCACGGGCGTGACTTATGAAGGGCTGAATTTCGCCGCCGTACAGAATCTGGGGCTGGTGCTGATTGTCGAGAATAATCTTTGGGGATACTCCACGCCTGCAGATATGCAGTTCCGCGTCAAAGATCTGGCCGAGCGCGCCATCGCCTACGGAATCCCGGGCGTCATCGTCGATGGCACCGACGCCTGCCAGGTATACGACGCCTGCCATGAAGCCTGCGAGCGCGCCCGTCGCGGCGAAGGGCCCACGCTGATCGAAGCGAAAATGATGCGCATGAAAGGCCATGCCATTCATGATGCGGCTGAGTATGTCCCGAAGCCGTTGTTCGAGTATTGGAAGCGGCGCGATCCGATTGCCCGCCTGGAAGATTATCTGGCGAACAGGAAAAAGTGGCTGCTTCCGGCGGAAAACGAAAAACTGATTGCCGACGTAGAGCGGCAGCTCGAAGCTGACCGGGAGCTCGCGATGAATTCTCCCATGCCCTCGCCTGAATCGGCCGCGGGCGGCGTGTATTGCGAAGCCGGATGCCACGAGATCAAGCCCAAGTATGCGATGCCTGGGGCTCGCACGATTGGAGAGCGCGGTGGACGGTCCTCCGGTCCGAAGCGCTCGGAGGCAGCGGCGCATCTGAAGTAAGCTCCCAACTCTCCTAACCGGCTGCGGAAAAAATGTTTTCTGCGCCGTAGTCTGACCGGCAGCGGCTCGACGATGCAGGATAGCAACCCGAGGCTGTCGGATTACCAGCAGTAAACGGTAACGTCACTGCAAATCGCCGGACCGGTGGCTTCATGCCGCCGGTCCGTTTCTTCCTCTTTGGCGAACTGATAAAATCGAGCTTCGTCATGTCCGCCTCTTCCCAGCTTGTCCAGATTGACCTCGGCCCCAGGGTCCCCGTCCCAAAGCCTTCGTGGCTCAGGGCCAAGGCTCCGGGTGGCGACAACTTTCATAACCTGAAGAAGCTGGCGCGCGGGCTTGGGCTGCATACGGTTTGCGAGTCGGCGCAGTGTCCGAATATTGGAGAGTGCTGGCACCATCACACGGCGACCTTCATGCTGCTGGGCGAAATCTGCACGCGGCGTTGCGGCTTTTGCGCGGTGCCCAAGGGGCGTCCGGCAGCGATTGACTGGGACGAGCCGCGGCGCGTGGCCGAAGCCGTCGCTACGCTTGGGCTGCGTCATGCGGTCGTGACCAGCGTGAACCGTGACGACGATAACGTGGGCGGCGCGAAGATTTTTGCGGAAACCATCCGGCAGATTCGTGAGTTGGTGCCGGAGTGCCGGGTCGAGGTGCTGATCCCGGACTTCCAGGGGCTGGAAGAACCGCTGCGCATCGTGCTCGAAGCGAAGCCTAACGTGCTCAACCACAATACCGAAACTGTCCCGCGGCTCTATCGCGCGGTGCGCTCGGGAGCGCGCTATAAGCGGACGCTTGATCTGCTCGCGAATGCCAAAAAGTGGGATCCTGCAATGGTTACCAAGAGCGGCGTGATGGTTGGCATCGGCGAGGAGACCGATGAATTGATCGAAGTCTTCCGCGACCTGGGCGAGCGCGGCGTGGATATTCTGACGATTGGGCAGTACCTGCGTCCTTCGAAAGACCATCTGCCGATGACGCGCTACTACACGCCTGCCGAGTTCGTCTCGCTGAAAGAAGCGGCGCTGAAGTTTGGATTCAAGCATGTTGAGTCGGGGCCGCTGGTGCGGTCGAGCTATCACGCGCACGAGCAGGCGGAGGTCGCGGCGAGGTAGGCAGTCGTTAGTCGCTGGTCGTTGGTCGTTGGCAAATGCAGGTCCCTCGCTCGGCTCGGGATGACAATCCTCCAACAGAGAGTTCCGAACGCCCAACGACTGACGACCAACGACTGCCTTCTGCCTTATGCAATCAGAAGACTTTCACGTGAAACGTCAGATATTTCTTGGGGTTTTCCCGGATCGACTTCACCAACTCCCGCGCCTCCACCAGCATCTGGTTGCTGTTGTTGTAAAGCGCAGGATCTTTGAACAGCATTCCCGCTGTGCCCTCGCCCTTTTCCAGGCGCTCGGAGAGTCCCGCCAGATTATTCATCGTCGTCTGCAGCTTGGCGGCAAATTCCTGATCGTGCGCCATCTTGCCCAGCGCCCCCTTGCCCGCATTGATGTCGTCGGTCAACTGGCGAACGTTCGCGACCGTTTTGTTCGCGTTGTTGTACAGCTCGGGATCTTTGAGCAGTTTTCCGGCCGTGCCATTGCCCTGCTGTAACTCGTCCACCATCGCGTTCAGCTTGTCGAGGGCGGCATTCGCTTTCTTGTACACTTCGTCGCTGGTAAACAGCGGCCCGAGCGAGCCCTTGCCCTTCTGGATATCATCGACCAATCCCTTGAATTCAGCCACCGTCGCGTTGAGCTGATCGTACAAGGCGGGACTGTAAATGACCTTGCCGATCGAACCCTGGCCACTTTCGATAAACGCGACGATGCGATCCACCCGCTTCAGCAACGCGTCCATGTTCTGCAGCGTGCCCTGGCTGGCGCGCACCACGTCCTGGATATCGGGCTGGTTGCGGGCTGCCAACGTGTCTCCGTCCTTTGCCTCCGTAGCGCTCGCTGTCGAACTGTCAATGTCCACGTAGGTTTCGCCCAGGACCCCGGCCGTGGCCAATAACGTAATGGAGTCTTTGCGCAAATTGAATTTGTACTTGGTGTTGACCTTCATCGTGACTTCGACCGGCGTCGTCGGCTTGTCGCCCACGATCCGGATGCCGGTCACGTTGCCGATGTCCACACCCGCCAAACGCACCGGCGCGCCTTCGCGCAAGCCGCCGGCATTGTCGAAGTACGATCGCAGAGTGATCTTGCGGGTGAACCATCCGCCGGTGCCGCTCATTACGAAAATCAGGACGGCGAGTGTGGCGCTCGCGAAAAGGAGGGTGAGTCCCACGCGTAGCTGCGACCATTTGAGCTGCTTCTGGCTAGGCAAGGTGGTCTGTAAACGACAGAAGCATCATAACAAACGCCGGGGAATTTTCAGCATTCAAGAGTTTCTGGCGGGTGGAAAAGGGCTGAGCTGCACCAAAAACGAGAGTTCCCACCCCTCGCGCCTGGTTGTATGGCCTGGCGCGAAGAGTGGGATCTTTCTTTATGTGAACATTGCCGCTTTACATTGCGGTTAACGGTCCTCACGGGCCTGGCGTTTCTGTTCGGCCTTCGCCTGTTTCTCCGCTTTCTTCTGAGCCTGCTTCTCCTGCTTGGTTGGCTTGGAGTTCGGCTTCGGGTTGTCCCGGGATGACATCTGTCCCCGGCTTCCCGCTCCATTATTGTCGGGCCGTGTCATCGAGCGGTCGTTGGAACCGGAGCTGGAGTTGGAGTTGCCGCCATTTCTGGCTGGCTCATTGAACCCGCGATTGCCCGCACGATTGTCCGTAGACGTCCCGCGCGCTTCCTGCGGCGACATCTTCGGCTCGCGATACGGCTCTCCAGCCGCGCTGGCTCTCGCCACGTTGCGTCCCGAGAACTCGCCCGGCCTGGCGGTCGCCGCAATGGCTGGACGCCCGTGATTCTCGGATGCGAACAGCTGCCGGTTCTGGCTGGCGGCATGTTCGTGTTCGGTTTGCGCTCCGAGCGCCGCGCTATGCTGCTCGCGCCCATACGCTTCCTCTTGCGGAGTTGGCCGCGCTTCGATCCCTCCGGGGCCGTTGAAGGCCACATGCGTGTTATTCACGATGACGGTGCGGTTGTAGACGTTCCTCACATTAATCACGTTCACGTTCATCACTGCGCGGTTGTAGAAGAAAGCTCCGCTTCTCCATTCGCCGCCAGCGAAGCCTACTCCGCCGTATCCGAAGCCGTAGTTGATCCCGCCGTAGAAACCAACGTGCGGTCCCCAATAACCAGCGTGCCAGCCATAGAAGCCGCCTGCGAAGCCCCAGTAGCCCGGGGTCCAGAGCATGCCCACCGGCGCGACCACCCATGTGCCGGGAACCCAGTAGTATCCGTTGACGTCACTCCACGCCCAATAACCCGGGGTCCAGAGATAGCCCGGACCGGGACAGATGGGCTGCGCGTAGACCGGCAACGCGGGCGGACCGATCCGCACTGAGATCCCAATCCCGATCGCGATCTCTGCCGACGATGCCGTCGAGAGCGACAGCACCGAAACCGTCAACATCAAAACTCCCAATACCAATGCTGATACCGACCTACGAACGGAGCGTTTCATTTTCTTTGCCTTTCTTTTAGTCTCGCCATTTGGGCCTATTGCTGGTAGCCCCGGCCTGATTCCGTTTCGGCTGTATAAACCCTGACCATTTGCGCTTGTTGCGCGGGCGCAGAAAGTTGTTTTGGATCAGTAGCTTGCTAGACCGCTCTAAGGGCAGGAACGGGCGGCCGAGGGCGGCCACCCCTACGTGGTCTGTGGTGATGGCTGAGAGCTGAAATCAATTTTCGAGAATGACGTGGGCCAGGGCTTCTTCGGAAGTGTGGGTGAGTGAGAGCGCGATGTTTTTTGTGCCCAACTGGGCGGCGATGGCCGCCGCCTCACCGTGAAATTGAATAGTCGGACGCTGCCCTTTCGGTCGCACCACTTCGATATCGCGCCAGCGGACACCACGACTCCATCCCGTACCCAGCGCCTTCATCCCGGCTTCCTTGGCGGCGAAGCGCGCGGCATAGCTTTCAAAGCGGCCGGCTCTGCGTTCGCAATAACGGATTTCGCCTTCGGTGAAGATGCGAAGAAGAAAGCGGTCGCCAAACCGTTCGATGCTTTGGCGGATGCGAGGAACTTCAGCGATGTCAACCCCTGTGCCGACGATCATAGAGACATTGTTAATTGCGAATTTGTAATTGGCAATCGGACATTGAATAGTGATTAGGAAACCGGCTCAGAAAAGATTGTCGCCACGGTAGATCACCTTTCCATCGATCAGTCGCGCTTCCGCGAAGAGTTTGTGCGAGCGCGCCGGGCCTTCCGCATCGATATGAAGAACTTCGTGGCCATGCGCGACCAGCCAGTCGGAAACGATCATACGGTGGCAACGGAAATACACGCGCTCGGCGCACATGTACGCGGTGCGCGACAGGCTTGCGATCTGTATCAGTTCGGAGGCGGCTTGCTCGAACTCCGGAGTGAGCGTGTAGTCGGCATAGTTGCGAAAGTTGGCGTTGCGCAGCGCCGTGTGCGGGGACTCTTTTCCTGTTGCTTTGCGATATCCACCTAGAGCTTTCATCCAGAGGTAGCGAATGCCTTGCTCCGGCAGCGAACGTTCGAGCGACTCGCGATTAAAGTGGGGCAGGCGCCGCGACATGGGGAAGGCGCGGATATCCACGAGCGTCTCAATGCTGTGCGCCTTCAGGGCTGACACGAGTTCGTCGAGTGCGCGCGTAGAGTGGCCGATGGTGTAGAGGGTTGCCACAAGAAAGCAGGTCTCAGGTGCTGGGTCTCAGGTCCCAGTTAGAGATGCCAGAGCCTGGGCTAGGTTTGCATCTTGCTCCGGGAAAACTGTTCGCAGGTCGAGAAGAACTCGTCCATCTTCGACGCGGGCGACGATCGACGGAACGTGGGCGCGGAGACGGGCGTTAATTTCGTCGGCGCTGAGATCGATGTGGGTCAGCGCGATCAGGCGCGTGGGCAAGACCGCCGAGGGAGCAGCGCCGCCGCCGATGACCGATTCACCATCCCGAAGTTCCAGCTTGAGGTGGGCGGATTTTCCCGGAGCAGATTCAACCTGGGAAACGATTTTTTCAGCGCGGCGGGCGATCTCGTCTTTCGACAGCCGCATCATGCGCAGCACCGGCACGGCGTCGTGATCGCGCTTAACGTAAGCGAGCAGCGTGGCTTCGAGCGCGGCGTAGGTGAGTTTGTCCACGCGCAGGGCGCGGAACAGCGGGTTCGAGCGCAGGCGCGCGACCAGATCGGCGCGGCCGCTGATCAATCCCGCTTGCGGACCGCCGAGAAGCTTATCGCCGCTGTAGGTTACGATGTCGACGCCGGCGCGAAGGCTGTCGAGCACGCCCGGTTCACCGTTGATTCCGACCGAGCGCAGATCGAAGAGAGCTCCGCTGCCCAGATCTTGCATGAGCGGAAGATTGCGGCGGCGGGCGAGAGCGACCAGTTCGTCGAGCCCCGGCTGCTCGGTGAAGCCGGTGATTTCGAAGTTGGAACGATGCACGCGGAGCAAGAGGCGGGTGCGGTCGTTGATTGCATTTTCGTAATCGGCGACGCGCGTACGGTTGGTGGTGCCAACTTCGCGCAGCGTTGCACCCGACTTCGACATCACGTCGGGGATGCGGAAGGAGCCGCCGATTTCGACCAGTTCTCCGCGCGAGACAAGGACTTCGCCGCCCTCGGCCAGCGAGTTCAACGCGAGCAGAACGGCGGCGGCGTTGTTGTTGACCACTATGGTCGAGATGGCGGTCGAGATCGCTCGCGAGCTGCACTCGGCTGAGGCGGGGCCGAGCCCCGCCTCCACACGATCCCCAGTACGATCCGCAGTTAAGAGCTTCTGGAAAAGGCGGTCCACATGGACGTCGCGCTTCCCGCGCTCGCCGGTGGGGAGGTCGAATTCGAGATTAGAATAGGCGCTCGCCGTGGCGCGGAGGTGATCGAGCGCACTCGGAGCCAGCGGCGCGCGTCCGAGATTGGTGTGCAGTATCACTCCGGTGGCGTTGACGAGCGGCCGCAGCGAGTAACTCAGCGACTGGCGGAGTTGGCGTTCGACTGCTGCGGACAGGCCGCCGAGCGCGAGATCCAGCGATTTCTCGTTTAACTGGGCGCCCGCGATTTGACCGTCAGCAATTCGACCGCTGGCGATTTCCTGGCGAAGGTGCCCGAGCACGACGCGGATACTTTCGGCGACGGCGGAATGACCCTCACGTTCCACCAGCGCCTGCATGTTTGGCTGGCGGAGAAGTTCGTCCGTCGAAGGCAGTTTCTGAAACAGCGCGGATTTGTTTGCGGCGGACACCGAGGGCGATTATGCCACAGGGAGCTTGGATCGCGGCACTATCACACGGGCGGGATCCGGAGCGAAGCAGGAGCGACACCTTGCATACGGCAAAGCGGGTGTACAATCCTTCCCGATCTCGAGGTCAAAAAGGAAATCTCGGCCAAAATAGAGGTGGTATGAGTCAAGCAGCGATCGTGAAAGAGAAGTCGGAACTGGGGGTTGCGGACGGAACCCGGATGGCAGCCTATGTGGCTCGTCCGGAGCAAGGCGGCCCGCATCCGGGGATACTCCTGTTCCAGGAAGCATTTGGCGTTAACCGGCACATCCGCAATGTGAGCGAGCGGTTGGCCGCGGAGGGATACGTAGTGCTTGCTCCGGAGCTGTTTCATCGCACGGCGCCGCCGGGTTTTGAGGGCAGCTATACCGATTTTGCTGCCGTGATGCCACACTACCAGGCGGTAACAACCGACACGGCGGAGATGGACATACGGTCGGGCCATGAGTGGCTGTGTTCGAATGCGCAAGTGAAACCGAACGAGATTTCGAGTGTGGGATTCTGCATGGGCGGCCGCGTTTCATTTCTTGCCAACAGTGTGGTTCCGCTGCGCGGCGCAGTGTCGTTTTACGGAGGAGGAATCGCTCCCGGATTGCTGGACCGGGCGTCGAAGGTGCAGGCACCGTCATTGC
>OCTA010006047.1_pt1 | contig 10393 bp, 4 predicted proteins | sample 1538991 | NCBI WGS metagenome assembly OCTA01 (sample SAMEA3539302, study PRJEB22396) | soil metagenome | biome: tundra; feature: field; material: soil | place: USA | collected 2010-05 | depth 0.15 m | reverse complement strand
TGGCTGCCCATGCACATGTAGGACGTGGGCACGGGAATGTTCGCGTAAAAGGACAAATCGTTCGGCGCGTAATCGGGAATTGCCGATTGCCGATTGCCGATTGCCGATTGGGAATTTTTTGCGCGCGGCGGGACAAATTGATTTGGAACTTCATTTGAGGGAATTCCACTCCGTCCGCGCTCGCCGTAGTTGACGCCGTAATAAGGACCTTGTGCGAGCGGATATTCGCTCATGGAACGGCGCGCGTGATCGGCGACATAAAAAACGTCCGGCGGGAAAAAACTTTGGTAAGCCTCATGCACTCGCATCGCGACGTTCGCCCACCAAAGAAACGTTTGCACAAACGGCGTGCGATTGTAGGCGCGGACCTTGAGTTCGAGAAAACTTTTGCCGGGGTGCAGGCAAATGCCGTGCATCCCTTTCATCCGGCACATCGGATCGTGGTCGCTGCACCAAACGGTTTTTGAGCCGTCGTCGTGCTCCTCGATTTCGAAGTCCACCGGCAAAAACGTGGCGGGCCGGTGATGCTGCGGCCAGTTGAATTCAATGCCACCCGAAATCCACGGCCCGGCCAAACCAACGAGCGCCGGCTTGATCACCGGCTGATTGTAAATCACGTCGTAACCATTGGTCTTATCCTGCAACACGTGAATGCGCCCGCCGATCTCCGGCAGCACCATGGCCCGGATAAATTCATTTTCAATCCAAATCGCCTGCCATTTTCGATCCACCGGCTTTTCCGCGATGCGGTCCGTGAAAGGCAACGGATAAACCTTGCCACTGCTACCTTGATACACGCGTTTTTCCAGGAACATCGGATTCTTGTCCGGCGGCGCCGGCAGATAAGTGGGAAGGACCAGTTCTTCCACGCGCACTTGCACGCCGGCTGCGCGGAATTCGCCCTCGCCGAGCCGCGAACATGCTGTCGTCGCCGCCACCTGTCCATCCAGGACAAAATCGTCAGTCCGATTCATGCCAGAAAAAATTCAATTCACCAATTCGTGCTCGATTTGCACGAGTCAATCGGAGGATGCCGTTTTGCGATGTTCATGGCGGGCGCACCGCCGGAGGAGTCCAGTTAAGATGCCAATAATAGGTCCACAAATTCTGTAGTTTTACCTGCTCGACATGTCCGTCAACAAATCCCATGTTGATCGTGCCCGGCAACACGCTTCCCGGCGGAACACTTTGCGGCGCGGAGGATGGCGGCCGGCCACCGTGCCGCGCAACGCAAACGCGCGGCATTCCTTCCGAACTGCTGCTGCTCAATGGGTCATACAGGTTCCGTGCAGGCGGATCAGTTTCGACCGGATCCAAATTAATCCAAGCACTATCCATAAATGATGGAGTCAGGGTTGTGTTAACCACTGATGTTTCCTTCACATAGAGCCATTCGGGATGGGCCTGCGCATTTGCCAAGCCGGGCGGAGTGGCAAGCCATTTGTTGATGGCATAGCTGGAAGCGTAGGTCGGCGTAGACAGCGTCCAGTGCCAGGCGGAATCGGCTTTGCCGGGCGGATTGACCAGGTTATTCGGGTTCCCTTTGTCCGGAGCTGTGGGACAGAACAAAACATTCGTCGCATTCCCGTAGTAGGCCAGCATGGCGCCCATCCAATCACCTTGGCTTAAAGTCGGATCACTGCTCAGCGGACCGACCCAGTTTTTATTGTCGTCAACATACATCTTGCTCGCCAGCGACAGTTGTTTGAGACCATTGACGCACGCAATTTGCTGCGCCCGCGCCTTGGCCGACGCAAGCGCGGGCAATAACATCGCCGCCAGAATGGCGATAATCGCTATGACTACCAGCAGTTCAATCAGGGTAAACCCAATTCGCCCTGCCCGGGATCCGGCTGGCAACAACCGTGCGAACTTGGTTGTAAAACAATTCCGGCGGTCCTTGCCTCGACTATTGCGACAGGATATAAAACTCTTGAACATTACTCGGATTGATGATGTTAGTGGAAAGGTTCAGATTGCCGCTGCCGTCAAATGAGTTGGTTAACACCGCCGTCCATTGGTTAATTGGCAGAGTCAGGTTTGTGGTTTCCAACAGCATATACGTGCCGCCAATTGCCCCGTTCGTCGCGATGAGGTTCAACGTGGTTCCGCTCACACTGATGCTCGTGATGTGCGGTTTTGGTTTGGGCAGCGTCACCACGCTGATGGTTCCGTTCGTAATTAGGCTGTTCGTGTTCCAGCCCAGTCCGGCGGCCAGCGGCGGTTGGGTCACGATGCTGCTGAAAGCGCCATTATAGCTGCCAGCATTGAACAGTTTGAAACTGTTGGTTGCACCCAGCGGAGACGCGGAAATATTGGTTAGGACCAAGGTGCCACCGTAGGTCAGCACCTTGCTGACGGCCAGCACATCGTTGGTGGTGCCGTTGAGTTTGAACAGGGCACTTCCGCCGAGAGTGGCGTTACTGGACACGGTCAAGGTGCCGGTTGCGGCGCTTGTGCCAGGCGAAACCGTGCTGCTGGCGCCGGCGGACAAGATACCGTTGACAGCACCACCGCCTTGCAAAGTCTGGCCCGTCGCTAGTGTGAGTGATTGGTCCGCACGTCCGCTGACATCCAATGTGGCCCCCGCCGACACAGTGATCGTGGGGCTGGTTGCAATTGAGCCGGTGCCAATCAAGGCCAAGACACCGTTGTTCACTGCCGTATTACCGGTGAAGGTGTTGGTCGCCGCCAAAATCAACGGACTAGAGCCGGACTTGACCAGGCTGCCCGGTCCGCTGATAACATTGCCGATGGTTAGCCAAGTGCCACCGATGTTGTTAGTGCAGACATCGCCAGCAGTCAGGCCCAGTATCACCGGCGAAATGATGACGTTAGAACTGCCACCATTCTGCAAGGTCGAGCCGCCATAGAGCAGGACCTTCTTATTGATCGTCACAGTGGCGCCGCTGCCGGAGTCCTGATAGAGCGCGACGATCCCGTTGCTGAACACGGACAGGGTGTTGGTGGGGTTGCCAAGGGTGGTGGTGCCTTTGATGCCGACTGCTCCGCCACCAGTCGTCAACACATTGATGTTGCCAAAATTCGTGTCGAAAGCCACGTTGTCCCACTCGCGGTAGGTCGTGCCAACCACAGTCAGGCTGTAATTGCTGCCGCCGCTGCTCACGACGCCCGAGGCAGGGCTGATTTGCCCGAAGTCCATCCGATTCGTGCCGCCGATTGTAGCATTGCCGGCCAGCGCCACGTTGAGCAGGCCGCCCGGGTTGTCATAAATGGGAGTGCCGCTGGGGTCGTTATTGACGAGAGCGCCAAGACCTCCCACGCCCGTCTCGGAAATCACGAGCGGCTTGCCGGCCAGCGAATAGATCAAATCCAGTGTCGCACCATTGGTGACATAGACCGTGCCGGAAGTAGCGCCCAACGAGCCAGCGGAACCGGCTTTCAAGGTGCCACCTTGGATGATAACGCTGCCCGTAAAGTCATTGGTGGTGCCGATAGTCAAGGTGCTGGCACCCTGTTTGACAATGCTGGCCAGACCGCTGATTTTGCCCGCGCCGCTGATCGTATAATTGGTAGTCGAGTTGTTGGTCAGCACAGTCGGCACCACGATCTGGCCTGCCGCGATATCAATACTCGTCGTGGGCGTGGACGAGTTGGTGATCGAATCCAATAACAGCACGGGGTCAAAAGAGAAGAAGTAATCCGCCGCCACGGAAGTAGTCAGGTTCGTCCAGTTCGGAGAAGCGTCCACATCCCATTCGCCGTTGCCGCTGGCATTGTTCCACGCCAGCGTGGATAACGAGCCGCCGCTGACCACCACGGCAATCTTTTTCGGCGAACTGGTCGTCACGTTGGTTAGCGTCAGCACGTAAGGCGGCACAGTAACCGCCCCGGCGAATGATCCGGTGAACGCTCCCGTGTAGGTGATGAGCGTGTAGGTGGCCCCGTTTGCCAGCGGTGCCAGGGGATTGACATAGAGCGTGTTCCCATTCGCCGTCAGGTTGCCGGTAACTTGGAGCAGCGAGTTCACGCCGCCTCCCACCGTGGTGGCTGAAGTCAGGCTGTTGGTCACTGTCGCCGAACCCTCTAATACCAGATCGCCTACAACGGTCAACGTCCCCGCCACCCCGGTGCCTCCCGGCGTCAAACCGCCTGAAATATCGAGCGAACCATTGGCAGTGCCATTGCCGGCGATGGTCGTCCCCAGGTAATTGGTGATGCCGCAACCAATGGTTCCGTTGAGAACCACCGACCCAGTGTAAAGATCAACCCCACCGGTGAAGGACGGGCTGTTGCCTGCCAGGACCAACGTGCCGGCGTTGCCATTATCGTATAGCAGACCCGTTCCGCTCAGGACATTGCTGAGGATCAGCCAAGTGCCATTGGCTATGTTAAAGGTGCAATATCCAGGTTCAAGGGTCAGGGCGCCGTTCATGACATTGGTGCCGCGAGAATTGATGATGTTGCCATCCTGAAAATCCACCGCCTTGTTCATATACACTTTGGGGCCCCAGAAGTTCACGGACGCGCTGGACGAGACCACCAAATTGCTGGCCGGATTGCCAAAGGTAGTCGAGCCAACGATGCCGAAAGTTCCCGATTGCAGGTTGATGTTGGCCAGATTGGCGTCCACGGCGAGGTAGCTCCATTCGAAATAACCCGAGGCATTGATGGTCAAATTGTAAGCATGCCCGCCCGTGTTCAAAACATCTCCCGCGGCCGGCGCGCCCAAATCCCACCGGTTGGCGATGGAGAACGTCGTATCGCCGACCAAAGTGATATTTGTGGCCAAGCCAAAAGCACTGTCATAAATGGGGCCGCCGCTGTTAACGATCGCGCCATTACCGCTCACGCCCGTGCCGAAAACAACAATGGGCCTGTTGCAGGCGTATCCGTGGGCATCCAGCGTGGAACCATTGCCAATAGTCAGGCTGCTCGCGCCTACCCCGGTGGCGGAACTGCTGCCCAGTTGCAAAGTGCTGTTGTTCGTCGCGAAAATCGGACCGGTGAAGGTGTTGGCCCCGTTCAACTGGAGCGTGCCACCAGCGCCCGCTTGGACCAACGCGCCTGAACCGGAAATGGTGCTGTTTACAGTGGGGGCGTCGGTGCGGTTAAAAACTAACACGCCACTGTTGGCAACGGTGCCGGCTGGCACGTTGCCATTACTGTCGTTGTTGCCCACTTGCAAAATTCCGCCGCTAATCGTGACTCCGCCCATAAAATCATTCGGCGTGCCATTGTCAAGAATCAGCGTGCCCATGCCCTGTTTTGTCAAGCCCGTGCCCCCGCTGATATTGCCGCCGCCACCGAAGGTGTAAAGCGACGCGGCATTGCTCACCGTGAGGCTGTAAGGGATTATCGTCGTGGTCAGGTTGATGTTGGTTTGCGCGGGCGAACTGACGTCATTAAAGGTCGCCAGGTCGTATTGATTGTAGATGGTGGCGACCCCGTTGGTCAGCCAGTCAGCCGTGGTGGCCACGTCCCAATCTCCATCAGGAACGCCCGGCGCGTTGGTGCCACTCCAGGTTAGCGCGCGCGCCGTCGGCGGGGCGGCGGTGAGCACAAAATCAACCAAGCCCGGAGTGGTGGTGTAGTCAAGATACCCCTGGTAAGGATAACTTGGATTGTAGGAGGCGGGCAGGTTGACACCGAGGGTGGCAGCGCCGGTGATACTCGAGGCGGCGATAAGATGGAAGCGCAACGGAAGTGTGCCGCCCAGCAACGGCGTGATGTAGGTGAGGTTGATAATATTCGTCGCGCCGCCGCCATTGAAGGAGGTCACGATCATGTTCGTCATGCTGGTATTGTTAAGAGCAGTGTTCCAAGTGCCATTGGTCATGTTGACTGTGGCGGTGCCACCGCCATTGGTAATGATGTTGGCGGTGAGCGTTCCGCCATTGATGTTGAGGGTTCCGGCGGTGCCCGCTGTGAGCGTGCCAGTGACAGCGCCCAGGGTCAGGATATTGTTCACCAGCAATGTGGCGTTTGTGCCATAAGTGGAATTAGTGTTGACGTTAATGATGCCGACACCCTTGCCGCCGGAGGTAACCGTTTGATTGCCAATATTAACGTTGTTCACATTAATAACTCCGTTATCCAACGTAAGCATACCCAATGCGTTGATGCCGCTGGCACCGGCGTAGCCGACTTGCATGGTGGAGGCCATGATCGTCACGTTGCCTCCGGTAAAATCCGCATAGCCATAAGCCGGAATCACTCCACCATCGGAGCGGCAGACGTAGAAAGTGGTCACCCGTCCGCCATTGATGGCCGCCGGGCTGGCAAATGAAGCGACTGGCGGAGTGGCTCCGCCGAGGAACGCGGGATTGAAAGTTAGGAAGGCATTGGTGTTGCCCCGCGAGCCTACCGTGACCAAGCCGTTCGCGGCGCCGTTATTACCCACCAAAACCGAGTTCGATATTCCCAGGTAAACCGGGCAAGGCATGGAGTTGCTGTAAACGCCCATGGCGCCAATTTCCATGTCATTTCCCAAGACGATGATGTTGGTTTTCGCCAGATAAATGGCGCCTTGGCTATAATGTTGAATCTGGCCACATAACAGAAACCGGCTGCCGGCGGTGCCATTGGCGGTATTTCCAACCGTAATTCCATTAAACTTCGTTCCTCCGCTGATGCTGGGCATCATTACAAAATTATCCAAGCCGGACATATTTAGCGTCACGTAATTCGTGCTCGTTGGGACCGTTTGCACCGCGTTCGACATGCCTTGGCCAACACGCAGCGGCCCGGTAATGGCCAGGAGCGCGCCCGCTCCGGTAAAGCTGATGGTTTCCTGAAGATTAGGCAAACCGCGGGTGGACGTGACGGCGTCTCCACCCACATAAAGGTCACCCGTGCCGGCACCCGTGTATAAGGCCACGCCGGGACTGATGAGGGTGGTGAAATTGCGGTTGGTAGGATACATGCGCAGCATGTAGATGGGACACTGGGAAACGCCCGTGGCGCTCACAAAAATGTTGTTCACCGAGAAGTCGCTGAGGGTGGTGGTCCCTCCGTTATCAATGAAATCCACAGCATTGAAATAGGTTGAGGCCGGGCTGATGCCGGTCCAGTTGGCCGACGTGGTCCAATTCTGGTCGGCCCCGGCGCCAGTCCAGTGCTCGGTGCCAGCCCGTGCGGAGGGATTGGACGCCAAGCTGAGAGCCAAGGCCAGCATAGGCGCAATTCGCGACGCAGAAATAATGGTTTGGAAGTGTGGTTTCATAACGGTGGATTGAATGTCAGACATTGGGAGTCACGTTGTCAACTCTCGTTGTTTCGTCCATTTCTATCAATAGACGAAACGCGGATTGACATGGACAATTCGCTGATTAAGGTGGCATAATGAAACGCAAAATATCCCAGCATCACGTCACCGAAAGGTCTTTTTTATGAGCAAATCGCACCGCGCCGAAGGTTTCTCCGGACAACGGATTGTCGTGTTGCCGCGCAACGTGGTGACTGCGGCTCTCGCTTACGATCTTCTCAAGGGCCTGCTCCCAACGGATGTCGGATATTTTCCGAAAGCCGCAGGACACTTCATCAAGCGGGCACCGGGCATTGACCAGGCGATCTTGATTTACTGTGTCAAGGGAGAGGGCTGGCTCGAAATCGAAGGAACCCGCCATGCCGTCAGCGTCGGGGATGTTTTGGTAATTCCCCCGGGTTGCGCCCACGCTTATGGAGCAGACGAACAGCGGCCTTGGACAATTTTCTGGGTTCATATCAAAGGACAAAATGTCGCGGCGCTGCTGGATGAGCTTCGGACCACGCCGGCAAACCCAGTTCTCAGCCTCGGCGAAAACCCGGAACTGCTGGCGTTGTTCGAAGAATTGCTGGAGGTCGTCGAGCACGGCTATGCCACCTCGCGCCTGTTATACGCCTCCCAAATTCTGGCGCACCTGATTGGATTGGTGATTTGGGACTGCCGGCAAATCCAGCGCGGCCCGCTCGATAACGCGCATCGGATTTTGGAAAGCATCGCCTACATGAAACAACACCTGGATCACAACGCCACGGCCGCGTCATTCGCGGCGCTGGCCAATCTGTCAGAATCGCACTACCGGTCCTTGTTCAAAAGCCAGATAGGCTATGCGCCCATGGACTATTTTATTCGCCTGCGGATGCACAAGGCCTGCCAGCTTCTCGATACCACGACTTTAAGTGTAAAGGAAATTGCCGTCAAGGTTGGATACGAGGACCCGCTCTATTTCTCCCGCATTTTCCGGTCAGTGATGGAACACTCGCCAAAACAATACCGCCGAATGCACAAAGGCTAGGAACGCGGTTGATGCAAGTGGAAACCACGGCGGTCGGAACTCTGCATTTACTGCGGATTTACCACAATACTTTCACTTCGCACGTGCCGTGGTGCTGCACTTTCACCGCCACGCCGCCGGCGGGAAGTTTGCGGACGCCGTATCCACTCTCTTTCAAAACATCCCCACGGCGGAGGTCTTTTCCGCCAGCGGTGACATGCAACGGCTCGCGATTCAGTCGCAACACCTCGGTGGCATCGGGGTCAAATGTTTCGTAAACGATGGATTTGTTTTCGTATTTCACTTTCCGAACGACGGACGATGAGCGCAGCAGATGATTTTGGCCCAGCGGCGCGAATTCGGGAATGGCGCCTATTGCCCAAAGATAATGCCGGACGTGATCGCCGTAGCCGTCGTCGAACCAGTAAGAATCCGCATAGTCCAAACCGCAGCAGGCGATTTTGCCTTCGTCGTCGGCAAAATAGGTTGCATAATTCAGGGAACGAAAAGCGTCTTCGCGCGCCTGCGCGTCGCCGGTTTTTTCGTAATACAGGGCATTGATGGCCGCCCAACGCGAAGTGTCGCTCGCCAAACCCGCACGCGAGCAGCAGCCGCAATAATCCGGCGGTCGCCCCTGCTCGTCAATGGCCCACGCGCCAAAATAAGGACCGCGGCCAAATTTCTGGCGCACCCAATCAATCAAGTGGCCAACATCGCCGGTCCAATGCGAATCCAGCGCGCTCGGATCCGGCGACGCCAGAATATAATAGGCGGTCATCGTCGCAGCCGCTTGGTTGACGTTGTTCGTGTCCTTGACGACGTCTTCAAAATAACCGCTCCATTGGTTGTTGTGCATCGGAAATTTCAAAATCCAATCCCACGCCAGCTTGCGCGCCCGCGTGTATTTTTCAAATTGCCCTTCGCGCAGGCGAATCAATTCGGAAAAAAGCCGCACCGGCGCGACAATCATTCCGCCAAATTCCTCGCCGTTGATGACGGAACCATCGCGCGCATTCACGCGGAACGGCCACGGCGTATGCGTCTCGTCGCCGACGCGAACGTGGGCGGCCAAAGCATCCGCGCAACGAATGGCAGCCGTCAGATATTTTTGCTCACCGGTTAATTCGTAAAAAAGGCAATAGCCGATGCCAAGCTCGCCCACTTTGTCCGTTTCAATGCCGCCGTAAAAATCGCGCGGCATGCCGCGGATGTTTCGGCCGTAGTCGGGATTGTTTTTGTCATTGGTGGCGAACGGCACGCCGGGCCAATCCCAATCGGCGGGTGTCGTTCCATGCGCGAGTTGATGATCCAGCATCGAACGAACAACCCCGATGGATTCTTCATCCGCGGAATAAGGATACCAAGCGACGACGGAATCAACAAACTGACCGAAAGTGCTCGCCGGATTTCCCTGCCCGTTGACGCCTTGAAACGTTTTGGAGTCGAACACGGCGTTGACGAGGTAAATCTTCAATCCGCTTTTCGCATCGTTGGGCACTTTGTGTTCGAGAAAATCCCAAGCCAGATGCAGCACTTTGTCGTAGCCGAGATTTTGTTCTGGATGATACCAAGCCAGCAGCTTGTTCTGTGAATCAACCGATACTTCATGCCAAGGAAGTTCAGAGTTGACGTAGTTGCCCGCGCCGGCGGCGGCGGCAGGAAGGTGAAAGGCAGCGGAAATGCATAAGCCTGCAGTCGCGAGCAATGCGCGGTTCATATTGCCAATCGTATCGGCAATGTTTCACATTGAAAATAAAAAAACGATTGGTAGAAACGCCGCGCTGCGGCTTCAATGTGCTATCATTTTGAACAAATGCGACCAGCGAAAGTCAACGCCAACTTTTTTTTCATCGCGGCGCTGCTGGTTTGCACCGGCGCGCATGCGCTCGCGGCATCGTTCTGGCAGTCGGGCAATTTGCTGATCATGTCAAATGCCAATGTCCGGCTCGAATACAATTTGACCGGCGGCACGACCGCGTTCTTTTGGAACAACTCGCGAAAAATATCCGCGTTTTACGCCGGCATCGGTTTGAAAGGCGGTTACGTCACCGGCAACAACTTCAGCAACCACACTTGGTCGGTGGTCAGCAGCAATCAAGTTTCTCTCACCGCGCACGCCGCGGGATTGCCGGACATGACGCAGTATTTCACGCTCGACCAAAACGACAGTTTCC
>OCTA010006046.1_pt1 | contig 10393 bp, 10 predicted proteins | sample 1538991 | NCBI WGS metagenome assembly OCTA01 (sample SAMEA3539302, study PRJEB22396) | soil metagenome | biome: tundra; feature: field; material: soil | place: USA | collected 2010-05 | depth 0.15 m | reverse complement strand
ATACGGCGACCACCGAGATCTACACTCTTTCCCTACACGACGCTCTTCCGATCTGTGATCAGCAGATTGTTAAAGTCGACCCGAGTGGGAAAGCCCTTGCAACTTACGGATCGGGAATGGGGTACAGCCCCGACGGAACCCCAGTGGGAAAGGTTTCATTTGGACCTGATATTACGAACCTTGCCATAGACCCCGCCGGAAACGTGGTCTATTCCGACACCAACCTGATGCAGGTGCGGCGTCTGAACTTGACCACTGGTCTACTCGAGACTGTGGCCGGAGTAGGGCTGCATCCAATTGGCGAGAACGGCCCGGCCGTCGCAGCTGTGTTGTCCGACGCCGATGGCGATTTGGCATTTTTGCCATCGGGCGAGCTTTTGCTCTCGGATATGGGCAATGCCCTGGTCCGCAAGATCGATCAAAATGGAAACATATCAACCATTGCCGGAGGTGGAGTCGGACGGACCAAATATCCGCTACCAGCGCTCGGGGCATTCGTGAATCCTGCTGCAGTGAGGACAGATACCGCAGGCAGAATCTATGTGGTCGATCCTAGCACCGTCTACCGCATCGACCGGGAGGGAATTATTAGCCCATTCGCAGGTGGGGGTGGTCCCCTAAACGGGTTAGGAGTTTCAGGCGATGGCGGGCCTGCACTCGGTGCGTCACTTTGCCAACCCTGGGACATCGCGCTCGATAGCGACGAGAATCTCTTTATTGCAGACACCAACAATAATCGTGTCCGTAGAGTTGATGCTAAGACGGGGATCATTACGACCGTCGCGGGAAGCGGCCCCGTCAACGGGCCTGAGCACTACGATCAAGACGGCAAGGGCAGCTATTCGGGCGATGGCGGACCTGCAATTCAAGCGACCTTGAACACTCCCTATGGCGTCGTTGTTGATTCTCAAGGGAACCTATTTATCGCTGATGGCATTGATCCCCCTCGAATCCGCAAGGTCGATACGCAAGGGATTATCACTACTTTCGTAACGAATCCCAATGGTGGCTATCAATCTAAGCTTACGTTCGATGGCGCTGGTAATATGTATGTCATGCAGAATGACGTGACGTTGATGCGCTACAGCCCAACAGGTGTTCCGACCGTGATTGCCGGCAACAACCCACAAGGGTTTTCAGGAGACGGCGGACCGGCGACGCAGGCTCAGTTGAGCGGCGGCATTCAGGCGAGCGGCATAGCGATCGACACTGAAGGCAATATCTTCTTCGTGGACGGTCAAAACTCTCGTGTCCGGGCCATTCGCTTGGGTGCAGCTCCCACGCCACAGACAATCGCCACGAATCCCGGTCGGCTGGTCAACCTATCCTGCCGTGCTCAGGTAGGGACTGGAGCGAACCAACTTATTGTTGGGTTTGCAGTGTCTACGCAGGGTGCTTCCGGCAGCGAACCCTTGTTGATCCGGGCCTCGGGTCCCGCATTAGCTCCGTTCGGCGTAACCGGTGTTCTTTCAGATCCGCAGCTTACTCTAAATAACACGAATGGCATCCTTGCGGCCAACAATGGTTGGAACGGAAATGCACAGATTGCCTCCACCGCAATTTCGGTGGGGGCCTTCGCGTGGAATATTGCCTCGAGCCTTGATTCGGGATTGGTCGAATCGCTGCATGGAGGAGCATATACGGCTCAAGTCGCGGGATCCAGCGGGGATACCGGTGTCGCCTTGGCCGAAGTCTATGATGCAACACCGGCGGGCACGTTCACCGCTTCGTCTCCCCACCTCGTGAACCTGTCTGCGCGCGTCATGGTGGGGAAGGGAAGTAACATTCTCATAGTCGGATTCGTAATTGGGGGTACCACGTCCAAGACAGTGCTTATCAGGGGATCGGGACCCGCGCTTACGGCTTTTGGAGTTTCAGGAGTATTGCCAGACCCGGAGCTGCAGCTATATCAAAGCAACGGCGATGGAACGTCTACTTTGCTTCAAAGCAACACCGGTTGGGGAGGCAATACCCAGATTGCTGCAACTGCTGCGTCTGTCGGAGCATTTTCTTGGGGCTCGTCCGCAACGCCCGATTCCGCCATCCTAGTGTCGCTGTCCCCAGGTTCGTACACAGCACAAGTTTCTGGAGCAAGTGGAGACACGGGGATCGCTCTTGTTGAGGTTTACGATGTTCAGTAGGGACCTCAAGGAGATGCGGCAATTTGCCGATTGCATTTCCCAATCGGAGCGATCTCAGCTGAATCCCGCCAGACCTTGCACGCATCTGTTCTAGTTCCCGCACGCGGCGCTTTTCCCGCCACTCCTGTGCGTGGGTCTGGCATATGCGGTAAACCTCTTGGGTCTGTTGCTTTCGAAGTCCCCTAACGGCCAATGGCTCCGTGGGAGCGAGTACCGATGCCTGATCAGAAACAGGTTCAACCGTGAGAGTAATGTCGGCTCCGATTACTCCCACTTTGAGTCTTGCTTCCTTTAGGTCCTGCCAGCGGATGTCTGTCGGGTTGAAGCCACCGAACAGTCCTCTGGTTATCGCAATGATCCTGCCGCTGGTTGCAGCCACAAGGGAGCGACGGTGAATCAGGGCGAACAGACGGCGCTGAATTGTCCATGCCTCCATCGTCTCACCCGGAACCAGCATGGAGGTGATGTACCCAAGGGCCTTTTCAACGGCTGCGCCTTCATCTGTGGAGTTTGTGGTCATAGCTAGTGGTCACGTTTTTGCGTGGGGCCGGTTATGTGAAACGTCTAATGCTCGCCCTAAGTGAGCGTTAGAATCTTTGCCTTAAGCTCCGCCTGAAGCGCAAAAATTTTCTGGTCGATTGGAGCAAACCTATCCGGTGTCGGACTCACGATGTGTTCGACAGTTTCACTGTAGAGTTTGCAAATCGCATTAAACCGCTCCTGAATTTCGGGAGCATAAAGTGCAGCAAGAGCGCGTATCTCTGGGCTGGGGTCGGGGCCAACCTCGGGATAGTAAAGATTGTTGTTACGTTTGTGTACGACCTGTCGGACCTGCTCCGAGTATCGGGAAAGCTGGGCGATAAGGATTTCCAGCTTCTCACGTTTCCGATTCTTCTCCGCATCCTTTAAGGTGAGCCTCCATTGAATGATGCTGAAGAAAAAACCTATCGCGCCGCCTAAAAGTACGAGGCCACAATCTCTAAAAAGGGAAAGCATACTCAATGCCTCACATCATCTTGCGCCGTTTGAACGCGGCCACGTCCGCCCGGTCCAATTCAAACCATTCGCCATTGGTCCGCTTGTCGGCAAACCGCTTGTGCCAGTAGGCTTCAATTCCAAAAGGGTCATCGGTCCTGATGACATGCACGGTGTTGGTTGGGTCTGGCATTTGGACAGCGATGGCCTGACTGCGCGTGGCAAGGTCATTAGTTGCCCCAATCTTGTACCTGCGCCCTGACTGGATCAGATAAACGTAACCTTCTCTGACAGAGGTATCAGAACTTGCGGGACGATCATCGGAAGGGGTCTTAATCAGCGGCTCGCATATGGCCACCACGTCAGCCCACTCCTTACGGGGCTTGAGCAAAGTCACCATTTTGGAAAGGATTTCCTGCCTTGAGCCCGCACGCTGAAAGGTCTTAGCGTTGGGGAACCCATCACCCTTTCGGTTTTTCATGCGGAGTTCATTCGGCACAGGGAAGTGTCCTAGTTCACGAATGAATCCTGCTAGGATGGTCAGCAGTTCCGTATCACCATAACACTCGGTGAATTTGTTTGGGGCAAAGCCCGCCTCCTTCACGGCATCACCCCATCGGGCCCAAATCCTGCCTTCCCAAGTAGCGGGTTCAAACCCGGTTTCAGCGCTGAACCGCCGCCACCCAAGGGGCACTCCACCATTGGCAGCAGCCGTCCGCCGGATTTCGTCAAGGATGTGCTGTTTATCCACGGGCATCAGGTCTATATCTAGGCCGGGGCGTGGGTTCTAGGCAACGTTTAGTCCGGGGCCGGGACCTCACCGGCATACGAAGTCAACAATAGCTAGAATCACCAAGGCAACGGTGAGAAACACTACGGCAATTGTTAAGCAGGTTGCCCAACGGGTCCAGCAAAGCGTCTTCTTCCCAACCTCCAAAGACTCCGCGTCGCGCCTTATCGCGGCTTCCTCCATCAAAATCTGACTCCGCTCAGCCCGAAGCTCGCGCCATTCAGTTAACGCCTCAAAAGCGATCTCAGGTTGCGGACAGGCGGCTTTAATAAGCGCTTCCCCAAAATCAAACATCGCAAGTGTCCAGTTCTTGGTCTGATCACGATGACGGGTAATGTCCAAGCCCCACGGATATCTGATTAGGTTCCGCACCTCGGCTTCTTCCTGATCAGTCAGGCCATTCATATGCGCCCTCTTTGTGATGATCGGTGGCCCCAATAGCAAGTCGCCCAGACCGGGCCCGCTAGCGCATCGGAAATGGCCGGGACGGGCGTGGCAACATCGGCCTACATATTTCAGCTCGTAGACTTCAACCAAGCCGACGCCAATAGCGTTGCCGACTCCACTTACATTTGCCGTGTAAGCACCCGCCGGTCTTTATCCTTAAATTTCTCGGAGAGATTTCCTCAGAAATCGAAGGGCATCGCCGGACGTCGAGAAGAGCGACTAATTACGACTGTTAGGATGGCATAGTACGTAGAAAGGCGTGGTCGCCGATCTGGACTAATGGGACAGTCGGTTCAAAGATGATACCGGCAAGATTCAATGAGGCACTCCTTCCACCTATTTGTGGCATTCATTGTTTTCCCAATCGGCGTTTTTGGGCGACTAGGAGAAACCGAACAGGAGTTGGTAGCACGGTTTGGACCGCCCGTCTCAAGGGTGAGAGAAATTACTTTAACACAGAACAAGGTCATCGAGTTTGGTTCGAAGCTCATTTTTCGGCAGGGAGACTGGACCATCGAGAGTGTGATGATTGAAGGACGGTGCGGTAGAGAGGAATATTGGAAGGCGGGAGAGTGGACCGAGGACCAGTTTGTTACGGTGCTTACGAGTAACGCTCAGGGCGAAAAATGGACAGACCTGTCGAAGGCAATGAGCAAGAAGTTGGCTAGAGAATGGCATCGCGGAGATGGCGCGACGGCAGTATGGAACATGGGTTCACATATGACGGTAACCCACCCTGCCTATGTTCGCGCGAAGAAAAGGGCCGAAGACAAAGCGAAGGCCGAAGTATCTCAAATTCCTAAAATCTGAGCAACATAGGCGCGGATCATTAGGACGTCAGGCACGACAATGGAAACGATAACGTTCAAGGTCCAAGGTTCTACTGAGGAAACCGCGGGTGGCGCCACCGAGCATACGCCGCCCATGAAAACAGCCCCGCAACGAGAAACAGTGCGACTTGTGTTATGATGCCAGCTGTTGAGAGTTCCGGGAGCATTTCAGTCAGGAGCCCGCGAATGAAGCCGACTACCATTGAAGCATACAGGAAGGCGATGGCCAGGTAACAACGATGCTCGAATGACCGCCTCCGGCGGGTGGCCTCGCGGTCCGTCCGAGACGGGTATTCCTCTCCAAAACGCATGCAGACGCCCGGACGGACCCATTTCCGGTACGCAAATCCAAGCAAAGCCGAGCCCAACGCAATGCAGGCGAGGATGATTCCTGGAACGATTGACATTGCAGTGGTTTGGGTCAGGCGTGTGCAGTCAATCAAGCGTCGCTGACTCGTAATTCGTCAACGATAGATGTTTCCCGGCGGCGGCGTAATCGCAGGCCCCTTGGCCTGTAGCCGCTGTTCCAAGCCCTTTCCCCTTCCCGAGGCGAAATCATGGGGAGAAACAAGGCACAGTTTCCCATGCCAAACTACCCGTGTCCACGCCGGTTAAGAGGAGTGAGACTTTCTTGTTCAGAGCTAGACCAGCGGCTATTGAGGGCATTCCATGCCGAAGCTCAAATTTAGCCACCTAACTCCGACCCAGTTCTAGGAATTCACATTCGACCTGTTGGGCCGCCTCGGATGCATAAAGCTCAACTGGCTAAAGGGCCCCGGCCACCGCAGTAGCTTGCGCTGCCGATCACGGAGCGCGTTACAGGAACGAAGCCGAAGAAACGCTAGCCTGCTTTGCTGAAATTACCAATCAATCTTGCGATCTCGGAAAGGGGAGTAATCGAAACTACCTAGCGCAGCTCTAAGCTGTGGGCCGAAGTCACTTGTAACTGTAAATAATTCGTACGGATAAATGCCGAGTGGAGTTCCGAGTCCTAGGCCCTTGAAATCACTGTTCTTAGAGGATTGAGGAAGCTCGCCTTCTCTTTCGAGCGAAAGCATACAAGCTCCACCTTCATAGCCAACTGTTAACCCCAAAAATTTGATCCATTGACCCAGGTTATAAGGGCTCCATGTGAAGCCACTGTTGTAGACGTTTCTGGCTATGTGCTCGAATAGGGTGCGAACCCCATTCATGTAAAAACCGTCAACGTTTCCATGCGAGCGAATGAATTCGCTACGCGCAGCCGAAAGTAATTGAACGGGGTTGCCTGGTTTTGTGATCTTCAGGCTTATTTCACTCATCGCAGACGGCTCGAGCTGTTTGAGATATGCGAAATCCTCTTTCGAGAGTTGCTTAGACATATTGAAGCTCCCGGTTTCGTGATGCTACGGTGGTGAAAGCGGCCATGATAGGGTCGACGGGCGTCAATTCCGAATTCACTCTATTCCCAATGGGACTATAACCCGCGTAATCGAAGCTTCGGGATGAGGCCCTTTTCGGCGCTGTGAAGGACAATTGAAAACCTAGGTCTCCAAATTGGGTCTGAGCTGGGTCGTACATTTGCAGGCGCTCAAGAGCTTGGACGACCAACTGATTCAGGCTGCGGCCACTAGATAACGCTTCGAGCACTATTCTTTCGTGAAGACTTGAGCCAACGCGCGCCACAAACTTCCCACTATAGGTTTTCCCGGCTGTTGCTTCCGGCAGTTTGCCTTTGTTTGCTAAGAGGTCGGCAACATGTTCATCCACAATTTCGCAAAGTTCCTTGTAGACCTTCTGTTCATTTTTCCCATGGCAACCTCCAAAGAAAAGGCCGGGACAACGGCCCACAAAACATCTATCTTTCTCCGACCATTCGACGACCTTCAGATACCGGGCAGCAGTGTCTTTAATGAGAGTGGAAGAGATTTTCTTTTTCATGTTTTTGTTTCGTTCACTGCAGCAAGCGCATTACGTAAATCTTTCTCTTGATAATGAAGCGTATCTGCTCCCGATTGGCCGGAAATAACAATTGTAACCCCCGAGGCGTGTCTAAACTTACGATGGCTACTCTTCGTTGGGACTATTGAGAATCCCGCACTTTTAAGATCGGAAACGAGTTGGCGGACCTTGCGCGGCATTGGCGTAGTATCGCCCTAGTACTACGCGTAGTCAAGTGCCATCCATGCCTCGTGCGACAATCTGCAATACGCTGATGTTCCAGCGGGTTCTGTCGCAGCCGCACTGGAACAGCAAGCTCACGCCCCGCGACCTAAACGCTCTGGCACCATTGATTTCGGAACACGTGAATCCATACGGCCGATTCGAACTCGACATGAATGCTCGTCTACCACTGCTGTGAAGCGAGCCAAATGACGGCTGGTGACACGATTGTTGGGTCTACCCCAAAATGGCAAGCGAGGACTTGTGCTAATTGACATTAGCACCAGTCCTCCCTCTACTCCGGGGTGTGCCGGACAAGAAAGAGTCAGTCGAGGGGCTACTCGGCTCCTACCTCGCCCGTGAAAATGCAGCGACGTTGCGCCATTACTCGGCGGCGCTGGGTGATTTCGCGGGATTCTTGAAGGCGGCAGACCGCCTGGCCGCCGCCAGTCGTCTCTTGGGCGCCGGATTTGCTGCCGGCAATGAGCTTGTCGCTGGGTATCGGCGGGACATGGAGGGGACTCGGAATTCCGAAGGAAAGCTCAAATCCGGCCGCGGACTGAGCGCCTCGGCCATCAATCTGCGTCTCACCGTCCTTCGCGGTCTCGTCAAGAAGGCCCGGCGCCATGGCCTCATTGACTGGGAACTCGACGTCCCGAATATCGCGTCGGAGAACGTCCACGAGGCTACCGGACCCGGAATGGATATTCTAAACCGGATGCTGGCGGCCGCCAAAGCCCAGCCAGGGCCCTTAGGCCGCCGAAACTATGCCATCCTTAGGCTTGCCGGTGAGCTGGGCCTACGGCGCAAGGAAATCGTCGGGCTTGATTTGGATGACGTCGACCAGGTCACTGGTACCGTGCGGATCCGCGGAAAGGCTCGAAGGCAGCTCGAGAAACTATCCTGTACTCCTGCAACGGGCGAAGCTCTCGGCAGGTGGTTGGAAGTCCGCCCGAGACCGCGCGACGGGCGTGCCCTATTCACCAATTTGATCCCGGGGCGCCCTACCCGCCTAACTGGGTCTGCGGTGTATGAGATCGTGCGTGGGCTAGGCCGGGATGCACTGCCCAAAGGCAGCCGCCGGCGGGTGCGGCCGCACGGGATACGGCATACGGCCATCACCGAGGCTGTACGGCGCGCCAAGGATGTCGGTTTAGCCCGCGAGGAGGTGCAGAAGTTTTCGAGGCACCGGGATTTTCGGATGGTTGCGCGGTATCTTGATGCACATGATCAAGCCCAGAGGAGACTTGGTGCCGCTGTCGGCGACGCGCTGACCTAAAAGGGCACTCTAATTGAGTTAAGGCGCCCGTATTGCCCGGTCCAACGAACAACCCTTAACTTTTTTTATGCACTACCAAGTCACTTCCACAAACCTCAGAATACTGGGTAGTATCCACAAATTGCCACCTGAAATGAATGATCTTCCGACGTGGGTTTGGGAGGCATTTGAATGGTCAGAAAACCTGATTTTAGAGGCCGACTCTACAGCTGGAGCTCGTTCTACGCTTCTCAGATATTCCGATGGTACTTCTCTTTCTGAGCATCTTAGCCCGAGATGCATTAAGGACTTGGGGGCCGCTTGGGCTATGTTGAATATTCAAGCGCCATTAAACGTTTTTAAGCCATGGTCCGCTCTTTTTGTAATGGGTAATCTTCTGACCCTAGGAGGTCCCGGTGTCGAATCGCGCTTCACAGAAAGATGCGTTTCCGTCGGCCGTTCCATCTCCTATTTAGAAACTCCCGAATCGTTATTCCGAACCCTCGACTCATTTTCCGTCGAGATTCAGGAGCAAGCCGTCAAAACGTTCTTGGATAACATCTATAGGGTCCCTCAACAATTTGGCGCCCTTTGCAATGCGTGGCTCTCGCGTGATCTGGCGGCCATTGAAGCGGCGATGGCTGCCAATCCAATGCACGCTTTATCTGCATTTCGTAATGCGATTTTTAGCGAAAGGAATCGAGCTTGGATGCCAGCGATTCTGTCGTTTATAACGTCGCAACGCCGAACCCTAATTTGTGTAGGGGCTGGGCACCTTTGCGGCAGCGACAACGTGCTATCTCTTCTGCGAATTGCCGGGCACCGCCTAGCCCAACTACCCTAGGTATCCGAACGAGTCCGGCTTCACGATAGCGGTAGGCGAACAGTCCGAGCACCGGCCGGATTTTTTCGGCGTAACGCCAGCGCGCGATACCGAACTTATGCTGGTTCTCGGACACGCATGGGCGAACCCGAACGGTGACAACCACTATAGTTTTCGCGAGATGGGTTTGCTCAGGAGCCAAACGACCCGCGCCCAGAAAGCTTGTCCATGTCGGGCTAGCCTGTTGAATTCTACGCCATGCCCGGAATCCGAGGATACGGCTGGCGCCAGGGGGATAGGAGCGAATACCTCGCTCAGTATTTTTTGTCGGCGATCGGAATTTCTGCGCCGGTGATTCGCCAGGAGGATATCGGGGTCGACTTTTACTGTGCGCTCGGGCGAGAAGCAGATAAGAGAATCACGTTTCATTCACCTTTCGCCGTCCAGGTTGGCTCAGTCGATTCGAAGGCCTTCGTCTATGGCGGCTTTGATGCCAGCGGAAAATGGAGGAAGGCATCGCTCGACTGGCTCTTCTCACAGGAGCTGCCGTTCTTCCTATGCACTATTGACCGCCCAGGCGCTCGCTGCCGGCTTTACCACGTAGGGCCCATGTGGCTGCTGCGTTATCAATATGGCGATATGACCCAAGTTGAGCTCTGCCCGGACGCTTATCACGATCCGCTCAAGGAGTCGCGCTCCACGGAACCGATCTCCCAAAGCGGCGACGGGGACGGCTACAGCTATCGGATTCCACTCGGAAACCCCATCGTTGACTTGACCGTGCCAGACCTCGAAACCGATAAAAGGCAAGCAGCCATCGACGCCATGGAGGAAGCGGTCAAAGTCGAACAGCGCAACATTACGAATCGAAGGCTTGGCGTGCATATCTGCTATTGGTTCCCAGGCTTGGAGAGCAACAGCGCCAGTTGGCTTCGTCGGCACCAGATCGGAAGAGCGTCGTGTAGGGAAAGAGTGTAGATCTCGGTG
>OCTA010006045.1_pt1 | contig 10394 bp, 7 predicted proteins | sample 1538991 | NCBI WGS metagenome assembly OCTA01 (sample SAMEA3539302, study PRJEB22396) | soil metagenome | biome: tundra; feature: field; material: soil | place: USA | collected 2010-05 | depth 0.15 m | reverse complement strand
GATACGGCGACCACCGAGATCTACACTCTTTCCCTACACGACGCTCTTCCGATCTCTTCAGATCGAGGTTAGCGCGTACGGCTCGCTCGATCAGCGAGTCCAGTTCCGGGTCGTGAAAGCTAGACCACCATTGCTCCACCGCCGGGTCCGTGCTGGCACCGGCCGCGTGCGAGTGAAACTGCGCCGGGATGGTTGCGCTCCACGAAAGCGAAGCGCCGATCAGGATCAGAGACAGGGTCCGTTTCATTTCTGGCCTCCCGCATCAATGAAGACATCGAGCTGCTGGCCCGCGTAGACCCGCGCTCCCTTGTCCAGGGCAAAGATCACTTGCAGCACCCGCGTGTCGACGCGTTCGGTGCTGTCTCCGGTAAGGTTACGCTTGGGAATCACGTACGGCTCCACGCGCTCGAAGTGCAGTGGCAGGCGCTCGCTGGTGTCGCCGCGCACCATCCCGGTGGCCGTTGCGCCGGCTTTCACCCGCCACGCGTCCTGCTCGTCGATATCGGCCCGCACGTTGAGCCGCGCGGTGGCGCCCATCAGGATGAGCGGCTGCGCCAGCGGCCCTGCTTGGGCATACTCGCCCGCATGCACCTTGCATTGAAGGATTTCGCCATCGATGGGCGCGGTCACGACCAGACGGGTCAAGTCGGCCTCGACGCGCTCCACCCGGCGGCGAGCCTCATCCACTGCGGCGCGGGCGATGTCCAGGTCCGGCTTCCACGTGCCCGCCTTCAAAAGCGCTAGGTCGGCTTTGGCCCCGTCTAGCCGCGCCTCCGCGGCTTTCACCGCCAGACGGCGGCGCTGCAGATCCTCGTCGCGAATGGCGCGCTTGTCGCGCACACTCTCGATGAGACTGAGTTGCACCGCGGCATCCTGGTAAAGTTGCTCGGCCTCGCGAACCTTGGCTTCGGCCGGGGGCAGGTCCTCGGGCCTCGGCGACAGGGCCAGTTTTTCGAGCCTGGTTTCGGCCAGAGAAAGCGAACTCTGGCGCAGCGCCAGCTCGGCTTGCAGGTCGCGGTCGTCCAGCGAGAAAAAGCGCGCGCCCTTTCTGACGTGGTCACCTGCTTTGACATCGACGCGGGTCACCAAGCCGGGTACCGGCAGACTGATGGCAATGTTCTCCGACTCGGCTTCCACCAGACCCACGGCGCCCACTTGATTTGCGTAGACGGCCGAAGGCGGTGCGGCCGGCGGCGTGAGTTTGGCATGAACCGGCTGCGAATGGACGATTTTGAAGACGGCGAACGTCAAAGCGAGCGCCGCGAAGATAGGTAGTCCGTATTTGATCATTAGTTCACTCCTGCAAAGATGGGTTGGGCAGGCCGCGAACCGGTCCCGCTGGTTTCAACGATTCGGCCGTCGTCCATGTGGACGATGCGGTCGGCAAACTGAAAAGTGCGGCTGTCGTGCGTCACCACCACTACAGCGCGGTCGGGCCGGACAGCCACTTTGGTGAGCAGTTCCATCACGGCGTTGCCAGTCTCGCCGTCCAGGGCGGAGGTTGGTTCATCGCATACCACCAGGCGTGGTTCGTGGATCAAGGCGCGCGCCAGGGCGACGCGCTGCTGCTGGCCGCCGGAGAGTTGCGAAGGCAGGGCGTGAAGCCGCTCGCTCAGCCCCAACTGGCTGAGCAGGTCGGAGGCCGCGGCCACGGCCTTCTTCTTGGGGATGCCGGCGGCAAACAGAGGCACGGCGGCATTCTCCGCCGCGGTCAGTGCCGGGAGCAGGTTGTACTGCTGGAAGACGAAGCCGATGTTGCGGCGGCGAAACCGCACGGCTTCGCCGCCGGACATACGGCTGGCATCCTCGCCAAGCACCGTGACTTCCCCGCCCCTCGCGTTCAACAGGCCCGCGAACACCGAAAGCAGAGTGGTCTTACCGCAGCCGCTGGGCCCCACCAACAGCATCATGCCGCCGAATGGCACATCCAAATCTACACCGCGCAGGACGCGCACCTGGTTTTCGCCGACCCCGAAGTCCTTGGTTACCCGGCGGCAAACTACCGCCGGATGAGTCATCGTTTGTACGTTATGAGTCATAGACAGATCCCCTAAAATGAATTAGCGTTACCCGCGGAAGACTACGGCGGGTTCCAGCACCAACACGCGGCGGATGCTCATCAGGCTCGCAGCCATCACGATGAACAGCACCACGGCCCCGGTTCCGGCGGCGATTTGCCAGAACAATACAAAGCCCCTCAGATCCAGATTTCCTTTGGTGATTTCGAAGAACGCGGCGGTCATGGCAATCCCGATGGAGTAACCGATGACTCCCACCATCAGCGCTTGAAGCAGAATCATTCCGGTGATGCGCCAGTTGGTGACACCTATAGCCTTGAGCGCGCCGAACTGCTTCAGGTTTTCCAGCGTGAAGATGTAGAAGGTTTGGCCGGCGACGATGGTGCCCACCATCAGTGCAATCGCGATGGTGATTCCGAAATTCACCGGAATGCCGGTATGCGCGACGTAGTAGCGGATGGTCTGCCAGCCGAATTCCTTACCGGTGGCGGCGTGCAGTCCGGTGGCGGCGCCGATGCGGCGGCAGACTTCGTTATCGCTCAGACCGGGCTGAGCCTTGACCAGAACGAAGGACAGCAGGTTGCGCTCGCGGCCCACATACGTCATCGCCTGGCTGTATCGTGCGTAGAAGATCGGCAGGTTCTGGAATGGCGCAGAGGAGTTGAAGATACCTTGTATGGTGACCCGGTGATCGTTCAACTCAAGTGTCCTGCCCAAGATGTACGGCTGTTTGGGGAAGAAGAACTCGTATCCTACGCGATCCACCAGCACCGCGTCGGGTTTGCGCAGGTCTTCAGGTGAACCCAGCACCATGTCACGCGGAGCGCCCACCAGCGTGGCATCATCCACGCCCATCATGATCACTACGCGGAAATTGCCGTCGAAGGCTCTGGCACGCGGCAGTCCTTTGAACAACGGCACAGCCCACTCAACGCCTGGGACGCCGCGCACGCGGTAGACATCGTCATCAGTGAGCGCCTTGACTTCGTCAAAGTACTGCGTCTTCGGGTCCATCACCCAGATGCTGGCATCCTTGATGTCTTTGATCTGGCTGGTGGTGCGTTCCATGATGCCGGCAAAGATGGAGCTTTGGTGCGACATCAGAAACGTGGAGAAGGCCACGGCGAAAATGAGGCCCAGGTATTTGGCACGGTCGCCAATGAGCATTTGTAGCGCGACGAAATTCATGATCCCCAGCTTTCTTTGTGAACTACGTATATCTGATGAACGATGTTCACCACAGATGCAAAAAAAAAACACTACTTGTTCGGCTTGAGCCGCACGCCTTCCACCAACGTCTGGATCATGCGGTCGATCAGGCGATTCTCCTCGACAAACGGGAACCCTGGACAGGTGATTAACACGGACGTGAGGCCGTGGGCTCCGGCCCATAGCGTCTGAGCCAGCTCATCTGCGTCGTTGGACACTAACTCGCCCGCGTCGACGCATTCCTGCACCTCTCGGCGCAAACACGAGAAGGCCTTCATGCCGCTGGTTTCAAGGACCGGCTCGGACTTGATGTGGGCCTTGGCCTGATTAAACGTAAGCACGTAATGATTGGGGTTCTCCAGCCCAAATTGGATATAAGTGCGCAACCCGCGCCTCAGTTTGTCAAGCGGCGCAGCGGTATCGTGCTCGACGGCCTCCAACTTCCGAAGAAGTTTGGCAAAGGTCTCTTCGCAGATGCTGTCCAGAATCTCGGCCTTGTCGCGAAAGTAGAGGTAGATGGTACCGGGCGCGTACTCGATCTTGTCGGCGATTTTGCGGATGGAGACGCTCTCGTAGCCGTCCTTTACGAATAGCGTGCGGGCCGCATCCAGGATCTCTTCTCGGAGCCCTTCCTTCTGCCGCGCGCGCCGTTGTTTGCTTCCCATAACAACCACTGTAAATGAACAGTGTTCATTTGTCAACTACAAAGTTTCGGTAGGCTTGCGTACGCTCCCACGGCGATAATTCTGCCCCTGCGGCGCGATCCGGAAGGATGCCGGATAGAAGCACCCTGCCGCATCAGACGTCTTAAAATAACAAGTGAGTCGAGCACGTAGGGTCAGCATCCAACTGACTATGCGTGTATTGGCGATATCGGGGAGCCTTCGAGCTCAGTCTACGAATACCGCTCTCCTAAGGGCATTGATCCTGCTTGCGCCGTCCGAGGTTGAGATTGTGCTCTACGCGGAGATTGGACAAATCCCGCCTTTTAACCTCGATATCGAGGACGCCGGGCAGACTGGTCCGGTGGCCCGCTTCAGAACCGCTATTCGGGATTCTCACGCCGTGCTTTTCTCTACTCCGGAATATGCACACGGGATTCCTGGCTCGCTGAAGAACGCACTGGACTGGGTTGTTGGAACCGGCGAGCTGTCCGGAAAACCGGTCATCCTGGTCAATGCTTCATCTCGCGGAACACACGTCCAGGCGGCCTTGACCGAGGTGCTCAAAACGATGGACGCGCGCGTGCTAAGCAATGCTGAGGTGACCGTTGACTTGCAAGGAAGGAAACTGACTGCGATCGAGATCGCGGAAGAACCAGAATTCGCCTGCATGCTCAATTCATTTCTCCAAGAGCTACCCGGGCGCCTTAGGTTAGGGAGAAGTGCGTGAGGTGGAAGAAAAAGTGGCATTTCGAAAACGAATGAGCTTTCTGACTGGCGGCTGCCGGCAAAATCCAGCACGACGGCTGGACGCTCCATTTTGCGCGCCGGACTGCGAATACAAGTTCGACATGAATCCAGAGGAGTTGACAAGACAATGAAACACGATCTCCCAGGAAGTCTCGACGTGCCGCAGGCAGGTACGAAGAACGGACATTGCTGCTCAAACCATCATCCGCAACCTGGGCTCCCAGCCCTCCAGGCAGACGTTAAGGTCAAGGACCCGGTTTGCGGCATGGACGTGACGCCGGAAACGGCGGCGGGAACAGCGGAATATGGCGGTCGAATCCACTTCTTCTGTAGTGCGGGTTGTGTCGATAAGTTCAAGGCAACGCCAGAGGAATACCTCAGTACGGTTCGGGTAGGCAGACATAGCGCCGCCTCCGAGAAGAAGGTCGAGTACACGTGTCCGATGCACCCGGAAATTGTTCAAAGTGAACCGGGATCGTGTCCGATCTGCGGCATGGCTCTCGAACCGCGCGTGATCACGGGAGAGGAGACGAATCCCGAGCTCGTGGACATGACCCGCCGGTTCTGGACCGGTGTCGCCCTTACTGTTCCGGTACTTGCCTTCATGATTTCCGAACTGGTCCCCGGTGATCCTCTGATGCATGCGGCCGGCATGACCGTATCGCGGTGGATTCAGTTCGCGCTGGCGACTCCCATTGTGATTTGGGGCGGGCGTCCGTTCTTCGAGCGGGCTTGGCTCTCCATTAGGAACCGAAATTTGAATATGTTTACTCTCATCGGGCTCGGTACCGGCTCCGCGTACGTGTACAGCGTGTTCGCGCTGTTATTCCCTCGGGCCATTCCGGCCTCCTTCCGGAACATGGACGGCCAAGTCGCGGTCTACTTCGAACCTGCCGCGGTGATCGTCACGCTGGTTCTGCTTGGCCAAGTGCTCGAGTTGCGCGCTCGCAGCCGGACTTCAAGTGCCATCAAGGCTCTGCTCGGTCTTGCCCCGAAGAACGCGCGTGTAGTTAAGGAAGACGGCACCGAGGAAGACGTGGCGATTGACCGCATTATTGTGGGTGACAGGATCCGGGTGCGCCCAGGTGAAAAAGTTCCGGTTGATGGCGGGGTCCTGGAAGGCCGGAGTGCAGTGGACGAGTCGATGATCACGGGAGAACCGATTCCCGTTGAGAAAGGCCCAGGGGCCAAGGTCACTGGAGGAACGGTCAACGCGACCGGCGCGTTCGTGTTTCGTGCGGAGCGCGTCGGCGCCGATACCATGCTGGCTCAGATCGTCCGAATGGTCAGCGAAGCGCAACGTACGAGAGCTCCCATTCAGAGTCTCGCCGATCGTGTTTCGGGTTGGTTCGTCCCGGCGGTCATCCTCCTTTCAGTGATGACGTTCATTCTATGGGGTGTCTTCGGACCGGAGCCCAAGATGGCGAACGCACTGGTGAACGCGGTCGCCGTGCTGATTATCGCGTGCCCTTGCGCTCTTGGTCTGGCGACGCCGATGTCAATCATGGTGGGCACTGGCCGCGGTGCCCAGAGCGGTGTTTTGATCCGAAACGCTGAGGCGCTGGAAGCGCTCGAAAGGGTGGATACCCTCGTCGTCGACAAGACGGGCACTCTGACCGAAGGTAAGCCGCATCTCGTGACCGTGAAGACCGTTGGCCAAGTCGACGAGGGGACGATGCTCCAACTCGTGGCCGGCGTAGAGCGATCGAGTGAGCACCCGCTTGCGAGTGCGATCGTGAGCGAAGTTCAGCAGAAGGGCATTCCCCTCACTCCCGCCACCGAGTTCGAGTCTATTACTGGCCAGGGTGTGACGGGGATCGTGAACGGACGTAGAGTCGCTGTCGGGAACGCTCGCCTGATGGAGACTCTCTCTCTTGATGTCGACGCGTTAATGGCGGAAACCGAGGCCCTCCAGGCGGAGGGGCAGACCGTCATGATCGTTGGCATTGACGGAAAGCTGGCTGGACTTCTCGGTGTTGCCGACCCGATCAAGCCGTCAACCCCGGAAGCGATCAGGCTGCTGCACGAAACCGGCGTACGAGTCGTAATGCTCACGGGCGATAGCCGCAGCACGGCGGAAGCCGTCGGTCGAATGCTCGGTATCGACGAGGTTCAAGCGGAAATGCTTCCCGACCAGAAGCGTGGGACAGTGAGGCGCCTGAAGGCGAATGGACGAAAGGTGGCGATGGCGGGCGATGGCGTGAACGACGCTCCAGCACTCGCCGAGGCCGACGTTGGCATCGCCATGGGCACCGGAACCGATATAGCAATCGAAAGCGCCGGCGTAACACTCGTCAGCGGCGACTTGCGCGGCGTCGTGCGAGCACGCCGCCTCAGCCAGGCGACGATGCGCAACATCCGACAGAACCTGTTCTTCGCATTCGCCTACAACGCCATCGGCGTGCCCGTCGCTGCCGGCGTCCTGTATCCGTTTTTCGGTCTGGTGCTGAGCCCGATGATCGCCAGCGCGGCGATGACTTTCAGTTCGGTATCAGTGATCTCCAACGCCCTGCGGCTCAGACGGGCAGGGTTATGATCTCCTGAGCGCGGTCCACCACAGCTGACCGCAGCACGAGAATTGGAACGCTGTGTCATGGTTCAAAGATCGAACCGGATTTTGTTGCAATAGAGTCCTGCGTCGCCGCCGCGGCACGTAATGCGGTTGTTCAAACCTCCAACACTGGCCAGACTGGCCTGCCAACGGGATTGGGAGTTATAAGCGTTAGGACTTATCGGATGTGCCGCCTGATCCACGGGCTTCGCCTGAAGCCGCAGGGCCTTCAGCGCCTAAAAGCTCCGGGCCCACAATTCGAGCCCGAATGCTCATTCATGAAGCGTTTCGAAGTCAGCCCTCGCTAACGATGCTCCCGCTCGTCCGTCAGGTGCGTCCGAGCAAATCTGGCCCCCCGGACTATGCGCGATCACACAGCTGGGCTCCCCTCATTGCCGAGAGAAGCCGAGAGAAATCAACCACCACCTATCACCGGAGGTTTGAAGGCGACGTTTCACATCAGAACAGAAACTTCAGACCAAGTTGCATGTACCTCGCCGTACTCGCTGAGGTGATCCTGCCGATCTGCGAACTAGAAGCATTGTTGTTCGGTTGTCCATAGTTGACACGGTTGGAGGCGTTGTACGCTTCCCAGCGGAGTTGCAGTTGCTTTTTCTCCGCCAAGCGGAAGTTTTTCGAAAGCGCGGTATTGACCTGCACGAGGCCCGGCGCCTCCAGAACGCCGATCGGCGAGGTACCCCAGGCATAAAGGGCAGGTTTCTGGAAGACGGCGGTGTTGAACCACTGCGCCGTGCTCGGGTTTGCGATGTGGGGATTGCCGATAAGGTCCGACTGCGCAGAATCGCCGTCGCCGAGATTCGCATACCCTCCTCCGACGTTGAACGGTTGGCCCGATCTCGCCTGCTCGCCGACCGAGAGGTTCCACCCCCCCGCCACCCCATCCAGCGCGCGTCCCATATTCGATCCGAACTTCCTGCCATGTCCGAACGGGAGTTCCCACACCAGTGTCGCGTATTCCACGTGCCGGTAGTCGAAGGACGTCCGGCCGCGGTTGTACCATGCGGGCGACCAGGCCAGAATCGACGAGCTTTCGTCGACGCCGTTGGATGCCTCTCCCATGGAGCGCGAGAAGGCGTAGGAGAACGTGTAAGTGATCCCGGCCGAGAACCGGCGCTCTACTTTTGCCTGTAGCCCGTTGTACCAGTTTCGCCCGAAGTTCTCCAGTCGCGAGATGGCGCCCATCTGCGGAACGGGACGGTCCGCTTGAAGATTGGAGTGAAACCCAACGGTAGGCGCGTTATAGGGAATTTCCGTAACTTCCCGGCCCACGGCCGTGCCGACATAGCTGAGAGTCAAAGCCGACTTCCAGGGCAGTGCGGTCTGAATCGTCACGTTCCATTCCTGGGTACGCGCCGGCTTGATCCGCGGGTCCTGTGCGTCGACGAAGGAGAGAACGCCGAATGCGTTGGGATCGGTACTCCACACCGTGTTCCACGGCTGCAATTGGTTCAAGCCAAAACTGACGGACTCCACGCCCCAGAACGGAGGATTGGCTGCTGCCGAAGCCGAACGGTTGCCGGTCATGGTGTTGTAGAACAGCCCGTAGGCACCGCGAATGACAAATTGGTGTCTCGCGAACGGCCTATATACCAGCCCCACTCGCGGCGCCCATTCTCCGGCGCCTTCCCAGAGCCCATCCGCATATCCCGCGGAACGCCCCGTCACCCACAGACCCGTCAGCGCTTTTGAGAGGGCCGGTGTCGTCCCAAATGCGGCCAGATTAATGTTCCCGTCCGGCTGGTTCGCCGCGACGATCTTCTGCAGGTTGGGATCCCACGTGCTCGTCGCGTTGCGCGCGTTCTGCCGGGCATACCAATACTCATAGCGAAGTCCCAGGTCCAGCGACAAGTTCGGCAGGATGCGCCAGTTGTCGTTAATGAACAGGCCCGTATAAGGCGCGTTTTCCGTGCCGAATGCCGCCAGGGGTGTATTCCGTGAACTCCCCGATGTATAGCCGAGCAGGTAATCGGCGAAACCGTCGCCCGTGAGGTTCCCGAAGTTGAACGTGCCGCGCACGCAACAACTGCCGTGATCGCCGTAGGTGTGAATACTCGCGTACTCGACGCCGGCGGCAAGGGTGTGGGCGCCACGGGAAGAATGGATGTCGGCTTTGCCATTGTAGACGCCGCCATAAAGCTGGCCAGGCACACCCCAGCCGGCATAACCGATGCCCGTGTAGCCGCTGCTCAGATTGATATTGGGCGGACCAATCCACTTCTCTCTGCCGGCCGTCGGGAATCCCTGGATTCCCGCCGCGACGTCGTCGTTGGTAACGCCGAGATCAGGATTGGTGTAGGCTTCCCGCGTGCGCATCATGCCGCCGCCGATGGCAAGCACCGTATTGCTCGACATCGTCCAGCTGTAGTTTACGGCCAAGCTGTACTGCGTCACCTTGTCGTTGGTCAAGGAGGTGGGAATGGCGAATTGCGTGCTCGGTTCCCGGACCATGACGTAGCGGCCGTAAATCCGCTGCGTTGCGGAGATCTGATGATCGACGCGTCCCGTGGCTTCCTATGTATCGTTTATGGTTCCTACATTGGTCCGGAGCGTTCCGGTTGCGGAGTCCAGCAGTTTGGGAAGGAAGTACGCAGAAGCGGTGTTGATTCTCGTTGTCGGAATGATGTTTCCGGCAAACGGCGTGTTGTTGTTCGCCGGATCTTTGATGATGGTCGACAGGCCGCTGAAGTTGCCCTGCTTCATGGCCGGCGTCGCCGTCTGCGCGGTGAAGAGCGATTGGTTGTGAATGACCGTCCCCTGAAAGTTGCCGTAGAAGAAAGTCTTGTTCTTGATCACCGGACCGCCCAGGTTGCCGCCGAACTGGTTATAGCGCACGCGTGGCGTTTTGACCGCAAAGGTGTTGCGCGCGTTGAAGGCATCGTTTTGCAGAAACTCCCAGGCCCCACCGTGAAACTCGTTGGTGCCCGATTTTGTGGCCACCTTCACCTGGATCGGATCGCGGCCATTTTCGGCGCTGAAGTTCAGGGTTTCCACGGAGAATTCGGCGATGGCGTCGACGTTCGGGACTGCCGTTCCGCCTTCGTCCATCGGCGCGTTTGACGCAATGCCGTCCACTGAAAACAAGGTCTTGTTCTGGCGTAGTCCCTGTCCCTGGACATACGTCCCCCTCTCTCCACCGGACTCTGTGCTGACGTAGCGCATGCCCGGCACGAGCGCGATGAGCGC
>OCTA010006044.1_pt1 | contig 10397 bp, 9 predicted proteins | sample 1538991 | NCBI WGS metagenome assembly OCTA01 (sample SAMEA3539302, study PRJEB22396) | soil metagenome | biome: tundra; feature: field; material: soil | place: USA | collected 2010-05 | depth 0.15 m | reverse complement strand
AAGGTCGGGAGTGAAACTAGCATACCCTTTCAGTTTTATTGTCGTGCTGGGCGAACCGGCTGCATCGGTTGCGTAGACTGGTTCGATTCCAAATGTGGCTGCATTTCCATACAATGCGTCGCCTTTTAGTAATGCCGCTGGTTGATATCCCGGAGAAAAAGGAAACGGGGAAAGCTCTGTATAATTTGGTGACGACCAAGACCCCTGTTGATATGAAGCGGGACTGAGTTCTTCTTCCACCGACCACTGATAGGTTGCGGAGTTGATTTCCTGTACGTCTATCTCGCAGGCCATGAGCATTACTTCTTGACCACTTTCATTTGACGATTTGTGGAAGTTCAATCGGGTGCTTTGGACTTCGAGTTGTTTATTCGACCAACCCAGGAACGGAATTGTCGAAGATATAATATCGAAAGGAATGAATTGATAACCCGCCATATTCAGTGTGAAGGTTCCAGTTCCCATGCTGCGATGACGGAGCAATTCAATTTTTGCGATGCGCTGTGCCATGGATGCCGAATTGGTAAACGGCAAATGCAAATCCAGCCATCGGCGCTCTCCGCCGTCTGCGGCAAGATTGATGTCGCCATTATATTGTGACGGGCCGTTATAGCCGTGAAATTTATCTTGGCAATAGGCCGGGAAATCCGCAGTGGTGTAGTCGGCATTCGGAGATAAAAACGTTCCTTTGCATCCGTTGTACAACTGTTTGATACTAGTGGCTGGCTTCCATTCATAAGCCCCAGCATTCATTCCCATCAGATCGACTTGCGTGATGTTGTAGCCGGGGTTCCAATAGCCGGGATTTATGAAGAACTGTCCGCCCACAATGCTGATGCGTCCTGCGCACGAACTTAACATATCTTGGAGGATTTCGCCCCGATCTTTGTCCAATTTGAAACATCCATTGAGCGTGTACATCGGCTCGAAGTTGGCACCATTTTCTGTGACGGCAAGAGGCACCGGCATGTCGCAAATATTGGCGGCTGCAATGAGTTCAGCGAGTGGAATATCCGTACCGTATTTTGCGCCGTAGCCTCCGTATTCCTGAGGGGTGGTGAGGAAGTCTGCGATGCACAACACGGGATTCTCACTGTAGCCACAATATGCTAGATTGACACTGCCATCTGAATTGAGGCCACCATGTCTCGGATCGTAAACCGTATTTTTTCCCCGAAAATTGAATGAGAATGGCGGAAAGGTTCCAGTAGGAAAATATTTCTTGTTGTAGTACATCCGCAACATGACGGCAGTTTTGTTCGCAAGTGTACACTGATTAGTCCAGGGGTTTGATATATTATTTCCCGAAGAATCATCAATGGGCAGTGATGCCATTTGAAATGTTGTCCAATGTGTATCTGATTGCGGCTGGGTTCCGTCCAACCATTCGATGTTGATATGGTTCGTGTAATTCGGCCATGTCGTTTCAATTTGGCCCGCCGCCGATCCTGAGATGCTTACTCCAGGGCCACCTTGCAAATATGTAAATGAAGTCGTCCAACCGGTACTTCTTTGAGTAAGAATCTCGTTGACCTGAAATGTTCCGTTGAGAGTTTCGTTAGAGCCTGATCCTGAACCTCGGATTGTGATAGCGTCTCCATTTTGGAGGTAGGGTATAGCATTTGCGTCGGACAAAATTACCGTGACGATCCCACTGCCAACACCGTTATTGGTATCTGCTGTGCGTGAGATTGACTGAATGTCATTGGTCACAATCGTCGGACTGAACGTCGTGCCGCTTCCCGGATAAGCTCCCAGCAAATGGCCGTACATGCTGAATCCGTTGATGCTGCCCAGAATGTCGGAGATTATTCCGTAGATCAATTCACCCACCAAAACGGCACCAAGCAATGGAAATGTCACAAGCGATGCGGCGGCACCGAGGAGAGCGGTTCCTTCGGCGGCTGCGCCGAGGGCAACATAGGAAGCAACAGCGGCAGTGGTAGCGGCAGTGGTGATGGCTGCGTCGATGGCGACTTGAGACGGCCCGCCACCGTTAGGGCCTTTGTCGCCGGAACCTTCAGCGGGAATGTCTACCCAAGAAGTGTTGACAGTGAGCCTTTGCTTGTCCGCAAAGACCTGTGGATAGATGCCTGATATTCTTTCGTCCCATCCAGGGCCTCTTGCCCCGAGTTCGCAAGGGTGCGCTGCTAGGACGATCACCATATCCAAAAAATTGTCGTTTTGGCCCCACGTATTGAAATAAATTGCGGTACCACCAACACCACAACATCTTCCATACGCAATCTGCCACGGGGAAATTGGCTCTCGAATTGTTGTTCCTTGGCCTGTTTTGTGATCGCCGGAGATAATGGAGCCGATTCCAGAAATCTCCTGACCGATTCCCATCATTACGAGTTCGGGCTGTCCGGTCATTACACCAGCGGCGATTTCGACTGCGCCAGCAGCCATTTGGAATAATTCTGAGAAGAGGGACATCAAACATATTTATGGTTTGATGGGCGTGCTTATGCTGCCATGGTTCCGTTGCGATAACACTCAGTCATTGCGTACCACTGAGCGTATGTGAAGTAGCTACTCTTTTGAAAATTGCACCGCTTGCACGCTGCTACGACATTTCCAGGAAGGTATCCTAGATCGTTATCCATCCGATCCAAATGATGATTATTGCGAACACTTCCATATTCAGCCCAAGTGACTGGTGCGTGACAGTAATGACATTGACTGTTGGCCTTCGTAATGACATCTAGAAACTCGTCATACGTGAGCGCCCAAGTTATCGATCTGGTTTTGGCCCCGGTTCTACCAACGTTGAAGCAAGATTCGTAGGGTCGCAATCTGTGTTGTGGTTTTTTTCGATCATAACACTTATCACATCCAGTGCCGGTTCCATTTCTAACTTGATAAGCACTCATCTCTAAAACGTTGCCACATTTACACTCACAAATCCAAGTGTTATACACTCCACCAAACTTGCGTTTTTCAGGAGGGATGCGCCCGATTACTGTCCACTTTCCAAACTGTTTTCCAATTAGATTTTCATCTCGCTTAGCTCGCCTTTCAAATGCTGCACAACTTTTACAACCCTTTGTCTGACCGCTGCGCAACGCTGCACTATTGAGTAGTTTCTCATCACCACACTTACAACGACATGGAAAATAATATGCGGCATTTTGTGATGTTAGGACACCATCGCCGATGACCGTCCACTTTCCAAACGGTGTTCCGATTTTAATATGTTTCATGCGTGTATTTATACACGTTGTTTTGGCTCAGAGCACGTTTTGCGTTTGGGGCGTGGAGCCCCAGAACAAATTTCTGAAAAGTAATGAACTGGTGTACGCAAAGCACTGGTCACCAGGCCATCCGCTGGGTGCTGCCATCTGTTGGTCGCTATTTTCGTATCGTCTTGAGCCAGGAATGTTCATGTCCACCAAGCGATTTTCCAAATTGATTGTAATCGTCACTTCCTTGCCGGATACATTCACAGTTGGCTGGTCAGTTCTACCGGCCCATGCAGTGATTGGAAATGGGATCAGGTTGCCGCCTGAGTAGAGACCCATATAGATTGCGGCAGGTTTTCCAAGGACGAACTCCGACATACAATTACCAAGCATGACGGGATCAAGGCCGGAGACTGTGACGCTCACTCCACGGGCATCCACCGTATTTCCATCTTCGATGGTGGAGATGTTTAACAGCGACCCAATCCCTGTCCAAGACTGGCCGTTGAAATAGACGGTGCCAATTCCGCTCCAAATAAAACACGTTTCACTTTTGAAAGTGATGCTGACAAAGATGGCTGGCATGAGTGACGGGCCGGTGAGTTGCTGGAGGACGCTAGAATTTATTTGACGGGACATCTAAATTGCTTCCCGACATTCAAAAATTATCTCGAACCATCCGGCAGTTCCGCCCGGTTTGATGACCGCTCGGTTCTCCGGTTTGGATAAGCGGAAGTACTTGTTGACCGTGCCGCCATTGTAGGTAAGCATATATGACCATCTCACGTCCGTACAAAAACTATTTGGGAACGTAAAAACGTTGATGCTCCCATTAAGCTGATCCATGAAGTACAAAAAGTTGTTGCCTGCCACAGCCGTCATAGGCCCCATTGAAACACTCAATTCGAGATGGCTATTTTGCCAGTCCTGCCATTGCTGTTGCTGACTAAATGGCGATGTATTAGCTGCCTGCGAAAATACTTTAGAATATTCTATTTGAACAGGACATGGATTTTCGTCCACGTCCGGAAATCCGATCTGCTGGCCACCGCCCGTCCATCCTGCCATCTATCTACCCCCCGAACGCTTTGGCGTCCGTGACGAACGCTCATGAGATGCCTTCATCGATTGCTTGATCGTATCGGCTTTGTGTGCCCGCAATACTGCGTCAATTCTGTTTTCAACACCGAGTTGTGAGCCACGTGCATCGATGTGATAGTGGTGCGTATCACCACCACCGCCTACAGCGGACATCATTTCATCATGAGACATCACAGCGCCACCACCCGAAAAGTGTGCAAGCTCTGTGCCATTTTCGCCGACCTTGGCCCATCCAGGAGCCACGTCGCCACCATCGGCGAATGCACCAGCGAACTCACCAGCGTCACTCATCAACGAAGCGCCACCACTGGCAGCACCACTAGCAGCCTCACCACCACCATTCCACAACGCACTCATACCACCCATTGAGGGATCAGAGCCACCACCACCACCTTTCAGCAACGAACTAATGCCACCCGAACCCGAACCCGAACTATCAGCGTTCCGCACCCAGAGCGCATTGTCCTTAGTCCCATCCGGCTTGCCCTTCATGGAATCGGTGACACCCTTCAGTGATGGGAATGCATCTCCCAATGCAGACAATCCTTTATTCATTCCTTGTTTCAGACCGCCCTGTACCATGTTCGTTCCGATGTTTTTGAATTCATCCCCGAACATTTTGCCGATACCGCCCTTGGGTATCTGGCCGGTCATGAGCTTCGCCAAGTTTGCGCTAGTCTGATCGAGAGCTTGATTCAAGGCGTCCGAAAAAATCTTTGCTGTCTTGATACTTTCCTGTTGAGCCTCCAAGAAGAAAGCGTGAACGCCAGCCATTACAGAGTTCTGTTGTAAATCCTGATCGATCTGGATTTGAAGTATATCTTGTTGAACTTTTTTCTTCTCAAGTTGTACTTGAAGATCGTTTTGATCTAGGGAGAGAAGACGAGCCATCTCACTATTGAGTTTCGCCATCTCGTTGCCGTACACGTTCTCTGATGCGTTCTTGTTGATTTCAGCACGATGGATGGCCTCTTCCGCCACAGCATCTGCGGTCAGCCGTTCGTACTTGTATTTGATGTCTGCTATTTTTCCGGCTGCGATGGCGTCGGTGTATTGTTTCGTGTCAGAGATTTCAGCCGCCTGGTCGATTGCCAGTTCTTGTTTCTTCAGCGCAAGCATCTTTGAAGCGACATTTAATTTGTCTGAAGTCGAACCAGTCGATGACAGTTCCAGCCTTTGTGCCGACTGTGTGAGATAGGATTTGCTCCGTTCTTCTTGCTCTTTCCCAGTCATCGAAATGTTGCCGCCCGGATAATTACTGGTTATCAACGCTCCGAACTGATTTGCTTGGGTCTGACGATCTTTCTTTCCTTCTTCGCCGATAAGTTCATCTAGCTCGAACTGTTTCGTTTTCGCTTCTTCTAATGCGGTTTTGCCGAGTTCATTGAACCTGGTGGTCCACGCCTTCGTCAATGTGGCTTGGTCAGCCGGTGATGCGCCACGCATTGCATCGCTGTATTCCTTGCTACCGGACTTCAGAGTTCCAGCATCTTTTAATCTCTCTATATTTTCGGCTAACTTTTTAGCTGCTTCAGCAGCTTTCTTGGATGCTTCCGTGGTGTCTACTAAGTTCTTGTGGGCACCTTCCAAAATGGCATGGTCTGCTGCGGCGTCCCTGTGGACTTGTTCTTCGTTGATGTTGTTTTGTGCTTCATTCAGACCCATACCATAAGAGGAAGTATGGGGGTTGCCTTGCAGTGGTTTCCCCATGATATCCTTTTTGTCTGGTGATTGAAACGTACCAATATCAAGCGTTCCGCCGCCTATCCCCTTCCCACTTAACTTGCTGGCATCATCGTATTCTTTTTTATAACCTTCCCAGTCATTCTTTGCCAAGTCAACGTCTACCCTAGCCTTCGACCACAACTTCCCCTGTTCGCCGGTAGACAAACCCAGCATTTGTTCATGCATACCACCAATGCCCTTGTCACCACCAAAGTATTGTGCGATGGATTGTGTGCCGGTGTTTCCCTGCATTTTAGACCAAAATGTAGCGAAGCCGCCTTCCTTTGTAAGCTCGAATAGTTTTTTGATGTCGTCGTCCAGGGATTTACTGAGCTTGTCGGCTTCCAGTCGGGCTTCAAGAATCATGATCTTCAGTCCGTTCTCTGGAGTGCCTTTCAGTTTGGCGTTGGCATTTTCTAATTCGGCATTAGTTAGTAGAAGTTGATCGTTGGTGATTCGGATTGATGTGTTTGTTTCTTGGAATGCCTCTCGTATTTTGGCAGGGCCATCTTCTACTTTTTGGAAGAACTCGTAAACCTTTTTTCCAACATCAACAATGACGCTCGCAAAAGCCAGCGCACCAAATACCGGAAACGCAAACTGGACAATCTTTCCGAGACCAAGGATTTTTTCCGCAAATGCCTCAGCGGCTCGGGTAGGCGACTTGAATTCGATTGCGTTGAACGCCGCCTTCATTGCCTTGCCTTCCGAAACTCCGGTTTTACCAAACTCTCGAATCTTACCTTTGGCTTGATCTAAATCGGCATGGAACTTCGCTGTGCCTGCGTTGATATTGATTACGATGCTTCCTGCTTTGGTTGCCATAGGTAGAGATATTTAGCCGAATTAAGCGGCCTTGCCGTCTAGTCCTGCATCTACGCTTGCCTCTATTGATGCGGCGAACGCTTCGATACTTGCGTCGGCGGATTCTTCTGTCGCTGGTCGCATAAAAGGTCTGGCGGACTTGAAGCCTTCTTCTTTGAGTTTGGGTTCATGCCCAACTTCCCGGTGGCCGTATTCTATCCAGCGGGCTAAATGATCGTCTGTGCCAAATCCAATGCTGGCTGTGCCACCCTTCTGGTCGTGTGCCATCTCAACCTGAAACGTGAGATGCTGTAGAAGATCGCCTGTAAGGACGGGAGTGGTAGAAGCCAGCGCTTGAAGCACAGGGGCACACGCAGCGACCAGCGCCGGTTGGATTGCTTTCTGCGCCAAGACGACTGGCATCTTGTCCAGATTGGCGCAGCACTCCTCTAACCCTTGAACTGAAATATCAAAATCATTACTTGCCATTTATTTTGCCCTCACTACTTTGCCTTGCGCTTGTAAAGCCCCAACCAACCGTCTTGCGGCGTCGGTAAAGTTCTGTGCCTCTTTTTTCTTGTTGCGTCGTTTCTTTGGTTCGTGTTTTTTCTGTGACCACTCTGATGGCATGAAATCGGAGGGAATCCTTGGGGGATCGGGCCGACCCATTGAGAAGTTTGCCATTGTAGTTGCCAGAATGCCAAAGAGCAATTCTTGGTGAGTGGTGACTTCCTTGTGGCGTGATTGAAGCAGTTGGAATTGACGGGGAGTTAAATTGAAGAACTCAGCATCAGTCAAGCCCAGAACCATCCGGGCGAATGACCAGTGATTGTCCCAATTTTCTTGGTTGGTTATTGGTTTGCTGTTTTTACTTCTTCGATTTTTTTTTCTTCGGGCTTGTAGTCTTTGCTAGAGAGCGCCTGCGATTCTTGTACGGCTTCCCAGACTTTGGCAACATTGTCGGCAGTAATCAAAGCGCCCGCATCATCCAAGGTCATGTCGGGATTCGCAACGGAGAGTGCGGCCCAAAACATTCCCAATAGAACAGAGGCACCCGGAAAACCAGTATCCAAAACGTTGCTGGCAGAAACCATCCCACTCAACAGATTGCATCCAGTTTGTTTCTCCGCTTTTGCGAGAGCACCGAAACTGAATGCCAACTTGTATTCTGTTTCGTCAATAGTTATAGTGGCGAAACGGATTGTCGGATTATGTATGGCCTTCTTTGCCATTGGGGTTAGCTACCGTCAGTGAGCGTGAACGAAGTGACAACTTTAAGTGTGAACTCACACAAAACGAGTTTTTCCGCCGAAATTCCCGCAGCCGGAATGAACGATGTGACATAAGCGTTGAACGCAAATTTGTCACCGGTTGTTGTCTGGCTTGCGGCTTTGTCGGGAGCAAGCGTAAGTGCGAACGCTTGCGCTGTCTGAGCGCTACCCAAATTGTATGCGATTGAAACTAGCCCCTGCCCCGATGTTGCCGAATAGGGGATTCTCAAACAAGTCACCTTAATTTCGCCCTGATTCGGGAGCGAGGGCTGCTCTTCCTGAACCGTCGATTGGAGGTTCGTAGAATCCAACATTTTTAGGGCTTGGCCTGAGAAGGCGATATCCTGGATTTGTTCGATTGTCACGGGAGTTGACCCGATTGTTAGAACTGTTTGTGAACCGGTTTGACCAGTCGAGAATGTGTAAGACATTAAATGTTATCTCCGTGGCAAGTCGCCAACAAGAGTATTTAGGCAAGAGGAAAGTTATTGTTGGTGGGCTTTACGCCTGGTAATATTGCACACACCAGTCAGTTGATCTCACAAAACTTTTGTTCTCATCTTTAAAACCGTCAGTATAGGTGCTCTTCTGAAAGATGCCAGCAACTTTCGTAGAATCAGAATCTTCCATAACCCCCGACCAACTACCCCGCAGAGCGCCGATAATTGCGTCCGAAAGTTGGATCGCATATTTCATCGTTGTGCCATGCGCATCCAGTTGCACCGTCCAGGTATAGAAGCTCCCCTGTCCACCAAGCGTGTACGTCGGCGTCGATGTGATGCTTCGGTAGCTCCAAGCCATCGGCGCTGAGGCCGTAAGCTGGTTCTCTGGGAGCATCACAGCGAATCCGGGAGCCAAATTACTGGTGCCGGATTGAATGAGAATGTAAAGTCCTTGTTCAACTGACATTATTGATTACCGTCCACTGCCGTACACATCAATTTCAAAACACGATTTCTCTCTAACACATTTTCGACGTAGCGAATCCAATACAGGCCGTGATACGCCTGCACTTGCATTTTTGCGGTGATACCCGGCACATAGCGAATGCTGACGGTGATGTAGAGCATCGAAATATCCTGCCCGCTCCGAATCAACTCAAGTCCACTTACGGGATCAATCTTGGCTCTAACATCAGTTAGAAACGGCGAATAGGTGATGACATTGCCGGTGGTGTCTGTCGTCAACGTAGGCCCAAGGATGGTGATAGAGTGCCTGAGATCGCCGCTCGGTAATGAACATGGGTCTTTTGTGGTAGTCGCCATTTAGTAGCTCTGGTATCCAAACGAAGTGAACTTGACCGAATCAAGGAGCCGGAAAAATGCGTCGGGCAACGGTTTGTCCCCTTCTCTATTGACGAAATAGTGACTTGTGAAAACTTTGATCGCAGTACAGACGCTCTTGGGACAGGTGTCTACTTCCACACCATCGCCAAAAGTTCCCGCAACGTATGTAATCTGAATCGATCCGGGAGAATAAACGCTGGTGGTCGGCCAAAAACTATTCACAGCCGGAATTAGGCGTCCCGGCTCTGCGTTCGTGTCCAAGATGTAGTCATCACTGGTTAGAGATTGCGTATTTCCATTGTTGTCCCGATAGTTGAACGATGTGATTGAAACTGTTTGCGGTCTTGGCAGTCCTATACTCATTCCTTGAAAAAAGTAATCAAAAGGATAACTGCTATTGGTGAGATTCTTGACAGATTCCCGAGACCAAAAGAGGGGAAAATAATCGAGGGAGAGTAGCCACGTCTGGTTAAAGAACGCACGTCGTGTGTACTTCTCAGCCTCTTGCCTTCCAGCGGTAATCAAGTCCGAGATCGTTTCATCGTCGTCGGTGAATTCCTGACTGACCACGCAAAACTTTTTGGCGGCTTCTAGAGAAACGGGTTCAACGAGGGGAGCAACTTGTAATTGTAATCCAAACATGTTGATATTTATGGATTGATCGCACCAATAAAAATGCTCCCCAAAGTCTGGTAAGACCTGGGGAGCATTTCAATTTTTACTAGCAGCTTTTTAGGCGTGCATTGTGACCTTGAGTAGGGGATGATTCCCGGCGTCGATCAAAGTGCCGCCTGCCATCGCATAGCCAAGGAAGCCGACCTGACCAGAGGCCAAGTAGAGTTCCCGCAGCGTGTAGAAGGACAAGCCAGGATTGACGACACGCAGCAAATATGTGGAGTGATCGCCGTACAGAATAGGTACGTTGGTAGCAGTATTTGCGTTCGCCATGTACTGGGATATGACTATTTCCTTGCCCATGATCGAATCAACAAATCCGCCAGCAACTTTGCTTTGCAGCTTGCCAA